>JRYE01006896.1_pt1 | contig 15448 bp, 14 predicted proteins | sample 235321 | NCBI WGS metagenome assembly JRYE01 (sample SAMN03074214, study PRJNA261473) | activated sludge metagenome | biome: Common Effluent Treatment Plant; feature: Wastewater; material: Activated sludge; isolation source: activated biomass in a lab-scale reactor treating industrial wastewater at... | reverse complement strand
GTTGGTGTGTCGGGGGTGGGCTCGCTTGCGGGTCGGGGGGGGGGGGGCGGCTTTGTTTCTTCTGTGTGTGTTTTCTGTTGGGTTTGGGGGGGGGGTGTGGGGTTTTTTTTGTTGCGGCTTTTTAGTTTCATTCTTTCTCATTTTGGTGGGGGGGGGGGTGGATGGCGCTCCTGCTCCGGGTGATTCCCGCAACGAAGGGGGCCGCCCCCATCGTCGCCGGCATCGTCTTTTTGACGGCCATGTTTACAGCACTGATGCAGGCGGCTCGTCTCCTGCTCTCGGGGACAGGCCCCGTCCGGGCGATCGCACGCAACGTCCTCGCCGAGTCGGTCCGACTCAAACTCTCTCTGGTGGCGGTGTTCCTTCTGATCGTCGGCCTCGCGTTGCTCCCCTGGCTCCTCGAGGCCGACCAGCCGTTGCGCTATCGCGTGCAAGCCTTTATCCAGTACGCCATCGGGTCTTCGTTCTGGCTCATCGCCCTCCTCGTGCTCGTGTTCTGCGTGGCGTCGGTCGCCTTCGAGCAGCGTGACAAGACCATCTGGCAGACCATGACCAAGCCCGTAGCCGCATGGAAGTATGTCCTGGGCAAGTGGCTGGGTGTCATGACTCTCGCGGCGGTGCTCCTCGCGGTCTCGGGGTCGGCCGTGTTCCTCTTCACCGAATACCTGCGGGCCCAGCCCGCGTGGGGCGAGCGTGCCGATGCGCCGTACGTCCCTCTGAATGGCAACCGCGCCACCGCCGATCGCCTCGTCCTCGAGAACCAGATCCTGACCGCCCGCCGCAGCATCGAGCCGGTCGTGCCCGAGATCGACCCCGCGCAACTCGAGGCCAATATCCAACGTCGCGTGCAGGAAGAAATTCAGGCCCGAACGGCCGCTCTCGCGGTTGACAGCATCTCCGATGCTGACAGACAAGCCATGTACGACGCGTTCAAGGACGAGGCACAGAAGAGCGTCAGCTCGGCCTTTCGATACATCCCCCCGACCGGCGTCCAGACCTATCGCTTCGTGGGACTCGCCGACGCCAAGGTGAGGCACAAACTCATCACACTCCGCTACAAAATTAACTCGGGCGCGAACTCGCCGGATGCCCTGTACAACATCACGTTCGTTCTCAAAGGCCCGACCCTGGTCACCAAGCAGGCCGCCCTCGCACAGACCCAGGTCCTCCAGATGTATCCCACCGCCATCGACGACGATGGCTCGCTCACCATCCAGATCGTCAACGGCAACACCGAGACCGGCGTCGCCAACCCCGAGGCGATCACGTTTCCGAAAGACGGACTCGAGATCACCTATTCCGTCGGCACTTTTCAGGCCAACTTCCTGCGTGTGATGCTCGTGCTGTGGATCAAGATCGGCTTCCTCGCGATGCTTGGGATCGCGACCGCGACCTTCCTCTCCTTCCCCGTTGCCAGCCTCATCTCCTTCGGCACGTTCCTCACCGCGCAGTCCGGTCAGTATCTCCGCCAGTCTCTTGACAACTTCTCCACGACCACCAACGAGGGCAAGACGCTGGTCTTCAACACGATCGTGGCCAAAGTCGCCCAGGTTGTCGAATGGGCCGTGCGGACCTATGCCGATCTCTCGCCGACGCGGCGACTCGTCGATGGGATCGAACTCTCCTGGTCGTCCCTCGCGTGGGGTTCGGCCGTGCTGCTGGTGTGGACGTTCCTCCTCTTTGCCATCGGCTCCTTCGCCCTCAGCCGGCGAGAACTCGCCACCTACTCGGGCCACTAAGACCTAGGTCCATCTCTCTGTATCCATTCCCGAAGCCCGTGTGAAGTTCCTCGTGCCTAGTTCATGACATGAAACGCGACTCGCTCATCCAGACCATCGCCGCGGCCGTCATGATCGGCGCAATGGCCTGCTCCGTCGTTCTGTCGGCCCGCCTCTCCGGCGTCGCCGGCCGCTACAAACTCGTCTACACCGATCGCGCCGAGGACGCCCAGAGTTGGGAGGTCTCCGCGGGGATCGCGATGGGCGCCTTCCGCGGGCTCTTCGTCAACTACCTCTGGATCCGCGCCAACCAACTCAAAGAAGACGGCAAGTTCTACGAGGCCATCCAACTCTCCGACGCCATTACCAAACTCCAACCCCGCTTCCCGCGCGTCTGGGCATTCCACGCATGGAACATGGCGTACAACATCTCCGTCGCCACGCAGACCCCCGAGGAACGCTGGCAATGGGTCAACGCGGGGATCGCTCTCCTCCGCGATCGGGGCATCCCCGCGAACCCCAACGACATGCTCCTCCACAAAGAACTCTCTTGGATCTTTCTCCACAAGATCCAGGGATACACCGACGACTCCAACGGCTACTACAAACGCCGCCTCGCGATCGAGTGGACGGTTGTCCTAGGTGATCCGCCGCAGAAAACCTTCATCAACACCTCCCGCGAGAAGGTCATCGAGCAATACGCCACGTGGCTCTCGGAAGTCGCCGATGCGCCGGACACCCTCGACGCGGCGATCGCCAAGGACCCCAAGGTTCAGGGCCTCGTCGATGAACTCACCCGAATCTTCACGGATTTCAAGCCCGATCAACGGCTGCTCCGTCCGTTCCAGATCTACTCGGCGATCACGAAATCGGGGCGAAACGACCTGCTCCGCTCGGCCATGGGCGACAGGGAGCGAGAGTTCTTCTCCTTAGCCGAGAAGCCCGAGTACGCCGCCGCCTGGCGGACGCTGCTCGCCCACACGCGCAAAAGGCTCCTTATCGATCACTACCACATGGACCCGTACGTCATGGTCCGCTATGTCAGAAAATATGGACCGATCGACTGGCGCCACCCTGCCGCCCACGCGCTCTATTGGGCCGAGCGCGGCGTCGAGAACGCCCTCGACCGGGCCACGTTCCTCAATGCCAAGGACTTCGACTTCATCAACACCGATCGCCAGGTCGCCCAGTCACTCCAGGACCTCTTCCGCACGGGCGACGTCTACTTCTCCTTCCTCTCCTCGCTCGAGCAGCCCGTCCCGATGTACATCGTCGCGCCCAACGAGTACTTCATCCGGAGTTACGGCGACGTGCTCCAGGAGATGCGTGACCGCTCCCGCGTGGACCAGCTCTCCCGTGGTTATTCCCCGCTCTCCGCGGGCTACGACAACTTCCTGCGAGACGCCGTCTGCTATCTGTATCGCCTCGGCGACCGCGACCAGGCCGAGGAGTGGTACACACGCCTGCGCACCGATCCCTGGTGGAACCTCAACGACACCTTCGGCAGGAAGGAGGAACTCTCCGTCCCTCTCGCCGAGTTTGTCCAGAAGGAGACCGAGACCCGCTTCGATTCTCCCGCGGTCGCCATCCAGCAGGTCACCGCCTCGATCTTCGGGGCGTATGTGAAGGGGCTCCTCTCCGGAAACGGCGAGCGTTTCCGCTCCCAGATGGAGTTCGCCAAGCAGGCCCACCGCTACTACCTCGAGGAGCAGGTCCGCCGAGCCAACGCCAACGGCGGCGTGTGGCGCATGGAACTCATGGACCGCGACTTCGGATTCCTCGCCGGGACGCTCTTCGCCCAGTTCCTGTCATCCATTCCGCTCGACGATGCCGAGAGCGTGTACTCGCGTGCACCCGTGGAACTACGCCACTACGCGTACGTCGCGATCCCGCAACTCTTCGGCCAGGAGATCGAGCAGACCGCCAAGGCCGAGACCGCCAAGGGGCTCAAGACCCGAACTCTGGAAGAAATCTTCCCGCGACCCTCGGACCAGGACCAGTTCCGCATCTGGTTCGATGCCGAGATGGCCAAGCGCGCCTCACAGAACAACGCCGACATCGAGACCAAGTAATCGGTCTCGTGACGTGACCTCGATACGCGTGTGACGTGGGAAGGGGTGCGCGAAACCGCTTTAACGCCGCGGCGGTTCGGCGTAGTGCAACTCGAGATACCGAGCCACATAATCGATAATCGAGTTGGCCTCGGGAATGTCCGGGTTCGACGTCATCCCCATGGGCTCAAATCGCATCCCGGCAAATCGCGACACCGCCTCGCGGATGGGAAGCCCGTGCTGCAGACAGAGCGAGAACGCCCGACAAAAAGCCTGGCACATCCCCGACAAGGTCGAGCCTTCTTTCGCCATCTTGATAAAGATCTCGCCCGCGCGACCATCGGGGTACAGCCCGATCGTGAGGTATCCCTCGTGGCTGGCGATTGAGAACTTGTGCGTGACGGACTCGCGAGTGACGGGGAGTGCTTGTCGCGTGGCGATCATGTCGTCATCCTGACGTGAGCCCGTGTGGTCGGCCATGGGCCTGGACTGTATCGGAGGCAGCCGTGCCCGCGAGCAGCCCGTTGGGCTAGTGCGTATCGGCGACTCCGCAATCGCGGGGCCAGAAATCCCAACAACCCGATCGAATCACTTCCAAACCGCCGTATAGTCGCCCTATCGCCGGATTGGTCGGATTGCTCGGCNNACGCGTTTGGCCACATGGACTTGTCTTGGCGTGGTTGGTGTTCGATAATTGATATTGACTCTGGCGTATAGGCCGGAACTTGTATGGATCAGCATTCCAGCACAACCCTAGAGCAGCCCCTCACCCACAAGGTCGCGGCTCGTTTCGCGCCACGGGTCAATCTCGCCGGGCTGTCGATCGTGCTACTCGTGGCATTCATGGGTGGTGTCGCGGCGTTGGCCGAGCCCTCGAGCCAGGCATTCACCCAGGGCGTCGCCCACATCAAGTCGGTTCTGGGCGAGGACACCTACCACGCCACGATTCCGTCGATTCCAGTCTCATGCGATTCGGTTGCCGGATTCAAGGTGCCCGAGATTGGTTCCTTGATTGGCTTCCCGATCGATGCCGAACCGATGGCGATCTGCCTCGTCCGCGAGTCGCTCCTCGCGCTCCCGCCGCCATCGGTCGATGCACCCCACGCGGCCTAGGCCACTACCAATGTGAAGCCTGCCGCACTCGACTGCCACGACGCAGTCGATGCCGCTCGCGACGACCCGTGGTGGGTTCGTCGCTTTCTTCCTCGTGACGATGCCGTCACCCCTTGTCTCGAAACACGAAACTCGCCGTATCACCGGTCGTCGTTGGACTCCTCCACGACAGACCGAGTCAACGGCATGACCGACACCCGTTCACGGTTCACCGCGAGCGGGCGACTCACGAAAGCGAACAATTCATGGCCGAACGCGACATTCCCATCCTGGGCCCGATTCTGCACCGCATCATCGGCACCCGCAACGAACGATTCGTCAAGAAGTACACCCAGCGCGTCAACGCGATCACGGCCCTCGAGCCAAAGGTCCGTGAACTCACCGACGCCCAGATCCGCGCCAAACTCGCCGAGTTCCGCGATCGATTCGACAAGGGCGCTCACCCCGAGGACCTCATGGTCGAGGCCTTCGCCCGAGATGAAGACCGGCGAAGGAAAGACGATCGTTGGCCCGCTCGCCTGCTACCTCGCCTGCATCGAGCGCCTCCGCATCCACGTCGTCACGGTGAACGACTACCTCGTCCAGCGCGACCGCGACTGGACCTTCCCCTACTTCCACGCGCTCGGGCTGACCGTCGGTGCGATTCACCCCCAGCACATGCAGGACGAGGCCGAGAAACGCCGCATGTACCACTGCGACGTGGTCTATGGAACGACCGCCGAGTTCGGGTTCGACTATCTGCGCGACAACATGAAGCGTCGCGAGGAGGAGCAGGTCCAGCGCGGCCGTCAGTTCGCGATCGTGGACGAGGTGGACTCGATCCTGATCGACGAGGCGCGCACGCCGCTCATCATCTCCGGGCCGGCCCACGAGGATCAGCCCCGCTACGAACTCGCCGACCGTCTCGCGCGTCACCTCGTCGAGAAGAATCGCCCCTACGCCCAGGCCGACGAACTCGTCGAGCGATGCAAACTCAAGATCAAGGGCTTCGAGGGCGACATCCGCCAGGCCCGCGAGAAAGACAAGATCCCGACGATCCAGGAGCAGTTGAAGGCGGCCAAGGCCGAACTCCCCGCCCTGGAAGAGGCTCGCACCAAGCACATCCAGTACTTCGAAACGAAGATGGAGCGCAAGCAGGTCCACCTGACGCATGATGGAGTCGCCGAGGCCCAGCGTGCCGCCCAGATCGGCTCGTTCTACGTCGATCAGAACATCGACATGCCGCACCTGCTCGAGCAATCGCTGCGGGCCCACGCCGTCTATGAGTGTGACAAGGACTATGTCATCATGACGGTCCCCGACCCGATGACGGGGCGCCCCCAACCGTCGGTGGTGATCGTGGACGTGAACACGGGTCGCCCGATGATCGGTCGGCAGTGGTCCGACGGTCTGCACCAGGCCGTCGAGTGCAAGGAACGCGTCCCGATCAAGCAGGAGACGCAGACCGTCGCGACGATCACGATCCAGAACTTCTTCAAGATGTACAAGCGACTGGCGGGCATGACCGGCACCGCCGACACCGAGGCCCAGGAGTTCCACGACATCTACAAACTCGACGTCGTCTCAATCCCGACGAATAAGGAGGTCGTCCGCCGCGACTTCGACGACCTCGTCTTCATGAACGGCAAGGACAAGTGGTCCTTTATCGTCGAAGAGATCAAGGCCTTCCACGACGTCGGTCGCCCCGTCCTCGTCGGCACGACCAGCGTCGAGAAGAGCGAGAAGCTCAGCTCGATGCTCATGAGCAAGCACGCCATCCAGCACGAGGTGCTGAACGCGAAGCAGCACGAGCGCGAGGCCCACATCGTCGAGAACGCCGGCTAGCTGGGCGCGGTCATGATCGCCACCAACATGGCCGGACGAGGCACCGACATCAAACTCGGCGCCATCACCCGCGAGACGCTCCTCGAGCACTGGCTCAAACGCGGCATCATCCCCCGCACCATCACCGTCGAGTCCACCGACGAGCAGTTGCGTGAGGCGGCCTATCGCCGGCTCGCCACCAAGGTCCTCGACATCCAGAAGAAAGAAGCCGAGGAAGCCGATTTCGCCGACCTCGAGCTGCGACTGCTCCGCCGCTGGGCCACGAACCACACGTGGCTCACCGACCGCGAGATCGAACGCATGCCCGCCGAGGCGTTGCGCGAGTCCCTCGACACCCACGGTCGGTTCTTGCTCCATCGCATCCGCTGGTTCGAGTCCATCGAGGACATGGGCGGCCTGCACGTCGTCGGCACCGAGCGCCACGAGTCCCGCCGAATCGACAACCAGTTGCGAGGGCGCTCGGGCCGCCAGGGCGACAAGGGCTCGTCGCGATTCTTCGTCTCCTTCGAGGACGACCTCATGAAGTTGTTCGCGGGCGAGCGTGTCCAGGCGATCCTCTCACGCCTGGGCATGAAGGAGGGCGACGCCATCGAGCATCCGATGGTGAGCAAAAACGTCGAGCGCGCCCAGCGCAAGGTCGAGCAGATGAACTTCGAACGCCGCAAGATGATCCTCGAGTACGACGAGGTCATGGAGCACCAGCGTCAGACTTTCTATGGCCTGCGCCAGCGCGTCCTCGAAGGCCGCGACGTGCGTGGCCTGCTCTTCGACTTCATCTCCAAGACCACCGCCGACGCCGTCGAGGAGTACCTCGACCGCGACTACCCGCAGCAGAGCATCGCCGAGCACGCCAAGAACGTCCTCGAGTGCAGCATTCCTCCCGAGAAGTTCCGCAACAAGGAGCCCGACGAGATCGAGAAGACCATCGTCGCCGAGGCCAAGTACGACGCGCGCCAGTCCATCGAGGTCACGCTCGGCGAGTACATGCCCGTGGCCGGCTCCGAGGTCGCCGTCGATTTCGACTCCCAGGGCCTGGTGAACTGGGCCAAGTCACGCTTCGGCGTCGAGATCCATCCCCAGGAACTCCGCGAGGGAGGCATGGAGGAGCGCCAACGCGTCCGCGAGACTCTGGTCAACGCAGCGTACCAGAAGATCGAGGCCGCGGATCTCTCGGGCATCCGCAAGTACCTCGAGCCAAGCTATGGCGCGAGCCAACTCGCCGAGTGGGCCGATCGCAAGTTCATGATCAAGGTCACGCCCGATGAGATTCTCGCCGCCCAGAAGGCGAGCATCGAGAATCCCGAGAAGTCGCCCGTGAAGCTCATTCTCAGGAAGGCCGAGGATCTCTACACCAAGCGAGAGATCGAGTATCCCGTGGACTTCGCGATGGAGATCACGGCGATGCAGATGCGTCAGAACCCCCAGGAGGGTGCTCAACACCTCGTCTCCTGGGCCAACCAACGCTACAACCTGGGATGGACCATGGACGTCTTCAAGACCCACATGCCCGCCCAGGTCCGCCAGGAGCTCAAAGACGCCAGCGAGCGGTTCGTCGCCGAGGGACGCCTGGAGAAGGACATCACCGACGCCCAGGCCCTCAAGACCGACGCCGAACTCGAGGCTTTCCTCAAGGACAAGTACGGCGTGGGCATGCCCGAGACCATGCGGTACCTGCAAGGCGAGGAACGCGACAACGCTATCCGCTCGCGAGTCGAGTCGATACTCCGGGCCGAACTCCTCCTCTTCGAGCGGACCATCCTCCTCGACACGCTCGATGGCTCGTGGAAGGATCATCTCTACGCCATGGACCAGTTGCGCGACTCCATCGGTCTGCGAGCCTTTAGTCAACAGGACCCGCGTATCGAGTACAAACGCGAAGGCTCGCACANNGCACGACTCACCGCGGGGAATGCCGGCCCCGGCGCTCCCGCGTCCGGCGCCCCTCGCCCTCCGGCAGCACCCATACCACCCCAGTCGCCACGCCCCGCACCCGTCGGTGGGACCGGGTTTGGCTCGGGATTCATCACCGGCCCGGGACTCGCCTGATGACCAAGCGCTCAACCCCAACACCGCCGCGACTCCGAGTTGCCATCATCACCAGCCGCTACAACCCGAGCGTGACCGAGGCCCTTCGCGAGGGCGCCGTCGAGGAGTTCGTCGATCGCGGCGGGCACGTCCGTGATCTCGTCCACATCGACGCGCCCGGGGCCTACGAACTCCCGGTGCTCGCCCTCGCCGCCGCGATGTCCGATCGCGTCCACGCCGTCGTCGCGCTCGGCTGCATCGTCCGCGGCGAGACGCACCACGATCGCTACATCGCCGACGCCGTCGCCCAGGGGCTCATGAGCGTCTCGCTCCGTACGGGCCTCCCCGTCGGCTTCGGCGTCCTCACCACCGAGAACGCCAAGCAAGCCCGNNGGCCATGGCCGCCACGCTCGATGCGATCCAGGGTGTCGCGGCCCTTCTCGGAGGCTCCGACCGCTTCGAGATCGCCGACAGGCACGACAAGCTCGCGCCAACCAAAGCCCGTCCGAATGACGCGAAAATGACCAAGAAGTCCGCGATCCGCGGCACAAGGAGAAGGTAGTTGGCGACACCGCACGAGATCCGACGCTTGGCGTTCCAGTGTCTTTACCAGCTCGACGCGCGAGGTGGCGACGCCGATGCCGTACGTGCCTCGCTCGGCGGCGTCGAAGGCCTCACGCACCGCGAGTGCGAGCGAGCCATGGAGACCGCCGTCAACGCGTGGGACGCCAGAGCCGCCGCCGATGCCGAGTTCACGGCCCTCGCGCCCGCGTGGCCCGTCCACCGCCAGGCCTCCGTTGACAGGGCAATTCTGCGTCTTGCGCACCACGAGTTGGCGACCAAGGCCGTCGAGCCCGTCGTGATCGTGAACGAGGCCGTCGAACTCGCCAAGGAGTTCAGCACGGAGAAGGCACCCGGATTCGTCAACGCACTCCTCGACCGAGTCATGCGTCGCCTTGCCGGCGAGGCTGTCACGCCAGTCACCGACATCCCCATTCCAACCACCTCGCACTCCTGAGCGACGCATGGGCTTCTTCTCCTCTCTCGCCTCCAAGGTCCGCCAGGGACTCGCCAAGACCCGCGAGGTCATGGTCGAAGGTGCGCACGGCGTCCGCAACCTTCTCCTTGGACGAAAACTCGACGAGACTCTCATCGATGAACTCGAGCAGACGCTGCTCAAGGCCGACGTCGGCGTCAAGACCACCACACGCCTCATCGACGGCATCCGCGCCGACTTCCGCGATGNNTCGGGGTCAACGGCGTCGGCAAGACCACGAGCATCGCCAAACTCTGCAAGGCCATGCGCGATCAGGGCAAGACCGTCCTCCTCGCCGCCTGCGACACCTTCCGTGCCGGAGCCGTCCGCCAACTCGAGATCTGGGCCGATCGACTCGGCGTCGAGGTCGTCAAAGGCCAGCAGGGGGGCGACCCCGCCGCCGTCGCCTTCGACGCGACCGCCGCCGCTCTCTCGCGAGGCGTGGACGTGCTGATCGTCGACACCGCCGGACGCTTGCAGACGCAGGACCCCCTCATGCGTCAGTTGTCCAAGATCAAGAGCGTCATCGGAAAGCAGATCCCCGGCGCGCCCCACGAGACGCTCCTCGTCCTCGACGCGACCGCCGGGCAGAACGCCCTCCGCCAGGCCGAGGAGTTCGACAAGGCCGTTCGTGCCGCCAACGCCGACGGGCCCTCACACGGCATCACCGGCATCTTCCTCAGCAAACTCGATGGCACCGCCAAGGGTGGCATCGTCATCGCCATCAAGGACGTGACCAGCATCCCCGTGAAGTTCGTCGGACTCGGCGAGACCCCCGCCGACGTTCAGGCCTTCGATCCCGTCGTATTCATCGACGCGCTGCTCGCGTCTGAGGCCGAGGTTCCCTGACGTCGACGCACCCGCGCCACGATCCCCCAGGGCAGGAAGAGAAGCGTCAAGGCCAGCATCCCAAGCCCGACGATGAAGATCACACGCATCGGCCACGGTCCGAGTTTGTCCACGACCGTCGGGTTCTGGGGCACCGAGTCACCGACATACCCATAGTTCCACTTTGTGGCCCAGTCGATGAGAAAAACTGGGACGATGTACACCCACGACGCGAGCAGCGTGAACCGGAAGTCCCGCCACGAGGGCACGAATCGTCGCGCGATCAACTCGTACATCCCCGTCCCGATGATGATCGTGTGATTGAACCAGAAAAGCCAGAACTCGATCGACCGGGGCGTGACCGTGATGATCGGCGTGATGTACCCCATCGAACTCAGGCCGAGACCCCAGAAGTAGAGAATCGCCCGGGGCCAGCGCAGACCCGTGAGCAGCGCGATCGGCGCGAAGATCCCCGCGATGTCGCACAAGTGCAAGGGCAGGGCCTTGTCCATGGGCGTGAACGCCACGTAGTACGCGTTGCTCCCGATCCAATAGGCGATCATGAACCACGCGACGCGCGTCCGCCACACACGCTCGCCCGCCGTCTCCATGTGCCGCCGCCCGAGGAAGCAGATCGGAAGGATGATCGAGAAGCAGACCACGAGGCACGCCGCGTGCATCGCGGTGAATGACTTGAACTCCACGTCGAGCCACGACCCGAGCGTCAAAGAAGCGGCCTGCATGCGTCAGTTCGCCTTTGGTGTATTGTCGTCTTGGGCGGTCCCGTTCGCCTGGGCCGCGTGCTCGTGGCGCAACTGCCCGCACGCCGCGGCAATATCCCGCCCCCGGCTCGCCCGGATGTGCGCGTTCACGCCCTTCGACCGCAGCGTCTCCTGAAACACCCGCACGTCCTCATCAGTAGGCCGCTCAAAAGGCATCCCCTTCACCTCGTTGTACCGGATCAGGTTCACATTCGCCCGCAGCGTCTTCGCGTGCCCCGCAAGAAGTTCAGCGTGCGCCCGCCGGTCGTTCACGTGCCGCAGCAGCGTGTACTCCAGCGTGATCTCGCGCCCCGTCTTCTCGAACCACCGCTGGCACGACGCGAGCAGGTCGGCGATCGTCGTGTACTCCGCCCACGGGATCAGTTGCCGCCGGATGTCGTCGTTCGGGGCGTGCAGCGAGAGGGCCAGCGTCACCGGCAGATCAAACTCCCGCGCCAGACGATCGATGTACTTGGGCAAGCCAACCGTCGAGATCGTGATCTTCCGGGCCGAGATCCCCAGCCCCCACGGCGCCGCGATCGTTCGCACGGCACTCGTCACGCTCTCAAAGTTCGCCAGCGGCTCGCCCATGCCCATGAACACGATGTTGGTGAGCTGGCGGTCGCCATCGTTGAGCGGGCGCTCTTGAGTGGGCCATTCGCCCAGCGCATCGCGTGCGATCATCACCTGCGCCACGATCTCAGCGGAGGTGAGGTTGCGGACGAGCTTCTGGGTGCCGGTGTGGCAGAANNCGATCGCTCGCGGCATGCCCACGGTCGAGATGGTGACCTTCCGGGCCGAGATCGCGTGCCCCCACGGCGCGGCGATGGCTCGAATCGCGCTGGTGACGGCCCGGAAGTTCGAGAGCGGCTCGCCCATCCCCATGAACACGACGTTGGTGATCCGCTGCATCTCGCCGGTCTTCGGGTCCGGCCCAAGCAGCGACCGCAGCCGCCACACCTGCTCCACGATCCGCCCCGCCGTGAGATTTCCATCCAGCCCCGCGAGCCCAGACGCACAGAACTTGCACCCCACCGGACACCCGACCTGCGACGAGATGCACGCGGTGCGCCGCGTCGGTTGCCCATTCGGCCCCATCTCCAGGCTCGGGATCATCACGCACTCGGTCTGTCGCGTCGTGTCATTGAGCACGGGCAGCGATGTCGCCGACCCGCCCGCGTCACCCTCCGCGTCCCACTGCACCAGCAACTTCCGCGTCCCATCCGTCGCGACCGAGTCGGCCAGCGTCGCCCCAGAGAGAAACCGCATCTCGCGCGAGAGCGTCTCACGATCCATCGCCGACAGATTCGTCATCCTCGCCGGCTCGATCACGCCCTTGGCATACACCCACTCCAGAATCTGCTTCGCCCGGAACGCGGGCATGCCATGACTCTTCGCCCATTCCTGCAGCGTTTCGGGCGTGTGCGAGAAAATATGTTGCGAATCGCTTGGCATGGTGAACGATCTGTGTCCTTTCAACCGTATCAATCCCAAGGGCAGTTCGCCGACGAGAGGCATTCGACTACTTCAATCGCATCGACATGCAGCATGGAGGTGTCTATCGACTCATGCTGGTTGAAAACGGCCATGAGTTCCTTCTGAATGGCTTTATTCGGAATCTGGCAATTCTCGAACTCAGACTCGTCCGCCATGCGGCCCGCAGTGGTGAGAATTGTGTACTCATCAGGCACGCCACGAAAGTCGTCCAAGACGTAATAGACGCCTCGCACCAGCGAAGACAAAAGTTCGGGCTTATGACGCAATCCTTGTGCAAAGAGTGCGACAAGGAGCCGCCTGGAGCGATCGCCATGAGGCATTGATTCCAGAATTCTGATTGCGGCTTCGGTGTTGTCGCTCTGACAAAGCGACAACTCGAAAAACTCATACGGCGGTTCTGTCCAGAGTCTGATCTTGGAGTCAGCCCAAGCAACAGCACTGGAAACACGGATCGCACATGCATGAGGAGCCGTACATTCGACGAGTTCAGTCAGACAGAAGAGTGTGTAGAGCGTGAATGCCTCTTCCTGTGTCGCCGCATCGATCTCAAAGAGCCTCATCGCCGCGCACTCACCGTGACCGGCACCGCGCCATACAGATCGCCGGTGATCCTCGGCGTCGTCACCCGAACCCGCCTCGTCTCCGGGTCGATCCCGCGATCCATCATGATCCGCCGCAGCGCCCCGGGCACGGCAAACTCCACGTTCTCCGCCGAGATGTCCCGCTGCTCGATCGTCCCGCCTGCCTCCTTGAACCGCTCCAAAATCGCCCGGCACAACTCTGCCACCAGATCCTCCGGCGCCGACGCTCCGGCCGTCACCAGCACACGCTCCTGCCCCGTCGGGAACCAACTCCAATCGATCTCCGACGAGTCATCGAGCAGATACGCCCGCGTGCCCACGTTCCGCGCGATCTCCGTCAGCCGGATCGAGTTCGACGAGTTCTTCGATCCGACGACAAGCACCACGTCGCACTCCGGCGCGATCTCGCGCACCGCGTGCTGCCGGTTCGTCGTCGCGTAACAGATGTCGCTGCTCGGCGGCTCCTTGATCTTCGGGAACGCCGCCTTGAGCGCCTCGATGATGACGGCGGCGTCGTCCGTGCTCAGCGTCGTCTGCGTCAGGTACACCAGTTTCGCCGGGTCCTTGATGGGCAGCCGCGGGATGTCCTCTGGAGATTCGACGACGAGCGTGGCCTCCGGCGCCTCGCCCGACGTGCCCACGACCTCCTGGTGATTGCGATGCCCCACGAGCAGAATCTGGTACCCCTGCCGCGCGTACCGGATCGCCTCGGAGTGGACCTTGGTCACAAGCGGACACGTCGCGTCGATCGCGTTCAGTCGCCGCCGCCTCGCGTGATCACGGACCGCCGGCGAGACGCCATGAGCCGAGAACACCACGATCGACCCCTCCGGAGCCTCATCAAGGTCATCCACAAAGACCACGCCCTGCCGCTCGAACCGCCCGACGACGTGCCGATTGTGCACGATCTCGTGGTAGACATAGACCGTCTCGCCGGGGAAAAGTCCCACGACCTGATCGACGACATCGATCGCCATCCGGACGCCAGCACAGAACCCACGAGGATTGGAGAGAATCAGGTGCATGAGACCGCACATGGTACGAGTCTCGTCATGTTTGGATCGCGCAAAATCCGGAGGATGTTCGGGTTGTCGGTTGGGTTTTCGGCTGGATTCCTCACAACCACGACGGTTACACTACCGCCTTCGAAGTCACCTCCCGAGCGCCATGGGATCGTTGAACGCATAAGGCAAGATCGGATTCGGGAACGGTCGGTGGTGGCGTAGGGGTCTGGGGGTCGGCAGGATCGCGGTGTAGAAGGACTCTTTCCGGTCGGTCGTTCGAACAGGCGTAAAGGTCGTGGAACACNNGAAGGCGCTGGTCAAGCGCGAAGCCGCACGCGGCATCTGGATGGAAGAGGTGCCGATCCCCGAGGCTGGTCCCAACGAGGTGCTGATCAAGCTGGAGAAGACCGCGATCTGCGGCACCGATCTGCACATCGCCGGGCACGACGCTCGGCCAGCATGTCGGAGCACCGTTCGGATGAACAAGGCCAAGCCCTGGCAACTCGTCGTCGTCATCCTGGGCTTCCTCGCGCTGGGCGTCTCCCTCTACTTCGCCCTCACCAAGGAGACGGTCCAACTCGCGGATTCAGTCACGCTCGTCGATGTCGAGACTGGCCAACTCTACAAGTCTCCCTTCCCCTCGCGCCGCTCTGTCGTCTATCCCGCGACCAACCCGATCACCAAATCCGACACTCTCATGCCCGTCGATCAGGTCGAGGGCAAGTGGTTCATCGGCGAACTCTTCCGGGCCCAGGTCGCCGTGATGCCCAAGGACAAGGTCAAGGTTGTCGAGAATCTCAAGTCCGGCGAGGTCAAGGTCCTCCCCGGCGAGCCCGAACCGATCGATGTGTGGTGAACTCAATACCCGAGTCCGAACGAGTCACGAGGAACGCATGAAGACGCACTCCACCATCCGACACACGCCTCATCGACTGGCCCCCGTCCGCACGCGCCTCGCTCGTGTCGCCGCGTTCACCCTCATCGAACTCCTCGTGGTCATCGCGATCATC
>JRYE01010523.1_pt1 | contig 15570 bp, 15 predicted proteins | sample 235321 | NCBI WGS metagenome assembly JRYE01 (sample SAMN03074214, study PRJNA261473) | activated sludge metagenome | biome: Common Effluent Treatment Plant; feature: Wastewater; material: Activated sludge; isolation source: activated biomass in a lab-scale reactor treating industrial wastewater at... | reverse complement strand
CATTGGAGGAATGGTATTGATAATTTTGGGGGGATTGTGTTTAAATTATCTCCAAAAAAAACAAGCAAATAAACCGAAGCCTCTAGAAATTCAAACGAGTCAAATTGATAAAGCAGTCATCCCAGCTGGATTGCCACAGAATTTACCCAGCATAGTTGGAAGTAAGACTCTGCAAAATTATGAATCCAAAACTAACGACGGTCGTTTGCAATCTACTCGTGAAATGTCTATCCCAGAAGAAGCAGACAAAGTTTTAAAAGTATACATGGACTTTTTTGAGTCAATAGGATTTAAAGGCTCTGTGGTTAAACCACAAGAAACTAGCGAAAATAGTCAAAAATTAGCCCAAATGAAGAATGGTTCGGATGTGTTGATGTTTGTTTTAACACCTCAAAATAAACTTCAAAGCACCATTGAATTAACATTAACTCAAACAATAAAATAATATGACTAAAATATTACGCGCTTTTGCCTGGGTAATAGTTTTGACAGTTTTAGGTGGCGCTTTGCCGATTATCCCCGCTTCGCTACAAGCAAAAAACCTAGTTAGTAATTTAACTACAATAAAAACAGCACAAGCTTCTTCTCCTGCTCCGGCTTTTGTCCAAATTGCAGTACAAGACGAAAATTGCAGCACTCAATACCAAGACTACGGCAGAGCTAATTATTCAGGTACTGTTGGGTTGGATGTTGGATATGTTACGGACTCTAATGCCAAAGACCCTGAGTGTGCTCGAATAAATTTATCACCAGATAACGTTACACCAAGTGGTGGTGGCGCTGTGTATACTCAAGATTTTCGCATTGGTGTTCGCACCGCAGAAAGCAATAACGGTTGTATGGACCGTCGCAGTACTCAAACCCAATGGACTCCTTGGGCATCTGAAGGTGGTGGAGAAAGTGCGCTTGCTCAGCCATCCAACAATACTGTAGAAGACGCAGATTGTATTTGGATTTTTTACGAAACTAGGAATATTCCAAATTCCGCAATAATTTTAGATGCAAAATTTGGCATTAGTACTGGCTATGGCGCTGTTAAATATACCCCTTGGGCAACTGCTGGCGGGGGTTGGTCATCTTGGACACAATCAGGTGACTTTACAACTGCTAGAGCCGGGCTTCAGGTTAAGCTGAGCTATAAATACAACGCGAATTATATTTCTTCTACAATCCCGCAATATCCACCGGATTCTTTAAGTATTAATCAAGATTATCCTGGTAAAAATATTGTGATGAAGAATGTTCCTGACACTGGTACAAGTAGTGCTATGCCATGGCTTTCGGATGAAGAAGTTTCAAGTTCAACTAACCAAGGGGTATCACATTGTAGTCAGTGGGTGCCAAGCGGATCTGGGCAAACATGTAATCAAACCACGGTCTATACTTCTAATACCATTAAACTTCGTCGTATTGATAGTCATACTGCAGAGGTACAAACTAATGCTGGTGATTTGAAATATTCTAGAACAGTGCAAAGTCAGTGGCGTTCAGTAGAGAAGTATGATGATCATTGTAGTTTATCTTTGTATAAAGGAGAAGAGAATAGTAATCTTTTTGGAAGTTTAACTACATTGTTGGTCCACAAAGCTGAAGCGGCTTTACCAGGGGTGCCACCAAATCCAGACCCAGACTGCTCACCACCAACTCCGTACTCCCCACCTCAATACCGTGCTCAGTTCATCAGCCAAGATTTTAGTAAAAATATTTTAACTAACGAAACAGTCTCTTTTGAAGGCGTGCAGGTAACTGGTTTAGTTGATGGTGTGTATGAATTACAATTTCAAATGGTGAATTTAGAAACAGGGCAATTGTTTGGCAACCCTGCTCAAAATCCAAGCACCATTGCTAAGATTACTGTTCGCATTGGCAATGGCGTGCCTTGGTCGTTTAATTGTGGAGTAGATCAATTTGTCACAATAGGTACAGATGCTCACTATTCTTTGAGTGCAACAGTTGACCCTAGTTTTTCTAACGACATCACTGTTACTATGTCTGCTACCCCAACTGGCCCAGCCTTACAAACTTCCCCTATTTATTTAATTTCTGGATCTGTCCCGCCGTATACCAATATTGCAACAATCCCAACAACGGGCTTAGTCGCGAACACTACTTATACTCTTACCTTCACTGCGACGGATGGCAGTTACACTGCCCCTGCTTGCCAAGCGAGTTTATTTGTTTCAAGTCAACGACCTACGGTGAATTTATTCTTTAACGGTTCAGTAGGGCCAACTCAACCTACTCCGGCTAATGGCAGTACTGGCCAGCTTAGTTGGACCACTAGTAATGCCCAAACTTGCACAGGCTCAATGACTCAAGGAGCAGACACTACTCCAGGTTGGTCAGGGTCGCAATCTCCAGCTAACAGTCCTGCTCCAGCTGGCACCTTTAATGTGACTGGACTGCAAAACAACACAACCTACAAATTTAAATTAACTNNTCTGCTTATGCTGGTAGTTGTACCTTAACTCCAGACTTTGGTTCTGTTGCCACTAACGAAGCCACTGGACAAAATACCCCAAACCTTACTGCTAACCGTACTTATACGCTAACTTGTAGTGCTCCTGTAAAAGGTTTCTCTGATGCCGTTGATACTGTGGAGATATTGGTAGCCAACGAACCACCCGTGATTCCCGGAAATATTCAGGTTTCCAACAACAATTGCGGAGTGATAGATATAAGCTGGGTGAATACCCCAGGATCGCCACAACCAGACGCTTTTCAAGTTTATAGGAATAACACTGGCAACGATGCTGATTTTGTAGAAATTATTAGTGATGTCCCATATGTTCCTGATGATTTCTTCCCACACACTTATTCTTTCCAGGATACAAGTCCAGCTGGCGGTAGTAATTATTATGCACTCGCTGCGTTTAACGGGACTACACAATCCCCATATGTTTATGCAAACATTTACCCAATTGCACCTAAACCTTGTGAAGTTAAATTAGGCAGTTCTGACAAAGATGTAGTTAGTGTAACTGGACGAATTAGCATGACCTTCAGCGGAGCAGTTCCTTGCTCAGGTGTTTCGGAAATCGCTACTCTGCCAAACAGGGCTCTGTTTGCAGTCGGAGATGTTGTGAACTTTAAACTTAATGTATGTAATACTGGGAGCTTGGCTCTGACTGGTGGTCAAGTAACGGACACTTATACTAATTTAACGAATGTTACCTTTACGGGATCTAACCCACCAAGTTGTGTAACTGGTAGTTCATCTGGGGCGGGGTCTATGTCCTTTAATTTGGCGGATATTGCGCCCGTAAATGGTGTATGTGCTATCAATATTTCTGGGACAGTCACTGCACCAGCGGTTTCAACCGCAGCAGTGTACAGGTTCCAAAACCGAGCTTTGATTACAGGCAATAGCGGAACAGTCACCAAAGAAGTGTATACTCCACCATATTTGTTTAGCGTTGGCGGAGAAGTTCCAGATCGTACTGAAACAGCTCCTTAACCTTTGACACAATTTTTGTTTACTGTTACAATGCGATGTAATAGAGGCTCAAAATAAGAAAAGGTCGAAGCCAATAGGTATAGTAGAATTCTAAAGTAACGTACATGGAAAAAGATCAGGAATTTGTTGAATTTATTATCAAGGCATTAGTAGATAATCCTGCAGACGTTCGCACAGAACGTGCAGTTGATGAAATGGGAGTGTTAATCACCCTTCATATCAATCCTGCAGATATGGGTCAAGTAATTGGCCGTATGGGTCAGACAGCCAAAGCTGTCCGTACTCTACTGCGCGTAGTTGGTGCTAAGCACAAAGCTCGTGTAAACTTGAAGATTGATGAACCGGAAGGATCCCATCGTGGTCCTCGTCGTGAATATAATGACCGTAATAATGGTCAACGTAGTGATGAAGGTTCTTCCAGCGAAGACTCCACTCCGGACATGGATGACTTCAAGCTTTAATTTGAAACATTTCAAAACCCGCGCTTACTGCATTTTGTAGTCGCGGGTTTGTTTTATTATTTATGAGAAGAAAGAAATGTTTACTAACTCAACAAGCTTCACTACATTTTAGCTTCGCTAAAATTGGGCTCAGATAGTTTCGTTAAACAAGCATTTCTTTCTTCCTTAAATCAAAACCGTTATGAAGAAGATTTCTATAGTAACATTATTTCCTGAGTTTATTGAGCAATACTCTAAATTTGGTATTATCGCCAGAGCAATCAAAAATAAACTCATTAAAATTAGCGCAGTGAATCTGCGTGGTTTTGCTAGTGATAAACGGGGAACCGTTGATGATCGTCCTTATGGCGGTGGTTTGGGGATGGTGCTCCGACCAGATGTGGTGATTAAAGCAATTCAGAAAGTGCGCACTACAAAAACTGCTAAAAATATCAGTGTTTCAAAAAAGAAAACAACCCGTGTTGTATTGCTGACTCCACAAGGGAAGCCATTTACGCAAACTATGGCTAAAAAACTTTCTACATATGATCATCTAGTATTTGTGTCAGGTCGTTATGAAGGATTTGATGAACGGGTCCGTAAATTTGTTGATGAAGAAATCTCTATTGGTGACTATGTTTTAATGGGAGGAGAATTACCAGCACTAGTAATTACTGAAGCTGTTTTACGTTTAGTACCAGGCGTTTTGGGGAAAGATGGTTCCGCAGATAAAGAAAGTTTTTCCTCTTCCAAGTCTTTAGGGACATCGACCATTGGCTCAGCCTCAGGTATACTTGAATATCCTCAATATACAAAACCGGAAATTTTATCTGTTAAAGTCAGAACATCCGATGGAACAACAAAAATTAAGAAAATTCCTGTACCAAAAGTTTTGTTGAGTGGTCATCACAAGAATGTGGAGAAGTGGCGCGCTGAAGAAGCCTTAAAACGAACCAAGAGGCGTCGTCCTGATTTGTTAAAATAATTTATTTAGATGAAATCAGAGTTTAAAAAATTTACAGTTCCTGTTTTAAAGACTCGACTAGATAAATTCTTATCTGAACAGGGTTTAGTACTGGGCGAACAAAAATTGTCCCGTAGTAAAATTCAGCGTGACATAGAGGCAGGGCAGATTGTCGTGAATGGAGAAAAACAAATTTCTCCAAAATTTGTTGTCCGCAAAGATGACATTATTGGATACGAGCTGATTCCAGAAGAAAAGCCACAGCCAAAAAATATTGCGCTCCGCACTTTGTATAATAATAACGACCTTTTAATTTTAGATAAGCCAGCTGGTTTGGTAGTGCACCCTGGAGCTGGATTCAAGGGTGACTCACTAGCTCAAGCATTGTTATATCATTTTAAGGACATTTATTTAGTTGGAGAAGATGGGCGTAATGGGATCGTGCATCGTTTAGATAAAGACACTAGTGGCGTTATATTGATTGCTTTAACTCCTGTCATGTATGAACATCTCAAGGACTCATTCGCTAATCGAAAAATTGTAAAAGAGTACATTGCGTTGGTTTGCGGTAAAATAGAAGAAAAACATGGAAAAATTAATGCACCGCTAGGCAAATCTCAAAGGGATTTTCGAAAATATACCACCAATATTAAAGATATGCTTCGTGAAAAGCCGTCTTTAACTGAATATTGGGTGGAAGGTTATTTTACTTCCGAAAACAGTACTAGTCCCGATGGGGTTGACTTTTATACCCTAATTAAGGTAAAATTACACACAGGTAGAACGCATCAGATTCGCGTTCATTTTTCTTCTCTTGGGTTCCCGTTGGTGGGGGATGAATTGTATGGTGGAAAGAAGGCTATGAGGCTAGGACTACAAAGACAATTTCTTCATGCCAAAAAAATATCAGTACAATTGCCTGACGGCCAATGGATTGAAGCCGAAAGTGACCTACCAGATGAACTACAAGAGGTGCTAGAGAATTTAAGACCAGTTAATTAAAATTTTAGAGAAGATGCCAATCATTAAAAATTTAAAAGCTGACCAGTTAAAAGAATTGCCAGAATTTCATGTTGGCAATACTGTAAAGGTCCATAATAGAATCAAAGAAGGCGGTAAGGAGCGTATTCAGGTTTTTGAGGGTGTTGTGATTGCTCGCAAGGGCGGTAAAGGTGCTAACGCAACTTTCATGGTCCGTAAAATTGCGAGTGGCGTAGGGGTGGAGCGTATTTACCCATTACACTCTCCAAATATTGCAAAGTTAGAGGTTTCTAAAGATGATAAGGTTCGTCAGGCAAAAATTTATTACATTCGTGAGCGACGTGATAATACCCCTCGTACCCGCAGGAAACTTGTTGTGACCAAGAAAATGAAAGAAGCAGCTGCAAAAAAATCTAGCACAAAATCTGAATCTGGGGCAAAATAACGCAAAATATTACTTGAAGTAAATAGTTTTAAAAACCGCCATCACGGCGGTTCTTAAATTTGCGTCAAGTATAATTTAGATACTATAGCCTTGTTGTTCAAGGACACCCTTAATTTTTTCAATATTAATTATTTTGGCAAGAAATTTATCCAGAATATGGATGATTATTGTCGCCATTTTTTGGACTGGCCATTATGTTGAAGGGTTAGTTTGCCATTTATCCATAAATAGCATGGTAGCAGTGTTTTCAACATCAGCCCAATTTAGGTTTTTAAAAAATGCATTAATATAGTCTGCTCTAGCAACCCCATAATCCATAAAATACGCATGTTCATATACATCAAGCGCCACTAATGGTGTAGCGTGCCAAATTGGAAAGGCATCATGCATGTCTCCAAGATAATTAAAAACAGAGCCAGTTTGCCAATCAAAGGCAAACCATACCCAGCCTCGAGCAGCAATTCCTGTAGCCTTCATATCTTGCATCCAGTTATCGTAGGATCCGAATGATTCGGTAATTTTACCCCCAATCCATCCTTGTGGATCACTGCCGTTACCTGAAAGGTTGTCAAAATATAATTCGTGACTTTTGATACCATTCACTGCATAGGCATAACCCATTTTTAGAGACCGTAAGTCTGAAAAAGTTGCATTCGCCGATGCCAAATCAACAGTCTTTAATTTTTCTTGAATTTCATTAGCCTTTTTTATATACCCTTCATAGAGTTTATAGTGCTCGGTCATCATTTTTTCAGATAAACCATCAACTCCATTTATACTTTCAAAACTTTTTATCTCAAACATAAACTTTATATTATTAAATAAATAATTGTTAACCTGCCAGACTTCTCAAAGAAAAAATTTTAAGGCAAGTAATTAATCATCCAAATTTAAGCTTTCCCTAAGGTTTTATCACCCTTATGCCAGTTTGCTGGGCAACGCTCACCTGTTTGTAAGGCTTCTACAACGCGCAGGATTTCTTTAGTGTTTCTCCCTACTCCGCCATCAGAAACTAGGACATAACGCAAGATTCCATCCGGATCAATAATAAAAGTTCCGCGTTGAGATGCTCCGTCGTCATCAAGTACATTATAGACATCCGAAAGTTCATGGGTTGTGTCAGCAATAATTGGGTACTTTACCCCCTTTAGGCGATCGTCAGTTTCGAACCAGGCTTTGTGGGAATGCTCGCTGTCTGTACTTGCAGAAATAACTTCACAGTTAAGTTGTAAAAAGTCTTCGTAGTGCTTGCCAAATTCTTCAATCTCAGTCGGGCAAATAAAAGTAAAGTCTCTTGGATAAAAAAATAGTACTAACCACTTGCCATTATAGTCATGCAAAGAGGCTTTTTTGAATTCCCCTTGGTGATATGTTGTCATCTCTTCGAACACTGGTGCTGGCTGGCCAACTTGTGGCCCAAAACCAAACCCAACTTCGTTTTCTGTGTAGCCACAGCTGTCGCAATTACAATCGTGCATAAAACTCCTTTGTTAAAGTTTAATAGTTTATGTATTCATATTACGCTTTATATGCAGATGAATCAAATTGACCCCAAGTTGACCTCTTTAATCAAAAATGGTAGAGTGAAGACATCAAATAAATTTTAAATTTCCGCGCAGATAAAAGCTTTAAGCTGTTGAATTTCGAGAAAATGCGTATATTATCAACTATTTCTATTTTAGAATCGTCCATAATAAAGTTAAGTAAAATTTTGCTTAACTAATTTTCGCATTCAATTTACATCAGTAATTAGCCTTATCTCCACGTGGATATAAGGTGTTTATGTTAATAATTTATAGTGCCATCGGACTGATCATTGGTGGTGTAGCAGGATACTTAATCCGTCAAAGTCTGGCGTCAAAGAAAGTTTCTGGAGCAGAGTCCAGAGCAGAACGCATATTAGAAGACGCAAAAAATCGTGAGAAAGAAATGTTAATTGAGGCAAAGGCTCAAGCCATGGAAATCACCGATTTGGCGAAGAAGTCAGAAGCGGATTTTCGCGCTCAAATTGTGAGGTTTGAAGAACGTATAGATAGAAAAGAAAAAGAGTTAGATCAAAAATCAAACAATTTAGAACAGAAAGCTAACGATTTAGAAAAACGTTCTGATGCTCTAAGGAATGCCGAAGAAGGTATTAAAGAAGTAAAAGCAGAACAATTAGAAAAATTACAAAAGATTGCTGGCTTGACTAGAGAAGAAGCATCTAAAATTTTGATGGAGAATGCCGAGAAGGGTATTTCCGAAGAAATGATGAAATTGCATCGTAAATTGTTGAATGAGGCGCACGAAACAGCTGAACGTGAAGCTCGTAAAATCGTGGCGCAAGCCATTGAACGGATTGCTACAGAAGTGACTGCGGAAACCACAACTACCACAGTAATGATCCCGAACGAAGAAATGAAGGGACGAATCATCGGTAAAGAGGGTCGTAATATCAGAGCATTTGAACAACTAATGGGTGTAGAAATTTTGATTGATGATTCCCCTGATACAGTTGTGATTTCTGGTTTTAATTCGATTCGTCGTCATATTGCCAAACTTACTTTGGATAAATTATTGGTTGATGGTCGTATCCATCCAGCCCGCATCGAAGAAGCTTATGAAAAGAGTAAGTCTGAGATTAATGAACAGATAAAAAAAGCTGGCGAAGACACTGTCTATGAGCTAGGTATTACTAATTTCCCACCAAAGCTTGTGCACTTAGTTGGTCGTTTATTGTACAGAACTTCTTATGGTCAAAATATTTTGAAGCATTCTACAGAAATGGCAAAGGTGGCGGCTTTGATTGCGCAGGACTTGGATGCAGATGTGTCTATTGTGAAGCAAGGGGCTTTACTACACGATATCGGTAAGGCTCTTGATCAAGATATGGAAGGAACTCATGTGGAAATCGGTGCACGTATTGCTACAAAATTTGGTTTGGATCCCCGCGTAATTGAAGCGATTGAATCTCATCACCATGATACTGATGTATCTGAGCATGCTAACGCACATGCACCATTATCTATTGAGGCAATGATAGTAGATGCAGCAGATGGAATTTCTGGTTCTCGTCCAGGTGCCCGTAAAGATAGTTTTGAAAATTATGTGAAACGACTGGGTGATTTGGAGGATATTGCTAATTCATTTGAAGGGGTTGAAAAAACTTACGCGATTCAAGGTGGTCGCGAACTTCGCGTATTTGTAACTCCAAATCAGCTTGATGATTATGCTTGCCAAAAACTGGCGCGTGAAATTGCCAATCGTTTGGAAACTGAATTGAAGTTTCCAGGAGAAATTCGCGTGCATGTGATTCGTGATTACCGAGTTATTGAGTACGCGCGTTAATTCTAGAGAACTTTCAACAGACACAGGTTATTAAATGAAGAACTAGGAGAGATTAGAAAGAATTATTGATGGCAAAAATATTAATTATTGGAGATATTATGGGACGACCTGGCCGACTTGCTCTGCGTCAGGTTTTGCCCATTTGGAAAAAAGAGTTTGAGTTTGATGAATCACAGGATGTGATAGTTGGGAATGTCGAAAACTTAGCCCATGGCCGAGGCGTCACTCTTAACACGATTGCCGAGTTAGAAGCATTGGGTTTTGATGCGTATACTTCTGGCAATCATGTTTTTGAAACCGGCCCACATGCACAAGATTGCTTTGAGAAGTACGACAAAATTATTCGTCCGGACAACTACACTACGAATGTCTATGGTCATGGATTTTATCGTTTTGCAAAAAATGGTCAGCAGTATTTGGTGATCAACATTTCTGGCAGATTGTTTATGGATCTGAATAACCGGTTTAACAGCACCAATCCGTTTTTTGCTTTAGATAAAATTATTTCAGATCAGTCTCAAAAAGATGATATAATTATTGTAGATATGCATGCAGAGGCAACGGGTGAAAAAGTAGCGATGGGTTGGCATTTAGATGGTCGCGCTACTATTATGTATGGCACGCACACTCATGTGACTACTGGTGACGAGCGACTTTTACCTAAGGGTACAGCTTACCTGACAGATGTTGGTTTGACCGGAGCTTATGATTCTGTACTGGGCATATCCGTAGATGCTGCCATTGGACTTTTTTTGGAAAAGCATAAAATTAAAAATGATATTCCAGAAACCGGCCCAGCAGTTGTTAATGCTTTGTTGGTACAAACAGAAGGGAATCGCCCCGTTTCTATCAAACGTCTTCAAAAAATAGTGCATATTGAGAGTTAGTTTATCCAGTTTGCATGGTTATCAAAAACTAACTTGTGTACAATTGAACTTCAAGCAAATGAAATTTATTAAACCACAAAATATAGTAGCCCAAATGGGTTTAAAAACAGGACAGACTGTTGCTGATTTTGGTAGTGGGAGTGGATTCTATGCCTTGAGTGCTGCACAAATGGTTGGTAATACTGGTCAGGTTTTAGCAGTAGATGTTCAGAAGTCAAAGTTAACAGCAACTTTTTCCGCAGGCAGTCAGCAAGGTTTAAAGAATATTAAAGTGATTCAGGCAGATTTAGATAAACCGATTGACAACGCAATAGATGTCACATCTTGTGATGCTGTGATTTTGGCGAGCGTGCTCCATGAGGTAAAGCACCGAGATATGCTCTTGCAAAATGCCTATAAAGTTCTCAAGACTGGTGGTTTAGTCCTTGCAGTAGAGTGGAAAGCAGAGCATACTATTTTTGGTCCATCTTTGGAAAAACGGATTCCAGAAGATCAACTAGAGCAGGAACTTGCCAGTATTGGCTTGCATAAGGTAAAATCTATTCCAGCTGATATGTATCATTATGCCTTAGTATTTAGTAAATAGTTTTTAAAATTTTATGAATATAAAAGAGATAAATTGGTCTGAGGTTTTTTCAAGAGATTTTTGGTTCGGGATTGATCGATTAACAATTCACCTTAGCGATAAATTATTTTTATGGACAGGGGTGGGCTTGGTTGCCCTAAGTATTGTTTTACTGTTATACGCACGATTTGTGCATAATTATTTTTTGGCGAAGGTCGCGTTGCGAATTTCTAAAATATTTTTGATTATTGGTATTATTGAAGGCTTGTGGTATTTGCTACGAATACAATACATCCAAGCACTTGGTACCCGATTTACAGGAATGCTCATTTTACTTTGTGGGCTTGTTTGGTTGTATTGGCCAGTAAAATATCTTGTAGTTCACTATAAAACAGATATGGAAAAAGCCCAGCGCGATGCTAGTCGTGAAAAATATTTGCAGAAATAGAATTCAGTAATAACCCAGAAAAATTTTATTCTTACTTCACATCAAAAATGTCATGTTTAAAGCATGGCATTTTCAGTGCAAAATAAATTGGGTTCATGGGGTGAACGCTTGGCTGAAAAGCGGTATCTTAGGGATGGATACATTTTGGTGGCGAGAAATATTTATAACACTAAAGGTAAACGACTAGGGGAAATAGACCTAATCTTTAGAAGTGACAGAGAAATCATTTTTGTAGAAGTAAAAACTAGACGGCAAAATCGATTCGGATCCGCAACTCACGCTATTACAAAAACAAAAAAACAGCGTTTAGTTCGAGCAACTCACTGGTTTTTAAGAATTTTCCCTCATTATTCAGAGCTCCTACCGCGCATAGATCTTTGTGCTATTGATATTGACAAATCTTCTGTAAATGTTACAATAATACCACATGCAGTAACTTTAGATTATTGATGAGCCAGTGCTCATCTTTTTTAATAAATTAGAACAATTAAATAAAAGAATATGAATGATCAATTTGAACAAGCGTTAGCGCAGATCGCAGAGGAAAAAGGAGTTTCTCGCGAAGAAATCATCTCCATGATAGAAGCCTCATTGGCTGCTGCTTTTCGTAAAGATTACGGAGAAAAAGACCAGAACCCAGTTGTGGTTTTTAATGGTGAAAATTTATCTGCTAAAATCTATGATGAAAAAACCGTAGTCACTGGAAAAACTCTGGAATCTGAAGATCCAGAAACTTTATTAGACCCTGTGAAAGAAATAGATATTGAAGTTGCTAAGTTAGAAAAACCTGATGCCAAAACTGGTGATGTCATCAGAAAAGAAATCACACCAGCTGACGGGGTAGAATTCGGGCGCATTGCCGCACAAACTGCTAAGCAAGTTATTATTCAGAAACTTCGTGAAGCCGAGCGCAATGTACAGTTCTCGGATTTTAAGGCAAAAGAGCGTACTTTGGTAAACGGAATTGTACAACGAATTGAAGGTGATACAATCTTGGTAGACTTGGGTAAAGCTGTTGGTGTGTTGTTCCCGTCAGAGCAAATTCGAGGAGAACGTTATGAAATTGGCCAAAGAGTGAAGGTGTTAATCCTTCATGTTGAGCCGGCTACACGTGGCCCTAAAATTACTTTGTCTCGTAGTCATCCCGATATTGTTCGGAAGCTTTTTGAGATGGAAGTCCCAGAGATATTTAATGGAGCAGTGGAGATAAAAGCAGTGGCGCGGGAAGCAGGCAGTCGTTCTAAAATTGCAGTTGTCTCAACTCAGGAAGGGATTGATCCAATCGGTGCATGTGTTGGCCAAAAGGGCACTCGTGTGCAAACTATTATGGCTGAACTTGGCGGAGAGAAAATTGATATCATTGAGTGGAGCGAAGATCCTGTGAAATTTATAGCCAACTCACTTTCTCCAGCAAAAATTCTTAATGTTCAGCTAGATATGGAAGAAAAGGAAGCAAAAGTTGGTGTTTTGGAAGACCAGTTGTCATTAGCAATTGGCAAGGCTGGTCAAAATGTCCGTTTAGCAGCCCGTTTAACTGCTTGGAAGATTGATATTAATCAAGAAAATATGGGGGNNGAAGAACAGGCTTCTGCAGAAATGCCCGATGCTAATAATGAGACAGTGGAAGAATCAACTTCTGCTGATGATAATAATTAACAAAAAATATATGCCGTTAGTACCAATGGTCATTGAAAAGTCATCAATGGGTGAGCGCGCCTACGATATTTACAGTCGTTTGCTAAAAGATCGCATAATTTTTTTGGGTGAGCCAATTGATGATGCTGTTGTAAATACTGTAATTGCGCAACTACTTTTTCTTGACACAGAAAATAGTTCCGAAGATATTAAAATCTACATTAACTCGCCTGGAGGAAGCGTAACTTCTGCTCTCGCTTTGTATGATACTATCCAGCATGTTAAATCTGATGTATCTACTATTGTATTAGGACAGGCGGCGAGTGCTGCTGCTGTACTTTTGTCTGCGGGCACAAAAGGTAAGCGTTTTGCTTTGCCAAATTCCCGCATCATGATCCACCAGGTTATGGGTGGGGTTGAGGGGCAACAAACTGATGTAGAGATTCAGGCTCGGGAAATGTTGAGAATGAAGAATCAAATCAACGAGATTATGGCCAAACATACTGGTCAGACAGTTAAAAAAATCGAACAAGACACAGACCGCGATTACTTTATGTCGCCAGAAGAAGCGAAGAAGTATGGTTTAATTGACAAAATCATTCAATAATCCTATAAAAAACTTGATAAAAGGCTATTTTCCAGCACTTTTTACCTATCAAACTGAATTTTGGTGAAAATTTGTCTGGGAAGTAGTCTTTTTTTGATTTTTACTAGCAAAATTAGCATTTCGAATTGTTGACTGAATTGTTTTTTTCTGCTATAATTAAGGCAGATTTAAGCTTTTTTGAAATAAAAATACAATTCAATGCAAGTTAAATATACAAAAAAAGGTTTTTTTGTAAATTCCCAAGGAAATCTATCAATTTTGTTAGTTGCCACCATTATCCTCCTTTTTAGTGGGGTATTTGGTATTAATCCGAAAATTGTGAAGGCAAGTAGCACTCCTTGTACGGGGTCTAATTGTGTCAATTTAAACAGTGGAACTACATATCAAACAATGATTGGTTGGGAGGCTACAGCCCAAGTTGGTCAAAATGAGTTTCCCACTGACTATTTGGCATATAAAGATCAGTTATTTGATAATGCAGTAAATGATTTAGGGATCAACTCTTTGCGTTTAGAGGTTTACAGTGGGACCGAAAACCCTACCGATTATTATACCCAGTATCGAACTGGTGTGATTGATGAAAATCAATTTTACTCGTCCATATTGTATAATATCGTAAATGATAATGGTGATCCGAATACAATAAATTCTAGTGGTTTTCAGTTTTCTTATTTAGATAACCAGATGGATGAAATAGCCTTACCGATGAAAACATTGCTTGAGGCAAGAGGTGAGACCTTACACATTAATGTTAACTATACTGACTTTGGCTCATCAGCTTTTGAGCACAAATCAAACCCATCAGAGTATGCTGAATTTGTGTTGGCAACTTACCAACACATGCAAAGCGCTTATGGTATTGTCCCAGATACTTGGGAAGTAATTTTAGAACCAGATACACCTTCGGCCAATTGGACACCAACTCAAATTGGTCAGGCTATAAAAGCGGCTGGGGACAGGCTGGTGTCAGCAGGGTTCACTCCTCATTTTATTGCACCTTCGGTGACAAATGGTTTAGAAGTCGCTAGTACTGGTCAGGGCGGGAATGATTGGGCTACGCAAATAAACGCCGTGTCGGGGGCAATGGCTTATATTGATACTATTTCATATCATCGTTTCGTTATACTTCACCAAATGATTCTCAAACGCAAAGCATCGCTACTATCGCTTCTGGTTTTGGCAAAAAAACTGCTATGCTTGAATACATTGCCGCTGATACTTATCTTTTGCAGAGAGATTTGAAATATGGAAATGTTTCTACATGGCAACAATATACTTTATTGTACCCAGACCAGGGAGATAATGGGGCGCAGTATTACACGGTGACATCTGGTAATCCTGGTTCTTTGGCACTAGGTAGTCGTTCTAAATTATTGAGACAATATTTTAAATATATTCGCAAAGGGGCCGTTCGTATCGCAACAACTAATACAGGGAATCCATTCATTGACCCATTGGCATTTATCAATACTGATGGGAAGTATGTAGTTGTTTCTCCTATAGATAGTACAACTAGTTTTGGCATTAACAATTTGCCTGCTGGTGATTATGGAATTTTTTATACCACAACTGGAGGAGTAACAACAACACTTAGTAATCAAACTATTCCTGCAGGTGGCTCTGTAACTTTATCAAGTATTCCAGCAGGAGTGGTTACTGTTTACGGTTTGAGCGGTGCCCCAGACACCACCCCTCCTAGCTTTACCATTAATAATGGCACTGCCACAGGACCAGTGCAGTCTGATACCATTAACGCAACAATATCTGATGCATCTGCTATTTCTAGCTCACAGTATGGTTTTTCATCAGACAAT
>JRYE01001407.1_pt1 | contig 15602 bp, 8 predicted proteins | sample 235321 | NCBI WGS metagenome assembly JRYE01 (sample SAMN03074214, study PRJNA261473) | activated sludge metagenome | biome: Common Effluent Treatment Plant; feature: Wastewater; material: Activated sludge; isolation source: activated biomass in a lab-scale reactor treating industrial wastewater at... | reverse complement strand
AACCAAAAAGAAAACAGTAGGTTTTGAAAATACACCCATGCCGGTAATACCCCTAACTGATGATGAAATAGCGCAAGTCATTGCCTATATCAAAACATTAAAAAACTAACCCGTAAAACTTGAAATTATGTTTCGTACTTGCGATATTACAGGATTTAAAGTTGACCTAAGGTCAGAAAAATTGATAAGGGCAAATGCTGTTTTTGCAGTCATTTCTTTATTACTTGCGGTAGTGGCAGCCATACTGCTTGTTTTTACAAGATACCAGCCGGTACATCTATTAGGAGCTGAGTGGTATTACCGCTTAGTTACTTTTCATGGTTTAAATGCACTTATATTCTGGATAATCTTTTTTGAAGTAGCAGGGTTATACTTCGGCTCTACTGTTATTTTGAATACAAGATTTTGCGCACCCAAGCTCGGGTGGTTTGGTTTTGCATTGATGGTGGCGGGCCTTGTATTGTCCAATATTATTATACTGATGGGCAAGGCCGACGTTATGTTAACCTCTTACACGCCGTTAAAGGCACATCCATTGTATTATCTGGGCATCATATTATTTGCTGTGGGCGCATTGATTGCCGTTATTTTATTTTTTGGAAATTTGATGATAGCCAGACGGGAGAAAACTTATGGCGAATCGTTGCCGCTGGTTGCTTATGGATTAATGACGGCAGCCATCATTGCAGTTATTACACTGGCTACCGGTGCTATCATTTATATCCCTACCTTCTTGTGGTCGCTGGGTCTTATTGAAAACGTAGATCCGGCTATGTATAAACTCATTTGGTGGGGGCTGGGTCACTCTTCTCAGCAAATCAATGTAGCGGCTATGGTTTCTATCTGGTACATGGTTTCATTCCTGACCGTAGGCGGCACTTCTATTAATGAAAAAGTTTCCCGATCNNATCAGCATTTGTATTATATATTCTCTTTATTTGCCTGGCATCTGCACACCATTTACTTACCGACCCCGGTGTTAGTAGCGCCTGGAAGGTTTGGAATACCAGCTATGCCATGTATCTTGCTGTATTAGCTTCCATGATTCATGCTTTTGCTGTTCCTTCTTCATTTGAGTCAGCACAAAGGCGATGGGGTTATAATAAAGGATTGTTTCAATGGCTTTCAAAAGCGCCGTGGGGCAATCCCGCTTTTGCCGCAATTATTTTGGCAGTTATAGGCTTTGGTTTTATTGGTGGAACCACCGGTGTCATCTTTGGTATGGAGCAAACCAATATTATTGTTCACAATACGATTGCAATTCCCGGTCACTTCAAGGGTACGGTAGTTATAGGTACTACACTTACATTTATGGGAATCACTTATTATCTGATACCACTTATTTTCAGAAGAAAAATTGTAGGATTTAAGTGGGCTAAAATACAGCCCTGGATGTTTTTCATTGGCATTGCTTTGTTGTCTATTTCAATGATTGTATTAGGGCAAATGGGCGTGCCTCGCCGGCATTGGGATTCTACATTTTCGGGCGGACCTTTTACACATAATTTTAATCCGGCTGTAGATTTCTTCTGGGCTTTAATGATGCTGGGTGGTGTACTTGCATTTCTGGCAACGGTAATCTGGATATTAATTGTGGTTGTCTCCGTATTCTTTGGGCCAAAAGTGAATGGGCCGGCAGATANNGGCAGATATGCAACTTACCATATCGCCTCTTGCACCTGCAGCAAAATCGCATAAAGGATTTGAAGCACCCGGTACGCTGGTGCTTACAATCATATTTTTACTGGTATTTATGGCACTCTTTTTCCTCAACTGGAAATGGCTGGCCGCTACCTGGAATGTAAACTAAGACCCATTGCTTATACACTGTCCATAATTTCTAAACGTACCGGGGTTAAATAAAGCCCCGGTACTTTTAATCAGATGTAATGAATTTTCGCAGATTTTGGATATTACCTTTTTGCATATTGCTTTGTGGATTCAATTTTCCGAATGAAAAAAAATTTCTCTCACAAAAAATAGAAAACATTTCTGTATTTGATTCCAAAGGAAATGTCTTTGAATTATTTAGTTTAATTGGCAATAAGCCGTTGATCATTTCACCTGTTTATACGAAATGTCCTTCAGTTTGCGGTATCATCAGTAATGGAGTACAGGTTGTTGTCAATAAACTTGGAAGCTTGGGCGATGATTTTAATATCGTTAGTTTTTCATTTGACAGTACAGATAAGGTTGAAGATCTGGCCTTTTACGAAAACCGCTGGAAAATGGACGGAATTCATTGGAAAACCATTTCTGCAAATGCAGCACAGATAAAAAAACTGATGCATTCTATAGATTACCAGTATGAATACGATTCTGTAACAAAGGAATTTAATCATCCTTCCATCCTTATTGTGCTTACTCCATCCGGAAAAATTTCAAGATACATTTATGGTATCAACCCATCAAAACGTGACTTGAAACTTGCAATCATTGAAGCGATGGCAGAAAAATCAAGACCCGGTTTAATTAAAGGCTTTTACTTGCGTTGTTTTGGATATGACCCCATAACTAAAACTTACAAATTGGACTGGCGTTTTATTATTTCTACTTCTGCCGGATTATTAATGATTGGATTGATAAGCTGGATTTTTATTAAATCATTTATAGTTTCAAAAGATTAGTAATGAATATCACATCCGATACCCGTGAAATTGCAAAAGAAAAGACATTTGGACATCAGCTGTTTCAGAAGTTTGCATCTTTTTTTGGAAAAGTATATGCTACTGAATATAATCCACTTTATTATCTTGGCAGTATTGCTGTTTTACTTTTTGTGGTGGCTTGTATTTCGGGAATTTATATTTTTATTTTTTATAATGTAAATCCACGTCATGCTTGGGAATCGGTAGAAGCTATTTCTGCCAATGTATTTAATGGATGGATGCGCAGCATTCATCGTTATGCTTCTGATTTGCTGGTCATCTTTATATTAATGCACTTATTGCATACTTTGTTTACTTCCAAATTTAAAAGACTGATTTCATGGATCAGTGGTATTATTTCTTTTCTGATTGTAATACTTATTGGCGTTACCGGTTATATGTTGGTATGGGATCAAAAAGCAAAACTTACAGGCTATCTTACTGCAAAATTATTTTCAGCATTACCCATTTTTGACCCTTCCATAGCCGGTGCTTTTTTATTGAATGATCTTACTACTGTAGGCGGATTTTTTAAAGTTGCATTATTTGGCCATATTGTTTTTTCTTTGATTACCGTAATTGTTATTTGGGTACATGTACTTCGTATTTCAAAACCCAAAATTTTTCCTCCCAAAAAATTAATTTACTATGTACTCATTGCGCTGGGTATTATTTCAATTGCTTTTCCCGTTGTAAGCGACCCGCCTGCTCAGTCATCCAATCTTCCATTAAACACCACATTTGATTGGTATTATTATTTCGGCTATTACCTCATGAAGTTATTTTCTGTAAATCAAAACTGGGTGATACTGATTGGCTCGGGTATTCTTTTATGTATCATACCCTATATTTTAAAAAGGAAAAACAATTCACCCGTTACAATAGATCTTGATAAGTGTGATGCCTGTAATCTTTGTTCCTACGATTGTCCCTATGAAGCCATTGATATGCTGGAAAAAAATGGCGAACGCAAAGCTATTTTGTCGCCGGATAAATGTGTAGGCTGTGGTATTTGTATTGGCTCCTGTGGTGAGCATGCCATCACACATCCATTGTTCCCTCAATTGAATTTTGGGGTTAATCAAAAATCAGACGTAACCATATTCAGTTGCAGCTATTTTCCCAAATTTGAAATACCCGGAAATTTAAAATCAACTCATTATCAGGTGCCTTGTACCGGAAGCATCATGCCGAAAGATGTACAAAGGATCCTGGAACAAAATAGTAATAAAGTGGCCATACTTGGTTGCGAAGATTGCTATTACCGCTTGGGAAAAACCTGGACAGTCAATCGGTTTTTGAGAAGGAGAGCACCGTCGTTTTCAAGAAAATTTGATGCAGCCAGGGTCAGGCATTTTACTTTAACACAGTATAGTAAAGAAAAATTAATTGATTTTGCATCTGCTCCGCTGAATGAAGATATAAAGAAGCATGAGTTTTCAATTGTTGATCATAAAAAAACAAAGCCGGTGTTTGCTGTTTTAATTCTGGCGGCTTTTTTTACTTTGATGATTCCATTGAGCCGCACGGTAGTGCATTTCTTTAACGCCAATGAAAAGACGTTGATTGTAAATTTCAAATACATATCATCGCCAGAGGAGTATGAGACATCATCATCTACCGCAAAACACATGCAATCTAAAAACCCGGTTGTAAAAAAGCGTAGCTCAGTTTTTTTAAAAGTGTATGCCTCAAATGATCGTTCTCTTATTTATGAAAAAGAGTTTAAACCACGTGGACTCAGGCAGGATATCGCCATGTTTATTTTTACACAGTTAACTATTGTGCCAGATCAGGTTGATGTGGAGTTGCAGGAAACCGCCTTTCCCGATAAGCATTTTAAACTAAGTAATATATCGCTTAAAAAGGGTGATGGAACATTTGTTGTTTTTAAAGATGGAAATCTGTCATTGGCGGGAGCCAACTAATTTTTCCCATTGCACCCATGTTATCTTTTCATTGTTTATAAGCAAGGTTAGGAAATAGTATATGGGTGTGATTGAGCGCAACATATTTTTTATGTACCTTTCAGGTTTATAAAATTTTTGATAAAATGAGAATTAATATTTCTAAGGTAGCCCCGCAAGCTTATGATGCCATGCTGGAATTAGAAAAATATTTAGCCACATCAGGATTAGATAAAAAGCTTTTTGAACTGATTAAAACCAGAGCATCGCAGATTAATGGATGTGCTTATTGTATTAATATGCATGTAAGAGATGCGCAACAAATAGGAGAAACATCACAAAGATTATTTTTGCTAGATGCTTGGCGGGAGACTGATCTTTTTACAGAAAAAGAAAGAGCTGCACTGGCGCTTACTGAAGCGATAACTTTAATTACAAATGGCCATGTGCCAGATGATGTTTATCATGCTGCTGCATCAAAAATGACAGATCCAGAGCTTGCGGCTGTTATCATGTCTATCGTTACCATCAATGCCTGGAACCGAATTGCAATAACTTCCCGCACACCTTTGGATTAACAAAATTGAGTTCTGAAGATTTGCTATTTATTGATATTATGTAAGTAATTTTCATTAGGCGTGAATAAGAAATGAGTTATGTCATAAAATTTAGGCCCAAAGCAGTATTTTGTGCGTTAATAATCAATCATTTATAAATTATTGAATGTTTTTGCAAAATTTATTAAAATCTCAAAAAAAAAGGTGTTATTTTGTTCCGTCTTTGGTGTTCTTTACAGTGTCACAAGTCCTGAACGTTTGAAAAACCGTTGAATGTTCATTGGTTACTGTTTACTGTTAGCACTTTTTATTTTTTAAAACATCTCAAAATGAACATTTACGCAGGAAACCTTAGTTGGAACTTGAAAGATCAAGATCTCCAAAATCTATTTGCAGAACATGGTGAAGTTTCATCAGCAAAAATTGTAACCGACAAATTCACTGGCCGTAGTAAAGGCTTTGGATTTGTTGAAATGCCTAATGACGATCAGGCTCAAGCTGCAATTGCTGCTTTGAACGGAACCGAGCATGACGGTCGCAACATTGTAGTAAACGAAAGTCGTCCTAAACAAGAAGGCGGCGGCGGCGGTGGCTTCAAGAAAAGAAGCTTCGGCGGCGGTGGCGGTGGCTACAAAGGTGGTGGCGGCGGCTACAAAAAAGGCGGCGGTGGATACCGTGACCGTGGAAACGGTGGCGGATTTAATAGCGATTATTAATTAACACCTTTATAAAGAAGCTTTAAAAGTCTGGTTCGTTTGAGCCGGACTTTTTTTTGCAAAAAAAATGCGGAACAAACTGCCCCGCATTTATTGTGTCTATTATTTTCTATGGAATTATCTTCACAATACCAGCCCCGTGGTATGAATGATATTCGCCATTATACATGGCATCTGCATTTACCGGTCCCATTTTATAATTGCCGGGAGATATCGCCCTTACTGCATAATAAAAAGTTTGTTTCTGATTAAAGGCATCTGTAAAGAAGTGTATTCGATCGTCACGTATATCCAATGCAACAGGAGTTGCTGCATCTTTTATCCAATCCATTCCCGGAATTTCTTTTGTTCTTGGATTTTCAATTTCAAATCCAGCAGGAAGTAAATCTGTAATTACAATATTGTCAACAGGCGTATTAAAAGTTTTTTCTAGCGTGATACCCACTACTATTAAATCATTCTGTTTAAAAGTATGATTGGTAATCAACTTGCCATTGCGGTCATAAAATTGCTTTCTTACTTTTAAATAGCTGTCTTCTTCTTTATAGCTGCCAGTACTACTTACACCGGCTGCCTGCCAGAAATAATACAGTTTACCATTTCCTTTCGTTACAATCTCCACCTGATTATTTCCAAGCGCTTTCATGTCGCCGGTCCATTGCTCGCCATCCACTTTTGCAATCAGTTTCCCATTTACTTTTATTTCTGCGGTAGCGGTTGACTGGTTAGCGGCTTTTGCATGTTTACCTAAGGCAAGTAAGGCAAAGGCTCTTTCTTGTGTACTTAGCCATTGTCTGGACTTTAGTTTATCGGCTACATGTTTTACCATAGTGCCTATTTGTGCATTGGCAGGATCTGTATCTATCAATGCATTTAATGCGATAGCTTCATCTCTTACATCAGAGTAATAACTACCACCCGTTTGCGCTACTGATTCTTCTCCGGTAAAGGCGGCAGGTAAAATTGAAGCAAAATTTCTTTTATCGCCTGCAGTTGCATAAGTTGCTGCCAGCAAGTATCGGCTATCCAGCGCCAGTACATTCTGGTTTGCTTTATAATAATTCATAGCCGGTACATTGGGTCTTCCTGCTTTTGCCAATACATATAAACTATAAACTACCTCTTTGGGCGCTATCTTTTTTTGTTGAGTTCGATTATAGAAATAGGTAATGGTTTCTTTGTTTCGTAGTTTGTTATTAATATAATTAAGCATGGTTTCAAGCATGCTGTTATCTACATCAAACCCTGCTCTTCTTGCTTCCAGCAAAAAATGTGCTGCATAAATGGTGCTCCACCAGTCTTCTTTATCCATCCCATCCCACAAGGTAATAGCGCCATTATACAATTGTCTCATCTTGATGATGCGAATGGCTTCTATAATATTGCTATTGGCGTTTAGCTTGTTTTGCGATTTGTTTAGTGATAATAAATCGGCAAGGTCACCATAGTACAACTGTGGAAAAGCAGCGGATACGGTTTGCTCAGTACATCCATAAGGATATTGCACTAAGTACTGTAATTGCGATGAAAGCTCAAGTACCGGAGAACGGCTTACTGTCAATCTATAACTGATGGTGCCTGGCATATATTCGTTTAAGCCGATATTTATTTTTTGTGAGCTTCCTCCTGCAATGGATCCTGCTCCGGTTGATTTTTGTAGTGTTGATGGTGGTCTTACTGATATTTCGGTTACGTCAGTAAACTTTTCGCCCAATCCTGATACAGAAACGGAAACCTTTGAAGTGTTTACTGAAGGATCAGCCACAATTTTAAACTGCGCTTTGCTTTCGCTATTGCCGGAAAGACTTACCGATTGACTATTGCTACCTACAACTTTCAGCGGTGCATCTACTTGGATAGTGGCCGAAACGGTTGCAGATTTTGCAGTAGTATTAGTAAGCGTTACCGGTACACTCATCGTATCGCCCGGACTTAAAAACCTGGGAAGCGCTGTGCTGATCACAATTGGGTCTGCAACGGTCATTGTGTTATCTGCAGCACCAAAACTTTGACCTTTGTAAGAAACGGCCATCAATCTCAGCTCGCCACTAAATTGTGGAACATCAAATTCAAAAACGACTTCTCCATTTCCATTTGCTTTTTTAATTCCACCCCAATAGCTCATTACTTTCACTCTTTTTGATGGCATTGGGTTGTTTCTTTTCGATGCCTCTGCAAAACCATCACCACCAGTACTGCTCATCTTGGCCCTAACTTCATCAAACAATAATGGATAAAGATCAAATGCACTTACCTGTAATGCTTTTTTCTGATAGAAGTATTGATAAGGATCGGGTGTTTTAAAGTCACTTACCTGCAGTACACCATTATCTACAGCAGATAATGTAACATAGCTGCCCGGTGTAGCTTTTACTGTTACTTTTTGATGTGTTTTGGAACGAACATTTTTTTGTGCAACAATACTCGTTTCTATCTTTCTGTTTTTTTCTTCAACGGGCACATTTTTAAAACCATGCGCTACGGTTAATGGAATATCTGAGAGTTCGTGAGGTTTGATGAGTGTAGCTGTTATATAAACATTGGGAACATGCTCACTATTCAGTTTCAGATTTAGGGATGCCTCCCGTTTGCTCACATCTACGTATTGATAAGAGATTACACGATCTGTTTCCATAGTAACCAGCATTTTGCCGCTAAATGGCGTTGTGAAATGTGCAACTACTTGCTCTCCGGTCTTATATGTTTTTTTATCAATTTCAATATTGATATTCCCTTCTTTATTTACTTCAAAGGAAGTATTGGTGCTGCCCCAGCTTCCATAGCTGTAAAATGACTTACTTACATAGCTATTGGCACCCGAATTATAAATTCTTACTTCATAGTCGCCTGGCGTTTTTGGAATATATACAAATGAACCGGTGCCATTCACAGCTACTTCTTGTGCTGTCATCATTTTATCTTCTTGTTGCGATTCATAACGAAAATAACTGCCACTCTTGGCTAGTACAGTTCTGTATTCGTGTTTTATTACCTGAATATTTGCTGTTGCACTAATACCTCTGCCATCTTTATTGGCTGCTGCCAGTTGAAATTTTACGGGTTGATTGAGCGGATAATAATAACTCCAATCCTGCTTGATGCCAAAAAAAGTGGATTGTGTATAAATTGGAGTATTAGTAAGCCGACTAACCGGACGCCCTGTTTCATCAAATACGGTTGTATAAAACGAAGCCTGCAAGGCGCCCATATTGGAATATATAACGGGCACTTCATATTCTAATTGTGCATTTCCATCAACATCGGTAGTGCCCTCTTTTATAGTCTTGTCAAAAAATGTAGTTTGATTGGTAAGTCCAAAATCATAACCTTCAAACTGCTTTGATGAAAAATATTTCTGGCTTATCTGTATTTCAGTTTCGTATTTTCTATTGGCAGCCGGAGGTCCAAAAAAGTTAACGGCATGAATGTCCAGTTTCGACTTGTCGCCGGCCTTCAAAAATTCTTTATCCAGCTTTGTGGTTACTTTTATTCTGTCAGGCACAAATTCCTCGACCATAAAATTTTGTGAGGCAAGCAAAACATCATTACTACTATAAACTTCCAGTGTGTAGCTGCCCGTTATTGCATTCATTGATAAATCAACATTGCCTTCCACGGCGCCTTCCTCATTCAGGCTCTTACGAAATGATTTTAGCTCCTTACCATTGGGCATTAAAAACTTAAATTTAAGTGGTACATCACCCGGGTTTTTCCAATTGCCATCTCTTACAATAACGGAAAAATTTATTTTTTCTCCGGGGCGATATACATCTCTTTCTGCATATACAAAAGCATCAAAGCCTGAAGGATTATTACGTTTGCCACCTACATCAAATCTGGAAGTGTTCACTCTTGTATTGTTAAAAGGCAAGTAATTAAAATCATCTGCTGTTTTTGCAATAACCATTGCTGGTTTAAAACCAGAGAAATCTTTTTTGGTATATGCAATTTCTGCCACACCATCATTATTGGTGGCACCGGATCCTATCAGTTGATTATTGGAGCTATAAACAGAAACATTAACACCCGAAACCGGTGCAGCCGTTTTAAGAGAATTTGTAAAAACAAATATTTTATCATTGCCTTCTTTTGTTATCAATCCCAGATCAGAAAGTGAAATAAATCGGCTGTCTCTTACCCAATAGTCATCAGCGGAGCGAATCATTACATGGTACACTCCTTTAAAGTCTGAAAGCCGGTCTTCAAACTGAGAAAAATTCAATAAACGTCCTCCGCCACTTTTGGGGAGCGAACGGGTATCTATTTCTTTTTCAAAAATCACATCACCCAATATGCCATCGTTGTTTCCATAACTTTCGTTGTAGCCATCATAATATTCATCACCCTCGTAGCTCGCATACTGCGGGCCACTTTGGGTTTCCTGTGGCTCATATCCATATCGTTGCGCCATCAGTAAGTTGTTTTCATAAATTTTTGAAACAATGAGTTTTATTTTTGGCACATTCGTTATTGCTATTTCAATATTTTTTCCTCCTTTTTTTGAAAGATAAACAGCTTTGCTGTTTGTAAAATTGATACCGGCTTCCATTTCGCCAAAACCGATACCTCCGGTATATTCCTCTTTCATGGTGCCGCCCAACTTTCCTCTGGGTCCTTTTGCTATTGTAAGTGCATAACTCTTTTCTGTGTCAAACTTATCGCTGCGAATATTAAAACCATATTCAGTAGGTTCTACTGTAAAGGCAACAGCCGGATCAAATTTGATATAAGAAGCAATACTTTCTCCATTCAGTTGCTGGCTGGTTGACACTTTTACCACACCATCAGTTCCGTTGTGTTCAGCTTCTGTATTTTGTATGCTTAAAACATAGGGAGAAGGAATCGTAAGCGAACTGGTTATTTTTTCAGCAGTGGTTGTATTCCCTTTTTCAGGCTTCAATCCTTTATCCAGGCTGATTTTAAGTTCTACATCTTTATCCTCAGCCTTTATGCCGTTCAGTCGTATGGTTATTTTATTGTCGGGCGAAATAGTTACCATATTAAAATCCGCTTCCCTGCCATCTGCTTTTATTGAAAGATTTTTCTTCACCATATCGGGGCTGATCAAATAATTAAACGTAAGATCAAGTTGCGGAGTGGCAGTGGTAGTGCTTTCGCCCACCCACAGGGCCTGTGCATTATTTAACTCCAGCAGAGGTGTATGAAAACTGATTTTATCGCCACCGCTAACCGAGTTATATTTACTATACTTCAACACGGTTCCTTTGATTTTTGCAGTGTAAGCAGTTGCAGGATTTAAAGGAGTAGCAGGCGAAAAAACTAATTCATCAGGCCCGCTCCAGCGAAAGCGACCCGGTATGGCCGGTTCAAAGCTGATATAATCAGTAGAGTCCCACGCATTCAACATAGAATCTTTTGCCAAAGAATGATTGAATCGGAAAACAAGGTTCCCCAAAATGGGCACTTCTCCTTTTGCATTGGTAAAAGACAAAGAGATTGCATTTTTTTTACAAGAAGATAAAAAAACTGCTCCTGAGGCCAGCAGCAGCATTGCAAAAATTTTGATACGCATATTTTGTGTGGTTGTGCCCGACCCTACAGAACTGATGTCCGGGATTTAAGATAAGGTCAGACGGGTTTAATTAGAAAGGTAATTTAAAAAATCAGGTTTGAAATTAATTTCCATTTATTGTTTTGCACATTTCTAAAACAATCATTTTATTGAAATGCTAAGGAGGCGTTTCCGGATCGGGGCTTTCCGGTTTTATTCCTTCAAGAGAATTTTGGCCAGGTTCCATGATGTGGGCGGGTAAATTGCAAACGAAAGATACTATGATTCAAAAGGGAGTTGCAAATTTGTTCCGATAAATATTTGTTAAGTACGCTTGATGTGTATGCTTACTATGTGGTTCTTTTCATCTGAATGATTTACTACTGCATAACTTTACAAGATGAATCAAATCGTTTTTAGTAAAATTAAAAAATGGGGTTTTAATTCTTTCAAATGGACAGGCATAAGCCTTCTGGGCCTTGTTATTTTATTTTTTATTTTGAACTGGATTTTCCCGCTTCGGTCAAATATTGAGTATGCTACGGTGGTAACCGATAGTAAAGGTGAGGTAATAAATGCCTTTCTTACCAGCGATCAGCAGTGGCGTATGAAAACAGAGCTTAGCGAAATTTCTCCGCTGCTTCAAAAAACAATCATTGCAAAAGAGGATAAATATTTTTATACTCATCCCGGTGTTAATCCATTTGCTGTGGTAAGAGCTTTTTTCAGAAATATTGCAGGCCACCATACTTCGGGAGCCAGCACGATTACGATGCAGGTAGCTAAAATGTTGGAACCCGGCAAGCGCAACCTGTTTACAAAAATCCGGCAGGTATTTCGTGCATTTCAATTGGAGCTTAAATACAGCAAAAAAGAAATATTACAACTTTATCTGAATTTGGTTCCGTATGGCGGAAATATACAAGGCGTAAAAGCGGCCTCGTTGCTTTATTTTAATAAAAACCCTGACCATCTTTCGCTGGCAGAAATAACAGCATTAAGTATTATACCCAATAATCCCGGCGCATTAGTAATAGGTAGAAAAAACGATCTGATTGTGCAACAAAGAAACAAATGGTTGCATCGGTTTGCCGCTGCCCGTGTTTTTTCCAAAAAAGAAATAGAAGATGCATTGGCCGAACCATTAACTGCCAGGCGAGGCGTAGTTCCGCATTATTTACCACATCTGTCTTACAAGCTAAAAAAGCAGGGTGGCGATATTATAAAAACCAATATCAACTTAAACACGCAATTAAAAACAGAAAAACTGGTTGAAGATTATGTGCGCACCCAACGGCTAAAAAATATTAAAAATGCCGCAGTTATTATTATTGACAATCGATCACATAAAGTGATCACCTATGTGGGCTCTTCAAATTTTAAGGATACAACTGACGGAGGTCAGGTAAACGGTGCTCAGGCGACTCGTCAGCCTGGTAGTACTTTGAAACCCCTTTTGTACGGAATGTGTTTTGATGAAGGGTTACTAACTCCCAAAACAGTAATTACCGATGTGCCGGTAAACTATGAAGGTTATGCTCCCGAAAACTATGACGAAAAATTTAACGGATACGTTACTATTGAAACGGCTCTGGAACATTCTTTGAATATTCCGGCGGTTAAGTGTTTGCGCTTGTTGGGTTATGAGCGGCTTATAAACAAACTTTCCGCCATCAGCTTTCGGCAGATTCAAAAGGATAGAAGAAAGCTGGGTCTATCAATGATCCTAGGTGGCTGTGGTACCAGCCTTGAAGAACTTACTGCATTATTTACTTCATTTGCAAATGAAGGAATGTATTTTTCTCCTTCTTTTTTGCAATCAGATACTGTTTTGACAAGTGTAAAAGTGCTAAGCCCTGCTGCTGCATTTATGATTAATGAAATTCTTTCAAAAGTAAATCGTCCTGATTTTCCGCTTAGCTGGGCGGCAACAGAAAAGATGCCAAAAATAGCATGGAAAACAGGAACCAGTTATGGTAGGCGCGATGCCTGGAGTATAGGATATAATGAAAATTATACGGTGGNNTTTTCAGGTGTAGGTATTGCAGATTTAAGCGGAGCCAATACCGCAACACCATTATTATTCAAAATTTTTAATACGATTGATTATGATAGTGACGAGCGGTGGTTTCAGCAACCGGCGGATGGCGATATAAGGCAGGTGTGCAGTGAAACAGGGCTGGTACCTTCAGTACATTGTACAAATTTGACTTCAGACTATTTCATTCCATTAATATCTTCAACGCAGCCTTGTCACAACTGGGATGAATTGATGATCAGCCCCGATGAAAAAATTTCTTATTGCAAATCCTGTGCACCGGCTACCGGGTATAAAAAGAAATGGTATAAAATCGTAGAGCCCGAAATGCAGTCTTGGTTTCAAGAACACCAGATTGCTTACCAGAAAATTCCTCCGCATAATCCCGATTGTGAATTGATTTTTAAGGGAGCTGCTCCGGCAATCATATTTCCGGTAAATGGGATGGAGTATATCATAAATAAAAAAGACCCCGAGCCACTGCAGCTTATTTGCAAAACTGCCAATGATGTATCCAAGGTATTTTGGTACATCAATAATAAATTTTACAAGAGCAGCAATGCCGGTGAAAAACAATTTTTTGTTCCGGAGGAAGGGCCGGTCAAAATTTCTTGTACCGATGATAAAGGGCGAAACAAAAACATTAAAATTATTGTGAAATATGTGAGTTTATAGCCATTGTATTCTCAGGCAATTTTTACTACACTGAAGCCCTTTCTTTATCTTCGCACCACTTTTTTATAGGACTTATTTTTTATAAAGGGCTGAAAAACTCAGTTTTCATCATGACGGAGAAAATTCTTATTCTTGACTTTGGCTCTCAATATACACAGCTAATTGCCCGTGCGGTGCGTGAAGCAAATGTATATTGCGAAATCATACCATTTCATCAGTCTTTTAGCATAGATGCCGGATTGAAAGGCATTATTCTGTCGGGTTCCCCTTGCTCGGTAAATGATGAGCATGCGCCTGATGTGGACATTTTATCATTAATTAATCAGGTTCCGGTATTGGGTATTTGCTATGGTGCACAGCTTACTGCAAAAAAGTTTGGCGGCCGGGTGGCTAAAAGCAATAAGAGAGAATACGGAAGGGCGATACTTCAAAAGCAAACAGAAGATATCATATTTAAAGACCTCTCTGCTACATCGCAGGTATGGATGAGTCATGGCGACTCCATTCTAAATCTTCCGAATGAATTTCAGCTATTGGCTACAACGGAAAGTATTCCTGTTGCAGCTTTTAAAAAAATTGACAAAAATGCTAAGCCATTATATGGGGTTCAGTTTCACCCGGAAGTTTATCACTCAACTGAAGGAAAAAAATTGCTGACCAATTTCTTGGTACAGGTATGTGGTTGCAAACAAGACTGGACACCGGCACATTTTATTACCGATACAGTGGCAGCACTAAAAAATCAAATTGGCGACAAAAAAGTGATTATGGCTTTGAGTGGAGGTGTTGACTCTACCGTAGCAGCCACTTTGATACATCGTGCTATTGGAAATAATTTGTATGGCATATTTGTTGACAATGGGGTATTGCGGAAAAATGAATTTCAAAATGTTTTGGATACTTATGCTCAACTGGGGTTGAATGTAAAAGGCATTGATGCAAAAAATAAATTTTATACAAAACTGGCCGGTGTTACCGAACCGGAAGCAAAAAGAAAAATTATTGGTAGTTTATTTATAGATGTTTTTCAGGAAGAGTCAAAGTTGATACAAGGTGTGGAATTATTGGGGCAAGGCACCATTTATCCCGATGTAATAGAAAGTGTTTCAGTTCATGGCCCGTCTGTAACGATTAAATCTCATCATAATGTAGGGGGCCTGCCCGATCATTTGCATCTGGAACTGGTAGAGCCCTTGCGTTCTTTGTTTAAAGACGAAGTGAGAAAAGTAGGTAGGGAAATGGGTATTCCTGCGGAAATGATTGACCGGCATCCGTTTCCCGGTCCGGGTCTTGCAATTCGTATTTTAGGAGAAATAACCGAAGAAAAAGTAAGATTATTACAAGAGGCCGATAATATTTATATTCAGGGATTGAAACAGGCTGGATTGTATGCAACGGTATGGCAGGCTGGAACTATCTTATTGCCAGTAAAAAGCGTAGGAGTAATGGGCGATGAAAGAACTTATGAGTTTACGGTAGCTTTAAGAGCGGTAACGAGTGTAGATGGTATGACGGCAGATTGGGCACATTTACCTTATGATTTTCTGGC
>JRYE01001331.1_pt1 | contig 15747 bp, 14 predicted proteins | sample 235321 | NCBI WGS metagenome assembly JRYE01 (sample SAMN03074214, study PRJNA261473) | activated sludge metagenome | biome: Common Effluent Treatment Plant; feature: Wastewater; material: Activated sludge; isolation source: activated biomass in a lab-scale reactor treating industrial wastewater at... | reverse complement strand
AACCCACACGACGTTGCCGTCTCAGGATTTTAAGTCCTGTGTGTCTACCGGTTCCACCACGTCCGCGAGTGTGGGCTCTCCAGGGCGCCCGGGCGGGCCTTTATGCGCCGGGGCGGGCTGCGGCTCAAGCCGCTTGCGTCAAGTGCGAACCTCGCCGCCGCCCGGAGCCGAAGAGTTGGGTCCACCGTGGCGGATGGCGGCTCTCAGCAGAATGAAAAGCATCCACCCGTTGAGACCGTGCCACAGGAAATGACTGCCACGGAGGTGGCCGCCAAAGCGGCTCAGCTCGCATAGCTCGAGATCCAGCGTGCGGACGGTCATCGACATCAGGAAAATGACGGACGCCAGCGCCATCGCACGACCCGCCGGATGGGCTGCGAGCACGACGGCAGCCCCTACCAGCGCGAGCAATGCCGGCGCGTATGCGACCGTCCCGTTCAGGCAGCGCGCGCCGGAGCGCGCCGTGATCGGCAGAAGCTCGCCGTAGCTGCACTGGATCGTGCCCGCGTATCGAGCCGCGGCGTAGAACGCCACCACGCCGAGCCCCACAACGATCCAATGGAGGCCCATGAAGCGGCGCAGCACGAACGCGACATAGGCCACCATGAACAGCGCGATCGGAACCGTGTCGGCCAGCAAAGCCCACCGCGTCGCATAGGTGTGGAAGAGGAAGCTGCCGATGCCGATCACAAACGTAAGCCCGACCAGGGCCGCAGCGGCGGGGCTGCGCCGCTCCGGTGGCAGCGCGGCATACTCTTTCGCCGCGGCCAGGGCCGCAATGACGAACGCCGCGTTGCTCACCGCATTGAGCGGCTCAGCCCAGAATGCGGGGTCGTGGCCGCGCTCGCAGTAGAGATAGATCTTCTCGCCGAGGCTCATGCGCTTCCATCCGGCGCGCCAGACGTCGCGGACGGGCTCAATTCTCGGCGCGCCGGTCCGTGGCGGACGGAGGCGGAGCGCTGCCGGCCGCCTTCAGCATCAGCGTGCGCAACTCGGTCGGATCGTCGAGATCGATCGTGTGCGGATACTCGGGCTCCTTGCCGACGGCATCCTTCATCACATCGCCTTCCGCCGTATAGAAAATCGTGCGCGGAACATACGTGCCATCGGGAGAGAACGCGCCGTTGGCGTCAGGGTCCTTATCGACATCGACGAGGATCATGACGAAGTGCTTCGACGCGGCGACGACCCCCGGATCCTTCCAGACCGCGCGGTAACGCTTGCAGGAACTGCACCAGGACGCGTGAAAGAGCATGACGACGGGCTTGCCGCTGCGGCTCGCCTCGCGAATGCCCGGGCCCACGTCGCGCCAGGCGATCTCTGCGCCGTTCCACAGCTCCGCCATGTCCGGCTCGCGCGCCGACAGGGGATCGAGCAGCGGGTCGCTCGCCAGGAGCACCAGGGCGAGGCCGGCGGCGGCGAGAGGGGCCGCGGCATAGCGGAGAAAGAGGCGGGCGCGGTTCAGCATCAGAGTTCTCTCCTTGCTCGATGGGTCTTTTTCCCGCGTCCCGGCCACCGACGCAAGATCATGCGCGCCTCACGCGCCGGCACCGATCGGCTTTAACGACTCGGCGACGTTGTTCGAGCGAATGTTGTAGCGGCCGCTCGAACCGTTCCTGAACCGCCGCTGCGCGTGCCCCGACCGCACTTGCTGACCCGGAGCGCGCGCCGTGCGTGCGGAAAAAAGAGCGTCCCTTCTCTTGACGGCCCGCCGATCTTCTCCCACATATGTTAATGTGATAAACATTCACATGAGGGGCAGCGTATGCGCGACATGGTTCTGAAGCTCGACGAGATGGGCCGGCCGGCATGGCTCGGCCTCATGGTGATCAGTTTCATTCTCTTCTGGCCGCTGGGACTGGCCGTCCTGGCTTTTCTTCTCTGGAGTGGACGCATGGGACATGGATGGGGTTGTTGCAGCGCCGGCGATCGTTCACGCTGGAAACAGCGGTTCGCGGAAAAATGGGAGCGCCACGGGGCCGAAAGATGGCGCGGCGGCTTCTCCTCGTCGGGCAACCGGGCTTTCGACGAGTACCGGGAGGAAACGCTGAAGCGGCTCGAGGACGAGCAGCGGGAGTTCCGTGAGTTTCTCGAGCGTCTCCGCCTTGCCAAGGACCGCGCCGAGTTCGACCAGTTCATGACCGAACGCAAGAACCGGCCCGCAGATGAGGCGTCCGGTCGGAGCGACCCCGACGACGCGGCACCTCCGCCACACGGCTGACGAGCGGCATTCGAACCAAACCACATGCGGGCCGGCTTTTCCCAGGAAGAGCCGGCCTCTGTTTTGGGATCACTGGAGGGTTTCTGTTTCAGGTGAAACAGCGGTTTGTATGCGGATGCGTGTCTGGACTCCGGCCTTCGCCGGAGTGACGTTGAGTTAGACTGCCACACGGCATCATGGCGGAGCCATGCTCTGCATAGACGGCCGGGATCGAGACATGCCGATTGCGCGCACGGCCATGCTTCCACCCAAGCCGGACAGAGCCTAGCGAAACGCCTTGTCGAGATGCAGGGCCTGGTCCAGGCCCTTCACGGTCTCGAGCCCCTTCACACCGGCCAGGTTGGCGCCGTCGAAGTCTGCGCCGGTCACGTCGGCCCCCGAGAGATTGGCGCCCGAGAAGTCCACCTGCGACAGGTCCGCCTCGACCAGCCTGGCGCCCGTCAGGTCGGCGCCGACCATGCTCGAGAACGTGAGGACGCTCCGCGTGAGATCGGCCTCGCGCAACGTCGCTCCCGAAAAATCACAGGATTTCAGGACATTCTTGGCCAGCGTGACGAGCGTGCCCTGGCCGGGCCGGGCCTCGAGGGGGCTGAAGTCCGCGCGCGTCAGGTCGGCGCCGCGGAAGTCCGCGCCCGAGAGATCCGCCTGTACGCGAATGCCCGTGAGGTCCGCGCCGGCGAAGCGAGGCGCATCGGCGTGGTCGTTCTGCATGTCGGAGTAGACGGTCGGGCGGAAGATCGTGGCGCCGCTGAGGTTGGCGCCCGAGAGGTCCGCCCGGATCAACACGGCGCGGTCCAGTCGCGTGTTGGAGATGTCCGCGCCCCGGAGATCGGAGCCGGTGAGATCGACGCCGTACAGATCCGAGCGCGCGAGCGTGGCCTGCTTGAAGTCCAGGCCGGAGAGATCGAGATACGTGAAATCGTGGCCGGCATAATCAAGATGCTCGCCGGGCTTGGCGTTGAAAAGCTGCAGGGTGATCTCGCGCGCGGTGAAGTCCGCATCCGGAGACACGTTCTCACGCGCCTCCTCCGCCGCCGCCGGCGCGGCGAGGCTCATCAGTCCGCACAACACTATCTGCCGCAGAAAAGCAGCCGCCATGACCCGTTGTCCCGCCGCAGCCCGCCAGCCGCGGCGCATAACTGTAGATGATTCTCATTCCGAAGCCTGAGTTCAAGGGGCCGGACCAGATGTCACGCCGCGCCGACGCCGCCGCCGGTCGGTGTCGAGATCAGAACCGCATCGCCCGGCCCGAGCGTGGCGCTCGCGGCTCCGGGCAACTCCTCCGTCCTGCCGTCGCGGCGCCGGATGGCGTTGCGGCCCGTCTCCCCCGGCGCGCCGCCCGCAAGCCCGAACGGCCTTATCTTGCGGAAGCCCGACAGGATCGCGCAGCGCATGGGCTCCAGGAAGCGGATGACACGCAGCGTCCCGTCGCCGCTCTTCCAGCGGCCCTTGCCCCCCGAGCCGCGGCGGATGGAAAAGCGTTCGAGGACGACGGGATAGCGGCTCTCCAGGACCTCGGGATCGGTCAATCGCGTGTTCGTCATGTGGACGTGCACGGCCGCTGCGCCGCCGAAGCCGTTGCCCTCGCTGTCGAAGCCGGCCGGGGCGCCGGAGCAGATGGTCTCGTAGTACTGCACGCGGTCGTTGCCGAAGGTCAGGTTGTTCATGGTGCCCTGTGCGGAGCCCAGCACGCCCAAGGCCGCAAACAGCGCGTTGGTCATGACCTGGCTGGTCTCGACGTTGCCCGCGACGACGGCGGCCGGATAGGCGGGCTTCAGCATGGAGCCGTCTGGGATCACGATCTCGATGGGGCGCAGGCAGCCGGCATTGAGCGGGATCGGCGCGTCGAGCAGGACGCGGACGACATAGAGCACGGCGGCGCGGGCGACGGGCTCCGGCGCGTTGACGTTGGTCGGCTGCTGCGGCGAGGTGCCGGTGAAATCCACTTTGGCCGTACGGCGTGCGCGGTCGATGGTGACGGCAACCTCGATCGCCCAGCCGCCGTCGGTCTCGGCGCGGAAATGCCCGTCCCTCAAGCCGCCGATGAGACGGCGCACGGCCTCCTCGGCGTTGGTTTGCACATGCGCCATGTAGCTCGCGACGACGTCGGTGCCGAACTCGCCGACGAGGCGCAGCAGCTCGGATCGTCCGCGCGCGTTGGCGGCGACCTGCGCCTTGAGGTCGGCGATGTTCTGCGCCGGGTTGCGCGCCGGATAACGCGCGCCCGTCAGCAGCGCCAATGTCTCGGCCTCAAGGAAGCGGCCTTCGCGCACGAGCGGCACGCAGTCGATGTAGACGCCTTCCTGCTCGATGGTCGTGGCGTCGGGGCTCATGGAGCCGGGCGCGGTGCCGCCGATGTCGGCGTGGTGGCCGCGGCTCGCGACGTAAAACGCGGGCTTTGCCGCGCCGTCGAGGAAGACCGGCGTGACGACGGTGATGTCCGGGAGATGCGTGCCGCCGGCGTAGGGCGCGTTCAGCATGTCGACGTCGCCGGGCCTGAGGTCCGCGCCGCGCTCGCGGATCACGGTCTCGACGGCGCTCTCCATGCTGCCGAGATGGACCGGCACGTGCGGCGCGTTGGCGACCAGATGCCCCTCGCCGTCGAACACCGCGCAGGAGAAGTCGAGCCGCTCCTTGATGTTCACGGACTGCGCCGTGGCGCGCAACGCCTCGCCCATCTCCTCGGCGATCCCCATGAAGAGACTGCCGAACACCTCGAGCAGCACGGGATCGGCCTCAAGGCCCACGGTTTCGCGTGCCTTCGCGGCGATGCGCGTCAACACGAGGTCGCCACGCGGCGTCATCATGGAGGACCAGCCGGGCTCGACGACGACGGTCTGGTTGGCCTCGATGATGAGGGCCGGACCGGCGACGACCTGGCCGGCCGCGAGGGCATCGCGCTGCCAGACGCCGGCCTCGTGCCAAGCGCCTTGCGAGTAGAAGCGGGTCTCTGCGACCGCCTCGGCGGGCGCACCATCGGTGCCTCTCGGGGTCTCCGCCGGCTCGTCGCCGCGGGCTTCCGCCTCCACCTCGACAACGGCAATGACGACGCGCTTTTCCGGCGATGTGAAACCGAAGCGCTGGAGGTGCGCGGCCTCGAAGGCGCGCCGGAGGTCGGCAACCGGAGAGCCGCCTTCGTCCGCATCCACTTCTCCGACACTCCCCGGAGCGGAGTCGGGAAAAGAGACTGGCAGCGCGACCTCTGTCGCCTCGTAGCGCAGGTGAAGCCGGGCCGTCGTACGCATGCGCTCGAGAGACGCGCCCTCTGCCGCGAGCTCGTCGGCGGCCTCCCCGTGCATCGTCTCGGCAAGCGTTCGGGCTGCCGCCACGCCGAGCGCGTCGAGCGGCCTCTCGAGGGACCGCTCGCGGCTCGCGCGGAGCGCGGAGAGGCCGATCCCGTAGGCGGAGAGAAGCCCGGACAACGGGTGGATCAGGATCTCGCGCATGCCGAGCGTATCGGCCATCAGGCAGACGTGCTGGCCCGCTGCCGACCCGAACCCGTTCAGGGCATAGCCCGTGAGGTCGTAGCCGCGCGCGACGGAGATCTTCTTCACGGCTTTCGCCATGTTCTCGACGGCGATGCGGATGGCACCGTCCGCCACCTCCGCTGCCGTGCGGCCGCCGCCGATGCGGTGAGCGAGCTCGGCAAAGGCCTGGCGCGGCGCGTCCGCATCGATAGGCTCTTCGCCGCTGGCACCGAACACGCGCGGCAGGAACGCGGGGTCGAGCTTGCCGAGCACGACGTTGGCGTCCGTTACGGTGAGCGGCCCGCCACGGCGGTAGCACATGGGCCCCGGATCGGAGCCGGCGCTCTCGGGGCCGACCTGGAGGCGCGCGCCGTCATAGGTCAGGATCGAGCCGCCGCCCGCGGCGACGGTGTGAATGTTCAGCATCGGCACGCAGAGGCGCACGCCCGCGACCTCGGTCTCGAAGCTCCGCTCATAGCTGCCCGCGACGTGGGCGACGTCCGTCGAGGTGCCGCCCATGTCGAAGCCGATGACGCGGCCGAACCCGGCGCGCCGCGCGGTCTCGGCCATGCCGACGACGCCGCCTGCCGGACCGGACAGGATGGCGTCGCGGCCGCGGAAGTGCGCCCGCGTCCGCAAGCCTCCGGACGACGCCATGAACGTGAGGCGCGTTTCGAGATCGCGCGCGAAGGCGGCCGCCACGCCGTCGGTGTAGCGGCGAAGCACGGGCGAGAGATACGCGTCGGCGACGGTCGTATCGCCGCGCGGCACGATCTTGATCAGCGGCGCCACCTCGTGGCTCACGGAGACCTGGGTGAAGCCGGCCTCGCGCGCGAGCGCNNCGGCCTCGCGCGCGAGCGCCGCCGCCTCGCGCTCGTGCTCCGGGAAGGCGTAGGCGTGCATGAAGACGATGGCGAGGCTCGTAAAGCCGTCGCGGCGGGCGGCGGCGAGGTCGGCGGCGAGGCGGGCGCCATCGAGCGGCGTCTCGACCGTGCCGTCCGCGCGCACGCGCTCGACAGCGCCGATCACGCGCTCATAGAGCCTGTCGGGCTTCACGACGCGGCGCGCGAAAATGTCGGGCCGCGCCTGGGTGCCGATCTCGAGCTGATCCTCGAGGCCGCCGGTGATGACGAGCACCGTCGGCTCGCCCTTGCGCTCGAGCAGTGCGTTGGTCGCAACCGTGGTGCCGATCTTCACCGCACGGATCCGATGGGCCGGGATCGGAGCATCCGGCGCGAGGCCCAGCACCCGGCGGATGCCGGCGATGGCCGCATCGTCGTAGAGCCCCGGNNCCGCCGCGGTCGATCCAGAACTGCCAGCCACCCTGTCCGTCGCCCATTGCGCCGCTCCTTCGTCCCGCGTGGCTATCGACGCGCCTCTCCGGCGTCAATCGCCATCATGAAATTTACTCCATGTGCTTCATCCCGCGTCCGGAAACGGCTATGGATTGCCTCATGCCCCTCGATTGCATCTCCAATTTCATCGAGTCCGCCAAGGACCGGAGTCCGCGCGCGCGGCTCGCGGATTTCGCTGGCCGCTGGTGGCCGGCGCTCGGCGCTGCCCTGCGTCCGAAGCCGGCCCACCAGACGGCCGCCTTCTCGGCGGCGGTCGTCGCACTCGCCGCGAAGATGGCCAAGGCCGACGGCGTCGCGGTGCGCGTCGAGTGCCAGACGTTCGAGCGCTTCTTCGAGCCCCAACCCGACGAGCTTCACCGCATCCGCAGCCTCTATGCGCTCGCGAGCCAGGACACGGCCGGCTTCGAGTCCTACGCCGAGAGCATCGCGCGCATGCTCAAGGACGAGCCGGACCTCAAGGTCAACGTGCTCGAGTGCCTGCTGACGATCGCCTGCGCCGACGGCATCCTGCATCCGGCGGAAGACGCGTTTCTGAGGCGCGTCGCCACGGCGTTCGGCCTCTCGCGCGAAGCGTTCCAAAAGATCCGCGCGCCGTTCGTGCGCGATCCGGACGACCCCTACGACGTGCTGGGCCTCACGCCGGCGGCCTCGCACCAGGAGATCCGCTCGCGCTATATCGAGCTCGTGCAGCGCTTCCATCCCGACCGCCTCACGGCGCGCGGGGCGCAGGCGGCGCTCGTCAAGGCCGCGACCGTCAAGCTCGCGGCGATCAACGCCGCCTATGAGGCGCTCACAAACGGACGACGCGTGCAGGGAGAGAGCGCGTGAGCCTCGATTTCATCACGCGGCCCGACAGCGTCCTGGTCGCGGATCTCCACCCCTCGCCCAACATCGAGCCGCGCAAGCCCGGCTACACGCCCTCGATCCTGATCCTGCACTACACGGGACTGCCCACCGTCGCGCGTGCGATCGAGGTCCTGGCGCGGCCTGCGTGCAAGGTCTCGTGCCACTACGTGATCGACGACGGCGGTCGCATCACGCAAATGGTGGCCGAGGACATGCGCGCCTGGCATGCGGGCGTTTCCTACTGGGCAGGGGAGACCGACATCAACTCGGCATCGATCGGGATCGAGATCCAGAACCCGGGACACATGCTCGGCTATCCCGACTTTCCCCGCGCCCAGATGCGGGCGGTGGCGGCGCTCGCCCGTGACATCGCGCGGCGGCACGCCATCGCGCCCGAGCGTGTGCTCGCCCACTCCGACGTGGCGCCGGGGCGCAAGATCGATCCGGGCGAGAAATTCGACTGGGCGTGGCTCGCCCGCGAAGGGGTCGGTCGCTGGATCAGCCCGGCACCGCTCGATGACGGCGACGAGGGCCTGGCGCTCGGCAGCCGCAGCCCCGAGGTCGCCAGGGCGCGCGCCCTGCTCGGCGCCTACGGCTACAAGGTCGATCCCGAGGGGGCGTTCGACCCCGATCTGCAGACGGTGCTCAGCGCCTTTCAACTCCATTTCCGCCAGGCGTGCTGCGACGGACGGCTCGACCGCTCGACGCTCGACACCCTGTCGCGCCTTCAAGCGACCGGTCTCAAAGATGACTGGATCGCATGATTAATCGTGATAATTAGTTTTAAGACGTAAACGGCTTCGTCGGTGGCTTTCCCGTACATTCCGTATTGCGCGTCGACCTCCGACAGGGCCCGCTGGCCCTGTTGCGTCTGTTTGTTGCATTGTGGGAGGAAACCTGCCGAAAATAGATCCGGCCGGACCACACCATGAAAGAACAGGGAAACGTCTCATGAAGATCGTCATCGCCCCGGACTCCTTCAAGGAGAACCTGACCTCTCTCGAGGTGGCGAGCGAGCTCGAGACGGGCCTCCGACGTGTCTGGCCGGACGCGGAGTACATCAAGGTGCCGATGGCGGACGGCGGCGAAGGGACGGTGCAGTCCCTGGTCGATGCCACGGGCGGGCGCATCGTCAAATGCGCGGTCACGGGGCCGCTCGGAGAGAAGGTGCTCGCCTCCTACGGGCTGCTCGGCGACGGACACACGGCCGTGATCGAGATGGCGGAAGCCTCCGGCCTGCCGCTCGTGCCGAAGTCCGAGCGCGACCCGCTGCGCGCCACCACTTACGGAACCGGAGAGCTGGTCCTCGACGCGATCAACCGCGGCGTCGACGAGATCATCATCGGGCTCGGCGGCTCCGCCACCAACGACGGCGGCGTCGGCTTCGCGCAGGCGCTCGGCATGCGCTTCATCGATCAGAACGGCGCGCCGATCACGGAGCCGCTCGGCGGCGGACGCCTCGACGAAATTTGCGCGATCGACAGCCGCTGGGTCGAGCCGGGCCTCGCGCGCGTCAAGATCAGCGTGGCCTGCGACGTGACCAACCCGCTGACCGGCGAAACGGGCGCCTCGTTCGTGTACGGCCCGCAGAAGGGCGCGACGCCCGAGATGGTGCTCAAGCTCGACCGCAACCTCGGTCATCTCGCAGCCCTGATGAAACGCGATCTCAATCGCGACATCGTCGAGCGGCCCGGCGCGGGTGCCGGCGGCGGCATGGGCGGGGGCCTCATGGCCTTCACCCAGGCGGAGCTTAAGCGCGGCGTCGAGCTCGTGGTCGCGGCGACGCGCCTCGACGAGCACATGAAGGGCGCCTCGCTCGCCTTTACCGGCGAGGGGCGCGTGGATTTCCAGACCGCCTTCGGCAAGACCCCGTCGGGGGTCGCGGCATCGGCGCATCGCTACGGCGTTCCCGTCATCGCCGTCGGCGGCGGGCTCGCGGACGATGCCAACGGCGTGTTCCAGCACGGCATCGACGCGATCGAAAGCGCGACGCCGAACGCGATGCCGCTCGACGTGGCCATGAAGAAGTCGCGCCAATACCTGCAAGACGCGGCTGAGCGCGTCGCCCGCCTCATCGACATGGGGCGGCACATGGCGATGGGTGGGGGCGCCCCGACCAGCGCGCCTTCCACCCCTGGCGAGGGGGCCGGGGAGTCCAACGGCTCGGGTCCCGTGCTGCAGCCGATGGCCAAGCGCAACAAGCCGGTGCGCCAGCTCCTGCGCGCCAAGCGGGTCCAGGGGCTCACGCGCGCCGCGGTGGAGCTCGCTCAGCGCCGTCAGCGTCTCGGGCCAACGCCCCCATCGACTTAGGCACGAGACACGCAAAGCCCGTTCCCATCCCGAGGGCACGGCTCAAATCCCGCATTTCCTCCGCTCCGTCCTTGACGCGGAGCCCGGGAGCCTCCTTATCTCCCCTTGTCAGCCGGCCGGACGGCCGCTGCCGTCCTCGCGGCGGCAGAGGAAAGTCCGGGCTCCATGGAGACAGGGTGGCGGCTAACGGCCGCCGGGGGCAACCCCAGGGAAAGTGCCACAGAAAACAAACCGCCCGTTCGGCCTCGGCCGGGCGCGGTAAGGGTGAAACGGTGCGGTAAGAGCGCACCGCGCGACTGGCAACAGGAGCGGCACGGCAAACCCCACCGGGAGCAAGACCAAATAGGGGTGGCCGCGTGCGGGGAAACCCGGCACGGAGGCGCGTCTTCACGCCCGTCACCCGGGTTGGTTGCTCGAGGCGCCCAGCAATGGGCGTCCCAGATGAATGGTCGTCCTCGACAGAACCCGGCTTACAGGCCGGCTGGCATCTCTCCTTTCTCCTCCCGTCCTGTCACTTTTTGCCTCAGCCTGCCGCTGATGCAGAAACGCCATACTGTTGTTCCAACATGCAATTCTTTACATCTGCAGGCTGCAGCAAAACCATCCGCAGCGGCAGGCGTTCCCCCCTCGTCGTGCAACGTGAAGAAGGATGTGAGAGATGAAAGTGATCCTGCCTCTGGCCGCCGCCCTCGTGCTTGGCGCCACGCCGCTTCTGGCCCAGGAGGAATACGTCAAGGAGGGGCCGCCCGGTCCCGCGCATCATCGCGCGAGCCTCTACGATCGCATCAGCGCCCACTACGGGCCGATGGGTCGTGACGTGAAGGAGGATTTCCGCGATGGGCCCTGCAGGGTCACGCGCGAATGGGAGACCAACGGCGACTATTACGAGCGCATCAAATGCCGCGGCCCGCGCCGCCGCTGATCCTGGCCTCACCGATCGAGACGCCGTGCCGGATCACACCGACATCATCGACGCCGCCCCTTCTTGCAGAGGGGCGGCGTTTTCGCTCTTGGATAGGGGCTCTACGTATTTTGCCACACGTATCTGGATCCCGGCCGTCCATGCGGCACATGGCTCCGTCATGATGCCGGGATGACGTTCTTTGTTGGATTGCTCCCCTGCCATTATTCAACGTCACCCCCGACGGAGGTCGGGATCCAGATACGCCTCCAACATGAGCGCTACTCAGAGCGGGCGGCCTTTGCCGGTCAGAAGCCACTTGGGGTCGAACCAGCGGTCGGCCGGGCCGTCGTAGGGTAGCCGCGTGATGTCCCAGTGCATGATGAGCGGCGCATAGACGTCCCACACCGGAGGGCCGCCGCCGATAAACACGACGCGGTCCTGGTACTGGGCGAGCACGTCCTCGGGGCGCTCATGGGAGCGGATGGCGCGGATGGTGCGCTCCGCATAGGCGAAGGCAGGCACCGAGGCGATGGTCTTGGGGCCGGCGATCAGGACGTGGCCACGGGTGATCTCGAAGAAGCGCTCCACGTCGGCGCGGAACTCCGGGCGCGGGTCGCCCTCCCAGGGCAACTGGCCGTGGAGACCCAACTGGCCACTGAGCCCGATCGCGCAGATGCAGCGCACGTCCGCCATAGCTTCGCCGCGGTCGCCCGCGCTCCTCGAATTCGCATCAGCTCCAACCCCTGGGACTGGTAATCGATCCACAGCCTGTGCTCAAGCCGGCGGCGTTATTTGCGGAGAAACGGAGCCAGCGTCTTCAGGAGCTCTTTCGGGCGCTCGTGCTGGGGAAGATGGTGGCAGCGCTCGAGCACCGCGAGCCGCGCACGCGGCAGGGCCGCGGCGAGCTCTCGTCCGGCACGCAGGGGCACGATGGGATCCTTGCGGCACCAGACCAGGAGCACGGGCTGGCCGATCGCCTTGTAGCGTTTGGCGATCGCGGCGGAGTCCTTTTCGCTCACGATCGCGCGCGCGGTGGCGAGGAAGGCGCGCGTCGCATCCTGTGTTTCGTAGGGGGCCGCGTAGCCTTTCACGTCCTCCTCGCTCGGGGTGCGGCCGCCCATGGCCTCTTTCAGCAGAAAGCGCACCGCGGGACCCGAGGGCAAGACGGCCGCAACCGTGTCCGCGACGAGCGGCGCCATGACGAGATCGAAACGGCGCGCCGTGGCGCGGGGAAGCGCCGGTGCGCCGATGGCCACGATGCGCCGGATGCGGCCCGTTCCCGCGATCCCCTCTGCGAGCGCCGTGCGGAGCGCGACCGTGCCGCCGAACGAGTGCCCGACAAGCGTCAGATCCGAGAGGTCGCGCTCCAGGATGAAGCGGGCGACGAGGCGCGCCTGATCGTCCGCGGAATAGGCGCCGTCGTCGGGCTTCTCGGAGCGGCCGAAGCCCTTGAGATCGAGCGCAACAACGCGGTGGCCGGCGGCGAGCGCGGGCAGGATGTCGTGCCAGGTGAAGGTGCTTTCGCCAAGCCCGTGCAGCAGGAGCAGGGGCGGGCCCGCACCATGCTCCTCGTAATAGAGGGTCACGGAGGCCTCGCCGGGAGGGGCGAGCGTCACGCGGCGTCCGGGCGTGTCGGGGGCAGGAAGGCCAGCAGCCGGCGTGGCCAAGCTCGGCGCGCCGACCAGGAGCATGCCCGCCAGGGCCAGGCCGATCGCTCGTGACATCTGCCGCCGTCCCCGGTCCCGCCCCCGCTGCGCGCCTGTCTGCATCGCGTGACTATCGGGCGCCGCTGCGGCGGGCGAAAGGCCGGCGCACTGCTTCGTTGCAGGAAAATCAGGGTGCACATGAAAGCCCGTAGAACCTGGCTTTTGCTCCTGTGAATTCCTTAACGATCCATTGACGCCCATAACAAACCATGGCATCCCATAATAGCCCGACCGCACCGGGCAAGGGCCCGTGGTCGTGGCGCCTGCTTCGAGAGAGGGCCGAAGCACGAGCGACCGCCACGGCCCAGCCCGCGGTCCGGGCAGACGGCGTGTCCCCTCCGGGGACCGCCCGTGAGTTTCAGACAGTCCTGCAAAGCGTTCCTTTGTTGTTTGTCGTTGCGTTGGAGAGCGAGGCTCAAGAAGGGGATGGACCGCTTTGTCTCGACGTTCACCAACAAGATCGACGCCAAAGGACGCGTCTCGATCCCAGCACCTTTCCGCGCCGTGCTCGAGCGCGACGGCTACAGCCAGGGAAGCGTCGGCGGAATCTATTGCTACCCCTCGATCGATGCTCCTGCGGTCGATGCAGGCGGCGAGAGACTTGCGCAAAAGATCGACGGGCTTCTCGCAGGCCTGCCGGACTATTCAGACGAGCGGGACGAGCTCTCTGTCGCACTCTACGGCGACGTCCAGGTTCTCGGCATCGATGGCGACGGGCGTATCGTCCTTCCTGAAGTCCTTCGCCGCCACGCCGATCTTCAGGATCACGTCACATTTGTCGGCCTTGGCGACAAGTTTCAGATGTGGGCGCCTGCCGCGTTCGAGGAACGGCGCGCGCGCGCCCGCGAGAAGGCTCAGGAGCACAGAAAACTTTTCGGCGCGGGGAGCGGCCACCGCGGGGGCGGTGGACCTGAGGGAGCACGGGAATGACGCCCCGGAGCACCGGCGAGGGTTCGGTGACACGGGACGTGCGGGCACATATTCCCGTGCTCCTCTCGGATCTCGGTTAAATTAGCCGCGGTCTGAACCACGCTACGTGTCGCGAAGTGGGCGACTGGAGCAAAACGTGCTCTAAGCTCAACCGATGACTGCGGCCATTCCTAAGCTATCCTGTTCCCACATCCCCGTCCTCCTGTCGGAGGTGCTAGAGCAGCTCCAGCCGGCGGCCGGTGAGACCTACATTGACGGAACGTTCGGCGCGGGTGGATACACGCGCGCCCTTCTCGAGGCGGCGCCCTGCCGCGTCATAGCGATCGAGCGCGATCCGACGGCCTTTGCCGAGGGTCAGGCGCTCGTTTCCGAATTCGGCGGGCGGCTCACGCTTGTTCCCACCACCTTCAGCGACATGGAGCGCGCCGCGCACGAGGCGGGCGTGGAGCCGGTCGACGGCGTCGTGCTCGACATCGGTGTCTCGTCGATGCAGCTCGACGACCCGGCGCGCGGCTTTTCATTCCTGCGCGACGGGCCGCTCGACATGCGCATGTCGCAATCCGGGCCGTCGGCCGCCGATGTCGTCAACACGGCGGATGAAGAGGATCTGGCAAACATCCTCTATCGCCTCGGCGAGGAGCGACGCTCGCGCGCCATCGCGCGTACCATTGTCAAGGCGCGTGGCGATGCGCCGATCACGACCACAAAGCGGCTCGCAGACATCGTCGAGCGCGTGCTCGGGCGAGCGCGCGGCGGCGAGAAGCATCCGGCAACACGCGCCTTCCAGGCGCTGCGAATCCACGTGAACGACGAGCTCGGCGAGCTCGAACGGGGGCTCGAAGCCGCCGAGCGCCTGCTCAAGCCGGGAGGACGGCTTGCCGTCGTCACCTTCCATTCCCTCGAGGACCGGATGGTCAAGCTGTTCTTCCAGGACCGTTCCGGCAAAACCGCCGGCGCCTCGCGCTACCTGCCGGAGCCCTCTGCCCCAACCCGCGCGCCAAGTTTCCGAATTGTTAACACTCGCGGCTTTACACCTAACAAAAAGGAAACGGATGCAAATCCGCGGGCGCGCTCGGCCCGGCTGCGTGTGGGGATCCGGACAGATGCTCCTCCCTGGCACGGCCGTTAACCGGCGGCGCACCGATCCCCGTCGTCTCGTGTCTGTTGCGTTGAGGTCGATCCGATGCACCCGCTTACCGTCTCGGCCGCGTTCCTGGCCATCTCGAGCGCCTTCCTGCTCTACGGACTGAGCTACGATACGCGGCTCATCGAAGCGCGCGTCGCCGCCCAGGAGCGGCTCGCCGAGCGCGCGCGGTCGGACATCTCCGTGCTCAAGGCGGAGCGAGCGCATCTCGCGCGGCCGGACCGCATCGAGCCCCTGGCGCGGGCGCAAGGGCTCGCGCCGGCCACCGATGCACAGATCGGGGATGCCAACGCCGGCCTCCTCACCGGAGCCATCACGCGTTAGACGGAGATTCCGGGGGCTGATATGAGCGGCTTGGCGTGGCGGAAACGGAGGGAGCGCTCCTCGGAGCCCGCATCGTCTCGCGGGCGAGCGCCGCATCGCACAGCCAAGCAGTCGGCCGCNNCACGACCTCGGCCTGCCCGGCCTCGAGTTCCGCACGGAGCTCCGGCGCGCCTATCCCCTCGAGCGGCTCGCAGGCCATGTGCTCGGCTCGGTCAACGCCGACAACAAGGGGACGAGCGGCGTCGAGCGTGCCATCGACGAGACGATCGGGGTCGAGGCGACGCTCGGTGCGCCGGGGAGCGCGGGGCTTCCGGTGCGGCTCTCGCTCGACCTCGGCGTGCAGCACACGCTCAAGGACGAGCTCGAAGCGGCGATGGCGCGCTACGAGGCGAAAGGCGCCGCGGGGCTGGTGATGGACGTCCAGACGGGCGAGATGCTGGCCTCCGTCTCGCTTCCGGGCGTGGACCCGGCCCGGTCGTCGGAGATTCTCGACCCGGCCCGGACCGACAAGATCCAGGGCGGCACCTACGAGCTCGGCTC
>JRYE01001489.1_pt1 | contig 15804 bp, 11 predicted proteins | sample 235321 | NCBI WGS metagenome assembly JRYE01 (sample SAMN03074214, study PRJNA261473) | activated sludge metagenome | biome: Common Effluent Treatment Plant; feature: Wastewater; material: Activated sludge; isolation source: activated biomass in a lab-scale reactor treating industrial wastewater at... | reverse complement strand
ACGCTACCGCAGGTAACCTTAGTGTGCAGTTGAACAAACTCAAAGAGGCCGGTTACCTTGCCATACATAAACAATTTAAAGATAATTACCCACAAACAATTTGTAAAATAACGGCAAAAGGCATTAATGCTTTTGAGGATTATGTGAATGCATTACAATCTTATATGACCATGAGAAAAGAGGAAGGCTAAACGCTATTCGCTTTCGTCCATGGGAATATTTTCATCTACGGCATTTCTCAAAACAGAGGTGCTCATTTTCTTTAAAGGGTTTTTATACTGCTGTTTATGTTCGCTCCTGTTGTAAATAATATCCAGGCAGGTAAACAGGGCAGCTTTAAATGAAGCGTCGTCGGCAATACCTTTTCCTGCTATATCAAATGCCGTGCCGTGGTCGGGTGAAGTGCGAACGCTTACAAGGCCTGCGGTATAATTTACACCTTCTCCAATGGCAAGTGATTTAAATGGTATTAAGCCCTGGTCGTGGTATAAAGCCAAAACGGCATCAAATTTTTCATATTGTCCACGGGCAAAAAAAGCATCGGCGCTGTAAGGCCCAAAACAAAAAATATCTTTTTGTTGTTTGGCTTCTTTAACTGCAGGTTTAATAATCTCCAATTCTTCCTTTCCTACCAATCCTTCGTCTCCGGCATGTGGGTTTAATCCTAATACTGCAATTTTAGGTTTGGTAATACCAAAATCTTTTTTCAAAGATTCATTTATAACCTGGAGCTTACTGATGATGTTTTCTTTTGTTATGGATGCCGCAATATCTTTTACCGGAACATGCTCAGTAAGCAGGGCAATCCTCATGTTTTCTGCAACCATCATCATGGCTACATCTTTGGCCCCAAATAATTGTTTTAAATACGGCGTATGGCCGGTAAAATTAAATGCCGGGGATTGGATGTTTTTTTTGTGAATTGGTGCAGTTATTAGGCCATCAATTTTGCCTTCTTTCAGGGCTTGGGCTGCGGTAGTAAGGCTAAGTGCCGCATATTTTCCGCCGGTATCATTTATTTGCCCCGGGGTTATTGCCACTTCTTCTTCCCAGCAATGATATACATTTACCTGCCGGGGGTTTATTCGGGTTGCATCTTTTATAATTGAAAAATTAAAGTGGGTGTCCGGAAGGCTTTTCCTGTAAAAATTTAAGGTTTTATTATTTGCAAATACTACCGGTGTGCAAAATTCTAAAATCCGTACGTCGGAAAGGGTTTTAATAATGAGTTCCGGGCCAATACCATTTATATCACCACAGGTAAATCCTAAAATAGGTTTATTTTCAGGCAATCGGTTCATATTCTAAGCTTTAAGGCTCAAAAATACTCTTTCTTCACAACTTTTGTTTTGCTTTTATATTTTAAGGGAAGCCAGGTACCCTAACCATAATTGTNNTATACAATACTTTTTATTTTGATGCGTTATAGCGCTGTTATGCTATTCCTGTTGCCGAAAATCTCTTTGGGCTTAAAAGGTTTTAAGTTCAATTTAATGTTGCTGTTTGTTTTTGGAATTTTAGCAAAGTTCGAGGTAAGCGGTCAACAGGCAGTGAATGTGAATTTATTTTCTGATACCGCCATATTGAAAGTGGATATAAAACAGGGAATTAGCTTTGGCGCTTTTGCTATGGGTACTACTGGAGGTAAAATTTCAATTTCATCAAATGGTAGCCGCCAAGCTGATGGCAGTATAGTTCCACTCAATTTTGGTGCAAATTGCACTGCTCTTATTTTAGATATTGAAGGCCATAAAGGGGTTATTGTTTCTTTGCTGGTCGATGAAACCATATTGACCGGAAGCAATGGTGGAAAAATAAAACTCAGGATTAAAGACAGCAACCCTTCGATACCATTTGTGTTGCAAAATGAAATCCCCATGAAAAATACGGTTACTGTTGGTGCAGAACTTTTGGTGGGCAATTCCTTAGAATCGCCACCCGGAGAATACAGCGGTAAAATAAATATTTCGGTTATTTCGGAGTAGTTTTTACTTAAATGAAAGACTATTCAATAAATCCAATATATTGAAAAACCTTTATGCCAGTTGTAAATCTAATTGCAAGTATGGCAAATTTTTTATTTCGGTACTGCTACTGCTCAGCTTTTTAGCAATATTATTGCCTTCGGTAAACCTATATGCCCAGCAACAGGAATTACCAGATTTTGATGAAATAACGGTTACTTTAACGGCCAAAGATATTGGTCGTAAAGAAATCAATATACTGGTTATAGAGCAGGATGCATATTTGCCTGTATCGGATTTGTTTAATTTTCTTGCAATAAAAAACAGCCTTTCCGCATCAGGCGATTCTATCAGCGGCCATATCCTTAATCCCAAAGATTTATTTTCAATCCGTAAAAAGCCTGGCAATATTATTTATGCCGGCAAAAAAATACAGGTTCCCGGAAACGACTTGATTTTTACAGCGAACGAATATTTTTTAAAAGCAAATTATTATGGCGAGGCATTTGGCATTTACTGCAAATTTAATTTCAGGAGCCTTTCTATCAGTTTAAATACCGATGTTGATCTTCCATTTCTAAGGGAAAAAAGGCAGGAGCTAATGCGCCATAACATAAGCGTTTTAAAAAACCAGGTAAAGCCCGATACGATTATAAAACCTCAATTTGAATGGCTTAGCCTTGGCGCTATGGACTGGAGCATCACACAAAACAGTTACCGCTCCAAAAATGATTTTATTGCAAGAGCCAGTTTTGGAGGTACTTTGGCTGGTGGCGAAACCGTTGCTAACCTTGTTTTTTCAAATGGCCAGCCTTTTGTTTTGAAAAACCAGTTTTTTCAATGGCGATATGTTAATAATGATAAAAACTTGTTTAAGCAAATACGGTTGGGAAATGTTTTTAGCCCTGCATCATACGCCCCAATGCCTTCATTGTTGGGTGTGCAGATCAACAATAGTGCAACCCACAAAAGGGTTTCATTTGGAACTTACCTCGTAAGCGATTTTACCAACCCGGGATGGATAGTGGAATTGTATATCAATGATGTATTGGTCAATTACACAAAGGCAGATGCCTCGGGCCTTTTTACATTTGAAATACCCCTTGTGTATGGAAATACCAATGTGAGATATAAATTTTACGGCCCATGGGGCGAAGAAAAATCGGCTGATAAAATTATTAATGTACCTTTTACATTTTTACCAAAAAATAAGTTTGAATATACCCTTACTGCCGGAAAAATACAAGACGACAGTAAAAATATTTACAGCCGTGCTACGGCCAATTATGGATTGTCGCAAAAAATTACAATTGGCGCTGGCGCTGAGTATAACGGATCCTTTGAAAAAAATAAACTATTGCCATTTGCAAATGCTTCGGTAAGGGTGGGAGGTGCAATCATTTATTCTGCCGAGTTTTCGCCGGGCTTATTATTTAAATCGGCAGTTAACTTACGCATTAAAAATCAACTGCAACTGGAGGCGCAATTAATAAAATATAACGCAGATCAGCATATACTTGCAACCAGCAGCTTGCTTGATAAGAAATTAACCCTGTCCATGCCGTTTAAGTATAAACGTATTTACGGGTTTGGCCAGCTTCAATATAAAGAGTCGAAATTTTACAAAGAGTACCTGCGTACAGCGGAATGGCTCATGAGCGCCGGTACCGGGAGGTTAAATATAAGTATCACAAATAATGCCTTTTTCAGCCATAGGTCAGCGGAAATATTGAGCAAGGTTTCTTTAAATATTGCGCTGCCTTATAAATTAAGGCTTTCGCCACAGTTGCAATATCGTTATTACGATAATAAAATTTTATTATTGAAAGTAGATGCGGAAAAAAGGCTGTTTAAAACAATGGTTGCTACCCTGGGATATGAATACAATAAATTATTTGCAACATCTGATTATAACGTAGGGCTTCGATATAATTTTTCATTTGCCCAAACAAGTTTTTCGGCAAGGAAGGCTGCAGGTGGTTTAAATATTACCAATTCCGCATCGGGAAGCGTACTGATTGGAAAAAAAATAAACAATATTAAGTTGGGTGCAAATGGGATGGTATCAAAAGGTATAATAGAAATACTTCCATTTTTAGACTATAATGGAAACGGCATAAAAGATAAAGGCGAGCCGGAAGTTAAAAACCTCAATTTAAGGGTAGATGGAACTAAGGTAGAACGCAGCTTTGACAAATCAAAAGTGATTATTTCTGCACTGGAGTCGTACAATAAATATTTTATAAAATTAGATGATAAAAACTTTGAAAACCCTGCCTATCAACTTGGCAATAAAATAATCCAGGTTACCGCAATGCCCAACCAGGTACAGCAAATTCCGGTACCGGTATTGATAATGGGGGAGGCTTCGGGTTATGTATATACTGAGGAAGAGGGTAAGAAAAAAGGGATAGGAAAGTTGATCGTAAATATTTTTGATACTGCACAAAACCTTGTTGCAAGGGTTATTACCGAGCCGGATGGCTATTTTAGTTACCTTGGGTTAAGGCCCGGAAACTATACGGCACAAACTGATCATACCCAGCTTTCCAAAATTAACATGAAAAATATAACGGGTTCTTTTGCATTTAAGGTAAAAGAATCAAAAGAAGGGGATATTGTTGATGGTATTGAATTGCTTATTACAATGGGGCAATAAAGGAATATTTTTATTTGGGTAATTGCAATATCTTTTAAATCACTTCGTTTAATTATATGTAAACCAATTATATCTAAAACCCAATTAAAATTCAAAAATTACGCTAAAATGAAAAAAACACAAAAAATTTTAGGCGCAGCATTAGCAATGGTAATCTTTACTACTAATGCAAATGCACAGGCAACCGCAACGGCAGATGCCGCTGCAACAATTATTGCCCCAATTAGCATTGTTAAAAATGCTGACCTTAACTTCGGTAATATTGCCGTAAATGCATTAGGTGGTACAGTTATCCTTGATCCATCGGCGGCATCTACACGAAGCATTGGTGGCGCAGGCGGCGTTAGCTTTCCTGCAAATACAGGAACCGTAACTTCTGCTGTATTTACTGTAAGTGGTGAAGCTGGCTTTACTTTTGATATGGCCGTTATTACCCCATCTGTAACACTTTCCAATGGTACGGATAATATGGTAGCCAATAACTTTACGGTGAGCAACCCAACAGGTACTTTAGATGGTACCGGCAATCAAACCGTATATGTGGGTGCAGATTTAGATGTAAATGGTAGCCAGGCACCTGGCCTCTATACCTCTACTTCATCATTTACCGTATTGGTAAACTATAATTAATATCGTCTATCTTTTTAAGCTGCCACTGCATATTGCTATTTTATTGCAAAATGTAAGGGCAGCTTTTTTATTTGTTTTAATAACTTACAACATGACAAACCTATTATTTAAATGCACATTTGTATTTTTATTTGTATTGAATTTTCTGGAGGGTAAAGCGCAGGGCAATTTGCTGGTTTCCCCAAAGCGGGTAGTTTTTGAAGGAAATAAAAGAGTGGAAGAAATTAACCTTGCCAATATAGGTAAGGATACGGCAATTTATACCATCACTTTTGTTCAATTTAAAATGGATGATAACGGTTCTTTTGTTCTCCTTAACGAAACGGATACCGGCTTTCAATTTGCCTCTAAAAATATCAGGTACTTTCCCCGTAAAGTAATACTTGCCCCCAATGAAGCCCAATCGGTAAAATTGCAATTAATTAAAACATCCGGTCTTATGCCGGGAGAGTACCGCTCCCACCTTACTTTTAAAAATATTACGAATAACTCGGTGCTGGGCGAAGAAAGTAAGCCGGTAAAAGATTCTTCTATTTCAGTTAAGTTAGTTCCGTCATTCGGCCTTACGATACCCACAATAATACGGATAGGCGATGGGAAATCAACAGCTTCTATTTCCGATCTTAAATTTGAGCACGAAGAAAACCGGGATGAAAACTATGTAAGTTTTACATTGCATCGCACTGGTAATTTCTCGTTATACGGCGATATTAAAGTGTTGTACAGCACAGCCGATAATAAAGATACCCAGGAGCTCACCGTTGCAAAAGGTTTTGCAGTTTACACACCCAATTCAATAAGAAGGGTAAAACTCAGCTTGCCGATTTCTAAAACCTCAAATTTGGCAAAAGGGAAAATTACGGTAATATATACCAATCCTGCATCGAAAAATTCCGAAATCTGTAGTGAAGAAATTACGTTGTAAATACCCGTGTTTCTATTCGTAATTCTACTTTTTAAACTAATATTTATTCGCCGTATTAGTTCCATTAAGCCATTTACCCATTTTAGCATCTTTACTGTATTCATATGCAATAATATGCATGAAAAGCCGTTATCCTATATGAGTTATATCCTGACAAATCCTAAATATTCTTACAATGAAGAACTTTTATCTTACGTTTATCTTACTTGCTGTTGTTTTTACTTCACAAGCTCAAATCTCGGAGCAGTACCAGCAAATGAGGGAGAGAGAAGCTATTTCCAACTCAATATTATTTGGAAAAGAATCCCAGGTTGTATCCGCAAATGGCCTTAATTATGATGTAAAATATTACCGGCTAAATTTACGCATCAACCCGGATAGCACCAGTGTGCCCAAATATGTAAGAGGTTCTGTAACTACTTATTTTACAACAGGAACAGCAAATTTTTCTCAAATCAAATTTGATTTTGCTTCTGCTTTGATTTGCGATTCTGTTCATTATCATAATGTTAAACTTGCTCCTGGCAATGTGGTAGAGTCTGTGGATACTTTGCGTATCAACCTGCCTTCCCCAATTCCCACTTCAGGTACTTTGGATTCCGTTACGGTTTACTACAAAGGTATTCCTCCTGTAGTTTCTGACTTTGGCGGCACTACCGGTTTTGTAAATGGGGGTACAAATCCCAACAGGTATATCTATACTTTATCCGAACCGTATAGTGCAGGCACATGGTGGCCCTGTAAATCTATGGTGGCATTTGATAAAGCCGACTCTTTGGATATGTACATCAGTACTCCAAGTGCTTTCAGGGTAGCCGGCAATGGAAAGCGTATTAGTGAAACAATAACAGGAAGTGACAGGCTTACCTACTGGAAGCATAGGTATGCAATTTCTTCATACCAGGTGGCTATATCCGTAGCAAAATATGTTCAGTACCCTACTGTTCCTGCCATTGTAAATATTGGGGGTACCAATATGGAGTTGTATAATTTATTATGGAGTTCAACGAATACAGCCAGCGCACATACCGCATTAGACCGCACTGCCGATATGCTTACCGTGTTCAGTAACAGGTTTTCGGATTACCCGTTCAAAAATGAAAAATACGGCCATTACACTTTTGGTTTTAGCGGCGGAATGGAACACAATACTTTCAGTGGCATGGGCTCTTCCACTTACAATAATACAACCGATTGGAGTGTAATAGCGCATGAATTAGGGCATCAATGGTTTGGCGCAGCAGTTACATGTGGTAGCTGGAGAGATATTTGGGTANNAAGGTAAAGCCAATAATGGTATTACCACTACGCCTTTCACTCAAAGAAATAGTTACAAAACCGCTGCTTTGGCTGCAAATGCAAAACCCATTTACCAGGCCGATACTTCAACCATGACGGCAATTTTTAGCCCTTCGGTTTATATTTATGAAAGAGGGGCAATGTTTATCAGTATGCTCCGCAAAACCCTTGGTGATACCAAATTTTTCCAGGCGCTTAAAAACTACCAAACCGACCCAACCCTGCAATATAAAAACGCATTTACCGATGATGTGAAAAGGCACATGGAAGCGGTTAGTGGCCTCGACCTTGACGAAATGTTTAATGACTGGGTATATAAAAAAGGTTATGCCCGGTACCAAACAGCAAAATGGAATAATTCAGGCACTCAAATAATTTTTCAATTACCACAAACGGTTAATGGCGCATCAGATAATACCCATTTTGATATGCCATTGGTAATTAAAATAAGCAGAACGGCGCCTATTGCAGATACAACAATTGTGCTATTTGATAAAAATGGAGAAATATACACTTTAGATAATGGCGTTTTTACCACTACGTTAGGTTCTAATATTATCCAAATGAATTTATCTTTTGTGCCACAAACTATTCAATTTGACCCTGAATCAGAAATACTGGCAGATGCCAGCTTTGCCAAAGACCCTGGCCTTACAGTATTGCCGCTTAATGAATTTGAATTTTCGGCTCAAAAAGAGAATAACACAGCTAAACTTTTATGGACAATCGGTGTGCCAATGCGTTATACCTATTTTGAAATAGAAAGAAGTGTTACTGGTTCTGCTTTTGAAAAAATCCATGCACAAAATGCCACTTCCAGCGCCGTAAACTTTATGTACTTAGACACGGATATGCCCAATGGTATCATTTATTACAGGATTAAAGTTTTTGAAGCAAACGGTTCATCTTTCTACTCAAAAGTTGCCGTTATCAATAACAAAAAGATGGAAGTGTTTGAAGTTAATCCTAACCCGGCAGTTGATTTTATCTATGTGAGCCATGCTTCGGCAAAAACTATTAAGGCTAATATAAGAATAGTGGATGCTGTTGGCAAAACGGTAAAGGTAATATCTGGCCAATCCATATTTCCTGGAAATAAACTGCGTATTCCTGTACAGGACATCGCCGCCGGAACCTATTTCGTGGAAATTGACGGAAGCCAATATTTTAAAATTGTAAAAAAAGTATTGATAACAAAATAATAGTTTTTTAACCCTCAGTAACCTACTCAAATATCCTGTTTATGAAAAAAAGTTTAGTTACAACAAAGTGGTCGCTAAAAATAATTCAACTGCTTGCATTGGCTTTTTTGTACTCAAATATTGCCTTTGCACAGCCGGCTACAATTACTATACCTGTTGGTATTGGTAGCCCATGCTCAAATAGAAGCCAGGACTCTTTAAAATACTACAACTATAACGATGTAAGTAATGTATTAAGCCACAGGTGGAATTGTAAACCAAACCTTGCTGCCCCGGGTTTTTCTGACAACCTGGCCACCATACAGTTTAACCCATTCGATGGGCATTTGTATTTTGGTCAAATTACATCGTCTGGTCCGCAATATACCACATCAATTTTCAGATGGTTGCCAACTATGTGTCCCAACTCTCCTACTCCTCTAAATCCATACCAGGTATTTAACAACCAATTGGTAGTAGGTATTGAATTTGATCCCAATACCGGTTATGGTTATCAAATTAATTTTGTGGACACTACCGGTGTACCTCCTATGGATTATGATATACCAGGTACTGTTGGCCAGTATATATCTTCCAGGATAGTTAATACAAGGCCGGCGTCGGCGCAGTATAATGTTACAAACGGCGATTTGCATTATAGCCGGGCAAATGATTTGCAGGGCGTAAGCTGGGCAGCACCAATTACTGTGGCCAGTGCAGGTAATGTTGGGCAATATACTTCTTTGGATGTGGTTAATGGAAACCCTGCCATTTCATATTATAATGTTACCAATGGTGATTTGCAATATGTGCGTGCAACAAATGTTAACGGCACTGCCTGGGGTGCGCCGGTAACTGTAGCTGCAGCAGGTAATGTAGGCCAGTATAGTTCATTAATGGTAGTTAATGGTAATCCGGCTATTGCTTATTATGATGTTAGCAATGGCGATTTAATGTATGTACGTGCAACCAATGCCAACGGTACTGCATGGGGTACACCGGTAACAATTGATGCAGCGGGTAACACCGGTCAATATATAAGTATGTTACTGGTAAATGGCAACCCCGCAATTTCTTATTATGATGTTAGCAATGGCGATTTGCAATATGTGCGTGCANNAGTTTAGGCAATACCGGCCAATATACTTCTTTGGCAGTGGTAAATGGTAACCCGGGAATAGCATATTACAATGTTAGCAATGGTGATTTAAGATTTATACGGGCAACCGATGCAAACGGTACAACATGGGCAACCGAAGAAATACCCGATGCCGCCGGAATTAAAGGGCAATATGCCAGTCTTATTATTGCAAGTGGCAACCCTGCTATAGCCTATTATGACGGATCTGGCGCTAACGCAAGGTTTATACGAGCCTATGACAATATTGGCGACCATTGGTTTACCAACAGTGGTGTATATGATATGGAACTGCAAAGGGTGGACTTTGGAACAAACACACTTGGACCGTCTTTACCCATAAATTTTGGCAGCCGTTATATTTATAGGCAAAGCGGAGATGTGGTGATGACACCCGGCCAAAAAATGCTGGCCGCATTTGATAATAAATATTTTGCCTTAAACTGGCAAGATTATGGAGTGCTTCCTTTGGTTGCAACTTTTATTGACACACTTCAGTTGGGCGCAGGGAATAACCTGGTAGGCCTGGCTTATGCCAGTGGTAAGTTAGTGGCCAGTGTACGCTCAAGCACAATTTGTAATAGCTTTCACCGTGAAATAGATATTTTAACAGGGGCATTAAGTAATGTTACTGCAACGGATAATTTTACTTCGGCTGATATGACCAATATCCCTACAGGTGTAGGTTTGGCCAAAAGGCTTGTTTCGTTAACGAATGTTTCACCCGGCACTTATGATGTGGTGTATGAATTAAGGCTAAAGAATTTTGGCGGAACACCAATAAATAATGTGCAGATGTACGATACTTTAAATAATATTAATGGATTTGCCAATAATATTAGCGCATCCATTACATCGTTTACTGCACCGCCGGGTATTAATCCAAACCCTGCTTTTAATGGGAAAACAGCCGGTAATTTTAATTTATTGGTTCCGGGAAGTACGTTATCAAATATTCCCGGCCAAAACACTATTGTAGTTCAAATTACCTGTAGAATTTCCGGCATTAACCCGGGTATTGTTTATAATAACTCTGCAACGGCCTATGCCAATAATATTTTTGGGGATGCATTAAGAGATGTTTCTACCAATGGCAGCAACCCTGATCTGAACAGTAATGATAAATCCGATGATGTGGGTGAAGATCAACCCACTCCATTACTCATCACCGTACCGGCAATTACGCCTCCATGTTTAGCGATGTCAACAGTGTTATATACTCAAAATTTTGGAGCCGGTACAGGTCTTTCGGCAGCTATACCACCGGCAACTATTGCTCCGGGTGTGTTTTTGCCAACCGGTTCAAGTTTATATACATCATCGGTTACAGCGCCGCTTGCAACCGACAGGTACACCTTAACCAATAATGCCAATAATGCCAATACAGTAAATTTCATAAGCCTTACCGATAATACCGGTAATGCAAACGGGAGAATGCTTGTTGTAAATGCAGATGCGGCAAATACGGTTATGTACCGGGGTTCATTTTATTATAGCACATGTGCAAATACACAATACTCACTTTCATTTTATGCCGCATTTCCAGGTAATGGAACCTACCAAACGGTTTGTAATGCATTTGGCGGGTTTGTGTATCCGCAAATCAGGATGCGTATAAGAGATGGTGTATCGGGATTAATTATTACGGAAACTACTACGTCGGCAATAACTTCCGGTGCATGGCAGTTTTATGGTCTTAAGTTTACCACACCGGCACCTTATACACAATTAATTTTTGAATTGATAAACGATGCCCCGGGTGGTTGTGGTAATGATATATTAATTGACGATATCCGCTTTGGGAATTGTGATCCTGTGCCAACAGTATCCTCAAATACTACAGCAGGGTGCCTGGGCCAGGCGGCAACCTTTACTTCTGCTATTAGCGATCCTGGTGCAATTTCGGGCAGCCCACAGTACCAATGGCAAGTGGCCAATGCGCCGGGAGGGCCATGGACTAATATCGTAGGCGCTACTTCATCCACTTATACTATACCTTCAGTTGCACCTGCCGATACAGGAAAATATTATAGGGTATTAGTTTCTGCACCCGGCAATATTTTAATTCCTAATTGCCGCTTTGCTTCGCCGGCAACATTATTAGTTGGATATACTTTATCAACACCAGCTGCATCTGCAACACGAGATAAAAATATTGTTTGCGGAGGCATACAGGTTACCCTCGGTGTTACCGGCGGAAGTTTAGGCGCCGGTGCAGCGTGGACATGGTATGAAGGTAGTTGTATGGAAACTCTTGTAGGTACAGGTTCAACAATTAATGTTACGCCCACCAATACCACCACTTATTATGTACGAGCAGAAGGCTTATGTAATAGAACGGCATGTGTGCCCGTGCAGGTAATTGTAAGTTGCGATATCGATAAAGACGATGATGGTATCCCGGATTATGTGGAAAGTTATATGCCACTTTCCTGGGCCGATGCCAATGGAAATGGTGTTATCAATGCCTTTGATGGTACTTACCCGGGCTTTGTGGATTATAACAATGACCATATCAATGATAATTTTCAGGCTGATGGCGACAGTGATAATGATGGTATTTTAAACTATTTAGATACGAATTTCCCGGGAAGGGTAGATACTAATAGTGATGGTATTGACGACCGCTTTGATATGGATTTAGATGGAATAATTAATATGCTGGATTTGGATAGCGATAATGATGGCATACCAGATGTAGTTGAAGCCGGAGGTGTGGATGTAAATGGAAATGGCAGGATTGACAACTTTACCGATACCGATAATGACGGGTTTAGCCAGAATGTTGATGCCAATACTACAGGCGCAAGGCTTTCAGGGGTTGGTTTAGTCCCGCTTGACCTTGATGGAGATGGCGTACCAAATGCAATTGACCGGGATAGTGATAATGATGGTATTCCGGATGTAGTAGAAGCCGCTGGCCCCGATGCAAATAATAATGCGGTTATTGATGGATTTGTAGATGCAAATTCAGATGGCCTGCATGATGCTTTTATTAATGCTTCCGGACTGCTTCTTACCGGCTCTGATATTGGTGGTGATGGAAGGGCAGATAGTTATCCAAACAAAAATTTTGATAACGATGGAAGGCCCAATGCTTATGATATTGATAGTGATAATGACGGTATTGTAGATGTATTGGAAGCAGGATTTGCAGATGCTAATTATAATGGTTTTATTGATGGCGCTTATGGGGCAGATGGATGGAGCAATGTGGTGAGGGCGTTACCATCTTTAGCCCTTCCAAACACTGATGCCGTAGGCCAGCCCGATTACCTGGATATAGATTCAGATGGAGACGGCATCCCGGATAATATTGAAGGCCAAACCACAGCATCATACCTGTTCCCGGCTTATATGGACAGTGATAATGACGGCCTGGATAACTCGTACGATGTAGCGCCTTTTGCTGCAACTTTTGGTGGTCGGGGTATTATTTTATCTAATAAAGACGCAGATTTACTTCCGGATTATATTGATTTGGACACCGATGCAGATGGTGCACTGGATATATATGAAGGGCACGACTATAATTTTAATGGAATTGCCGATGAAATTGTAACGCCGTTGGGTACCGATGCAGATGGTGATGGGCTCGATGATCGTTTCGACCTGATCAACTCCGGGCCAGATTATCTAAAAGGTACTTCTATATTAATGGGCAACGGTGGTAGCCTTACAGGCGACCCTTCTCCGGGAACAGCAGCAACCGTTCAAAAAATGACCATTCCACAAACCGACAGGGATTGGCGGTTTACGGCAATTGTATTGCCCGTTTATCTGCTCAACTTATCTGCCGAGGAAAACAATAACAATGTTGCATTAACCTGGAAAGTAATATCTGGTATTGAACTGAAAAGGTTTGAGCTTGAAAGAAGCACAGATAATACGCATTTTGAATTAATAAAAACACTTGATGCCAATATTACCCTGGACCAGTTAAACAGCTTTGAAAGTAACGATAATATTTCAGCAATTAATAAAGAACAAATCTATTATCGCTTGAAAGCCGTTGCCGTTGATCAAAATTTTAAATATAGCAATATAGTGATGGTACGAAAAGGTAAAACCTCAACAGCAATCATCATATATCCTAACCCCGCCACAAATAATGCCAACATAAGCTTATTAGCAGAAAGGGATGAACTGGCAACGGTAACCATCAGGGATTATACGGGTAAACTGGTTTATTCTCAAAAAGCTCAAATAGGCAAAGGGAACAACATTATTCCTTTAACCAACTTAAATGTTTTTAGTGATGGAGTATATCATGTACAACTATTGTTTGACGATAAAATGTACACGTTGAAACTAATTATAAGAAATTGATATTAAACAGGAGTATCAATTGCACCGCAGCCCGAAAGGGCTGCGGCTTTTTTTTGTAGTTTTGTTTTAAATGTACACACTTAAAAAATCGCTGGGTCAACATTTTTTAAAAGATGAGTCCGTTATACTTGATATCATTAATCAACTAAAGCAGGAAACATTTAGTAACCTGCTCGAAGTTGGCCCGGGAGCCGGGGCACTAACAAAATATTTGATTCAACTTCCCGGAATTAATTTTAAAGCAGTAGAACTGGATGATGAGAAAGTACTGTATTTGCATCAACTATTTCCTCAGCTCCAGGGTAAAATTATTCATCAAAATTTTTTAGATATAGAAAAACCTTTTAAGGATCCTTTTGCAGTAATTGGTAATTTTCCTTATAATATTTCCACACAAATATTGTTTAAGCTGCTCGATTGGAGAGATGATGTGCCTGTAATTATCGGCATGTTTCAAAAAGAAGTGGCCGAAAGAGTGGCGGCAAACCCGGGCAGTAAAGTGTACGGCGTTACCAGTGCGCTCATACAGCCTTTTTACCAAATTGATTATTTATTTGATGTGCCGCCCGAAAAATTTAACCCGCCGCCATAAGTAATGAGTGGATTAATTAAATTATCCCGTATACAGGATGTTCCGGAAATGAAATCGGAAAAAGCCTATAAAAACCTGGTTAAAACAGCCTTTAATCAAAGGCGAAAAACATTGCGTAATGCCGTTAAGGGGTTATTTAGCGCCGATGAATTAAAGGATAAAATTTTTGATAAAAGGGCCGAGCAGCTCAGTATTAACGATTTTGCTTCACTTAGTTTTAAAATGCTTTAAAGATGAAAAACTTTATCGCATTTTGTTTGCTATTGATCCTTGCCGGCTGTTATACGCCCAGGTATGTGTATAGCCCGCCTGCCCAAAATGTTGCCTCACTCACCCAAAAAGGCGAATCAAAACTGGCCATATTGTATTCTACCAACATGGGGTCAAATAATGATGTTGTGCAACATGGCAATGCATATTCAAACGGGATAGATATACATACCGCTTACGCAATAAGCAACCATATCATCACTCAATTCAATTTTTTTTATCGTAGTGAACAAAATAGTAACGACAACAGCAACATTTCCAGCCCCGAGCTCATCCGTTATAAAAGAAATTTAAACGAAATAGCCTTTGGTTATTTTACCGCTATGAACGCCAGTAAAAAATCCTATTTTTATATTTTGGGCGGGGCTGGCATGGGAAATTTCCGGTTTAAAGATTATGGCATAAATGGAAATATAGCCTACTTTAGAAATTTTCACGAAGCCCCCGTATTTAAATTCATCATACAACCGGCATTATTTTATAAACTGGGTAAATGGTTTAGCCAATCCTTTGCATCAAAATTTAGTTTCCTGGATTTCAAAAATATTAAAACAAGTTACAACGATCAGGAGCTGGACCTTTATAAATTAAAGGATTTGGAAAAAGGCCTTGTTTCATTTTGGGAGCCTGCGCTAGTTTTAAATTACCATTTTAAAAAATTGCCCTACCTGCAATTGGAGGGCCAGATTGGCGCTTCGTTTTTGCTTAATCAAAAATTTGTAGATACCCGTACTTTTAATGCTTCTATTGGCGTATCGGCAGATATAGCCCGATGGATTTTACGAAAACCCGAACAAAAGAAATAACCCATTAGTTG
>JRYE01008178.1_pt1 | contig 16018 bp, 8 predicted proteins | sample 235321 | NCBI WGS metagenome assembly JRYE01 (sample SAMN03074214, study PRJNA261473) | activated sludge metagenome | biome: Common Effluent Treatment Plant; feature: Wastewater; material: Activated sludge; isolation source: activated biomass in a lab-scale reactor treating industrial wastewater at... | reverse complement strand
CCGTTCGGGATCCTTCCTGCGAGAAAGTTTCCGACCTCTGCACCGTTGGCCGCGTATTGGTACACCTTGCCGCGCTGCACGTAGTCGATCGCATCGGCCACGTAGATGCCGCCGTTCAGCGGATCGATGCCCAAGCCATAGAGGTTGCGACCATTGGCGGGAATGAAGGCTGCGGACGGGAAGGCCGCATCCGTGATCGACAAGCGGTACACGCCTCCGTTCAGCAAGTACAACGTGTCGCCGGTGCCATTGGCCCGCAGCCGCCACGGGCTGATGCGCGGGCCGGGTATCGGCACGGTATTGGCCACTTCCACCGTCTGCGGATCGATGCGGTACAAGGCGGCAGGCGTTCCACCGCCGCCGGTGCAGGCCACCCAGAGCATTCCGTCCGCATCGCTGGTGAGGGTGCCCCCGCCGCGGCTCACCGCCACGCTGTCCGTAATGGCATCCGTCGCGGGATCGACCACATACACGTACGGCTTGCTCTCATTGGTGATGAATACCTTCCCGGCTGCCAGCGCCAACTCCTGCGTCACGCCGGCACAGGCAATGCTGCCAATGATGGTGCTGGTGTTCAAGTCCACCACACGCACCTTGTTGCCGCTCATTTCCGTGACGTAGGCCTTGCCATTGCCCACCGGCAGGAAGTAGCGCGGCGAGCTGAAGCCCGTGATGGTGGCCGTGGCCACGAACGTTTCCGCATCCACCACGGTCACCTTGGCGGAGTTGTTCAGCACGATGTATGCCTTGCCGTCATGCAGGCACATCGATTGGCACACATCGCCCATGCCGGTGCCGTTGGCCGCCGTGTAAAGGTCTTCCGTAGCCTGGCCCGTGGCCGGATCATACCAGCCCACCGAGGCATTGCCCCATTGGAAGTTCCCTTCATTGGTGATGTACACGCCGTGGCCGGTGGCGGTTTGGCCTTGCCCCTGTACAGGCGGTTCGGGCTTGTCCTTGTGGCACGCCGCAAGCAATAGCAGCATGGCCACCGCACCGGCTGCATGAACAAAATGGATCCGCTTCATTCTTGGTGCAATGGTTGGCGCAAGGGCCTGTTGAAATGGACTTGCAGGCCCAGGTTGAAACTCTGCAACGGCATGGGGCGGCCGAGCATCACTTGGTAGCTTTCACCAAGCAGGTTGTAGCCCTGCGCCAGCAAATCGGCGGTGTAGCCGCGGCCCTTGGCGATCCGGCACGACACGGTTGCGTTCAGCAGCCAGTACGGCGGAAGAAAATCCAAGTTGTCGGTGCTGGTGTACCGGTATCCGGTGTAGTCCGTGCCCACGGAAGCTTGCACGTGCCCATGGCCCACCGTGATCCGACCGTGGCCGCTGTACATCGGCACGTAGATAAGCTGTTTGCCAACGGAGGCATCGTTTGCGCTCTTCGCGCGTTCGTTGGTGGAGCGCACATAGTTGGTCATCACGTCCAGCTTCACGGTGGTGCGCCGTTTCTTCCAGGTGATCCCGCCGCGTGCTTCCAAACCGCGGCTCCACACGTTCATGAGGTTGCGCGGGCTCCAATACGCCCCGCTGGGCAGCCAGATGATCCAGTTGTCCATGATGCGCTGAAAGCCTGTGACTTCCGCATGGACCGCCCAATCGCCCGAAAGCCCGGCCTTTGCGCGCAGGCCCAATTCGCCGCCATAGCCGCTCTCGGGCAGTAGGCCCGGATCTCCGCCTGGCACCCAGTACAGGTCGTTGAACGTGGGGATACGGTATAGCCGTGAAGCATTGGCGTTCACCGTAACCACCTTGTTGATCGCATGTTCCCCGCCGACGGTCCACGTGAACGGCACGGGCGCGCCGTCCATCAATTCCTGCCGCACCGAAGCCATGGCGGAACTACGCTGGTCGCGGGAGCCGATTCGGTAGGCGGCAAAGGCCGCGGTCCTGTTCTGATGCGGCCTGTTCGGGTAGCCGTCCGAGATTGCGTCCGCCCAGGTGTTGTTCACGCCCAGGTCGATGCGTTGCGTGCTTGAGATGCGCAATCGCATCTCCGCCTCGGCAATGAACGTGCGCGACCGGTTGTGCGCCGCACTGTCGGTCGCCGCTCCGTGCCAGTCCAGTCGATCATCAAACCAACCGGCGCGCACATAGCTGTTCGCCCTGGCGCCGTTGCGCTGCCATTCCGCCGTGGCGCGGTGGCTGGCATCCCGTTGCTCGGCGGTGCTGGCGGCCTGCAACAGGGTGGCGGGCACCTGGCGGTCGTTGTGCTGGTACCAGTAATGCAGATGCAACTGCTGGCCCTCGTTGATGCGCAAGTGGGTGGCGGCAACAAGGCCGTTCTGCCTAAACTCCGCGTTCTGCTGGCGCTCCAACGGGCTGCCGCGCAGTTCCAGGTTGCGGTACTCGAAGTTGTTGCGCGCGGCACTGCGGTAGGCACTGATGGAGGAGATCCATTTCGCGCCGCTCCACTCCGCGAGCATCTGCTGCCGATTGTCGCCGAAGCTGCCCAATGAAGCACCAGCGTCCACGGTCAACCCACGCGAGAAAACGGGCTGATCGTTGAGCTGGACCGCACCGCCCACTGCGCCGCTGCCCCACAGCGCACCGGCCCCGCCGTACTGGACGCGTACTTGGTCGGCGATGCCCGCCGGCACCAAGGAGAGATCCACCTGTCCGTTCATGGGACTGCCAATGTTGAAGCCGTTCCAGAGGATGGCGGTGTGGCCTGCACCGCTGCCGCGAAAGCTGGCCGTGGCCAAGCTGCCCGGGCCGTAGTTCTTGATGAACACCGGGCTTTCGCCGCGCAGCAGGTCGCCCAAGCTGGCCGTGCGGTAATGTGCCATGGTACTGCTGTCCAGCACCTGCATCTTGATGCCGGAGGTGAAGTCCGACAGCCGCGGTGCCTGGATCACCACACTGTGCAGCATGATCGTGTCGGGGGCATCCTGGCCGGATGCCCCCTTTGCGGCCAGCAGGCCCAAAGCCACGACCCACAACGGAAGGCGCATGAATGCAGCGGTGCCTCCCGCTTACTGGATGATCAACGGCTGCCTCACATCGCCCACTTGCAGCACGTAGATGCCTGCGGGCAGCATGCGCACATCCATGGTGGTCACGGGACCGTTCACCACGCCGGAATGCACCCGCTGGCCGGCCAGGTCATAAAGGCCCAGTTCCTGCTGTCCATCCCGATCGGTGGATACGTGGAGCACATCAGTGGCGGGGATCGGCCATGCGCTCACCTGTGCCTCGACCACTTCGCGGATACCGGTGGGGATCCCGGCAGCCACCGGTGTGCCGGGGCGGAGCGCCGGATTGAAGTCCGTGTACGAGCAGCCGAAGAAGCCGCCGTCCCCCACTTCAGTGGAGATGCCAAGGTTCGATACCCAGTTGCCGAGGTTGGTGCCGCTCCAGGTGCTCCACCAGTTCGGCTCCCCTCCTATGCCGGCGTGGTTGTTGTACGTGATGTCGCTGAGGAAGCCCGTGTTCACGACCATTCCGAACTGTGGGTCGGCCGCGGCCACTGCATTGAGCATGTCCTCACCGGTGGTGGTGGCGTTGAACCGGAAGCCCCATGCATACGAGGATGTGCCGCTGCCGTCCTGGAAGTCCACGACCAGCACGGCGCTGTGGTCCCCCTCACCGGTCCAGAACTGCACATCATCCGCAGTGAACGCCAGCGGGTTCATGGCGGCGATGGGCGTGGTGGGCGCCAAGGCCGGGTCGAAATCGGTGTAGGAGCAGCCGAACCATCTGCCGTTGGAGAGCACTTCGGCCAGTCCCATGTTCGTTTCCATTTCGCCGATGCTGGGCCCGCTCCAGGTGCTCCACCAGTTCGGTTGGCCACCGATGCCCGCGTGCCCGTTGTAGGTGAGGTCGCTGAGGAAGCCTCCGTTGATGGCACCGCCCGTGTTGGGGTCGGCATCCGCAATGGCGTTCAGCATGTCTTCGGCCGTGGCCGTGCCATCGTGCAGAAAGCCCCACGCATAGCTGGGGTCGTCCGTGCCGTCCTGGAAGTCCACCACCAGCACGGTGCTGTCGGGGCCGGAGCCCACCCAGAACAGAACGTCGCCGGAGGTGAATGTTTGGGCCTGTGCGGCCGTGGTGCCCAGCAGGGCGCATGCGGAAAGTACGCGTACGAAAGTCTTCATCCCTTTTTGTTGGTTTTTGAATTCGCTGTTCGTTCCAAACAGCTTCCAGGATGAAGGGGCCAAAGACGCTGCGGAAAGCGCCACGGGCCTGCTTTTCTCCTGAAAGCAAACACTCGATGCGCTGGTGACAGGTCTTCTGGCTTGCCTCCCTTGCCGGCGCCTTCCCATCCTTTCGGACAGTGGCTTGGTGCCGGTTCGGCCTTATGAGGCTCACAGCTTCAGGAAAAGCCCGGGATTCACACCCGGTTCCCTTTTAACCCCGGTTGTTAAGACGGGGATCATCAGCTGGGCAAATGTAAGGACCGGGGCCGAACGGCCACGCAACGGGCAATCGCTCAAGGCATGATCCGCACGTCGCCATGCCCCCGGAAGGCGGTGCCATCCGCACGGAATGCGCGGTAGTATGCACGTACGAGTTGCGGTTGGGAGATGCCCAGCCCGTTGACATCGAAGTAGACGGCGTGGCCGGGAACGGAGTCACGCGCAGCCAGCAGGTTGAACCCCGCGTCAACAAACCGGAAATCGGCGTATGTGACGCCGCCGTGATAGAAGCCGATGACGAACGCGTGCCCGAGCCGGGCCGGGTTGGGGTAACACGCGATTACAAGGGAATCCGGGGCTGCCTCCGTGTATTGCACCGGCCGCCATGGAAAGAGAGCGTCCACCTTGGCGCACCACTGGTCCCGCCAGTTCCAATCGGTCGTGTCCGAGTCGCCGAAATGCGCCCCGTTCAAATCAGTCCTGTGGAACCCGGATACCTTGCCGCAACCGTAATAGGGCACTGCGGCACCTCCATCTTTCTTGCACGCGGCCAGTAATGCCAGGAGTGTCCCCAACAGGGCGGTATGTCTTGGCAGTGTTCGTGTCCAATCCATGATCGCACATTCACTTCACGTCCTTTGGCCACCGCTTCATCCGGTTGCCGTCCAAGTGGCGGCCGGGAAAGAGGAATCCAGCATGATCAGCATGACAAAGGTAGCCGGCACCACGGCCTGCCCAGCAGGCACGAGGCCCTGCTCCTGCTCATCACCCACCCCCTCTGACGCGAGCGTCCACGCTCGTGTCCTTTACGTTCAGTCACTACTTCCCCGTAGTCTGGTGCGAGCGTCCACGCTCGTGCCATCTTGATCGCTTCAAGCACAGACGGCACTATCCTCACGAGAACCCATTACGCGCGGGCTTGGGAATGATGATCGGCCTATCGATGGAGCAGTGCGAACCCGCAATTGGGCATTGAATGCGATGTGGCTTAGTGGGAATGCGGCACGAGCGTGGACGCTCGCGCCAGTGTTGGGGCATCATCCTCACGAGAACCCATTACGTGCGGGCTTGGGAATGATGATCGGCCTATCGATGGAGCAGTGCGAACCCGCAATTGGGCATTGAATGCGATGTGGCTTAGTGGGAATGCGGCACGAGCGTCCACGCTCGCGCCAGTGTTGGGCGTTCCTTGAAATACTGGCCGGCCAGTATTCGATGCGGTATCGTCAGCAGCCAAATGCAGTGTTTCCCATCCACATTTGGCAATTTATGAACTCCATCCGGCGTAAGGCGGCCCACCTACGCCGGCTGCTTCACTTCTTCCCCTCCACCTCCACCCGCATCCGGTTGTCGTCCGGGTGGCGGTCGAAGAAGAGATGGTCCGGGTCGATGACCACGGCAGAAGGCTTGCCCGCCACGTGGAAGGTGAACTTGTTCTCGCCGGTGTGCAGCTGCACGCGCTGCTGCACCAAAGGCACATCGTTCAGCTCCTTGTTCTTGCCGAAGCTGGGCCAGCGCTCCACGGCGATGTCCATCCAGTCGTTCATGTCCACCGGGGTGCCTTTGCCCAGCGAATCGGCATGCTCCTTCTCGGCGGTGAGCTTCATCATCACCGTCCACGTGCTGTCGGGGTTCATGGTGCCTTTGGCTTCGATCACCTTGTTGTCGTAGAGCGTGATGTACTTGATGTCGTCCTCCAGCAGGTACTTCAAGCTGTCGGGCGTCACCTTGTCCACGGCACGGTACCATTCCAGCGAGGTGGGCCACGGTGGATCGGCATAGCCGAAGTCCTCGACCAAGGAACGGTAGGCCTTGTTCACCGTGTCCTCGCCGAGGAAGGAGCGCAGGTTGTACAACATCACGCTGGCCTTGTTGTAGTGGATGTATCCCTGGTTCTCCACGGTGAGCAGGGGGGTTTCGCCCAGTGCCTCTGAGCCGCGTGCATTCTGGTACTTGTCGCCCTCATACTTCAGGAACTTGCGCATGTGGTCCTTGCCGTATTCCTTCTCCATCACCATCAGCGCCGAGTACTGGGCCATGCTTTCGCTGAGCAGCGTGGCGCCCTGCATTCTGGCTCCGATCACCTGGTGCGCCCACCACTGGTGGCCGGTTTCGTGTGCCACCACATAGAACACCATGTCGATGTCCTCCTTGGCGGTGAGGTCGGTGATGAAGCCGATGCTTTCGCTGTACGGCATGGTGCCGGGGAAGGCCTGCGCGAAGGAGAAATAGCGCGGGAACTCGATGATGCGCGCCTGCTGCTGCCGGTAGGGGCCGAAGTGCGCCGTGTAGTAGTCGAGCGACTTGTGCAGCGAGTTGAGCATGCGCGGCACGTTCACGCCGTGCTCCTTCTGATAGTATACCTCCAGCGCCACGTCGGGCTCCTTGCCGTTCGGGTCTTTCCACGTTTCGCGGGCCACCTCATAGCGCGCACTCAGGAAGGAATAGAAGTTCAGCGCCTTGTGGTCCAGTTCATAGGTGAACCAGCGTTTCCCGTCAGCGAGCCATTCCTTTTTCAGGGAGCCCGGCGCCACGGCAATCTGGTCCGGCGCGGTGCCGATGGTGGTGCGCACATGCACCCAGTCGCTGTAGCGCATGATGTAGTTGTCCATCCGCTTGGCAGGGTCATCGGTCAACTTGGGCATGCGCTCGTTGGGCGGCAGTTTGTGCTTGCGGCGCTTCTCGCGGTCTTGCAATTCCCCACCGGCATCATAACCGATGGAGGGGATCAGGTCCATGTTGTTGAAGAAACTGCCGTTCTGCACCACGGAAGTGAACTCGGTACTGTTGGAGATGCCCTTGGGCCGCCAGCCGCCGCTACAGGTGAGCCGGATGGAGTCGCCCGGGAGCATTGGCGCGGCCAGCCGGTACATCCGCTGATCCAACGCACTGTCGTTGAGCACCAACGTGGCACCGGGGATGTCGAGCCTCACGTTCATCCGGTGCGGTACGTTGAAATAGAGCGTGTCGATGGCCTGTCCGCTCTTGTTCCTCAAGGTGATCTCGGCGGAATACGCGATGGCGCGCTCGGCAGGGTCGAGTTCAATGTGGTACGACACACCGGTGTAGTGGGGCTGTACCATGTGCTCGTATTTCTTGTAGTCCCGCTCATAGCGGACGGACAGTTCCTCCACTTCGTTCGGCGTATGGTAAGTGTTCAGCACCTTGGTGTTCCACCAGCCGAAGCCCGCCATCACCACCCAGGCGCCCCCCAACAGGGCAGCTACCGGCCAAGCCCGGCCCAAACGGGAGGCCGCCTGTCGGAAGCGCCAGCGCCACGCCGTGTCATTCCCGCGCACCACGAACAAATACGCCGCGAGCACCAACAGTGCCGAGAACAACAGCCAGTACGAACGAAAGAAGAGCCAGTTCCGGAGGAACGGCCCGAAGCCGTTCATGTCCGAATAGGTGAGGCCGGAAGTGCTGTTGAACTGCACCAGGTTGGAGGAGATGTCCAGGGGTCTCCACATGAACAAGTTCAGCACAAGCAGTACGATGAACACGAAGTAGCCGAGGTACTTGTTGTTCACCAGCACGTGCACCAGCATGGCGAGCACGGCCCAGCACGCATACATCAGCACGCCGGGCACCACGAAATAGGTGAGGTATACCCCAGGCTGCAACCGGGTGTATCCATGGAAGAGCTGGGTCACCATGCCGGCGAGCATGGCGAAGAGATGGACGACGAGCAGCACTCCTACCAACGCGGCGAACTTGGCCAGGAAGTTGGTACGCGTGGCCATGGGCAACGCATTGATGATGCCGTCCATTTTTGGTTCACGCTCCTTCCAGACCAGCTGCCCGCCATAGAAGGCCACCACGATCATCAGGTAGATGAAGAGCGATCCGCTCATCACGTCCACCACATTGTAGGTGACCGGGTAGGTGGTGTTTCCATACATACTGGTGACGAAGCCCAGCGAAAAGAAGAGCTGTACCAGGCCCAGCACCATGATGATGATGAACGTGGTGCCCTTGAGCATGCCTAGGAAGTCATTCCGGAGAAGGGTGAGGAACTGGGTACGTTTTGCGCCCGCGCCATGGTGCAGGTGCACGGCGGGCAGGGCGGCGGCAACCGTTGCGGCCACCCCATGCTCATCCGCCAGCAAGGGCTTTGCCTTCTGCGCCCTGTCCGTGAACCGGAAGCGGTGGTAGCCGTACAGGAAAACGAGCAGCGCCACACCCAGCCAGATCAGGCGGTTCCACAGCAGCACGCCGTCCAGTGGCAACAACCGCGTGTTCCTGTCCTCCACGGACCAGTACTTGGTGATCAGGTCAGTGGCTGCACTGCCGAAGGGATCCAGCAACGCCGCCAAGTGCTGGTTCTCCATATCGCTCATGAAGGTGCCCGCAATGGAGTAGCCCACGAACAGGGCGATGGCCGCTATGAAGGAAGCCATGGTGGAGCGCACCAGCACCGCCACGGCGAAGATGATCGCCGCCGCAAAGAGGATGTTCGGCAAGGCGATCACCAGGAAGGCCTCTACATGGGGAAGGACCGGATTGGCCCCCAGGCGCAGCGGGTCCACGGACGGCCACCAACTGCCCAGTACAATGCCCAGCGATACGCCCAACAGCGGCAGGCAGGCCACGAAGGTGCTGCCGAGGAACTTGCCCACTAAGTAGCTGCGTTTGGAAACCGGTGTGGAGAAGATGATCTGCGCCGTGTCGCTGGTGAAGTCACGGATGGCAGTACCGTTCACGAATGCGGTGACCATCAGGATGGCCAAGAAGCTCATGGCACCATAGAACTGGTATACCACGTACGGCGCGTTCTTGTGCACATTGCCGATGCCGCCGCCGATGGTCACGTTGTCGCTGATCACCGCGAAAAAGGGCAACAGGCCCAGGATCAGGAAGAAGATGTACACCATGGGCTGCCTCAGCCAATAGCGCACCTCGAAGAGGAAGAACTTCCGGGTCATTGCGCGGCGGTTTGGGCATTGCTCCGGTTGATGGCCCCGAAGAAGACGTCCTCCAAGCTCGGCTCCACGGCAACAAAGCCGTCCGCCGGCCGCTCGTCGCCCAGCAAGTGGATCACCGGCTCACCAGCGACCAACCGGTTGCTGATCATCCTTCCGCCCGCTGCAAAACCCTCCAGTTCGCTCTTGGCAATGCGCTTCTCCCACACCTTGCCCTGGATCTCGCGCAATGAATCATCCGGCGGCCCGGCATAAAGCACCTTGCCCTTGTTGATGATCGCCATGTTCCTGCACAGCTCTTTCACGTCCTGTACAATGTGGGTGCTGAGGATCACCACCACGTTTTCGCCGATCTCGGTGAGCAGGTTGTAGAAGCGGTTGCGCTCGCCGGGGTCCAAGCCCGCCGTGGGCTCGTCCACGATGATGAGCTTGGGTTCGCCGATCAGGCATTGCGCTATGCCGAAGCGCTGCTTCATGCCGCCGCTGAAGCCACTGAGCTTGCGCTTGCGCTGGTCCCAAAGGTTGACGCGCTGCAGCAAGGCCTCCACCAGCTCCTTGCGTTCCTTCTTCACGGTCACCCCCTTCAACAGGGCGATGTGGTCCAGCATTTCGTAGGCGTTCACCTTGGGGTACACGCCGAATTCCTGTGGCAGGTACCCCAGCGTGCGCCGCACGGCATCCTTCTCCCTGAGCACGTCAATGGAGGCTCCGTTCCCGGATAGCACCGCCGTGCCGCCGTCGGCCTCCTGCAGGGTGGCAAGGATGCGCATGAGCGTGCTCTTTCCGGCCCCGTTGGGGCCCAGCAGGCCGAACATGCCCGTGGGTATGTGCAGGCTCACGTTGTCCAGCGCCTTCACGCCATTGCCGTATGTTTTGCTGAGTCCTTCAATGATCAGGTCCATGCGTGCTATTGTTTTCGGCGGAAAGGTGGTGAATTATCAACACCGGTGGACACCGATCACACCGGCGGTCTGTCCAGGCCACCGGCGGGCGGCCAGGCACCAGCGGGGGTTTTCCACAGTGGTTGCTTCATATTTCCTCGGGGAAGGGGCCGGCGAACCCAGCCCATCAGCTACCTTGGCATTCGATTTACGGTCGTCCGATCGTCCCCCAAGGACGTTCCGGCCAACAGCAAAAACACAAAACCAAAACCCTTCTTCATGATGAAACACCTACTCCTTCCCGCACTGTGCACCTTGCCGCTCCTGGGCTTTTCCCAGTTGAACGAGAACTTCGACGATATCACCACGCTTGACGCGGCCGGTTGGACGATCACCAATGTGAGCAATCCTGTCGGAACCGCCTCGTGGTTCCAGGGCAACCCTGCGGCGTTGACCTCATACAACGGCGCTGACAACTCATACATCGGCGTTAACTTCAACAGCACCTCCGGCGCCGGAGACATCAGCAATTGGCTCATCACTCCCGTGGTGATGGTGCAAGACGGCGACCAAGCCTCGTTCTGGACGAGTACCACGACCGGTTCCCAATGGAACGACCGGCTGGAGGTTCGGGCAAGCGTAGGCAGTGCCACACTCCCTGCAGGACCTACGGACGTTGGTTCCTTCAACCTGCTGTTGACCACGATCAACGATGGTATGGACCTGAGCTACCCCGAGGTATGGACGCAGTATGCGACGACCATCTCCGGCGTCGGCTCCACACCGGTACCCGTGCGCGTGGCCTTCCGCTACAACGTGTTGGACGGTGGACCTTCCGGCACGGACTCCAATTACATCGGAATCGACGCGGTGCAGGTCGGTACCCCCGTTGGCGTAAGCGAACTGGCTACCGCCGACTTTGAATTTTACCCCAACCCAATGGCCAACGTGCTGAACATCCGCAGCACCCAGCGGATCAAAACCGTTGCCGCCTACAACATGGTGGGCCAGGAGGTTACCGCCAGCACCAGCGTGCAAGGCAACCAGATCAACGTTTCCGCCCTTGCCGAGGGTGTGTACATGTTCCGCATCACCTTGGCCAACGGGCTGGTAAAGACCATCAAGGTGACCAAGGCCTGATCGATCCAGGGATTTTGGAAAAGGCCGTCCGTTCAGGGCGGCCTTTTTCTTTGCTACCAACCGATACGCCGCCCAAGGTGCCTTTCATCAGGTTCTGAGCGGAAGAAGCCGGATACCTTGCAGCCATGCTTCGGTCGAAGGTTTTCCCCGGCACCACCCGTTTCACGGGCCACAAGGGTTCGGTGTATGCCTTGAGCATGGCCGTGGCCGAGGGGCAATTTCTCAGTGCAAGCGGGGACGGAACCGTGGTCCGGTGGGCCATCAACAGCCCGGACACCGGCATCATGCTCGCCCGGATCGGCCGCGCCATTTTCGCCATGCACCACGCACCGGGCCATACCTTGTACTTGGGCGATGAGGACGGCGGGCTGCACGTGGTAGATGTGCACAGCCTCGCGGAGATCCAGTTGGAACGTGCCCACCGCAAGGGCATCTTCAGCATGGAGGCCCTGCCTGGCGGGCGATTGGCCGTTGCGGGCGGGGATGGGGCACTTTCCGTGTGGAACATGCTGCCGGACGGGCGCGTCACCTTGCAGCGCAACATCCCGTTGAGCGATAACAAGGTCCGCGGTCTGGCCTTGAGCCCGGACGGCCAATTCTTGGCGGTGGCCTGCGGCGATGGCAGCATCCACATCCTCGACAGCACGGACCTGAACGAGCAGTTCACGCTGGAAGGACATGACATTGGCGCGAACAGCGTGGCATGGCACCCTATCAAGCCGTTACTCGTCAGCGGCGGCAAGGACGGCCACCTGCGCTTCTGGCGCACGGGCGCTGGATTCAGCGCGCTGCATGCCTTTCCGGCGCACAAGGACACCATCTACTCCATTGCTTTCAGCCCGGACGGCACCACGTTGGCTTCCGCCGCGCGCGACAAAACAGCCAAGCTGTGGGATGCGGAAAGCTTCACCCCGCTGCGGCGCTTGGACCGCAATGCCGGTGGCCACGGCTATTCCGTGAATTCCGTGCTGTGGATGAATGATGCTCTGTTGCTTACCGGAAGCGACGACAGGGCCATTGTGGCCTGGGAGATCGCTGCCCTGCCCCAAGTGCGGAAAAGCAGCCCGGACCTTCCAGGCATGGGCCAGCGTTGAAGGGCCACGCCCCCTGCTGTAGGCATCGCCCCCGGACGGAACGGTGCGCAGGTGAAACCAAAGGAGGCTCCCCGTTGTAGAAACGGCGGCGGTTCGAAGCCGCCTTCCCCACCACATGCCCCTTTCCGCACCCTTCCTCCTCCGGCACTTCCTGCTGGTGGCGAGCCTCTCCAGCATGGCCGCAACCGTACAGGCGCAATGCAACAACGGCACCTCCGGCGGAGGGGCGGCAGCACCTTCGCCAGGGAACACGGCCACCATTGCCAGCATGCGCGCAGGCCGCTACGCCCAAGTTACCGGTGTGGCCGCAGGCGCCAACTACCGGGCCACCAGCAGCAGGTCCTCCGACTTCCTCACCATCCGCCAGAGCACGCCCGGGGGTACGGTGGTGGCCTCCGGAACCCAGCCCTTGGACTGGACCTCCACCGCCGCCGGCACCTATTACATCCATTGCAACACCAACTCCTCCTGCGGCACGCAGAACACCAACCGCAGCATCCAGCTTACCGCCTTCAAGCCCGCCGCTTACCTCTCGGCCACCACCACCCAAGCCAGTACGGCGGACGCATTGATGTGCGCCGGAGCGCACCAGGAACTGCTCCGCGTGCAGTTAGTCATTGATGGCGACTACGGCACCGCTCCGATCACGCAGATCACGGTACGCACCAACGGGAGCACCGCACCCTTGGCCGACATCGCCGCGATCAACATCTATTACACCGGCAGTACCAACGCCTTCTCCACCGCCACCTTGTTCGGTAGTGCGGCGCCGGCGGCAGCGGGAACCAACATCCCTGTCGGTGGCTCGGTGAACCTCGGCCCGGGCACCCACTACTTCTGGGTGGCCTATGTGCTTGCTTCCGCTGCCACGGCCGGCAATGCGGTGGACGCGCAATGCACGGCCCTGGTGGTGGACGGCACCAGCCGCGCACCATCGGTCACCAACCCTTCCGGCAACCGCACCATCCGCCGCTGCCCTCCCGCACCTGGGGGCGTGGGCAACAACATCCTGCTTTGGCTGCGGGCCGATGAAAACGTATCCACCAGTGGGGTGAACGTGACCGCATGGGGAGACCATAGCACCAAGGGAAGCTCCACGGTGGTGAACGGCAGCCCGGACCTGGTTGGCGTGGGCAGGAATTACAACCCGGTGATCCTGTTCACCAAGAGCAACGGAACCAGCGGGGGGGATTTTCTTAAGCTGCCCGACCTCGAGGTACAGTCTTATTTCATGACAGCCCAGTTGCAGGACATCACGCGGGAGGCAACCCACATTGTGACCTACGATGGCGTGAGCAGTGGCCTGCCTTGTGCAGGTTGTGCACCGCACGGGGGGGGTGATGGCACCAGCCGGGCCAAATACGGCGAGTATGGATATGGCAGGGCGAAATTCCAATCGGCGGGCGTGTGGCGAAGGAACGGCAATTCCACGGGCATCACTTACAACACGGAGCACAGCGGCAACTTCGAACAGGTCACTGCGTTGGGCACTGGCCAGGCCGCAGTGAACACGGCATGGGGCGGACAGAACAGCCTCGGACCATTCAACGGGCGCTACCGCGATTGGCTGGGTCCCGTGGGCGAGCTGATCCTGTACGGAAGCGCGGTCACCACCGCGGAAACGAACCGGATCGAATCCTACCTCGCGGTGAAGTACGGCATTACACTGGGCAACAACGGATCCACCACACTTGCCTACCGCGCTTCCAACAACGCCGTCCTATGGCCTGCCGATTCAGGCTACCACAACGATGTGATAGGGATCGGGCGCGACGATACCAGTGATCTTGTGCAGAAGCAATCGAGGACGGAAGATGACTCCACCAGGCTGTACATCGGCGCGCTGGCAGCTTCCAACCAAGCGAACACGGGCACGTTCGGCTCCGACCTGAGTTACCTCCTAGCCGGCCACAATGCAGGCAAGCTCTGCTCCACGGATGCCTCCCTGCTGGAAATGCCAACCGGCATATACTCACGCCTGGAACGCGAATGGAAGGTGGTGAACACCGGTTTCGCCGGAAACTTCAACTTCAGCATCCGGCTGAATGCCTGTGCGATACCGGGCATGGTGAACCCGTCCGACCTGCGCTTGTTGGTGGACTTGGACGGGAATTTCACCAATGCCACCGTGCACGCTGCGGGCGGTGGCCTCTCGTTCTCGTACAGTGGTGGTTTCATCACGGTGTCCGGCATATCGAACACACAGGTCCCCCAAGGCAGTACGCGGTACCTCACCATTGCTTCGGCAAGCCCGGCCACTCCGTTGCCCATTGAACTGGTGGCCTTCGGTGTCCAATGTCACGGCTCGTCCGTGGACTTGGACTGGACCACCGCCTCGGAGCGGAACAACGCCTTCTTCACCGTGGAAGGCAGCCTTGACGGCATCGTGTTCCAAGCGCTGGCCACTGTTCCCGGCACGGTCAACAGCAGTTCCATGCAGCACTATGCCTGGTCAGGCACCAGCCCCGGTGGCACGGTTCACTACTACCGCCTGCGGCAAACCGACCTTGACGGCACCTCCACCCTTTCGGACGTGGTGGCGGCGCACTGCGCACAGGAAACGGGCATCACCTTGTTCCCCAATCCGGCACACGGCGAATTCTTCTTTCAGCTTCCGCAAGCGGGCAACACGGACCTTGTACAGGTGGAACTGCACACCAGTTCCGGCCAGGTCGCCTACCGTCATACCTATGCCGCAACCGATGGCACGCTCCATCGCGTACCCTTGAACGGTTTGGCGCCGGGGCTCTATTACGCCACCATCACCCAAGGCTCCCAGGTGGGCAGCTACAAGCTGTCCGTAGCGGAATAGCCCGTCCCGCGCAGGTTCAGGCCATGCCTTTGCGCAGGCCCTCGATCACCGCCGGCGGCACCTTGGAGAGGTCCAGCACCACCAATCCGTCCAACGCATCGTTGAAGCGGGGATCGCTGTTGAACCCAATGATCTTGGCATTGAGCGAGAGGTAGCGCTTCAGCAGCACGGGCACTGCGGATCCGCTGGCCTCCACATCGGCGATCATTTGGTCCAGCTTTTTGATGTCCTCCCCGGAAGCCTCCAGCAAGGCGTTGCCGTCCGTTTTGTCAATGCCGATATAGAAGCGGTTCCGCGGCTTCACGTGCTTGGCCAGTTCGGCATCATAATGGTGGTTCTGCACGAATTCAATGATCAGCCGGCGCGAGAAATTACTGTAGGCCCCGCTGATGCTCACCGGCCCGATCAGGAAGCGGTGGTCCGGGTGGGCGGTGACGTGCAGCAGCAGGCCCCGCCACAACATGAACAGGGGCAAGCGGTGGCGCTGGTAATCGGCCACCACGAACGACCTTCCCAGTTCGTAGCTGGCAGCGAGCACCTCGCGCATGGGTTTGCCCAGTTTGAAGAGCGTGTTGAGGTAGAAGCCGCGCTTGCCGTAGCGCTCCATGATCATCCTGCCGTCGCCCACGCGGTAGGCCCCTGCCAGCCTCCGTTTCTCGCGGTCCCATACGAAGAGGTGGTCATAGTAGTGGTCGAACTCGTCCAGATCGATGGCCTTGTTGGTGCCCTCGTCGGCGGCGCGGAAAGTGACCTCCCGCAAGCGGCCGATCTCGCGCAGGATGTTGGGGATCCGCCCGCTGGGGGCC
>JRYE01001754.1_pt1 | contig 16151 bp, 12 predicted proteins | sample 235321 | NCBI WGS metagenome assembly JRYE01 (sample SAMN03074214, study PRJNA261473) | activated sludge metagenome | biome: Common Effluent Treatment Plant; feature: Wastewater; material: Activated sludge; isolation source: activated biomass in a lab-scale reactor treating industrial wastewater at... | reverse complement strand
GAACGAGCTGATGGGGCCGATCATCGGCATTACGCTGGTTCTGATGGCGGTATTTCTACCGGCTTCGTTCCTGCCCGGCCTGACAGGCCAGATGTACGCCCAGTTCGCCCTCGTGATTGCCGCCACCGCCCTCATCAGCGCCATCAACGCCGCGACGCTGAAACCCACGCAATGCGCACTCTGGCTGCGACGACCGGTTCCGCCCGAGAAACGCAATTTCCTCTATCGGGGCTTCAATGCGATCTACGACCGCGCCGAGCGCGGCTACGGGCGGCTCATCGGGTCCATGGTCCGGCGCAGCGGCGTGATGGCCCTTATTGCGGCCGCGATTGTCGGCGCGGCGATCTATGGAATGTCGCGCGCGCCGACCGGCTTCCTGCCTATCGAAGACCAAGGCTATTTGCTGGCTGCCGTGCAGCTTCCGGATGGCGCAAGCCTCGACCGCACGCAGAAGGCCCTGCAGCAGGTGCAGCAGATCGCCAGCACGGTTGAAGGTGTCGAGCGGGTCATAACGATCGCGGGCATTTCGGTGCTCGACAACAGCGCCTCGCTTGCAAACGGCGGCGTCGCCTACATCATGCTCAAGGACTGGAGCGTGCGCAGCAAGGGGCAAGACCTCGCCTCTCTCTACAAGACGCTGAACGACAAGCTGACCAACCTGAGCGACGGCAACATTCTTGTTCTGCCGCCGCCGCCCATCCAGGGCATCGGCAATGCGGGCGGCTTCACGCTTCAGATCGAGCTGCGCGACGGCAGCTTTGATCTTGCGAAGCTCGGAAGCGCGACCAACGCCGTTGTCGCCGCCGCCAGCACGCAATCGGGCATTCAGCGCATTTCGACATCCTTCCGGGCCAGCGCACCGCAGTACAAGGTCACGATCGATCGGGAGAAGGTGCAAGCCCTCCTCCTGACGACCGATCAGGTATTCTCGACGATGGCCGCGTACATGGGCTCGAGCTACGTGAGCCAGTTCAATAAATTCGGGCGCGTGCTCCAGATCTACGTCCAGGGCGATGCGAGCTTTCGCATGAACCCGGAAGATGTCCTTGCCCTCAGAGTTCGCAATCAGAACGGCGACATGATTCCGCTCGGAACGGTTCTCACCATTGAGCCGAGCCTCGGACCATCCTTGATCAGCCTCTATAATCTTTACCCGTCCGCAGCGGTCGTCGGCGTGCCGGCGAAGGGATTCTCATCCGGCGATGCGATCGCGCTCATGGATGAGATCACGACGCACACGCTGCCGAGGGGGGTCGGCTCGTCCTGGACGGCGCTGTCCTATCAGGAAATGCTGGTCGGCGGGCAGATCTACTTCGTCTTCGCGCTGGCGATGCTGCTCGTGTATCTCGTGCTCGCAGGCCAGTACGAGAGCTGGTTCGCGCCGATGACGGTCCTCTTCGCCGTGCCTCTCTCGCTGGTTGGACCTGTTCTGGTCTTCCTGCTCCTGCGCATCGAGATCAATCTGTACGCGCAGATCGGTCTCGTGCTCCTGATCGCGCTCTCCGCCAAGAACGCCATTCTGATCGTCGAAGTCGCCCGCGACTTGCGGAAGGCGGGAAAGCCCGTCATCGATGCCGCCGTCGAGGCGGCACGCGCCCGGTTTCGTCCGATCCTGATGACATCGTTCACGTTTGCGCTTGGCGTTCTACCGCTCGTGCTCGCGGAAGGCGCAGGGGCTTCGGCTCGTAAATCCATCGGCATCACGGTTTTCTCCGGCATGCTCGCGTCCACATGCCTTGCCGTTCTGTTCGTTCCCTCGCTGTTCGTCGTGGTTCAGAAATTTGAAGAATGGCGGAGCGCGAAAAAAGGCGCTTCGAAGATCGAGGCACCTCAGCCGGGATGACGGTCACGCGATGTACCTCACGCGCTGGATGACGCGGAAAATGGGAAAGAAAAACGAGATTCCCCAGCTATATCATGGCGGTCCCTACGGGAGTCGAACCCGTCTTTTCAGATTGAAAATCTGACGTCCTAACCGATAGACGAAGGGACCTGGCCCGGTGTCGGAGACGTCCGGAGCGGGCAGCGACGTATAAGAAGGTTTGCCCCGGGACGCAAGCGGACGGGTCTCAAGGCCGCGCCCGGGCATGCCATTTTCGCAGCGGCCGCTCAATGCCTCAGGGGCTGCGCGGATCGGCCGCGTCCTCGATCTGGAGCTCGATCCTGTTGCGCCCGCCCCAGGTGTCGCGCCGGAGCTGCCCCGCCACATGCAGCGGCAGCCCCGAGGACGCGCCCATGAGCATGTCGCCGAGCGGCTGCCCCACCGCCCGGAAGGCAACCGCATCGAGCCGCGAGCCGTCACCCGCCTCCAGCACGCAGCGGATGTGCGACGCGCCGACCGGCTTGGCGAACTTCACGCGATGCGCCGGAAACGCGAACCGCGGCTGCGGGTTGCCCTGGCCGTAGGGGCCGGCGCGTTCCAGGAGGTCGATGAGCCCGTCGTTCACCGCCGACGGCGTGAGCGCCCCGTCGATGGCGAGCGTGGCCCGCGCCGCAAGCCGCGCCGCCGCATCTGCCAGCGTCGCGGAAAAAAAGTGCGCGAGGTCGTCGAGCCGCGCCTTGTCGACGGTCAATCCCGCGGCCATGGCATGCCCGCCCCCTTTGATGAGGTGCCCGGCCGCCACCGCCTGACGCACGGCGGCACCGATATCGATACCGGCCACCGACCGCAGCGACGCCGTGCCGGCCAGGACACCGCCGGCGGCCTCCCGGTCCCACGAAATGACGCACGACGGCCGCTTGAACCGCTCTGTGAGGCGGCTGGCGATGAGGCCGACCACGCCGCGGTGCCAGTCGGGCGAGCCGACCATGAGCACGCTCGTATCCGGCGCCTCGCCGAGCGTCCGGTCGGCGATGGCCACGGCCTCCTCGAGCGCCGCCTGCTCGATCTCCTTGCGCTCTTTGTTGAGGCGGTCGAGCAGCACGGCGATGCGCACCGCCTCACCCTCGTCCTCGGTCGAGAGCAGCTTCGCTCCCAGCGCCGCGTCCCCGATGCGCCCGCCGGCGTTGATGCGCGGGCCCAGAATGAAGCCTAGATGATACGCATTCGCCGGCTCGGCGAGGCCGGCCGCATCCTGCAGCGCCCGGAGGCCGACGTTCTCCCGCCCGCGCATGACCTGCAGCCCTTTCGTCACGTAGGCGCGGTTGAGGCCCTTGAGCGGAACCACGTCCGCAACGGTGGCGAGCGCCACGAGATCGAGATCGCCGATCAACTGCGGCTCGGACACGCCGGCTCCGTAGAAGCCGCGCCGGCGCAGTTCGCGCGCGGTCGCGACCAGCACGAGGAACGTCACGCCCGCCGCGCAGAGATGCCCCTGCCCGGAGATGTCATCGAGGCGGTTGGGATTGACGAGCGCATGCACGTCCGGCAGCACCTCGTCAGCCTGGTGGTGATCGACGACCACCACGTCCACGCCACGCCTGCGCACACTCCCGAGCACGTCGATGCTCGTCGTGCCGCAGTCGACCGTGACGAGCAGCTTCGCGCCTTCGGCCACGAGCTGGTCGATGGCCGCCGCGTTCGGGCCGTATCCCTCCGTCAGCCGATCCGGGATATAGATCCGGCTCGGCACGCCGTGATGGGCGAGGAAGCGCGCAAGGAGCGCGGACGAGCAGGCCCCGTCCACGTCGTAGTCGCCGAAGATTGCCGTGCGCTCGCGCCGCTCGACGGCATCCGCGAGCCGCCGCGCGGCCGTGTCCATGCCCGTGAGCGTCGACGGATCCGGCATCAACGCCCTGAGCGTCGGATCGAGAAAGACGGGGACCTGATCGAGCCCGATCCCTCGGGCGGCCAACACGCGCCCCAGGAGCTCGGGCAGCCCATGCTGCTGGCTGATGGCGATGGCCTCGTTGAGGCGGCCCGGCTGCAGCATCTCGCACCAGCGGTAGCCCTTCGCGGAGCGCATCACGCCGAGAAACGCCCCGTCGTCCGGTATCGACGCCGGAGCGCGCACCTTCCTGAGTGCCGTCATGTCCGCGTTGCCCCCGCCTGATTCGCTAAATGGTAAGCGTTTCAGGAGATGGCGGCAGGAGCGACTCCCGCAGCCGCTTGTCCACAAGTTGCAGAGGCTTGTCGACACACGGTACCTGTGGCAGGGGTGCGGAGCAGACACAGAAAGAGGCGCCAATGGACCCCAAGAACCTGCTCATCCTGCTGCTGCTGATCGCCGTCGCCGTTCTCGGCTATCTTTATTACGACAGCCAGCGGACCCAGGTGCGCATCGACGTGCCGGGCTTCAAGCTGGAAGCGAAGTAGCGGAAGGACACCAGCTTCGATACACGTGCGTCGGAAGCACGGAAGCTGGCCGAGACGGCCGTCTGCGCGGCCGTGACGGAATGCGGAGCCGAAATCGCGCGACGACGCGGATGGAACGCCGGCGCTGGCCCTAAAGCGTTTTCAAGCGAAGTGGACACCACTTCGCGTTAAGAAAACGCGTCAAACCAAAAACATAGAGCCTCGCCTCTGAGTCTATCAGAGGCGAACAGGCTCTAGTCGCGGGTCTCGGCGAGCAGGTGCTTGCCGACGTCGCGGAAACGGCTCTTGATCCGCCGCACGGTGCCGGTCTTCGAGCGCATGATGAGCGTCTCGGTCTCCGCCGTCTCGCCGCGGAATTTCACGCCCTCGAGCAGCGATCCGCTCGTAACGCCCGTGGCCGCGAAGATGACGTCGGACGAGGCCATGTCCTCGAGCGTGAATTTCTTCCGGATGTCGGCGATGCCCATCTTCCGCGCCCGCGCGGCCTCCTCGTCGTTGGAGGGCATGAGCCGCCCCTGGATCTGCCCGCCGATACAGCGCAACGCGGCGGCTGCCAGCACGCCTTCCGGCGCCCCGCCCGAGCCGAGGTAGATGTCGATCCCCGTCTCCTCGGGGTCGGTGGTCCAGATGACGCCCGCGATGTCGCCGTCGGGGATGAGTTGCACGCCGGCCCCCGCCTCGCGCACCGCGCGGATGATCTCCGAATGGCGCGCGCGGTCGAGCACGCACGCCGTGATGGCGCTGACGGGCACGCCCTTGGCCTTCGCCAGCGCCGCGAGATTATCGGCCACCGGCGCGTCGAGATCGATGACGCCCTCGGGATAGCCGGGTCCCACGGCGATCTTGTTCATGTACATGTCGGGAGCGTGCAGAAGCCCGCCGCGCTCCGAGATGGCGAGCACCGCGAGCGCGTTCGGCATCCGCTTGGCGCAGATGGTCGTCCCCTCCAGCGGATCGACGGCGATGTCGACCTCCGGGCCGGTGCCGTTGCCGACCTCCTCGCCGATGTAGAGCATCGGCGCCTCGTCCATCTCGCCCTCGCCGATGACGACCGTGCCGCGCAGGGAGACGCGCGCGAGCTCGCGGCGCATGGCATCGACGGCAGCCTTGTCGGCCGCCTTCTCGTTGCCCCGGCCGCAGAAGCGCGCTGCCGCCAGCGCCGCCGCCTCCGTGACGCGCGCGACCTCGAGCACCAGCATCCGGTCCAGCCCGGTCTCGCCATTATCCTTCGCCATGGCGTCCTCGCCCTTTTCCTAAAGGTCCTCGATGCGGATCATCTGCGGACGCTCCGCAACATGACCATCGGCCTCGATGGCCCAGAGCGCGTTGCGCATCGCGTCCTCGGTGGTGTCATGCGTGATAAGTATCACATTGACCGCCCGTTCGCCCGTGCCGGGCGGCGGCTCTGCGGCCTGGCCGGGATGCACCGGCCCTCGCCGCTTCTGCACGATGCTTTCGAGCGAGACGTTCTCGTCGCTCATGCGGCGCGTGATGGCCGCCATGGCGCCGGGCCGGTCGTAGACGGAAAGGCGCACGTAATAGTTGCCGAGCCGAGACTTGAGATCCATGCCGCGCGCCGGCTCGAGCACCTTGGTCGAGTGGATGAACGGCGGCATGACGAGCCCGCGCGCGATGTCGACGATATCGCTCGCAACAGCGGAGGCGGTGGGCTTGGCGCCCGCGCCGGGGCCGACCAGCAGCAGGTTGCCGGCGAAATCGCCGTCGATGCCGACGCAGTTGGTCACGCCCGATACCTCGGCCAGCGCCGATTCCTCCGCCACCAGCACCGGGGTGACGCGCGCCTCGATGCCCTTGTCCGTCTCGGTCGCAACCCCGAGCAGCTTGATGCAGTAGCCGAGCTCCGTCGCCGCCTCGATATCCGCCTTCGTGATCGTCTCGATGCCCTCGACGTGGATCTGGTCGAACGCGATCGTCGTGCCGAAGGCGAGGCAGACGAGCAGCGACAGCTTATGCGCCGCATCGAACCCGCCGATGTCGAACGACGGATCGGCCTCCGCGTAGCCGAGCTCCTGCGCCTCCTTGAGCGCCTCGCCGAAGGCGCGGTTCTCGTCCGTCATCTTGGTGAGGATGAAGTTGCAGGTGCCGTTCAGGATGCCGTAGACGCGCTTGACGCCGTTGGCGGCGAGCGCCTCGCGCAACATCTTGATGATCGGGATGCCGCCCGCGACGGCGGCCTCGAAATTGAGCGCGACCCCGTTCTCCTCGGCAAGCCGCGCCAACGCGACGCCGTGCTTGGCGAGCAGCGCCTTGTTGGCGGTCACCACATGCTTGCCGGCCGCAAGCGCGGCCTCGATGGCGGCCNNTCGTCGAACCAGCGCGCCGCCCCGAACCCCTCACCGCGCGCCTTGTCGCGGTTGCGCGCCGAAACGCCGGTCACGCGCACCGGGCGGCCGAGCATCTTCTCGAGGCGCGACGCATGCGCCGACAGCAGTTGAATGAGACCCATGCCGACGGTGCCGAGTCCGGCGACGCCGAGGGTCAAAGGCTCTGACATGGTTGACAAATTTGAGCTGGAGCGGGCCTATCGGCTGGCTTTCTGCGGGATGGGGATGACGTTATGCATCGTTTCCGGAGACTGGGCCAGGAACTTCTTGATGGAGCGGGCCGCCTGCCGGATGCGATGCTCGTTCTCGACCAGCGCGATGCGCACGAAACCCTCGCCGTACTCGCCGAACCCGAGCCCCGGCGAGACGGCAACATCCGCTTTTTCGATCAAGAGCTTAGAGAATTCCACGGAGCCGAGCGCGCGGAACGGCTCGGGGATCGGGCACCAGGCGAACATGGTGGCTGGCGGCGCCGGCACGGGGAAGCCTGCCCGCCCGAAGCTCTCGACCAGGCAGTCGCGCCGGCTCTTGTAGGTCCTGCGGATCTCGTCGACGCAGTCCTGCGGGCCGTTGAGCGCCGCGGTGGCCGCCACCTGGATCGGCGTGAAGGCGCCGTAGTCGAGGTAGGACTTGACCCGGGCGAGCGCCCCGATCAGCTGCTCGTTGCCGACAGCAAAGCCCATGCGCCAGCCCGGCATGTTGTAGGTCTTGGACAGCGAGGTGAACTCGACCGTGATGTCGATGGCGCCCGGCACCTCGAGCACCGACGGCGGCGGGTTGTCGTCGAAATAGATCTCCGAATAGGCGAGATCCGACAGAATGATGAGATCGAGCTTCTTCGCCAGCGCCACCGCTTCTTTGTAGAAGTCGAGATCGGCGGTCATCGCCGTCGGATTCGAGGGATAGGACAGCACCATCGCGATCGGCTTCGGAATCGAATGGCGCACCGCATGGGCCACGCCACTCAGGAAATCCTCGCCGTTTCCGGCTTTGACGTGCCCCATGGCCGCCCCGGAGATCAGGAAGCCGAACTCATGGATGGGATAGGTCGGATTGGGCACCAGGATCACGTCGCCGGGCGCCGTGATCGCTTGCGCCATGTTCGCAAAGCCCTCCTTGGAGCCGAGCGTCGCCACGACCTGCGTCTCGGGGTCGAGCTTCACGCCGAACCGGCGCGCATAATACGCCGCCTGCGCGCGGCGGAGCCCCGGGATGCCCTTCGAGGCCGAGTAGCGGTGCGTCCGCGGCTTCGAGACCGTCTCGACCAGCTTGTCGACGATGTGCTGTGGCGTCGGCAGGTCGGGGTTGCCCATGCCGAGGTCGATGATGTCGGCGCCCTTCGCCCGCGCGGCCGCCTTGAGACGGTTAACCTCGGCAAACACATAAGGCGGCAAGCGCTTGATGCGGTGAAAATCGTCGATCACGATCGTCTCTTTATTAGTATGATGCGGCCTGCATGGCGCATGCGCGGGGTAGCCCGGTCGGGAAAAAGGCCCGGAACGGAGCCGCTCACAACGGCCTCGTCCGGAATTCGGCAGCAAAACCGGGCCCTTTGCCCCCTCATGTTTACGCTATGCGACGCGGGCGCGTCCAGGGGTGCTCCCGGGCCGTCCGTGGGCTTCTGTGCACAGTCCCGCCGTCGGAGCCGCTTTCTCCTATCCTCCTACTAGGCGTTATCACGCGAAGGGCCTATCTTCGAGCCATGAACGATCAATCCCGCCCCCCCGTCACCCCCTACCGCATCGAGAATCCCGAGGAGTTCGCCCAGAACCTCCTCCGCTTCTTTGAGGAAGGCGGACGCGTCCTCTCCGGGCTGCTGGAGCGCCCGGACGCCAAGATCAGCCCGTATTCCACCGCGAGCGAGGTCAGCCAGGCCGCCGGCACGATGGCCGACATCGCCCGCCTCTGGTTTGCCGAGCCGGCCAAGCTCGCCGAGGCGCAGGGCACGCTCGTCAGCTCCTATGTCGATCTCTGGAACACGTCGATCCGACGCATGCTCGGAGAGGAGGTCGAGCCGGTCATCGAGCCCGAGCCGTCGGACAACCGGTTCAAGGACCCCGAGTGGTCGTCGAACCTCTACTTCGATTTCTGGAAGCAGGCGTATCTCGTGACCACGCACTGGGCCGAGGACGTGCTGAAACAGACCGAGGGTCTCGACGAGCCGGCGCGCCAGAAGGCCGAGTTCTATCTGCGCCAGTTTTCGAGCGCGCTCTCGCCGTCCAACTTCCCGCTCACCAACCCCGAGGTCGTCCGCGAAACCTTCGCGACCAACGCCCGGAACCTCGTGCAGGGCATGAGCCATCTCGTGCATGACATGGAGAAGTCGGGAGACCTCCTGAAGATCAGCCAGACCGACACGGAAGCGTTCGAGGTCGGCCGAAACCTCGCGACGACACCGGGCAAGGTCATCTTCGAGAACGAGGTCTTCCAGCTCATCCAGTACACGCCCTCGACGGATAAGGTCCGCGAGGTCCCCCTGCTCGTCGTCCCGCCCTGGATCAACAAGTACTACATTCTCGATCTGACGCCGCCGAAGAGCTTCATAAAGTACGCCGTCGATCAAGGCTTCACGGTGTTCATCGTCTCCTGGGTGAACCCCGACGAGCGCCTGTCGCACAAGTCCTTCGAGGACTACATGCTCGAAGGTATCCTGACGGCTGCCGACGCCGTCCGGCGCGAGACCGGCGTCGAGAAATGCAACGCCGTCGGCTACTGCGTGGGCGGCACGCTGCTCGGCGCCACGCTCGCCTATCTCGCCGCGCGCGGCGACGAGCCGTTCCGTTCCATCACCTTCCTCACCACCCAGCTCGATTTCTCGAAGGCGGGCGACCTGCTCCTGTTCACGACCGACAGTCAGCTCGACTCGCTCAAGGAGATGATGGCCGAGCGCGGCTATCTCGACGGCTCGCGCATGGCGAACGTGTTCAACATGATGCGCCCGCGCGACCTCATCTGGCCGTACATCGTCAACAACTACATGCTCGGCAAGAAGCCGTTCCCGTTCGACCTGCTCTTCTGGAACCAGGATTCGACACGGATGCCCGCGGTCAATCACGGCTTCTATCTCAAAGAGTTCTACAACGAGAACAAGCTCGCCAAGGGCGAGATGACGCTCGCCGGCGTCAAGCTGGACCTCAAGAAGGTCAAGCTGCCGGTGTTCGAGCTGGCGACGAAGGAGGACCATATCGCGCCGGCGAAGTCGGTCTTCATCGGATCGAAGCTGCTGGGCGGCCCAATCGAGTTCGTGCTGGCGGGGTCGGGACACATCGCTGGCGTCGTCAATCCGCCGGACAAGATGAAATATCAGTATTGGACTGCCAGCAGAGCGGCCGCCGACACCCTCGACGAGTGGATGGGCATGGCCAAGGAGCACCCGGGCTCCTGGTGGCCGTACTGGGTGGAATGGCTCTCCGCGTATTCGGGCGAGTGGACCAGTCCGCGCGAGCCGGGCGAGACGCTCGGCGTCATCGAGGATGCACCCGGCAGCTACGTCAGGACCAAGTCGTAGGCGCCCTGTCCGGGGCCCATTGAATAAGCCTGTCCGGTCCTGCGCGACGCCCGGCGCCCGTGTTTGACCATCAGGCTCTTATTCAGGGCTGCCGGAGAAGACCGGGAGAGCGGGAAATAGTATCGAGCCCATGACTGCAAAAGCCACGGCAAGCCCGTCCGCATCCCCGACAGCGCCCACGCCGAAGCCGGCGCCGAAGGTCGGCTTCGTCTCGCTCGGCTGCCCGAAGGCGCTGGTCGACAGCGAGCGCATCATCACCAAGCTGCGCGCCGAAGGCTACCGGATCGCCCCCGACTACGCCGGCGCCGACGTCGTGGTCGTCAATACCTGCGGCTTCCTCGACAGCGCCAAGCAGGAAAGCCTCGATGCCATCGGCGAGGCGCTGGCCGAGAACGGCCGCGTCATCGTCACCGGATGCATGGGCGTCGAGGAAGATCGCATCCGCGAGACGCACCCGGGCGTGCTCGCCGTCACCGGTCCGCACCAGTACGAGCAGGTCGTCACCGCCGTGCACGATGCGGTGCCGCCGCTGCACGACCCCTACCTCGACCTCGTGCCGCCGGAGGGCCTGCGCCTCACGCCGCGCCACTACGCCTATCTGAAGATCTCCGAGGGCTGCAACAACCGCTGCAGCTTCTGCATCATTCCGCACCTGCGCGGCGACCTTGCGAGCCGTCCCGCAGACCAGGTGATGGCCGAGGCCGAGCGCCTCGTCAAAGCGGGCGTCAAGGAGCTGCTCGTCATCAGCCAGGACACCAGCGCCTACGGCCTCGATATCGGATATACCGAAAGCCCCTGGAAGGGGGTGCCGCTGAAGGCGCGCTTCCTCGACCTCACGCGCGCACTCGGCGCGCTCGGCGTGTGGACGCGCCTGCACTACGTCTACCCGTACCCGCACGTCGACGACGTGATCCCGCTGATGGCCGAGGGCAGGATCCTGCCCTACCTCGACATCCCCTTCCAGCACGCCTCGCCGACGGTGCTGAAGGCGATGCGCCGCCCCGCGCATCAGGAGAGGACGGCCGAGCGCATCGCGAGCTGGCGCAGGACCTGCCCCGATCTCGCCATCCGCTCGACGTTCATCGTCGGCTTCCCCGGCGAGACCGAGGCGGACTTCGCGCTCCTGCTCGACTGGCTGCGCGAGACGAAGCTCAACCGCGTCGGCTGCTTCAAGTACGAGGCCGTCGCCGGCGCCAGGGCCAACGAGCTGGCAGGCGCCGTGCCCGAGGCCGTCAAGGAGGAGCGCTGGCACCGCTTCATGGCCGTGCAGCAGGAGGTCTCGCGCGAGATCCTGGCCGCACGCGTCGGCACGACCATCGACGTCATCGTCGACGAGGTGGGCGAGGACGGCGCCGTCGGCCGCTCGAAGTGGGACGCGCCCGAGATCGACGGCAGCGTGGTCCTCGACGGCGCGCGGTCCCTGAAGCCCGGCGACATCGTGAAGGCGCGTGTCGAGGCCGCCGACGACTACGACCTCCGGGCGAGCGTGGCAGAGAATCCCTGAGGCGCGCCGTTCGTCGCTCCCCCGCCGCGGCTCGCATTGACAGTCCGCGGAAGCCGGTGCGACAGTTCGCCTGAAAGGCCAGGGGAGCAGCTCGCAATGGTTTCGCCGGATCAGGCAACGGGACCCGCGCCCTCAGCGCCGGGCAACCAGGAAATCCGCATCTACGCCCATTCGCCCATCATCTATTGGTGGGTCATCTGGGCCTACGGCTTCTTCTGTGCGGCCCTCACCTACGTCCAGGGCGACAAGCTCACCATCGGCGAGGCTGCCAAGCCGCTCTTCGTCCACCCGAGCCCCTGGGTCGGCCTCTCCTTCACGCTGCTCCTTCTGCTCGTCATCGTCGCCACCTCCGTGCGTGCCCGCGGCATCAACGCCCTGCTCCTCCTCCTGCTCCTCGGCGGCGCGGCGGCAGCCACGTATTTCGTCATGACCACGCCGGGCCTGTGGACCTCGCCGCCCTCGCTGCTGATGCACATGAACCTGGCGTTCTACCTGCTACTCTCGACCGTCCTGTTCCTGGTCTGGTTCGTGATCGTCTTCATCGTCGACCGGCTGAGCTACTGGCGCGTGCGCGGCACGCAGGTGGAGAAGGTGCAGCTCTTCGGCAGCGTGCTCGGCCGCGCGCCCGAAAGCTGGTCGGTGCTCCACGTCCGCCTCACCCGCTACAGCGACGACCTGATCGCCCACAAAGTCCTGGCGCTCGGCTTCCTCGGCCTCGGCACGAGCGACGTCGACGTGAAGCTCTCGATCTTCGGCGGCGGTCATGAGCAGTTCCGCATCGAGAACGTCTGGAAGGCCGCCCGGCCCCTCAAGGCCATCCAGGCCGCCATGGGCCAGAAAGCCACCGTCGTGATTTGAGGTGCACACCGCCGACATCCGGGGTTGAATGCCGCTCATTGGTGGCCGCCCTCGGAGTCGAGAGCAATGAGCACCTTTCTGACGTTGCACGCTCGGCAGATTGGCATAGATCCCGGACGTCCATGCGGAGCATGGCTTCGCCATGACGCCGGGATGACGTCAGTTTAGAGGCCGGCCGTCAATTTCGCCGTCATGCCGGCGGAGGCCGGCATCCAGATAGGTCGAAGAAAAGACGCGACGTTGGCCCCCAATGGCGGACTTCGTCGAGTGTCCCGATTCCGAAGTTCGTTTGAGTTTGCGGCCAGGTCCCATAGCGAACTTCGGAATCATAAGGGACACTAGGATCATGGACTTGCTAGTGTGATTCAGATCGACAAATTCGCTCGGGAGCAGTCCGCTCGATATGGCGAATTTCTCGATCATCACACGAGCTTCCACACATGAGCCGGTGGACAATGACTCTCCCACGGCCCTCCCTCTACCTGATCGTCACCGCCGCCGTTCTCACGCTGGCGGTTGCGCTGCGCATCCTCGACCCGAGCCCGGTCGCGCGCCTGCGCCTCTCCATCTTCGACGCCTACCTGAACCTGAAGCCGCGGGAGGCGGACCCCACCTTCCCGGTCCGCATCGTCGACATCGACGAAGCCTCCCTCGAGAAGGTCGGGCAATGGCCCTGGCCGCGTTCGGAGCTCGCGCGCATCGTCGAGCGCCTCGCAGAGTCCGGTGCGAGGACGGTTGCGATCGACCTCATCCTCGCCGAGCCGGACCGCCTGTCGCCCGAGGCGCTCGCCCGCGAGGCCCGGATCCGCAGCGAGCTCGCGCCCATCGTGGCGGAGCTCTCCGCGCTCCCGTCGAACGACACGCTCCTCGCCCGCGCCATGGCCCGGCTGCCGGTGGTGCTGGGGCTCGCCGGAGACGCATCGGCCGGGCGCGAGCCGAGCCCGCCCAAGGCGCGCTTCGCCATCGCCGGCGACGACCCGCGTCTGTTCGTGCCGCATTTCCCCGGCGCCATCGAGCCGCTCCCCGTGCTCGCCGGCGCGTCCGCAGGCAACGGCGCGGTGAACTGGCTCCCCGCCGCCGATCAGATCGTGCGCCAGGTGCCGCTGCTCGTCGCAATCGAGGACACGCTCGTCCCGACACTCTCGCTCGAAGCCTTGCGCACCGGCATGGGTGAAACAACCGCCTTCGTTCGCGCCTCGGGCGGCAGCGGTGTGCGGGCCTTCGGCCGCGAGACCGGCATCGAGACGGTCCGCGTCGGCGAGACGGTGCTGCCGACCGCAAGCAACGGCCAGCTCTGGCTCAACTTCGCACCCCATGACCCGCGCCGCTCCATCTCCGCCTACCGGATTCTCGACGGCGCGTTCGAGCCGAAGGATTTCGCGGGCCGGCACGTCCTGATCGGCGCCAGCGCGACGGGCCTCCTCGACCTCAGGGCAACGCCCCTCGCGGCATCCGTGCCCGGAGTCGAGGTGCACGCGCAGGCGATCGAGCAGATGCTGTCCGGCGCGCATCTCGTCCGCCCTGCATTCGCNNGGTCTGCTGTTCGACCCGGTCTATCCATCGCTTGCCGTGCTCGCCGTCTACCTCTCGGGCTCGCTCCTCTCCTTCGTTAGGACGGAGACCGACCGCATCCGCATCAAGCGCGCCTTCGGCCACTACCTCGCCGCCCCCCTCGTCGAGGAGCTGGCCGCCGACCCGTCACGCCTGAAGCTCGGTGGCGAGACGCGCGACGTGACGCTGCTGTTCGCCGACGTGCGCGGCTTTTCGCACCTCTCCGAGGGCATGGACGCCGAGACCCTGATCCGCTTCGTCAACCGGATCTTCACGCCCCTCTCCGAGACCATCCTCGGCCACCGCGGCACCATCGACAAGTTCATGGGTGACGCCGTCATGGCGTTCTGGAACGCTCCGATCCCCGACCCCGCGCACGCGTCGAACGCCTGCCGCGCGGCGCTTGCCATGCAGGCCGAGATGGATCGGCTGAACCGCGAGGACGCGGCAGCGAAAGCCGCCGCCGGCGCGCCGCACCGGCCAGTCCGGATCGGCATCGGCCTCAACACCGGCCCCTGCTGCGTCGGCAATGTCGGCTCGCCGCAGCGCTTCGACTATTCCGTGCTCGGCGATGCGGTCAACGTCGCCTCCCGCATCGAGGGAACGACCAAGATCTACGGCGTCCCGATCGTCGCCGGAGAGCGGACGGTTCGCGAGGCTCCTGCCTTCGCCTTCCTCGAGATCGACACCGCGGCCCGCCTGCGCGGCAAGGAGCGGCTGGAACGGCTGTTCGCGCTCTTGGGCAACGAGACTACGGCCGCTTCCCCGCTCTTTGCGCAATTGTCCGGGCACTATGCATCGCTGCGCGCCGCCCTCGCCATAGGCGACGCAGCGGCCGTCTCAACCGAGCAGGACACCTGCCGCACGCTCGCGCGTGCGCTCACGACACTGCCGCTCGACGGCCTGTTCACGTCCGAGCCGAGCACCATCAGTGAGACGAACCGCCCGCGCGACTAGGCCAATCCGGCATTCTAATACTTCTGCCGGCCGGTGCTCGTTCCGCCGCCGCGGTGCTTGCCGCCACCGCCGCTGCCGATCTTGCCGATCCCGATGCCAATCCCGATCCCGATCGCGGTGCCGACACCACGCGCCACCGCATCATCGTCCGAGCTGCGCGTCTTGGCGGTCCGCGTCTTCTTGGGTTTGGTCCCCTGCGCCTTCTTGGTCGGTTTGGCAGGCTTGGTCGTCTCGGTCCGCCGCTTGGGCTTGTCGACCTCTTTCGGCTTGTCGTCGTCCGGCAGCTTGCCGAGCACGATCACCTCGCGCGTCAGGATCGGCGTCGGATCGATGCTCGGCGCCTTGACGACGAACGGGAACGCGTCGTCGAAGGATGCCGTGCTCTTGTCCGGCAGCGACGCCCATTTGACCGGAGATCCCACGCTTCCATCATTGGTGATGCGGATGAGCTTGCCGGGCTCCGTGTGATCGCGGCATTGGGTGCCGCGCACGTTGCAGACCCGGATCGCACCCTCGATGAGAAGCAGCCACGACGGCCCGTTCTCCTGAATGAACACGTCGAAGATCGTGCCGCGCACCGTGATCGCGGCGGACGGCGTCTTGATGACGTAGGTGGGCTTCGCCGCCACCCCCGTCACGAAGCGGAAGGTGCCCTTGACGAGGTCGAGAACGATCGAGCCGTTGGTTTTGGCTGGATCATAGACGAACTTGTCGAGCTTGAGATGCGACCCCGGCCCGAGCGCCAGCTTCGTTTCGTCATCGAGCTTGAGCTCGCTCGAGGCGTCGCTGCCGACCTCGATGGTCTCGTCCTGATGCACCCTGTCGCCGTCCTGCAGCGTGCGCGTGTCGCGATTGAACTCGGCCGTGACCAGGTTGACCACGACGAGCGCGGAGCCGATGGGCTCCTGGGGCGCCGCCCGGACGGCCGAGGCCGAGAGCAGGACGAGACAGGAGCCCGCAAGGACCATGGGCCATATCGAGGCGGGGAATACCGAAGGCGATACCATGACGAGCCATCCTTCCTTTGCGGGTTCCCGGCAACGCCGGGCCCGACCGGTGCGGCATGACGCGAACGGGCCCGAGCCTGCTGAATATAGCAGACCACGGATCGCGCCCCTAGCCATGAACGATCAGGCGGTTGTCCATTAGGAGCGCGGGGCGCGCGCGTCGCGC
>JRYE01002180.1_pt1 | contig 16164 bp, 13 predicted proteins | sample 235321 | NCBI WGS metagenome assembly JRYE01 (sample SAMN03074214, study PRJNA261473) | activated sludge metagenome | biome: Common Effluent Treatment Plant; feature: Wastewater; material: Activated sludge; isolation source: activated biomass in a lab-scale reactor treating industrial wastewater at... | reverse complement strand
CTGATCGAGCTTCAAGCCGCCGCACTCTCGGCGCCACCGATAGTAAGTCTGCTCCGTGACGCTGAGGGCTCGGCAGATCGTGCCGACAGTCTGACCTTGTCCGAGGCGAACCTCCGCCTCCCGCAAAAGCCCGATGATTTGCTCGGTCGTGTAACGCTTCCGCGCCGTCCCCTCTTCTCCTCATGCGAGATCTAAAATAGCCGGATTCGATCACTCAGCATGGAGCCGCTTTTGGGGAGAAGGCCACGATCTCTCAGCTTTGAACCGCTTCACGGAACTGGCCTGCTCTCCTGAATCGATGCCAGGCCTGAGTTTCGAATCCGGCTATTTCCAAGCTCTTGAATGGAGAGAAGGACATGGCACGGAAGGGTCGATCGACGGAGGAGATCATCGCAGCTTTGCGTGAAGCGGAGGTGCGGCTCGGACAGGGCGAGGCGGTTGGCAAGATCTGCCGCGGTCTGGGGATCTCGGAGCAGACCTACTACAAGTGGCGTCGGGAGTATGGCGGCTTGAAGCTCGATCAGGCGAAGCGCCTCAAGGAGCTGGAGCGCGAGAACGAGCGTCTGAAGAAGGCGGTCTCCGAGCTGACGCTGGATAAGCTGATCCTCAAAGAGGCGCTCGCGGGAAAATACTGAGCCCTTCCCGGAAGCGGGCGTGCGTGAACCACGTGCGCTCGCAGCTTCCCGTATCGGAGCGTCGCGCGTGTGCGGTTGTCGGCCAACCTCGCGCGACGCAGCGCCGATCGCCCAAAATGCGAGACGATGAGGTGGCGCTGACCGAGGCCATCGTTCGGCTGGCGAAGCAGTATGGCCGCTACGGCTACCGGCGCGTGCGCCAACTGCTTGTCACCGAGGGCTGGCGGGTGAGCGTCAAGCGCGTCTATCGGATCTGGCGCCGGGAAGGGCTGAAAGTGCCATCGAAACAACCGAAACGTGTCAACGGCGGCACAAAAGGGGTCCAGTGAGGCGGCGAGATTGGGAGCCACTGAGGGCAGCGTCGGATGAAGCACGAAGGCCCCCTCGAGGGGGCCTTCGTGCTTTTCGCGTCTTGGTTGGCGGTGAGGTGAGTGGATCGGGGCGGACCGCCTACGGCGCCGCGATCTCGCCGGTGTCGGGGTCGACCTGCTCGGCGCTTGCCTTGTCCGGTTTGCGCCGGCGGGCGCGAGCGTGCTTCAAGCGATAGCTCTCGCCGTTCATCTCGAGGATGTGGACGTGGTGGGTGAGCCGGTCGAGCAGCGCGCCAGTCAAGCGCTCGGAGCCCAGCACGCTGGTCCATTCCTCGAACGGCAGGTTCGACGTCACGATCGTCGAGCCGCGCTCGTAACGCTGCGAGAAGACCTCGAACAGCAGCTCGGCGCCGGTCGGCGACAGCGGCACGTAGCCGAGCTCGTCGACGATGAGAAGCTTCACGGCGGCGAGCTGCGCCTGCAAGCGTGTGAGCTGCCGGTTGTCGCGCGCCTCCATCAGGCGGTTGACCAGGGCCGCCGTCGTCGTGAACAGCACCGAGAAGCCCTTCTGGCAGGCCGCAAGCCCGAGGCCGAGCACGACGTGCGTCTTGCCGGTACCGCTCGGCCCGAGCGCGATGACGTTCTCGTGCCGGATCACGTACTCCGAACGCGCCAGCTCCAGCGCCAGCATCTTGTTCAAGGCCGGGATCGCCATGAAGTCGAAGGTGTCGAGGCTCTTGACGGCAGGGAACTTCGCTGCCCGGATGCGGCGGTCGACGAGCCGGCGCTCGCGCTCGATCAGCTCCAGCTCGGCAAGCCGCAGCAGATAGCGCGGATGGTCGATGCCGTCAGCCGCGCTCTCGCGCGCAACCTTCTCGTACTCGGCGAGGAACGTCGGCAGCTTGAGGACCTTGAGATGGTGCTCGAGCAGCACCTGGGGCTTGTCGGCTGTCTTGCTCATGCGGCAGCCCCTTGAAGAAGGGCGGCATAATCGGCCGCCCGTGTCGTCGTCACCGTCGGTCGCGGCAGATACGGGTAGGCCGCCATGTCGAGCTGCGGTGCTCGGCGCTCGACGCGGGCCAGCGTCAGCTGCTTCACCGCATCGAAGCTGATGGCGCCGAGCTTGATGGCATCGCCGATCGCGGCGGCTACGATGGGCTGAGCGAACAGCTCCATCAGCCTCAGAACCTGAATGTACTCACGTTTGCCCTTCCGACCCATCCGCGCTTCGAGCAGACGGCGCAGATGCGCGAACTCGTCGGGCAGGGCCCAGTGCTGCAACGGCGCCGCCTGGTCGAGGCTACCCGGCTTCTGCTCGATCAGCGCCAGGTAGTGCAGCGGATCGAACACCAGCGCGGCCTTCTCGTAGGATCGCCGGTGTCGGGCGATCTCGTCGGCCCCGGCCAGGATCACCACGTCATCGACGAAGCCCTTCACGACCACCTCGCGGAAGCCGTAGACCGTTGGCACCGAGTAGTCATTGCCGCGATAGCGAACCAGCGCCGTCGACGACACGCGCGCCGTCCTCACCTCGCACGGCTCGAACGGTGCTGCAGGAAGCTCGCGGAACTGAGCCAGGTCTGCCCGCAACCGCTCCGCGATCGTCTGCGTATGACGGCCGGCGCAGGTCACCTGATGAGCTCGGCAATCCGCTTCGAGCTTGGCGTTCAAGGCCGCATAGCTCTCCGCCACTGGCACGGGGGTGAGAAACCGACGGCGACCGTGCTTGACCAGTGCCTCGACCTTCCCCTTGTCATTGCCCTTGCCCGGCCGGCCAAAGCGGTCGGCGAACAGATAGTGGCTCAGAAGTCCCGTGAAGGCGCGCGTTCGATCCCGCGTGCCGTCGCCGCAGATCTTGGCCACCGCCAGCTTCGTGTTGTCGTACAGGATCGATAGAGGCACGCCCGCTTGTCCCGTCTCCGACAGGCTGGCGAAGAACGCGAACGCCGCCACGTGGCCGTCGAGGAACGCCTCCGTCGTCTCCGCCGGATACGCCTTCATGAACGGCGCGTCCGAGTACGGCAGGTCCATGTAGAACACGTGCATCTTCTGGCGCACGCCGCCGATCACACCGACCGCCTCGCCGAAGTCCACCTGGGCGTGCCCCGGCGGATGCGCCAGCGGCACGAACGTCTCGCGCGCTGAGACCTTCTGCTCACGCACGTAGTCCTTCACCACCGTCAAGCCGCCGCCGTAGCCGTGCTCGGACTTCAGCCGCTCGAAAATCCGCTTGGCCGTGTGCCGCTGCTTCGGTGGCGCCTGCTTGTCAGCTGCCAGGATGGCATCGATCACGCCCAGGAACGGGCCGAGCGTCGGCCGCTCGATGGGCTTCGTGCGCTGATACCCCGGCGGCGCCGAGAACCGGCACATCTTCGCCACCGTCTTGCGCGCCAGCCCGAAAATCCGGGCCGCCTCGCGCTCGCTGTGACCTTCGACAAACACAAACCGGCGCACCGCCGCGTAGTTGTCCAAGCCATACATCCCCCGCCTTCCCCCGAGCCGAATCACTCAAGGTCAGGCTAGCCACTGGCTCCCTTTCAGGGCGCCCCGCAGCAGCACAACGCCGCCGCTTCCGTGGCCTACTTTCTCACCGCCGTCGACATTACAGCTCTGCGTCTGCATTTTACCGCTGAGCCGACCCGTGGACCTTATCTGTCGGCGCGTTTCGGATGATTGCGGCCGACTTCCGTTACTGGGACACTTCGGCCGAGCGATCCACGACGGTGATGACAAGCCAGGAGCGGCGTCTCTAGCAGTTTATGCTCGCGCGACCTTATTTCCAGAGAGTATGAAACTGCGTCCCTTGCATTTACACGCCTAATATCGCTGATGATGGAAAACGACGCGCCCTTCCCTAGGATTGAATCATCGTATCGCTTGCGATCGAAAAACAACCAGGCAATAAGCCGAAAACTGCAATTCGTACATCGAAACCGCACTACACCTTCCCAATGTCGGAAAGAGGTAGATTTATCACACACACCACTTTCATCAGCATCATAGTGTTATTTGGTTCTAGTTGACGGTTGACTGTTTCGTCGTCCCGATTTCCACTCAAGCGTTGGTTTCGGCGATTACGTTGCTACTATAATCACGGCTGCTGCTCATTGCGCGTATATTGGGGAGATCAGTATGAGCGCATGGAACATCGAGCGGCGGACACTGCAGCTGGCGATACGCGTGAGCGTGTTGGCGGCCTCTATGGGTGTGGGAAGCTTTGGAGCCGCCACGCATTCGTACGCCCAATCGTCCCAGCTGCTTCCGCCCTCGCGCGATGAAATTGCCGAAGAGGACAATCTTTCTTGGACGCTCAAGAAATTTCCGTCCCAGCCGTACATGGACGAGCGGTATTGGAACTTTCCCCGTGACACGCCGACATTCTTTCGTGACTCGATGCTCCAGTTCGTCGCGCGGACCTACTATCTTCCCCGCGATAATTTCGACGGCTCGAAAGCAGAAGCGTGGGCGGCTGGCGGCTGGCTCGCGTATCGCTCCGGCCTTATCGCTGATCTGTTCGGCATCCATGTCGCCTATTACACCTCACAGGAGCTATATGGCCCCTCGGATGGAGACGGCACGAAGCTTCTAGCGCCTGGCCAGGATCCTCTGGGCATGCTGGGGCAGCTTTACGGGCGGATGCAGATTGGCGATCAAGAATTTCGTGGCGGCCGGCAGTTGATCGACACGCCGCTCATCAACGCGCAAGACAATCGCATGGTGCCGAATACGTTCGAAGGCACGACTCTCGTAACGCTCCCGGATAAAGCGCGCAATTACGACTACTCTGTCGGTTACCTTTGGAGCGTCAAACAGCGCGATTCGAACGACTTCATCTCGATGTCGGAAGCCCTGACCGGCGACGACGAACCTGATCGCGGCGCCACTTACGGAATGATAAGGTTCAGGCCGGTTGCGGGCCTGTCGCTCACTGCCATGAATTATTGCGCCAAGGATTTGGTGAATACCGGCTTCGTTCAAAGCGAGTATGGCAGTCAGAATGGCAAGGATAGTTTGAACTGGAGCGCCGGCGGTAACTGGATTGACCAGAGAAGCGTTGGATCGAACCTCCTGTCCAACGCCGACTTCGATACTTTTCAGGCTTCGGGCAAGCTCCAGTTTAATTATCTCGGCTGGACACTTTTTGTGGCCGGATCGATCACCGGCGATGAGTCGAAAATATACTCTCCGTTCGGTACAAAGCCCAACTACACCGACATGCAGCAGGTTTCGTTTGACAATGCGGGGGAGAAGGCTCTTGGAGCGAGCGTAGCCTACGACTTTGGCCCATCGTTCAATCTACCCGGCCTCAGCGTTGGCGCTTGGTACACGCGCGGGTCGGATGGCATCAATCCTGATACAAATCTGGCAATACCTGATCGCAGCGAGCTCGATATTTGGATGCAGTATCGGCCTTCCACAGGTCAGTTCAAGGGACTTCGGCTCAAGGCTCAGTATGCCGACGTCTGGCAAGCCGATAATGAGCGAGACAGCCAGCCGGAGCTCCGCCTTATTGCGGATTACACGATACTATTTCGTCCGCCGCTCGACTGACCGATGGACAAGCGAAGATGAAATCCTCGCCACAGCCCTCAACAACGGCATGTTAGTCATCAGCGCCGCCGCATAAAGCCCGCCGGCGCCTATCCGTGTTTACTTTCCTTGACCCAATCGCACTTCGCGCCGATGGCAACCCAAGCTAGGCCTTCCGTGTGGCTTTCGATGCCTCGAACGCATCTCGATAACCGCGGGCGATCGTACGCACGCCTCGGCCGATATTCTCGTAAGCGTCGTCTGGCAGGTTCGCGAGGGACACGCGGAGAGACCAATCCGGCGCTGCAAAGCCCCCGCCATTGAGGAGAACTATCCCGTGATCCTCCGCCAATTTGAACGCAAGGTCCAGGGGGTGGATGTTCTTCTTCAGGTACTCGACCGCCTCATCGCCGATGTTCTTGCGCGCCCAGAACTCAAAGTCGATCAGGCCGTAGTAGGCGTCGTAGTTCTTATTCGGAGAGAGTTCGAGCCCGAGGCTTTCGATCATTGACCAAACGCGCCGGTTTACGATCTCTACACAAGCCTTTTGGTACGCCTTTTCCGTATCCATTAACTCGGCGAGGGAAAATAGACTCATCATAACCTGCTGAGGAAGCGACAAGCCCGCCGTGTGATTGAGAGCTACATCCCTACTGTCAGCAACGATCCGGTCGATAAATTTGATCTTGCGGGGTTCGAGCGTGAGAGCGCCATAGCGCTTATCGAGTGTCGCCAAAGTCTCATCAGGCAGCTTGGCGATCATCTTGTCAAAGATGTTGTCCTCGTGAACGGCAATGACGCCCAAGCGCCAACCCGTACATCCGAAGTATTTCGAGTACGAATAAACGCCGATGGTGTTGTGGGGAAGCTCACCGAGCAGAGACCGGAAATCGTCGACAAACGTCCCGTACACATCGTCGGTCAGCAGCATCAGGTCAGGACGCTTCGTTTTGACCAGATGCGTTATCTTGGCGATCGTCTCCCGGCTCAATGCCATTCCGGTCGGGTTGCCTGGATTGACAATAAAGAGCGCCTTGATTGCCGGGTCTTCGAGTTTTTTGATTTCCTCGTCGGTGAACTGGAACCGGTTCTCCTGCGGCGCCTTGATCTGAACGACCTTGAGGTCGTAGTCCTCAAGGTGTGTCATCTCGAGATAGGGCGTAAAGATCGGCGTGCCCAGAGCTATCGTGTCGCCGGGAAGAAGGAGTCTATTGGCTTTGAGCGTTTTGAATAAATAACACATCGCGGCCGTTCCGCCTTCGACGGCGTAGAGATCAAATTTTCCGGCCGGGCGCGGGCTTCCGCACATTGCCCACATCAGGTACTCGTGCACGATCTGCTCGTTGTGCACCAGCATGCGATCGGGCACAGGATAGTTGTCGCCGATGATCGAATCTACCAACTCGTGGACAAACGCATCGGGATTGAATCCAAATTTCGCCTTGGCGAACTGCAGCATCGACGCAAGGAACGCGGCGCCGGGCGCCTCTTTATGACCTTCGAGCCATGCCTCCATGCGCGCCGCGATGCCGTCGGCCTTCGGCATGCCGCCCACGCCGGCCGGATGCTCCATGACCCGCTTGCTTTCCGTAATGGCAAACTGGCCTAGCAGGAAGAAGCCTTCACGCGGAGCGGTCGCAATCCAGTTCGGATTGCCTCGGCCTGCATTGAGGAAGGCGGACTGGCTTGTCCGAGAGGTCTCCTTTGCGAGCTTGATGAGCTCATCCTTGATCTCAAAGGGACTCAACGCCTCGAACCGACGCAGCGTAAGAAGATCAGCCATATGTCGCTCCCTGTTTACCGGATACTTGCTCCGGCTTATTCTTTTGATCGATGGTGTGAGGCTCTATTCGGAGTATTTTTCGTCAGGTAAGTAGCATCACCAGAACCATGCCCCACAGTGTCAGCAGGGTATTGCCAACTGCGTAGGTAACGGTATAGCCGAGCCCAGGTATCTGGCTCTTTGCGTTGTCATTGATCATGCCAAGCGCTGCCGTAGTGGTTCTTGCACCGGCACAGCAGCCGAAGAGAAGCGCATCATCGAAGCGAAACAGATATTTTCCGACGAACATACCGAGAAATAATGGGATCGTCGTTACCAACGCCCCCCAAAGGAACAGACTGAATCCGAGCTGCTGGAGGCCAACGACAAACCCGGGGCCGGATGAAATGCCCACAACCGCAATGAACACGTTCAATCCAACGGAGTTCATAAACCAAACGGTGGACGATGGGATGCGCCCGAACGTTGGACGGACGGAGCGCAACCAGCCGAAAAAAAGTCCGGCAATCAGTACTCCGCCCGAAGTTGAAAGTGTAATTGGGACGCCGCCGACCTTGTAGACAATCGCACCGAGCAGCGCACCGATCGTGATGGCTCCGCCTATGAACGCAACATCGGCAATATCCGTCACGCGATCAGGATAGCCTAATAGTTTTGTTGCAGTTGCGACATCTGGCGTCCGTCCGACAAGCGTCAGGATATCACCGCGCTGCACCTCTGTGTTCGGCAGGATGGGAATTTCTGTGGCCGTCGCTCCGCGGGTGATCTTGCGCAGAAAAACGCCTCGAGTTTCGGGTAAGCTGGCCAGTTCCGTCAGAGTCTTACCGTCTGCTTCGCCGCTCGTCACAAAAACGTCGATACCTTCGATCGGCACCGCCAGCAGTTCCCGATCATCGACTTCCTCCGCTTCCGTACCAATAAGGGTTACCAAGATCTCGCGTCGTCCGGCCACCGCAACGATGTCTCCGGGTTGGATAACGACATCAGTCATGGCTTCCATGATCTTATCGTTTCGGCGGATACGTTGAATGAAGACGCGCTGGCCTGGAACCAGCGCCTCCGCCTCTTGAACCGACTTCCCTACGGCTCGTCCACCTTCCCGAACTCGAAAAGCACGCAAATCAAATTGGTGCCACGCAGTCCCGGGTCCTCCGGCGACCTTTCTCCCCCCGAACTTCTCCTCATAGCGCTTGCATGCCGCCTCAAGATCTATGCGAAGCAACAGGGGGCCGAGCACGGCAAGGACAATCGCAGACCCGATCGTTCCGAAGATATAGGTAACCGCATAGGCTACCGGCATTCCATCCAGCAGCCTCCTTGTTTCTTCGGGAGGCAGGCCAAGGCGATTGATCGCGTCCGTCGCAAGTCCCATCGACGCCGAAATCGTTTGCGTCCCCGCATAGAACCCGGCGGCAGATCCGACATCAAACCCTGCCAATCTCGCACCAAGAAAAGCAGTAATGAGGCATAGCACGGCCATGAAAGCTGCGAACACAGCCTGGGGAAGACCATCGGACGCGATGCCTCGCACAAACTGTGGTCCCACTGCGTAGCCAACCGCGAATAAAAACATAAGAAAGAAGGTTGGCTTGAGGGGGCCGGAGACAGTAATTCCAAGCTGCCCGATTATAACAGCGGCAATCAGCGTCGCTGTCACCGCGCCCAAACCAAACCCCTTATATGTGAAAGAACCGAAATAATATCCTAGGCCTAGAGAAAGGAAGATGCAAATTTCTGGATAGGCTCTGAGAGTTTGCACAAACCAATCAATCATTGATCCCTACCAACCAGAATAGGTATAGCCAGAAGCCGCCAGCGCCCCTAGAGACATTTATCTAAATAAAAAGCTCCGCATTCATTCGTATGCGACCATACACCCCACCATTATCGCTGTCGAGAAGCAAGCACTACAAAGTCGAGGCTATCCGAGTTCGAGAAGTGAAATGAGATCTTTTACATCGTCAGAGATATCTTGAAACTGCACGTGTTGGCGTAAAAGCGCATTGCCTTGAGCACTTGCTTTCAACTTGACGCAAAAGAATTGGCGCCATCACCCGAGGCAGCACCCGGTTGGATTGCCTGGGCACCTCTGCAGTGTCGTGATTAGCATGATGCTTAGCGTGGGGAGCTGTCATGATCAGCCGCCACGCATAAGCATTGAGCGAGAATTATGAAGGCATAACATCAGCATCCCCTAAGCTGGCGCTGCATGCAGCAGACGTACCTGAAGCGGTAAAGAGCAAGAGCGGGCCGAGCGTTAGAGCTCGCCAAACAGCTGAGCGCGATCTCGCTGCATACGACGCCTCCTTGCTCGCGAAGACTTGCCGGCATCCCACCAAAACGGACAGTCATTAGCGCTGCGATCAGGCCGCAAAATCGCAAGATCGTTGGCGCAACGAACACAATGCGGTAACATGCGCCAACCTGCTTCTCGCCAAAAGGATAACGGCTAATGGCAAAGGAACAGACAAGCGGCTGGGCAGCACTTCGCGTTGTGGCGATCTTGGCATTATTCTTTTGCAGTTCGTTCCTAACGTCTGCGCCAGCTCGCGCTCAGGAGGCGGAGCAGGCCCAGGAAACAAGCAATCGCTCCGCGCCCGATGAGACTTTGAGCAAGGAGCAGCTGAGCCAGCTCGTCGCTCCGATCGCGCTTTATCCAGACTCTCTGCTGTCACAGATATTGATGGCCTCGACGTACCCCCTCGAGGTCGTTCACGCCAACCGTTGGGTAAAGACCAATCGAAAGGTGAAAGGCAAGGCTCTTGAGGATGCGATGCAATCGCAGCCGTGGGATCCAAGTATTAAATCACTGACGGCCTTTCCCGACGTCCTGCAGATGATGAACGACAAGCTCGACTGGACCCAAAAATTGGGCGACGCTTTTCTCGCGCAGCAAGCGGATGTTCTGGCCGCCGTGCAGACCCTGCGGGAGCGCGCCGATGAGGCGGGCACCCTCAAGACGACGAAGCAGCAGAAGGTGAAGAAGTCGCAATCCTACATTCGGATAGAGCCCGAGGATCCTGCCGTTGTGTATGTCCCGGCATATAATTCAGAAACGATATACGGTTCTTGGCCTTATCCCGACTATCCGCCATACGAGTGGTATCCGCCCGGATATGATGGCGGCTCGGGCATTTGGTGGGGACCCGGCATCCTCGGTGGCCTGGTTCTGTGGGGCATTGCGAACTGGCCAGACTGGGACATCGATATCGACCTCGACCGTTATAACCGGTTCAATAAAACCAATCTCACGGACCGGAAATGGCAGCACAACGTTGCACATCGGCGCGGTGTGCCATATGCGAACCATCGGCTGAATGATCAGTTCCGGAAAGAGGGGCAGCGGAAATTCGCCGCAAATCGGGAGCAGTTCCGTGGGCGGGCCGACGCAGGCCGCAAAGCGTTGACAGCGGCCGGCGGTGCGGCTGTTGCGAAAAAGGCAATTGCCAAGCGACCCGCGCAGCTCCCTGCGAAAGCGGGCAAGGCGAAAGCTAAACAAGGAGCCAAGGCGCGCCGACCCGCCGGCCCGAAGAATACCGCTTTCAACCGGTCCAAGGGGGCCAAACAAGTACGGGCTCAAAGCGCGCGCGGGAAGGCAAGCCGCGCGGCGTCACGTAACAGGAGTTTTGCGTCGCGCGGAGGCGGCCGACGCGGCGGCGGAGGCCGAGGTGGGCGCGGCGGCGGCCGTCGGTCTGACATCAGAGTCAAGCACGACGTCGTTCTCATTGCCAGGCTTTCCAACGGCATGGGCCTCTACCGCTTTGCCTACAACGGAAGCAACAAGCTTTATGTAGGCGTCATTGCGCAAGAAGCATTGAAGGTCGCGCCGCAAGCCGTATCGCGTGATCGAGAAGGCTATCTGAGAGTGCATTACGATGAACTTGGCGTACCGTTCCAGTCATACGACCAATGGCGTGCATCCGGTGCCCGGATTCCAAAACTTAGATCTCAGTAAGCATTGAGGTCACCGTTCGGCCAGGATCGAAGGTGCTAGGATGAAACAGTGTGCGTTACCACGCCTATCCAGCGAGTGGCGGAGGGCAGCTTTCGCCATCTTGACCTTTCCGCTCGCGCTCTCATTGGAAGCAGGCGCGGCTCCGATCGAACGCAAATCGTTTGAAGCCCCCGAGGCAGCCGCACAATCACTTGTCGAAGCGCTCAAGACCAACGACAAGAAGGCGTTACTAGCCATTCTTGGCGCGTCCCTAAAGGACTGGATCGAGTCTGGAGATGCCGTCGCAGACCGAAATGCCAGGGACGATTTCATCGTTGCTTTTGAGAAAAAGCATACCATTGAGAATAGCAAATCCGATCAGGCGATCCTGCTCATCGGAGACGATAACTTTCCGTTCGCCATACCGCTCGTAAAGTCCGACGACGGCAGGTGGACCTTCGAACCCGAGCTCGGCAAGCAGGAGTTGATAGACCGGCGCGTCGGAGAAAATGAACTCAGCACCATTCAGACATTGTTGGCCATCGCGGATGCTCAAAATGAATATGCCGCCAGCGATCCAGAGGGAAAGGGCGCGCGGGAATATGCTCGCAGCTTTATCAGCTCGCCCGGAAAGCGGGATGGGCTTTACTGGCCAACGGATGACGAGACGGAAACGGACAGCCCACTCGGCGAACTCGTCGCAGAGGCGGCGGTCGTTGGCTACTATCCGACCAAAGAGGGCGGCCGAGAAGCATCGAAGGAGCCGTTCAACGGGTACTACTACCGAATGCTCAAAGGCCAAGGGGCTCACGCTCCGGGTGGCGCCTACTCCTACGTCGTAAACGGCCGGATGATAGGTGGATTTGCAGTCATCGCATGGCCCGCGAAATATGGCGCGTCTGGATTCAAGACCTTCATGGTCAACCACGACCAGACAGTCTACGAAGCGGATCTTGGTCCCGACACACCGCGTTTCGTCAGGAAAATCCAGACCTTCGACCCCGATGAAGAATGGAAGAAGGTGGAGGAAGAATAGCATTGGAGCGTAGCGCGCCGAACTATGAGCGTACCCATTATGGTATCGTATTAATCGGTTGTGCGAACATCTCGAGTTTGAGGCAGGTTGCGGCCTTGCTTGACCTTACATCCTCAGGCGACAACGGCACCGAGGTCATCTCGACGGCGATCCTGCGCTGGCAACAGGAGATCGGCATCGCACCCGAGCTTCAACGGCTCACGCCGAACGAGTTTGCAAGAAGGTCCGCGACGGACCGTAACCAGAACGAACTCCAATTTATAAGCGAGTACCTTCCGGGAGGGCAAGGTCACGTTGGGATTTTGTTCGGCTAGTTCGACGCCGGTTTGTGCATTTGATCGCTGCTTGAAATTTCGGCTCTATTTTTCTGCGCATGTACAGAAACTGCAGAAAATAGTGGCGAGATGAATCGATACGAAATTTTTCTGCGCGATTGACGTCTGAGTTGAAGGCGCATATGAGTGCGCCGATCTACGCGTTTGTGACGGGGAGGTTGAGGCACATGAAACTACTGCTTGGTCTGGGTACGCTTCTGGTCTCCCTGCAAGTGGCGACGACGCCGGCCTCTGCGGAAACGCAAGTTTCCAAGGACGTTATTGCCAAGGTCGAAGGCGCGATCGCCACGCTGAAAACTGAATGTGAGAGTGATCTCAAATCCTACTGCAGCAACGTTTCCCCTGGGGAGGGCCGCATCGCGCTTTGCATGCTGGCGCATGAAGATAAGCTTTCGGACAAGTGCTTCGGCGCCCTGTTTGATGCTGCAGAGCGCATCGATCTTGCGGTCAGCAATATCGGGCGAGCCGCAGAGATCTGCGAAGCCGATATCGCGTCGCATTGTGGCTCCGTTGCACCCGGCGGAGGACGTATCATGCAGTGCCTCATTGATAAGAGCGCCGAGCTTTCGTCCGCTTGCCGGTCCGAAGTTGATGGGTTTCGGGGACGTATGCGAAAAAACTAGAGAGCGAGCCTGACCTGGGTAACGCAGGTGTGTTTTAGTGTGTAGCCACAAGTAATCTCACGGGAGACGATTTATTGCGCTCGGGCGCGCCGCACTCACGTGAGCTGCGCTAAACCGAAGCGAGCGCGTTCGGTCGGACAACGATGATTTTTTTTTGTTCGCGTTCGGAGTTGCGGCTGGCGTTCTGGTTGGCTCGCTTGTCCTCATGGAATACGGCCGGCGCCTGGGAGCCAAGCGTCTTGCTGAGAAAGCGGGGATGGCGGCTAGCCTCAGCACCGTCGAAGGTGCTGTTTTCGCGCTGATGGGCCTTTTGCTGGCCTTCACCCTCTCGGGTGCCTTGCAAAGATTTGATGAGCGCCGTCAATTGGCGCTGCAGGAAGCCAATGCCATCGGCACGGCCTACATTCGACTGAACCTGCTTCCTGAAAGTGCTCGCACACCACTCCGCAGGGACTTCCAGATCTATCTGGAACATCGCATCGAATTATTTCGGTTACCGATCGACTATTCAATATCGGACCGGAGGGAGATCTTCTCGATCAATCAAAAAGAGAAGATCGAGGCGCTTAAGATGAAACTTTGGGATCATGCAGTTTCGTCGTGCGGGGCCACTCCCGATGCCACCGCCTGCATTCTGATCCTGCCGGCGATCAACAATGCCTTCGAATCGGCCCAGCTTCGCACCGGTATCAACGATAAGCATCCACCTGCAATAGTCTACGCGATGCTCTTGGGATTGGCGCTCGGTGCCGCTCTCCTTGCCGGGTATGGCATGGGGATCACCAACTCGCGAAGCTGGCCGCACATGTTGATCTTCTCCAGCGCGCTCGCGATCACACTCTACGTCATAACCGACATTGAATTTCCGCGCCTCGGCTTTGTCAGGGTCGACTTCGACCATGCTCTGGGTGACGTGCTCGCGCGAATGCATTGACGCACCGGCCCGGCTGGAGAAAGCTGCATTAAGCAGGCCGACTTTCAGGGGAGTACAGTCATGGCGGGCGTTGTCGGTTGGAGCGGTCGCAGGAATGCCAGCTCGGGGTTCGTAGCGATTGCGTTTGCCGCTGTCATGTTGATCTCGAACCGCGCGTCGGCCAATCAGCCGATAGCCATCGGAACGGGCTCTCCGTCAGGCCTCTACTACAGTGCCGGCATCGCGGTTTGTGATGCGGTTTTGAAGCTCGCGAAGTATCCATGTACGGTCGCCTCTACAAGGGGATCCGCTTCGAATATTCTGACGCTCGATCCTGGGAAAATCCAGTTTGGTATCGTGCAATCCGACGTGCAGTTCGAAGCCGCGCACGGTCACGACGCCTATGCCTTCATCGGCGCATCGGAGAACCTGCGGTCTCTCTTCTCGCTGCATGCGGAAGCGTTCACCGTGGTGGTGAGATCGGATTCTCCGGTTACCGAGTTCGATCAACTTCGTGGAAAGCGCCTGAACCTCGGCCCGTTCGGAACCGGAACGTTGAATACTGGCGAGGAGGTGATCAACCATCTCGGCTGGTCCGAGCTCGACAGGAAATTCATCTCGCATACCGATCCGAGCTTGATCCGTGATGCTCTTTGTTCAGGAGAGATCGACGCCTCCGCCTACCTGATCGGTCATCCGTCCGACAATATTGCTGAAATCAGCAAGAGCTGTTCCATACGTCTCGTCTCGCTCGACCTCGAGACGGTGGCTCGCATCGCTAAAAACAAGCCCTACTTTTCCGCAGTAACGATTGCCGGCACCTATCAGGGCAATCCAGATCCGGTGACCACGCTGGGCGTCGTAGCCACGATGGTGACCTTGGCGTCCGTTCCGGATGATCTCGTCTACACGCTCGTAAAGGCATTCTTCCAAGCCCTGCCTGACATTCGCGCGCAAAATCCAGCGTTCTCGGACTTGAGGGAGCGCACGATGATATCGCACGGGCTCACTGCTCCGCTTCATCCAGGTGCGCTTCGGTACTACCGCGAGGCGGGATGGGTCGGACCAAACGGTGATGGAGCGCCCTCCGGCAATTTGGGAAGCAATCCGGAGAAGAATCCCGTGCTCCGACTCCCAACGTCAGCACAAACGGTTCCCCTGCTGTCGTCGCCCAAAATCCCGCCGGCCAAAGAGGACCCGAACGCGCTTCCAAGTCTTTCGCCCCCTACCGGACATGGGGATGGTCCGGAGCATTGGGATAAGACACCTCCGCCCTTCAGAAGCTCGGATTGAGCCAAGCGGGAATTGCTTTCGTGCTGTGCTCGCAGTCTTGGCTCGACTTACTCGAGCTCAGACGGTCTGACCTCTCGCGCACCTGGAGCCGGCACGAAAGAAAATAAGCCAGGCGCCAGGTTTGCCGGCTCGATCCATTCGAACTCGTTGGTTTGCATGGACCGATCGTTCGAAGCCAAGGCCCGGCTCACGACCTTCCTCGGCAACGGCGGTGGCTTGCGGTCGAGACAGATATCCCAGCTCTGGTCGAAGCGCTGGATGGCGAAGCGGTCACACGCTTTTCCATTTACGGTGTCCTCGCCATGCGGCGTCACGCTATGCAGCTCGCCGAACTCCACCGCCCAAATGAAATCGAGGAACTTGGCCTGGGACCCGAGCAGGCCGACGGCCAGATACATTGTTCCGATAATGGAGTCACTCGCCGACATGCGTGAGAATTTTCCGCTCTTGGGCCGCACGATCGTGAACGTGGTGCCGTCCGAGATGAAGACGTAGTCGCCTTGGGTCGAGGACAACTCGACGCGAAAGCTGCTGGGCCGCCTGATGTAGAATTTCGCCGATCCGCTTCGCCCCAGGCTCGCGAGGTCGCTCGTCTCCCGAAACGAGGTCTTGAAGGCAAGCTCGTTGGTCTGCGCAAAATAGTCCCGCATGCTCTTCAACGGGCCGAGGCTCTCCAGTTTTGTAACAGAGAGATCGTCGGTCGCTTGATCGTGCCCAGCCACGGCAAGGGCAGGCATGCAGATGGCAACGCAAGCGAGAATGAGCCGGTAG
>JRYE01002501.1_pt1 | contig 16325 bp, 12 predicted proteins | sample 235321 | NCBI WGS metagenome assembly JRYE01 (sample SAMN03074214, study PRJNA261473) | activated sludge metagenome | biome: Common Effluent Treatment Plant; feature: Wastewater; material: Activated sludge; isolation source: activated biomass in a lab-scale reactor treating industrial wastewater at... | reverse complement strand
CCGCAGGTAGTCGGCGAAGCGGCCGGGATAGCTGGCGAGCTGCCCGCGATCGAGCTCGATGATGCGGGTGGCGACGTGGTCGAGGAACACGCGGTCGTGGGTGATGACGATGACGGCGCCGCGGAAATCGCGGATCAACCCCTCGAGCCAGAGGATGCCGTCGAGGTCGAGGTGGTTGGTCGGTTCGTCGAGCAGCAGCAGGTCGGGCTCGGCGACCAGCGCGCGCGCAAGCGCGACGCGCTTGATTCCGCCCCCCGAAAGGCTGGACACTCTCGCGTCGGCCGCGAGCGCGAGCTTCTCGAGCATGTGCTCCACACGCTGGTTCAAGCGCCAGGCATCGGCCGCCTCGACCGCGTGCTGCAGGGCGTCGAGGCGCGCCATCGCTTCCGGCCCGGCGTGCTCGGAGACGGCGACCATCGCCGCGTGGTAGTCGACCAGCAGGCGCGCCGCCTCGCCCAGGCCGTCGGCCACCGTCGAGAACACGTCGCCGTCGAGCGCGAAGTCGGGCTCCTGCGGCACGTAGGCGGTGACCATTTCGGCCTGCCGCCAGACGCGGCCATCATCGAGCGCTCGCCTGGCCGGCAAGCGCGCGCAGCAGGCTGGACTTGCCCGAGCCGTTGCGCCCGATGAGGGCGACGCGCTCGCCGGCGTCGAGCTGGAACCTCACGTGGTCGAGCAGGTCGACATGGCCGAACGCGAGACAGGCATTTTCTACGGAGAGCAGCGGCATGAGCGAACGCCGGCATCTTGCCGGCCCTTGCAGGGGAACCCTGCATTTTAGCCGAGCCCGGCGTCCCGCGGGCCGGCGCCGATATTGCGCTGCATCATTTGCCGTACAATCGACCCGATGAAAAACACCGCCCGCACGCTCGACGAGCTCCTTCCACGCATCGCCGACGCCGACATCGACCCCGCCCTGAAGTGGGCGGCGATCGTCGACCACCTGCGGCCGCGACGGGCCGCGGACGTCGCCTGCGCCGCGGCGCGCCTGCGCGAACTCACCGAGCACCTCGGGCGCCATCCCGAGCTGCGCGCGCGGATGCAGGCGTCGCTCGCCCGCCTGTTCCGCGAGCGCGCGCAGGTCTCGCTGTACGCCTCCTCCGGCCTGCTGCCCTCGACCGGCTTCTTCTCCGAGATGGGGCGGCGGATCTCCAACCGGATACTGCCCGAGGTGATCGACACCGATTACCTGAAGGACATGGTGTCGGCGATCTTTCCGCGTCGCGACGACGAGGTCTGGGTCACCGGCATCGACGACGAGGTCTGGCAGGCCTTCCTCGGCGTGCTGCTCGCCGAGCAGGTGCCGATGGACGAAACCGACGCCTGCGAGCTGCCCCACGGCGTCACCGAGATCCTCGAGAGCCTGCGGGTGCTGTCCTACCACATCGCGGCGATCGGCCTCGACCCCGAGCTGGTGCGGATCGACCCCAACCTCGAGGAGCACGAGTCGCCCTTCCTCGCCCAGAACGCGGAGCTGCTGACCTACATCGGCCACTACACGAGCTGGTGGACCACGCTTGGCGCCCTCATCGAGGACGAGCGCCACCTGACGGTGATGCTCGACCAGTGCTCGGAGGTCCTGAACCGGGTCCGCCGGCGCTCGATGAAGCTGGGCACCAGCCTCACCCTGACCTTCAAGCTCGAGCGCCTGCAACAGCATCTGGCGCGCATGATCAAGCTGCTCGCCATGCTCAACGGCCTGCGCAGGCGGCGGGTGCTGATCGACATCGCGCCCGGCCTGGTGAGCCTGTTCAAGGAGCTGGTGCGCGCCGAGTGCCGCAAGAACAACCTCTCCGACTATCTCGGCAAGAACGTCGAGCTGCTCTCGCTGCGCATGACCGAGAGCGCGAGCAAGACCGGCGAGCACTACATCACCAGCACGCGCAGCGAATACTTGATGATGTTCGCCTCGGCGGCGCTGGGCGGCTGCATCATCGCGCTGATGTCGGCGCTGAAGATCGTGATCGGCAAGCAGGGCTTCGCGCCGCTCAACGAGATCCTCGCCATCTGCCTCAACTACGGGCTCGGCTTCGTGCTGATCCACGTCCTCGGCGGCACCGTGGCGACCAAGCAGCCGGCGATGACGGCGAACGCGATCGCCGCCTCGATCGGCGAGGCGAGCGGCAAGACGCGCGACCTCAACTCGCTCGCCGACATCGTGGTGCGCACCGTGCGCAGCCAGATCGCGGCGATCCTCGGCAACATCGGCCTGGCGATCCCGGTCGCGATCCTGGTCGGGCTGGCGATCCACGAGGCGACCGGCTCGCACTTCGTGCCGCCCTACAAGGCCCAGGAGCTGCTCGGCGAGATCGACCCGCGCAGCGCCGCGCCGGTGTACGCGGCGATCGCCGGCGTGTGCCTGTTCCTGTCGGGCTTGATCGCCGGCTATTACGACAACCTGTCGGCCTACAAGCGCATCCCCGAGCGCCTGCTGCAGCTGCGGTGGCCGCGGCGCCTGCTGGGCGAGCGGCGCATGCACGCGGTGGCGAGCTACGTCGAGAACAATCTCGGCGCGCTCGCGGGGAACTTCTTCTTCGGCTTCCTGCTCGGCGGCACCACCGCGCTCGGCGTGCTGTTCGGCCTGCCGCTCGACATCCGCCACATCGCCTTTTCGTCGGCCTACTTCGGCTACGCCAACACCGCGTTCGATTTCGGGCTGCCCTGGGAATACGTCCTGATCACCTTCGGCGGCGTGCTGCTGATCGGCATCACCAACCTGCTGGTGAGCTTCACGCTGACCCTGAGCGTGGCCATGCGCGCGCGCCGCATCAGCTTCGAGCAGGGCCGAACCCTGTTCCGCATCCTGGGCATGCGCCTGTTGACGCGCCCGCTCGAGTTCCTGATCCCGCCGCTGCTCGGTCCGCGCGCGGCGGCCCCTGCGTCGGCGCGGGAAGCCAACGGCAAGTCCACAGCCCCGGCCGTGCCGTCAAGCAAGCCCGAGCGCGCCGACGCGAAGCCGGCCGCGGAACCGGCAGCCGCCAGCGCGGCGGCGGAAAAGCACGCCCCCGCCGCGAACGGCGAAGAAAAGCACGCCCGCGCCGGGCAATGAGCCCGGACGCAGCGAACTCGGCGAAGGCGCTTGGTCGGCGACGACCCTCCGGGCTAGAATGTCGCCCTTCCTCGCCATGGTTCAATGGATAGAACAAGCGCCTCCTAAGCGCTAGATCTGGGTTCGATTCCCGGTGGCGAGGCCAGACCGACGGCCTGCACGCGTGCAGGCCGTCATCCTTTCCGCCGGCTCAGCGCAGGCTGGCCAGCAGCGCGCGCAGGTGCTCCACCGGGATCGCGTAGCTGATGCCCGAAGGGTCGCTCAGCACGCTCTCCTTGGTCGATTTGACGAACACCATGTTCATCACGCCGATCACCTCGCCGGAGACCGGATCGAACAGCGGGCTGCCGCTGTTCCCAGGGTAAGCGGTCGCGTCGAGCTGATACACCCGGAACGCCTCGCCGGCCAGTCGCCGCACAAGCGCGGGGTTGAGGTCGCGGGCGCTGCCCTGCGGGATGCCGATCGGCGTGATCGCGGACACGATGCCGCGATGGGTGACCGGGGTGAGTCCGATGACATTGCCGATCGGGAAGCCGGTGAACGCCACCTCCTGGCCCTCTCGCACACCGTTCGGTTGCCCCAGCCGCAAGGCAGCCAGAGGCGGGCCGCCCTGCAGCCTGAGCACCGCGAGGTCCCGGCCGCGATCGGTGGCGACGGTCGCCGCCGGCCGCACCGTGCCGCTGTGCGCGTTGCCCGGCACCACCACGACCAGTTGCTCCATCCCGCCGCCGTCGAGCTTGTCGGGGACAACGTGGGCATTGGTGGCGATCTCCAGGCCGCTGCCGACGACGAAGCCGGTGCCACGAAAACGGAAAGCCGGGCTGCGGGTGCGTTGATAGGTGCCGACCGCCACCACCGAGGGCTTGATCTTGAGCAGGGTGTCGCTGAGCTGGGCGCGTGCCGGAGACGGCAGCGCCGCGAGCCCCACGAGCGCCGGCAGGGTCGCGAGCAGGCGGCGACGCGAGGAGCGCGTTTCATTCGGGCGGGCGACTTCGCCGTCGAAGCCGCTCACGAGCCCATTTCCTCGCCACCGCTGGCCCGCAGTTTGCGCAGGGCGGGGCTGGGCGCGGTGACCCGACGATCGAAGGGATGAAGCGCATCGCCGACGAAGCCCACGATGCGCTCGACGTAGGCGCGGGTTTCACGGTAGGGAGGAACGCCGCCGTGGCGATTGACCGCGCCCTCGCCGGCGTTGTAGGCCGCGGCGGCGAGCCGGATGTCGCCTTCGAAATAGGCGAGCAGCCAGCGCAGATAGGCCAGGCCGCCGCGGATGTTCTGCTCCGGGTCGTAGGGCCTGGTGACGTTGAAGCGTTCCGCGGTCGCGGGAATCAGCTGCATCACGCCCATCGCGCTCTTGGGCGAGAGCGCCTGCGGATCGAGGTTGGACTCGGTGAGCGCGATCGCGAGCGCGAGCTCGGGCTGGATGCCGTACTTGGGCGCAAGCTGCACGAGCAGGCGGGCGACTTCGCGGCGGGATGGCGACATCGCGCCGATCAGCTTGTCGGGTGAGAGCGTGCCCGCGGTGCTGCCGGGCACGGGATGCATGCAGTCGGGCAAGGCGCCGGTATAGGGGCCGGTGAAGCGCGTCATGCGCGCGGCCTGCGGATGGCCGAGGAAGGCCGCCATCGCGAACAGGGTGCCGGCGTAGGCGTCGTTGCGGTCCATGCCGCGGCCGTTGGCGTACATCCAGCCGAGCGAGTACATCGCCTCCGGATGGCCCTGACGGGCGGATTCGCAGTAGATGCTCGCCGCTCGCGCCATGTCCTGCGGCACGCCTTCCCCGTGCTCGAGTGCAAGCGCCTGGCGCAACAGCGCCTCGCCCGGCTGGTCGACCGCCTTGGCGCTGCTGGCCGCATCCGCAGCCTGGGCCGGCGCTGCAGCGAACAGCGCCAGCGTCAAGCCGCCGAGGAGATTTCCCAAGCCCTTCCCCACCTGGTCTCGCACCATCCTCGCCTCCCTTGCGACATGCGCACCCGGCCGGCTCGGACGTCCTTCACAGGCGCCAGACCGAGGCCCCTCCCGCCGCGAGTGCCTTCCCATCATGGCACGACTTTACATCCGCGAACACACCGCCGGGCGCGAGCCTGGCGAGCAGCTGCTGCGGCTTCATGTCGAGACAGGCCTGGTGACCCACCGCGCGCTCGGTATGACAGCTCGACCGGGTAGCGGCGCCGAGCGGCAAGCCGACGTAGCCGAGGCCGCTGACGGCGATGGTGGTCATGCCCTCAATCCTGCCGCGGTCAGAGCGATTTCAGCAGGGCCGTCGCTTCCGCATGCAGCGGCGATCCCTCGGCGAGACGAGGCAGCAGCGTATCGAGCTGCTTGCGCGCGTCGGTGCCGCGGCCCGCATCGGCATAGGCGCGCGCGAGGTTGAGCCGCAGCTGCGCCGCCTCGGGCGCGATCTCCACCGCTCGCTCGAGATTGGCGAAGCCCTGCCGCGCCTCGCCGCGCTCGATCTGGATCACCCCGAGCGTATCGAGGATCGCGGCATTGTCGGGGGCCAGGGCATGGGCCTGCTCCGCGTACTCGAGCGCCTTCGGATCCTTCATCTGGTTCGCGCTCCAGGCGAGGTTGTTCAGCACCAAAGCGTTCTGCGGCGCGATCTCGTGCATCGTGCCGAACAGGCGGGCGGCCTCGGGATACTGCTTCTCCGCCAGGGCGCGTTCGGCCAGGTAGCCGCGCACCACCAGGTCGCGCGGCTGCGCACGCAGCCAGTCGTCGACCGCCTTGGCCGCTTCCTCCTTGCGGTCGACCCGCATCAGGGCCGCGTGCAGCCGGACCAGCACCTCGCCACGGGGGGCGCGTTCCAGCGCGGCGCGGTAGGCGGTGACCGCCGCCGCCCACTCGCCGCGCCGAGCCTGCACGTCGGCCTCGACGAGGTAGCCCGCCGCGGCATTCGGCTGCTTCCGCTGCATCGATGCGGCGATGGACAGCGCCCCCGCGTGGTCGCCGCGCGCGCTCGTGACGTCCGCGAGACGGCGCTGGATCTCGGCGGAGTCGGGCTGGATCGACAGTGCCCTGCGCAAGGTCTGATCGGCGCTCGCGAGGTCCTGGCTCGCACGCTGCAGCTCCGCGATCTGGACCAGCGGTGCGGGCGAGTTCGGCATCATGCCGGCCAATTTTTCAAGGGTACCGATCGCCTGGCGCTGCTCGCCCGACGCCACTTGGGCCTGCGCCAGCGCGCGCAGCGCGCCCGCGTCGCGCGGGTTGGCGGCGACGACCGCTTGTGCGACCGTCAGCGCAGCCGGGAATTCGCGGTTCCGCAGGTGATGCTGGACCAGGGCGAGCTTGACCGGCAGCGAGGTGGGCAGCGCCTTCTCGGCTGCCTTCAGGCTGCTCAGCACCTCGGCCGGCGACGCGCCGCCGAGGCGCTGGAATTCGGCATAGGCCAGATGCGCTTCGACATTGCCGGGCTCGCGCTCCACGGCGGCCTTCAGCCGCCCGACCGCCTCCTGGGGCCGCTTCTCCGCCATGTCGAGCCGACCCAGGTTGACGATTGCGGCGAGGTGGTTGGGGTCGATCGACAGCGCCTTCTCGAAGGCCTCGCGCGCGGCCTTGGCATCACGTCGGGCAAGCATCAGCCCGCCACGCAGGTTGTAGACCAGCGGATTGTCCGCCTGCTTGCGCTCGAGTTGCGCCTGCGCTTCAAGCGCCTTGTCGAAATCGCCGCTGCGCAGGTGGGCCATGACCAGCGCGATGTCCGCCTGCACGGTGTCCTCGTCCATGGCGGCGGCGGCTTCGAGGTCGGCCAGCGCGTGCTCGGTATCGCCGCCCGCCATGCGGACCGCCCCCAGCCGCATCCGGGCGCGGGCGTCCTCGGGCGCGGCACTCGCAGCGCGTGCAAGGAAATCTTCCGCCTTCTCGAGATCGCCGTTCGCCATGAAGACCTGGCCAGCGAGGCCCAGCAGCTGGGGATCCTGCACCCCGGCCTCGAGCAGCGGCTGCAGGTGCTCGGCCGCGCGCGCGGCCTCGCCCGCGGAAAGATGGGAGACGACCAGCATGCGGCGGGCGAGCGGCTGCCCGGGAGCGCGCTCCAGCACCCGGTTGAGATGGGTGCGCGCCTGCAGATGGTCGCCGAGCCGCACCATCACCGTGCCGGCCAGGAGGTGCGCGGGGAGGAAGTCCGGCGCCCCCTTGAGCGCTTGCTGGACGCCGTCGCGCGCCTCGGCGAAGCGGTTGTTGCGGAAGTCGACAAAGGCTTGCAGATAGGCGGTGGACGGATGGGCGGGCGCCACCTTCTTCATCGCCTCCAGCGCGGCGAGCGCCTCATCGAGACGATTCGTGCGCAGAAGTTCGGTGACGATGGTGAAGTGATAACCGACATTCGCCGGGTCGAGCCGCAGCGCGTCCTGCAAGGCGGCCACCGCCTCGTCCCGACGCTGGCGGGCAAAGAGGATCTGGGCGAGGGCGGCATGGGCTTCGGCCTTGTCCGGGTGCGCCTGGACCGCCTCCCGGATCACGCGCTCCGCCGCGTCGAGCTCACCGCTGAACAGCCGCGCACGGCCAAGGCCGAGGCGCGCATCGACCGCCTCCGCGTTGGCGGCAAGCGCCGCTTCGTACTGTGCGACCGCCAGCACCGGCTCGGCCTTGCCCATGCGCGCATCACCGAGCGCGGTCAGCAGCGTCGCCTGGGCGGCGGCGGCCGCGAAGCGCTCGTCGCTGAACTCGTCGAGGACGCGATCGAACTCGCCGGAGCGGACGAGCGCGCGCGCCAGCAGCGGCACGACCTCTTCGCGCGGATAGCCGAGCTGCAGGGCACGCTCGAACTCCTTCACCGCGCCGGGCAGGTCGCGCGTTTCGAGATTCACCTTGCCCAGCAGAAAGCGTGCCTCTGCCAGGTTCGCGTTCTCCTGCAGCGCGTTCTTCAGCTGGATGCCCGCCGCACTGAGATCGTCCCTCGCGAGATAGGTCTTGGCGGATTCGAGCATTTCCTCGGGGCTCTGGCTGCAGCCGGCGAGGATGAACAGGGAGGCTACGGCGGCAGCGACAGCCGCGCGCCGGGAAGGCTTCGAGGCGCGGGAAGGGCGCCGGAGCACGGGACGGTCACTCACGATCAGTTCTCCTTTTTCAGGCCGAATCGGCCCATCAGGTCGTACAGCGAGGGCCGGCTGACGCCGAGGGCTGCGGCCGCCTTCACGATGTTTCCATTGGTACGCGCAAGCGCTCGCAACACGGCTCGCCGCTCCGCCTCTTCGCGGACCTGGCGAAGATTGAGGAATTCGAGCTCCTCGTCCGGTGCGGTCAGGCCGAGATCGGCGGCCGTGATGCGGTTGCCATCGGCCATGATCACCGCCCGCTTCAGGCAGTTCTCCAACTCGCGCACGTTGCCCTTCCAGGGGTGGGCCTCGATCGCCGCGACCGCATCCTCGCCGAGGACCATCGTCCCGCGGGCGTTGTCGCGGGCGAAGCGCTGGGCGAAGGCATGCGCGAGCAGCACGGCATCCCCGTCGCGATCGCGCAGGGACGGAATCTCGATCACGATCTCGGCGAGGCGGTAGTAGAGGTCCTCCCGGAACAGGCCTTCCGCGATCTGGTTCTTCAGGTTGCGATGGGTCGCACACACGATGCGCACGTCGACCGGAATCTCGTCGCGGCCGCCGATCCGTTCGATGACGCGCTCCTGCAGAAAGCGCAACAGCTTGGCCTGCAGCGACATCGGCAGGTCCCCGATCTCGTCGAGAAAGAGCGTGCCCTTGTGCGCGGTCTCGATCTTTCCGAGCGTCTGCTTGACAGCGCCGGTGAACGCGCCCTTCTCGTAGCCGAACAGCTCGCTCTCGAGCAGGTTCTCGGGGATGGCGGCGCAGTTGATCGCGACGAAGCGCTGCTGCGCACGCGGCGACAGGGCGTGCAGGCCACGGGCGAGGATCTCCTTGCCGGTGCCGCTGTCGCCGAACAGCGCCACCGTCACCGCGCTCGAGGCCACCTTCTCGATCGTCCGGCAGATCCGCAACATGCCGGGGTCGCGGGTGAGCAGACCCGCCAGCGGACTGGCCTGCTGGGCGACGAGCGCGGCATTCTCCGCCTGCAGATCGTGCATGCGGAATGCGCGCTCGATGGTCAGCTGCAGCAGCTCGGGTTCGAACGGCTTGGCGAAGAAGTCGTAGGCGCCCAGGCCCACCGCCCGCACCGCGTTCTCGCGGTCGTGCTGCCCGGTGAGCACGATGATCTTGGTGTCGGGTGCGAGGGCGAGGATCTCGCCCAGCAGCGCGAACCCCTCGGAGACGTCGTCGGGGGCGGGCGGCAGACCGAGGTCCATGGTGACCACTGCGGGCTCGTGTCGCCGCACCTGTGCCAGCGCCGACTCACGGTCGCTCGCCACCACCGTTTCGAAACCGTCGAAGGCCCAGCGCATCTGCTTCTGCAGCGCCGGATCGTCCTCGACGATGAGCAGGGTCCGCTTTTCAAGCATTTCCTTCGATTACTCCTGGCCGCGTCTCCGCTGTGTCCCGTTCGATACGCGGAAGCTCGATGCTTACCGTCGTGCCTCGTCCCTCCTCGCTGTGGAACTGGATCCTGCCGCCGATCTCGCTTACGTACTGCTGTGTTTCGAACACACCGATCCCCATTCCGTTGCTCTTGGTCGTTTCGAACGGCCGCGACAGGCGCTCGCGCAGGAAGGCCTCGGACATCCCGCAGCCCTCGTCCTCCACGACGATCCGCAGCATGCCGCCGCGAAGCGTCTCGGCGCTGACCATTACCCTACCATCATCACCGGTGGCATCCAGTGCATTTTGCACCAGGTGGCCGAGGATTCTCTCCAGCCGGCCCGGGTGGGCGTGCACCAGCATGTCATCGCCCGCGCAGCCGTCCCAGACGAGCCCCGGGCGCTGTACGCGCTTCGCCGTGACGACCTTGTCGAGCACACCCGGAACCGACACCGCACGCGGCGGATCGATCGCACGCTTTTCCTGCAACTGCTGCATCAGTGCGCGCATGCGCGATTCGACATGCGCCACGGTCTCGAGCATGTCCTGCTGAAACTCGGGGTTGTCGCGATGGCGCTCCGCATTCTTCAGCATCAGCGACAACTGTGCGACAAGATTCTTCAGGTCGTGCACCACGAAGGCCGACATGCGGTTGAAAGAGTCGAACTTCCGCGCCTCGAGCAGTGCCTCCGCCGCCAGCATCCGCTCCAGATAGCTCGCCGCCTGGCGCTGCGCGCTCTTGAGCAGGTCGAGCACCTCCCAGTCGATCTCGAACGGGGCCCGGGGCGCATTGAGCACGACGAAACCGATCAGGCCGCTACCGCCAGTCAGCGGCACGACGAGCCAGGCGCCCGACAGTTTCGACAACCAGGGCGGGACCACCAGTCCCTCGTAATGCCCGGGACGCCCCCGGAACTCCTCGAGATTGACGATCCATTCGCGCTCGCCGAGGAAGCGGCACAGGGGCGAATCGGGCGGCTCGACGCCATCGCTGGCCGGATGGTTGAAACGGGACCGCATCACCATCGTCCCGTCGCCTCGCTTCAGCCACAAGCCGCCGCCGGGGCTCTCGACGAGGTCGGCGAGCGCCCGGATCACCGACTGCCCGAGATCCAGCCCCCCCTCGGCGGACGAGAGCGCCTCGGTGAACCTGCGCCACTCGTTCCGATAGTCGTAGCGGTAGGGAAACAGGTGCTTGCTGACGAAAACGCGCAGCCTCGCGCGCTGTGCGCCGGAGAACAGCATCACCCCCAGCAACACCAGCCCTGCGAACAGCAGCGTCATCTGCAGGGCCCGGCCCCAGTCGCCGCCGAAGTAGCGCACGTAATAGGCCGCCCCCGCGATCACCAGCAGGTACACACCGGAGGCGGCCAGCGCCGTCGAGTGAAACACCATTTCCCGCGAGATCGACATGCGCAGCGTCCACGACGGATTGCGCGATCCCGAAATCGCGATCAGCGGCACCACGATCGCGTGAGCGATGCCGCGCACCGCCCAGACGTCCTGGTCGAGCCGACCGAACAACAGCGCATCGGCGAACAGATACAACTCGAAGATGTAGCCGGCACCGAGCGCGAGGCAGAGCGGCTTGATCCCCCAGCGCGAGGCCGCAGGCACCGTGCGATACAGTTGCTCGACGAGGATCAGCCCGAACACCGCGTGCGCGAGCCAGGCGGCCAGCGCCGGCGACATCGGCAGCAGCTTCTCGCTGCCCTGCGAGTACTCGAGCACGATCGCCCCAAGCTGGGCGACAACGATCGAAACCGCGACCGACACCGGCCAGCGGCTACGCGCAGCGCCCAGCGGCAGCAGGAGAACGAGGAGGAAGCCATACCAGGCGGCACTTCGGACGACGTCGAGCAGCACCGCGGACAAGGCCGTGAGTGGCTCGGCATAGTAGGCGAGCGCGGCATTGGCCGCAGCCCACAGACAGGACGCGACCACTGCCCCGAGCAGGACCGCGCCCTGAACTCCGCCACGCCAGGCAACGAAGGCGTAAAGGCCGAAGGCGCCGTAGAGCAGCGCCGCCAGCCCATAGCCCCAGAACGCGACTTCCGACAACTAACGCCCCCTTCTCCCGGTCGGCCTCAACGTCCCGGCCACGAACACCGTGTCGATCGTCCGCGCCTGCCGCACGGCTTACTGGGCTCCCTCTCCGGTCAGGACGACCCGCACGGTCTCGAACAGGATCGCGACGTCCAGTACCAGGGTGTGATTCTTCACGTAGTACAGGTCGTACTGAAGCTTTTCGATCGAGTCATCGACCGTGGAACCGTACTGGTAACGAACCTGTGCCCAACCCGTGACGCCCGGCTTGACGCAGTGCCGCACACTATAGAAAGGGATGTCCCGCACCAGTTGATCGACGAAGTACGGCCGCTCCGGCCGAGGGCCCACCAGGCTCATGTCGCCGCGGACGACGTTGAACAGCTGCGGCAGCTCGTCGAAGCTGGTCTGGCGCAGCCAGCGGCCGATCGTCGTGACGCGCGGATCGTCCTTCAGCTTGAAGTCGCGCTCCCATTCGAGGCGGGCTTGTGGGCTCTCGGCCAGCAGCCGGGCCAGGGCCTTGTCGGCGTCCGGCACCATGGTGCGGAACTTCCAGCACTTGAACAGCTGGCCGTGGCGGCCGACGCGCTCGTGGCCGAACAGCACCGCCCCGCCGGACTTGTGGACCTGCCAAGCGACGACGGCGAGCAGCGGTGCCGTCGCCAGCAGCAGCAGGCTGCCGGCGACGATGTCGAAGCCGCGCTTGAGCGCCTGCGACCAGGGCCTGGCCAAGTTGTTGTAGATGCGCAGCGACAGCACGTCCTGGCTGAAGAAATGGGTGATCCGCGCCCGGTTGATCGGCAGGCCGCGCAGGGGCGTGACCACGTCGATGTCGCCGTAGCGCAGCGACAGGCTCTCGATGAAGGCCTCGCGCCTGGCCATCTCCTCGAGCTCGAGGGCGACGACGACGTGCGGCTGGCCGAGCCAGGCCGGCAGGCCGCGGGCCTCGGCGTCGATGGCCTCGACCGGGATCGCCCGGCCGGCGAAGGCCAGGCTGGCCGGCCGGTCGCTGCGGCCCGAGGGGTCGATGAAGGCGACGATCTCGTAGCCCAGATGGTTGGCCGGCCCCAGGTGCGAGTCGTAGGCGAAGGCCATCGCCGCCTCGATGGCGTTGGGGCCGGTGCCGACGATCACCGTCGGCTGGCGCCAGCTGCCCAGCCGCGACGAGACGTGCTTGGCGCCGATGCGCACGAAGGGCAGGGCCAGCGCCACCAGCGTCCAGCTCGTCACCACCCAGGCGCGGCTGAAATTGACCTTCATCAGGTAGAGCAGGGCGGCGTCGGCGACCAGCGCCAGGCCGGCGACGATCAGCACGTCGCCCAGCTCCTGCCAGAACGGCCGGCGGCGGCTGTAGTGGCCCAGATGGTGGAAGGCGGTGATGCAGGCGGCGGTGAGCAGCAGCAGGATGGCGCTGCGCTCGAGGCCCCAGTTGCGGTAGGACAGGTTGATCAGGCCGCCCAGCCAGAAGGCCGAGGCCAGGGTCAGGATGTCGATGCCGGGCAGGAACAGCCGGCTGCGCAGGGAGCGCCGCGGGGCCAAGCGCAAGGTGCTCGCGAAAGAATCGATCGCCATGGCGCTTCCCAAGTCGGCGACGGTGATCGTGCCGCTTCCTTCAACAACCGACCGGCATGGCACGCCACGCAGACATGCCGACACCCCAAACCCACCCGACGGTCCGAACGGAAACAAAATCGCACTTTTTAACCATATCTTCAATATTGCCGGCTTTGTGCCCGCCACATACGGCATTCTCGGGTATGCATGAGTGTCGCGGCGGCGACAGGAGCGACGACGGCGGCGGCGCGGCGCAATACACGCCTCACCCAGTTGCCGCGCTCGGCGGAGAACTCCGGCAACGCGCCACCGCGCAATACCATGATCTGCGGCAAATTCAACAACGAGCACAGTTGAGAGGCCGCGTCGGTGACGGCGAAGGCCGGACCGCTGAAAACCTGGTGGACGACCAAGTCGATCTCATTGCGCCAAACGACCAACGAGCGCAATGTGTCAGCCAGTCGCGGCAGTCGCGCAGGAATATGCGAAGTGACGCGCATCGAATAGCCATCGTCCGCCAGCAGCGCGGCCAGGATTTCGCCCTGCGTGGTGACCCAGCCGGGATTGACGCCAAGCATCGGCCCAACGAAGCACAAGCGGGGCAACCCCGGTCGCACTGCAACGGCTGGATGATCCTCAAGAGTTCCAGTGATAGCCATATCCATTGCGCGAGTGCAGGCTCTCCGGCTCGCCAACAGCCGGGAAAATCGATGACGAGCGGGTGGATGGTATCCGTAGACGCGCGCCCCACGTCTCGGCAAAGAGAGCGGCCACGGCTGCCTGGTAATGTCGATAAGTAAAACGATGAGCCGCGGCGACCCCTGCACGAGCAGCTGCCGACCAGGTATCCGGCTCGGTCACGAAACGGGCGATTGCCGCACTCATACCATCAATATCGTCCGGGGGCAGGGCCACACCGGCCCCCGTGTCGGACAGGATCTGCGGGATACTGGAGACAGCCGCGGCCACCGGCACTACGCCGAACGCCATCGCCTCACTCAGCACCTTCGGCCAACCCTCGGACTGGGACGGCAGCAAGATGAAATGAGCCGGCACATAGTATTCGGCGACATTCGACCGGGGTACCCAGCCCAGAAATTCCGCCCGCAAGCCGTGCTCCCGCGCCCACGTCTCGTAGCGCGGCCGATCGGGGCCGTCGCCCAGTAAGCGCAACCGGTAGGGGATGCCCCGCGCATCCAGGGCCTGTGCCACGCGCAGTACCCGTCCGACACCCTTGCCCTCATTGAGCGCGCCGACAAAAAGCAGTTCCAACGGCAGGGAGAGGGTCTTCATCGCGGCGGCCGCGCCGCCGCCCGCCGCTTCTTCGTCGGTCAGACATGGATTATAAAACGAGTGAATATGAGGCGGTTCATCGGGCCAGCTTCCGTTGACCGTCACTACCCCGCGATGCCGGTTTTCCCGCAGCCAGCGCCGTTGCAGGGCGTAGGACCACGGCTCGTTCCCCTTCGGCCGCCAGTTGCCGGCATATTTCACCCAGCGGCAGGGCGGTTCCTTCGCGTGGCGTAACAGCAGCAGTGCCAGCAGGCTGATGTTGGCCGGACAGCGAACGTGAACAGCGTCGGCGCGTCGCATCTCTTCACGAATGACGCTCGCGTAGGCCGGATAGGCGGTCAGGATACCCAGCTTGGCCACCGGAGAATTTCCCCCGGCGGGAGCGACAAGGCGAAGGCGCACGTTCGGCGCGGCGTGGGGTAGCGCGCTCGACGGGGCGGTGCCAGGCTCAAGGGTCGCCACGTGCGTCACCTCGTCGAACAACTCGGCCAGATAGTCGATCTCGCGCACGGTCGGCCCCCAGCCGACAAGCTCGCCTTCGCGCTCGTGATGGGTAGTATGAGATACGATGAGCAGACGCATAGTTAACTCCGACAGATAATCTCAGCGCACCCCAACAGACACGGGCGGCAGAAGCGAGCGCAGCAACTTGTCATAGGCAATAGTGCGTTCGGTCCACGTCGCCGCCTGAGCCGCCTCGCGTGCGCGCCGACCCATCTCCTGGCAGCGCGCCTCGTCGTCCAGCAGCACAAGGATGGCCGCCGCCGTAGCCTCAGGATCGTTCGGCGGCACACTGAGGCCGGTCTTGTCCTCAATGATAGCCTCAGTCAGTCCGCAATCCCGGCTGACGATGGCCGGTGTGCCGCACAGCGCTGCCTCCTGCACGACGATTCCATAGCCTTCCACGTCACCATCGGCCGCCCGGCGGCTGACCAGCACGAACACATCGGCCAGTTGATAAGCGATCGGCAATTCCTCGTCGGATATAAGCCCAACAAATCGCACCTGTTCGGCAACCCCCAATTCCACAGCCAGCGCCTCAAACTCCGGTTGTCGCCGCGGCAGTCCAGCCATCACATAGACCGTGTCGGGTCGCGCCGCCAGGATACGCGGCAAGGCGCGGATGACAACGTCCTGCGCCTTGCGCTCGCCGACCTGACCGACCGTTAGAAGTACGCGCGCGTCGCCCAGCTTCCATTTACGACGCAGCGCGGCCGTCATCGCCGTTGTGCCGGGGTGGAATCGCTCGCCGTCGGCGGCGTTGTGGATGACAACCAGTCGTCGGGGTCGGGCCGCGGCACGGATCAGCCCGGCCGTGTATTCGCTGACCGCGACCACGGCTGTGGCCTCGGCGACGGCGCGCCGCGTCAGGAAGCGGGCGACGGGCGACGGGGAGAGGAACTCGCTGCCGTGGCCTATTGCAGCCCAGGGCAGCCGATAGAGTGAACCGGCCGCGGCCGCCGTCCAGAGTGCGCGATTGCCGGAAGCAACCATGAGTGACGGTCGCTGGTTGCGCACGGCCGCGTGGATCAGACTGGCGCGTTTGGCCCACCAACTTGTTCCGGCGTCACGCTCCGGCAAGGGCGTGATTTCGAACTCCTGCCTGTGGTTGAAGGCGTCGCGTATCTCGCTGGCGACGTAGGATTGTGGCGATAGGACCCGCACGCCCCAACCCAGTCGCGCCAGGTGGCGTGCCAGTTGGTAGGCATGGGTACCGATGCCGCCCGGCCCCGGCGGAAATTCGCTGCTCAACAGGAGCAAGCGGGGAGTGTCGTCCTGTTTCATCGTTGGTTCGATGACCATTGTCTCTCGCTTGTCATTTGTGTCCGGCCGGGGCATGGAGCGCTTTCCTGCCGAGGGATTGAACGGCTGCAGGCGATTCATCTTTATCCGGGCGCTGGATCTGCCACATGGCGAATGCCAACGCGATCGCCAGCGGAACAACCGCCAGACGGATG
>JRYE01003365.1_pt1 | contig 16413 bp, 9 predicted proteins | sample 235321 | NCBI WGS metagenome assembly JRYE01 (sample SAMN03074214, study PRJNA261473) | activated sludge metagenome | biome: Common Effluent Treatment Plant; feature: Wastewater; material: Activated sludge; isolation source: activated biomass in a lab-scale reactor treating industrial wastewater at... | reverse complement strand
GATGAACGACATCATCCGCCTTCTCCCCGACCATGTGGCGAACCAGATCGCGGCGGGCGAAGTGGTTCAACGCCCGGCCAGCGTGGTGAAGGAGCTGTTGGAAAACAGCGTCGACGCCGGTGCGCACCAGATCACCTTGGTGGTGAAGGAAGCCGGGCGCACCCTGATCCAGGTGATCGACGATGGGCAAGGCATGGGCCCCACCGATGCGCGCACCTGCTTCGAGCGGCACGCCACCAGCAAGATCCGCACGGCGGACGAACTGCACACGGTGCGCACCAAGGGCTTCCGCGGTGAGGCGCTGGCCAGCATCGCTGCCATCGCCCAGGTGGAGCTGAAGACGCGCACGGAGGGCCACGACGTGGGCACGCGCATCCTGATCGAAGGCAGCCGCGTGATGGCCCAGGAGGTGGTGGCCTGCCCGGCGGGCACCAACCTGCAGGTGCGCAATCTGTTCTACAATGTGCCGGCCCGGCGCCAATTCCTGAAGAGCGATGCCGTGGAGATGAAGCATGTGCTGGAGGAGTTCCAGCGGGTGGCCTTGGCCCATCCGGGCATTCATTTCCGCTTGATCAGCAACGATCAGGAGCTGTTCAACCTGGAAGCGGGGAACGAACGGCAGCGGATCGTGCACATCATGGGCCGCAAATACGATGAGCGCCTGGTGCCCGTGGAGGAATCCACGGAATTCGTCCGCGTGGAAGGCTTCGTGCTCAAGCCTGAGTTTGCCCGGCGCAACCGGGGCGAGCAGTATTTCTTCGTCAACCAGCGCTTCATTCGCAGCCCGTACCTGGAGCACGCGGTACGCAAGGCCTACGCCGAACTGATCGCCAAGGAGAACTACCCGGGGTGGTTCCTCTTCCTGGACCTGGACCCGGCCTGGATCGACGTCAACATCCACCCCACCAAAACGGAGGTGAAGTTCCGCGATGACCGCGCCGTGTACGCCATCGTACATGCCGCGGTGCGCCGCGCACTGGGGCGGTTCAACATCACGCCCAGCATTGATTTTGAGCCGGAGCCGGCCCTGTTGCAGGGTGCAGCCATCCCGGAAGGCATTCCGACCGAACCCCCGATCGGCCAAGGTCGTTGGAGGCCGCACGACCTGCCCCCGCATACTTCCGGCGCCGGGTGGCAGCAGCTCTTCGACTTGGGCAACGAATCCATGGGGCAGCGCCAGGTGCCTGAACCGGCAACCCTTCCGGGAGCGGGCCCGAAACAGCAGTCGCCGGACCTGGAAGGGACCGGGCAACGGCCGGTGTTCCAACTGTTGGGCCGTTACCTGCTGGCCCAAGTGAAGAGCGGCTTTGTGGTGGTGGACCAGCAGCGGGCTCAGGAGCGGATCCTGTATGAACAGGCCCTTGCTTCCCTGGGGCACGGAGGCGGCAGCAGCCAAACCCTGCTTTTTCCGGTAAGCATGGAATTGAACGCTCCCGACCATGCCTTGCTGGTTTCGGTATTGCCCGACCTGCACGCCTTGGGCTTCCATGTAGAGATGCTAAGTGGCCGCACCGTGGTGGTGAACGGCATGCCCGCGGAAACCGGCACGGATGACCCCGCCGGGCTGTTGGGTCAATTGCTGGAACAGGTGCACGCCCGGGGCGGCGACCTGAAAAGCGAGCGGCACGCCACCTTGGCGCGCAGCTTCGCCCACAGCGCCTTGCGGCAACCCGTGAAAACACTGCGCACCGCCGAGATGCACGATCTGATCGACCGCCTCTTCGCCTGCCAGATGCCCTACTTCACACCGGGCGGCAAGCCCATCCTGATCACCTACGGACCCCGGGAGCTCAACGAACGCTTCGAACGCTGATGCAAGCTTATGCCAACCCCGCCTCCCGCCTGCCCGAGGTGGTGAAAAACCTGTTGATCATCAACGGGCTGATGCTGCTGCTGAAGATCGCCATGGGCACCGACGGCCTTGGGCGCAGCGTGTTGGACAACTGGCTGGGCCTGCACGTGATCGGTTCACCGGATTTTAAGCCGTGGCAGATCCTCACGCACATGTTCCTGCATGCCGGACCCGGCAGCGGACCGGGCTGGTACTGGCACATCGTTTCCAACATGTTCGCCTTGTGGATGTTCGGCGGGCCCATTGAAAACGTGATGGGCTCCAAGCGCTTCCTGAACTACTACCTGCTGTGCGGGCTGGGTGCCGCCGCCCTGCAAATGAGCGTGAGCTATGCCGAAACACGGTCGCAGGCGGCCGAACTGGAAGCCGTTGGCGTAACCACCGCGGAGGTGAAGGAGATCGTGGCTGCCAGCCACATTTCCCCGGACGAGGCCGACCAAGTGATGAACCGGATCATTCGCGAACATCCCGGCAGCGGAACACAGGTGCAGGCCATGTTCTGGAACTATGCCGGGGTAATGGTGGGGGCCAGCGGCGCCATCTTCGGCATCCTCATCGCCTTTGGCATGCTGTTCCCCAATGTGGAACTGATGCTTCTTTTCCTGCCCATCCCCATCAAGGCGAAATACTTCGTGGCCCTGTACGGCCTGTGGGAGCTCTTCGCGGGCGTGCGCCAACAGACCGGCGATAATGTGGCGCACTATGCGCACCTCGGCGGCCTCATTTTCGGCTTCTTCCTGATCCGGTACTGGAAGCGGAGGGGGGTGTTCGGAGGCGGCGGTTGGCGGTAGGCAGCAGTTCACCGGTCACAAACCACCAGCTGGTCCCACACTAACTTTCCACTTTCAACTTTCCACTTTCAACTTTCCTATTTTTCTCTTTCCTCTTTCTCCCCCATGTCCATCGCCGACGACATCAAGCACCAGTGGCACACGGGCGGCATGTTGAAGAAGCTGCTGATCGTCAACGTTGGCGTGTTCCTGCTGATCTGGGCCGTGGAACTGGCGGGGTGGCTGTTCAACACCAAGGGATTGAGCGTGTTGCTGCTGAACCAGCTCATGGGTACCAGCAACCCCTCCAAGCTGTTGTTCAAGCCGTGGACGCCGGTGACGTACATGTTCACCCACCAGGCGCCGATGCACCTGTTTTGGAACATGGTGATGTTCTGGTTCAGCGGACAGATCTTCCAAGGCATCCTCGGCGACAAGCGGCTGCTGGGCAACTACCTGCTGGGCGGCTTGGCCGGTTTCGCGTTCTATGCCTTGGGTTCGTTGATGCCCGACCACCTGGCCTTGGGCAGCCACGGCCCCATCCTGGGTGCCTCCGCCGCCGTGATGGGCGTGTTCATCGGCATCGCCAGCTACCGGCCGGACATGGTGGTGAACCTCTTCCTGCTGGGCCCGGTACGGCTGAAATACATCGCCCTGGCCGTGCTGGTGCTGGACCTGATCGCCATCCGTACCGGCAACAACACGGGCGGACATTTGGCCCACTTGGGCGGGGCCTTGTACGGCTATTGGGCCGCGCGGCAGTTGGCCAAGGGCAACGACTGGTCCGGTGCGTTCATTGACCGGCTTTCGCGCATACCGAAGCTCTTCAGCGGAAGCAAAGGACCGAAGCTGCGCGTGGAAAAGCGGCCGCCGCACAATGTTCGAGGCACTGTCACGGATGCCGACTTCAACGCCTTGAAGAAGCAGAAACAGGAGCGCATCGACGCCATCCTGGACAAGATCTCGCGCAGCGGCTACGACAGCCTGAGCAAGGAAGAGCGCGACTTTCTCTTCAAGAGCGGCAATGACCACTGACCGCCCGCCCTCCCATGGCCGCCTGCGCCCTTCCCGCTGGCACCGGCCGCTTTGGTGGGCCAATGGCCTGGCCGTTGCGGGCCTGCTGCTCGCCTATCTGGGCACCCAGGTGAGCCCTGCCACCTGTTGGCCCTTGGCGCTGTTCGGCATGGCCTATCCCTGGTTGTTGTGGGCCAATGTCTTCTTCATCGGTTGGTGGTTGTTGTTCCGGCGTCGCCGTGCATGGCCTTCGCTGCTGGCCATCCTGCTGGGTTGGAGCTTCCTGGCCGAGTACGTGCAACCCTTCGGGCGCACACGGCAGCCCGCGGACACCCGCCAGCCGTTCACGCTGATGAGCTGGAACGTGCGTTTGTTCAACCTGTACAACTGGACACACAACCAACAGACCCGTGATGAGATCATGGAGCTGTTGCGCGTGGAGGACCCCGACATCCTGTGCATGCAGGAATTCCTCAATGTGGGCCCTGGCAATCCACTGATGGTGAAGGACAGCCTGCTGTCCAGCTACCGTTTCACCGCATGCGCCGACGCGTATACCGTGCATGCCCGCGGCGATCACTACATCGGCATCGCCATCTTCAGCACCTTTCCGGTGGTGGCCCAAGGCACGCTGCACTTCCCCGACGAGCTGAACAACCTCTGCCTGTGGGCGGACATTGCCCTGGGTGCCGACACCATCCGGGTTTACACCGCCCACTTGGCCAGCCTGCGCTTCGGCGACAACGACTACCAGTTCATCCGCAGCCTGGAACAGGGCGCAGGCCGGGATTCGCTGGCTACCGCAGGCACACGCATCCTCCGGCGCATGAAGAATGCCTTCCTTCGGCGCTCCACGGAGGTGGCCGCCATCACCGCGCACATGGCCAGCTCACCTTGGCCAGTGGTCTACTGCGGCGACCTGAACGACACACCCATGAGCTACAGCTACCACGAGCTCAGGCGCGCGGGCCTTACGGATGCCTTCGTGGAGAGCGGACGCGGTTTCGGCAATACGTACATCGGCGATGCGCCCAGCTTCCGCATCGACCACATCCTGCACGGGCCGCAATTCCGCTCCTGGGGCTTCCGCACCCTGCCGGATGAACTCAGCGACCACCACGCCATCATCGCCTCGCTGGGGCTGAAGGACGAGTGAAGCGCGGGCCTTCCCGCGCAGCTCCCCGCCACGGGCCTCAACGCTTGATGAACCGCTGGTGGCGCACCTCATCGGGGGCCATCACCGACCTGATGACGTACATGCCCGGCGGCAGGGCCTCCACCGCAAGCTCCGCCGAGCTCGCCTGCACGGTCCTGCGCAGGAGCAGCCGCCCGTCCAAGGCCCATACCTCCAAGCGGCCCAAAGGCCGCTCCGCCTGCACCGCAAGGCGGTCATCCGCCGGGTTGGGCGACAGGGTGAGCGAGCCCATGCCCGCCTCCGGGACGCCCGAGCCGATCTCCACGGTGAGCACGCTGGCATCGGTGATCACCGGCGGGTTGAAGTCGAAGTAGATATTGGCGCTGTTCTCGATCGTGGTCCCCGGCAGCAACGGGCCCTTCGGCTTTATCCGGAAGCTCACGAAGCCATGGCTTGCCGGCTCATTGATGTTGCTCTCCGGCAGCAGGATGCCCTGGAAGTTGAAACTGAGCGTGCCCTGGCCGGACAGGTTCGCCTGGTTGTGGTGCGAGGAGGCGCCGGCCTCGAAGGTGCCGGGGTCGAGGAAGGCCGGCAGCGTGTCCGTGATCAGCACATTGAACGCGGTGTCCGTGCCGGTGTTCTGGAACTCGATGGTGTAATCGATCCACGCGTCCTCATCCAGCACATAGCTGCTGCTGCTGTGCGAAGCATTGGTAAGGGCGGTCTTGCGGTTGGGGTCGTAGGCACCGGTGATCTCCCGCTGCACCGTGACGGTATTGTTGGTCAGGTCCTGTTCCGGCTGCGCGATGCCAACCGTAGCGGTATGCGCCAGCACAGTGCCCAGCAAGGTCACGTCGGGAGGCACATCGAAGGTGGCCGACACCTGCCTGCTCCCGAAGGAGGTGAGCTGGGGCAGGTTCCAGGTGATCGTGTTCCCGGTGACGCTGGCAGGGGCAGGCACCGCACTGGTGTAGGCCAGCAGCGGATCGAAGGCCAGGGTGAGCGTGACGGCGCCCGTGACCCCGACGCTCAGGTTCTTGGCGTTCAGCGCGATGGAAGTGGGGAAACCCGGCCGCGCCGGGCCTTGCGCCCCATAGACGGTCACGTCCGTGGGCAGCAAGGCGGTGTCCGGGAAGTTCCGGGCCACGGAAACGCTCCACATGGAAAGCGTGAACGGCTGGGGGGCGCCTGCGCAATGCTCGGCCACCACGGAACTGAGCTGCTCCACGGTGTAGGATCCGTACGGCAGCGTGGCCTTGTATTTCCCCTGTGCATCGGTGAGGGCATAATATCCGCCCGGCTCGATCAGCATCACCGACCCGCTCACGCGCACCGGGTCCGGGCCGGTGCAGCTCATGTTATCGTCCATGCTGGCCACCCCGTACACCTGGCCGCAGGTGTATCCCAGGTCCGGCACGGTGACCCAGATGGTGTCGGTGCATTCCGCATAGTCCGGGTAATACTCATCGTAGACCCAGGTGAAATAGGGATCGGCCGGTCGGGGCCTCATCAGCAGCCCGTACGTGCCGGGGCCTAGTTCGGGCAGTACGGCCGTGGTGGCGCCCGGGCCGTACAGGACCGGATCCCAAGACGGCGGATGCCTGACATAGTCCCACCCACTGGCAGGGGTGCCGAGAAGGCCCGTCCAGATGGCATAGACCCAGCCGTTGGAAGTGGCTGGCAGCTGCAAGATCACCTCGCCCGTGGCGGCCCCGCCGCACGATCCCTGCACATCCAGCACCTGGGGCACAGGCACCACCTGCGGGGAGGGGATCACGCCTCCCACCGTGCCGGGGCATCCATTGCCATCGGTGAACGTGGCGGTGAACGGCGTGCCGGGCGCAAGCTGGTCATCCCACAGTGAAAAATAAAGAACAGGGTCGTTGAACGGGTCTGCCGAGGTATACAAGGACATACTGTAGCCGTTGTCGGAGAACTGGTAGGGCCCGGGCCCTGTGACGTTGCTGTTGCCGAAGAAGCGGTAGCCCTCGGGGGTACACGTTACCGGCTTGGGGTACACGGTGAGCGGCCCCCCCGATCCGCCGACCGTGGCCGAGGCCGAGCCTGTTCCGCCAAGGGCGTCCGTCACCGTGACCGAATAGGAGCCCACGCCCAGGTTAGTGATGGAGGAGGCCGTGGACCCGGTGTTCCACAAATAGGTGTAGGGCGGTACGCCATCGCTGATGAACCCCACGGAGACGGAGCCCGAGTTCGGTGACCCGCAGGTGACGTGCTGTACGTTCAGGGGCACGGTGAAGGCGTGGGCGGCGGAGGCGAAGAGCAGGCCGCCAAGCAATGCGTGGTATTTCATGATGCAGTCCGAATGATGAATGATGAATGATGAATGAAAAGATGCCGTTGGAAAGACGCATCCGCCCCCCCGCAGTTGCCTCCCGAGGCACCAGCTTCGATGGCGCGGGGCGTTGGCGGCCGCCTGGCCCCTCGGCTCAGGGGCCCGTCTCCGGGCGCAGGGCCGGCATCGGCGCGGGGGCGGGCACCGGCTCCACCGCATAGCCCATCCGGCGCAGGCGCTCCAGCACGCCGTCCGCCCCGGGCAGGTGCGCGGCGCCCACCGCGAAGAGCAGCGCCTTGTCGGCCTGCATCAGGCTGTCCGCCCGCTGCGCCATCACCTGGTTGCGCGCGGTGAGCAGGCGCTCGTTGAAGCCGTCGGAAAGCCCCCCCAGGGAGGCGATGCGGGTAAGGCGGCCGAGGTCCTGCGCGGCGTAGGCCTCCATCATGCTGTCCATGTCGGCCGCGTACAGGCCGTTGCGCACCAGCTGCAGCAGCATGCCGGCCTGTTCCTTCAGGGGCAGGTCGTCCACGGCGGCGAGCTGCTCCTCCAGGGTCTCCAGGCCCAGGGTCTCCAGGCCCATTTCGCGGGCCTTCACTTGCAGGTACTGGTCCAGCACCATGGCGCTGTCGGTGCGCATGGCGCTCTCGCTCAGCAGGCTCATGAGGAAGAAGGGCTTCATGCGGCCGGCCATCACCGCCACGGGGCCCAGGTGCTCGGCAATGGCCTCCTGCACCTGCTTCCACTGGCGGCCGGTATAGAGGTCGGCCAGTTGCTGGCCATCGGGCATCATCATGGCCATGGCCAGGCTCAGCGAAGGGAGGGCGGCATCGGTGAGGTCCAGTTCCCCGGCCACGCCGTCCAGCCCGCGCATGGCACCCAGTACTTGCGGCACTTGGCCGAAGGCGCGGGCATCGCGGCTGTGCACGGTGCCCAGCACGTAGCTGGCGCGGCCGCCCGCAGGCCCTTCCACACGCCATAGCAGGCCCTGGGCCGGGGGCTGCGCCCAGCTGGAAAGAGGTGCCCAAAGGAGCAGGAACGAGAGCAAGCGCACGGCCGCAAGTTAGCCCGGCGGGCGGCACGCGCTACCAGGGCGCGTAGGCCAGCAACAGCAGCAGCACGGCCAGCACACCGCTGACCAGCCCGCTCATGAAGATCACCTGGCTGCGATCGAGGGAGGAGGGCCGTGACATGGAAGAGAGGGTTGGACTGGCTAGACGAAGCGGCCGGGCGGGGGTTGCCAGCGGCGCCCGCAATGCGCTGCCTTGCGCGGGCGCTTCCGGGCACGGCGCCTGGGGTACCTTCGCCGCCCCGCGATGAGCACCCCGCTAAAAGCTGCTTTCCAAACCTTGGGCTGCAAGCTCAACTTCGCCGAGACCAGTACGCTGGCCCGGTCGCTGGAGGATGCCGGTTATGCCCGCGTGCGTGAGGAGGAAAGACCGGACGTGTTCGTGCTCAACACTTGCAGCGTCACCGAAAATGCCGACCGTGAGTGTCGCCGCATCATCCGCCGCTTCCGCAGCATCAACCCGGAGGCGTTCATCGCCGTGGTGGGTTGCTACGCCCAACTGAAACCGGAGGCCATCGCCGCCATTCCCGGCGTGGACCTGGTGCTGGGGGCCAACGAAAAATTCGATCTCGCCGGCCATTTGGCGGAGCTCGACGGCAAGCAAAGCTGCGGCCGGGCACTGTACGGCGCCATCAAGGAGGTAAAGCGCTTCGTGCCCTCGTTCAACGCCAACGAACCGGGCATGGCGGCAGGTCCTTCCGGCGGCCGCACCCGCACCTTCCTCAAGGTGCAGGACGGCTGCGATTACTTCTGCTCCTTCTGCACCATTCCGCTGGCGCGGGGCCGCAGCCGCAGCGGTACCATCGCCGAAACCGTGGCCACCGTGCAGGCCATCGCCGCCACGGGCGTGCAGGAAGTGATCCTGACGGGGGTGAACACCGGCGACTTCGGCCGCGGCCACGGCGAAGACTTCCTTGAACTGGCACGGGCATTGGACCGGGTGGAGGGCATCCGGCGTTTCCGCATCAGCAGCATTGAACCCAACCTGTGCAGCGAAGAGGTGATCAACTTTGTAGCAGGGAGCCAGCGCTTCATGCCGCATTTCCACATGCCCCTGCAAAGCGGCAGCGACACCATCCTGGAGCGCATGCGGCGGCGCTATGGAACGGCCCTTTATGCCGAACGCGTGGAGCGCATAAGGCAACTGATGCCGCACGCCTGCATCGGTGCGGACGTCATCACGGGCACACCGGGGGAAACGGACGGGGAGTTCCTGAAAACACACGCCTTCCTGCGGAGCATTGAGGTGGATTACCTGCACGTGTTCACGTACAGCGAGCGCGCCAACACCACTGCCGTGCGCATGGACGACACCGTGCCCATGGACGTGCGCCGCGACCGCACCCGCCAGCTGCGCAGCCTCGGGGCCAAGCTGCACCGGGCTTTCCAGGAGCGCCACCTCGGCACCGTGCGCCCCGTATTGTTCGAGTACGGCAGTGAAGACGGCGATGGCAGCCCGGAAGACATGGCCGGCTACACGGACAACTACCTGCGCGTATCCATGCCGTACGATGCGGCATTGGCCAACACGGTGCGCACCGTTCGGCTCGGCGCCGTGGACGGGGACGGCCACGTGCGGTGCCAACCCTTTGCGAAGGCCATGGCGCATTGATCAACAGCCGGGGTAGCATCCGCAACAGGCGCGTAGAGCCGTATGAAGCGCTCCACGAAGCCCCGGCCACACTTGGACCGGCAGATTCGTTACATTTACCGCCGGAGGTTTCCAACATGCCCTTGTTCGCATCTTGCTTCGAGCGCACAACACCTGCCTGGTGCGCAACCGCCCAATGCGAGTGAAGAAGTGGACCATGCCGACCATGGGCATCACGGCGAATCTCGAAAACCTGAACCCCTTAACCCAACCAACATGACCGCATCTGTACGAACTATTCAGCTGGCCCGCGAGCAATCGTGGGGCCTTCGGCTCCTCATCTCCCTACTGATGTTAGCCGGTGCCTTTGCCACCGGGCTATACGCACAGGTGGGAAACGTCTGCGGCACACCGATCGTGGTGACTGCCCTGCCCTATGATGATGCCGGAAACACCTCCACCTATGGCAACGACTATGGCCAAGCGGATGTCCCTCCGGTGGCTACTGACGCCGTCACCAACGGAACCGGCAGCAATTATTACCTGACGGGTTTCGACGTGGTGTACGCCTACACGCCTTCAGGCAACCAGGAGATCACCATCTCCACCACCAATGACGACGATTGGATCGGCCTGTGGGCTTTTACCGGGTGCCCGTTCAGCAGCACGGTGGGCTACCACACGGCGATCAGCGGAGCCACCCGTTCCATACCCAACCTGCCCGTGCTGGGGGGCACCACCTACTACTTCGTCATCTCCACTTGGGATGCGCCCCCAACCACCAATTACACCATCCACATCGAGCTGAACTGGGCGGCGGAACCCTGCGTGGGCACGCCCGCCCCAGGCGCCACCACGGGGCCTTCGGGCGCTTGCTTGGGAGTACCCTTCACACTGGGTGTGGAGAACCCGTCGACGAACAGTGGCATCACCTACCAGTGGGAAACTTCCACGGACGGCACTACTTGGGCCAATGCACCAGGCACCAGCACGGCAAGCACCTATGCCACCACCCAGTCCGAAGACACTTGGTACCGGGTACAAGTCACCTGCGATGAGCATAGCACGGCGATCAGCACCCCGCTCTTGGTGGCCATGAACGCTCCCAACGAGTGTTACTGCATCCCCACCGGCGCGGCCAACAACGCGGATGAGATCATCAACTTCACCTTGGCCGACCTGAGCAACACCTCCGCCCCTTCGGAGGGTATTGACGGTTATTCCGATTATACGGGTACCGTTCCGGCCGCCCAACTGCTCGCGGGATCCACCTATGCGGCATCCATTACCGGCGGAACCGGCAGCGGCAACCACGGTGCGGCCATTTGGATCGACTACAACGACAACGGATTGTTCGAGGCCGCCGAACGGGTAGCCTTCCTCGGCAACAACATCCCCGCATCCACAGCAACGAGTTTCCCGCCGTTCATGGTGAGTGCAGCCCCGGGAGTGCACCGCCTGCGGGTGCAGTACACCTATTTCCAGGATGGCGGCTCATTGGATCCCTGCGTGATCTCCACCACGTATGCAGAGACCGAGGATTATCTGGTGGAGATCACCGTTCCCGATTGTGTACCTCCGGAAGGCGTTAGCTTGAGCAACCTGACCGACACCAGCGTGGACATCACTTGGACGGACAACGCCTCCCTGAGCTACAACTACGAGGTGCGCACCTCCGGGGAACCGGGCAGTGGTCCCACTGGCCTGGAGCTCAGCGGCAACGTGGCCTCGGGCACCCCGGCGATCACCTTGGGGCCCTTGACCAACGGCACGGCCTACATGGTTTACGTGCAGGGCGTGTGCGATGGCAGCGAAAGTGCTTGGACCATGGGCCTGGGCTTCACGCCCGGCTTGGTGCAGATCGGTGGCGGTGCCGGTACCAACGGCTATTTCCCCATCTACACCTGCTATGGGTACAACTATTCGCAGCAGATCTACTTAGCCAGCGAATACCTGGGGCAGCCCTACATCACCAAGATCGCGTTCAAATACACCGGCGGCAGCACCACTGTTGCCAACTGGAACAACTGGACCGTGTACATGGGCAACACCGAACAGGCCAGCTTCAGCAGCACCACCGATTGGATACCTCTTTCTACGATGGAACTGGTTTACTCCGGTCCGGTAAACCCGGTGGAGGGCGAGTGGATGGAGATCAACCTGAACCCCGGATTCTTGTGGGACGGCACCAGCAACATGGTGGTAGCAGTGGATGAAAACGTAGGCGGTTATAGCTGCACGGCCAATTGGGCGTCGTTCGGTGCGGGCAGTAACCGCGGGCTGCTCTATTACAGCGACGGCACCAACCCCGACCCGTCCTCGCCACCGGAAGCCAACTACGGCCCGCAGAGTTCCATTGCGCAGATCCAGTTCAGCACCGGCACCATTCCCACCTGCCTGCCGCCCACCGGCCTTGGGCTCAGCAATTTGAGCGCCTCCGGCGTGGACTTCACCTGGAACCCCAGCAGCAGCGATCCGGCAGGTGGTTACTCCTGGGAACTGCACGATGCCAATGACCAGATCGTGGACAACGGCACCACCAACGACACCAACGTCACCATTTCCGGCCTGGAGCCCAACACCACGTACAGCCTGTATGTAGGCAGCGATTGCGGAGCAGGCGATCTGAGCAGCACGGTGGGAACAGGCAGCTTCACCACCCCCTGCGTAGCGGCCGACGCACCCTTCACCGAAGGGTTCGAAAGCGGCTATGCTGATCAAACGGGTGTGGGCGGCTGCTGGTCCCAGCTGAGCACCGGCGGCGGCAATGCCTGGACCGCGAACAGCAGCATGACCACCTACAACCGGCAAGCCCGTACGGGGGCCTTCAACGCCTATCTGCAATATGGCAACACCGATTGGCTGTTCCACCCCATCAACCTCAATGCCGGCACCGTCTACCGGTTCACAGCCTATGCACGCCAAGATGGTGCCACGGCCGCCAACGCAAGCCTCACCTTGGCTTATGGCAACGACCCCACCGAGGCGGGCATGGTAAACACCGTGGTGAACGCGCAAGGGCTGGTCAACGGTGACTACCAAGTGGTGGAGGGTGATTTCTCCCCGGCCACCACCGGCATGTATTACATCGGCATCAAGGGCATGATCACCAGTGCGCCCTGGTACATTTCCTTGGATGACATTTCCGTGGTGTCCGTGGAGGTCTGCTCAGGCACGCCTGACCCCGGTGCCACCACGGGCCCCGCCAGCGTATGCCCCGGAGTGGCTTTCATGCTGGGCATTGAAGACCAATCCACCTATGCGGGCATCAGCTACCAGTGGGAAGTATCCTCCAATGGGACCATCTGGGCCGATGCCCCGGGCAACAGCACCGCAGCCACGTACAGCACCTCCCAAACCGCGACGACCTGGTACCGTTTGGAAATGACCTGCGACGGCGGAGGCACCGCGTACAGCACCCCGCTGCAGGTAACCCTCAAAGGCCCTACGGAGTGCTACTGCACCACGAGCTTCAGCACGGTGGAGCCGATCTGCAACGTCACGTTCTCGGACATCAACCACGATTCCGATCCCGCGATCAACGGATCTCCCGGCTTGGAGGACTTCTCTTCCGTGGTGGCGCATGTGCAAACGGGCAGTTCCTACGTCATCTCGGTCACGGGCAACACCAATGGCAACAACTCCAACCGGATCGTGGTGCACTTCGACTGGAACGGCGACGGCGTGTTTGATGCATACAGCTCCTTGGGCGAATTGACCAACGACCTGTGCACCAACGTTCGCTCAGCCACCATCCAAGTGCCCACCAATGCCGTGCTCGGCACCTCGTACATGCGGATCATCAAGAACCGCACCACCGCCCCCACCGACCCCTGCGCCACTTACACCTACGGGCAGGCTGAGGACTACTCCTTGGTGGTGTCCGGCCCCAGTGTGGTGGATTGCGAAGGCGTGGTGGACGGGCCGGCTATGCCGGGCACACCCTGCATCGCCACCAGCGGCTTCGGCGGAACGTGGAGCAACACGTGCGTGTGCGAAGAGAACGTGGGCATTACCGAGGAAGCTGCCGTGCAAGGCGTGGCCATCCACCCCAACCCGGCCACCACGGAGTTGTTCATCACCACCCCGGGCCAAGCCCCTGTGCATGTGAAGGTGTTCGACATGCTGGGCAAATTGACCATGGAGCAGGACGGGACAACCCGTTTGGACATTTCGGATCTTGCACCCGGCAGTTACAACCTGCTGATCACCGACCGCCAAGGAGCGATCCAAGCACGCGCGCGATTTGTGAAGCGGTAACCAAAGTATTACCAGGCCATGAAGGGGCTGTCCGAAAGGGCGGCCCCTTCGTTTTTATCCCCCCTACCGCACGCAAGCCGGGCGAAATCCGCTGACTTCCCCTCCCCGGCTCGGGTCTTGCCCGCTGTGCTTTCTCCACATGCCGATATCTTCGCCACCGTAAAACCGACGCCGCCGGGGTTCCGCATTCGTGGAGAGCAGGGCTCCTTCTGACCGGCAAACAGACTGCCCGCCATACCATGTACCCCACCCTCTACCATGCCCTCCTGGACCTCACCGGGCTGGACTGGCCCGTGCTGAAGTTCCTCAACAGTTTTGGGTTCTTCGTGGCAATTGCCTTCATGGCGGCGTATTGGACCTTGGTGCTGGAATTGCGGCGCAAGGAGGGAGCGGGCCTGTTACAAGCTACGCAGCGCACCGTGACCGTGGGGGCTGGTGCGCAGCCGGGTGAATTAGCCATGCAAGGCCTGGTGGGATTCATCCTGGGCTGGAAGGGCCTCTACATCCTGCTGTACTCCGCCGAGGTTACCGCCAATCCGCCAGGCTTCCTGCTCAGCGGCAAAGGCAGTTTCGCAGGCGGCATTGCCGTGGCAGCCTTGCTGGTGTGGCTGCTGTGGCGCGAAAAGCAAAAGCAGCGCTTGCCGCAACCCAAGCAGGAAACCCTTACCGTGCACCCATGGCAACAAGCGGGCAACATCACACTTACCGCCGCACTGTGGGGTTTTGTCGGTGCCAAGGTCTTCCACTGGTTGGAGAGCCCCCGCGATTTCCTGGACCTGGTGGCCACGGGCAATGTGCAAGACCTGGTCTCGGGACTCACCATGTATGGCGGCCTCATCGTGGCGGGCGCCATGGTGGTGCGCTACTTCAAAAAGCACGGCATGGCCATCCTTCCCAGCATGGACGCTGCCGCTCCTGGTTTGATGCTGGCCTATGGCATCGGGCGCTTGGGCTGCCAGGTGAGCGGCGACGGCGACTGGGGCATTGCCAACACCGCCGCCAAGCCGGGGTGGATCCCCCAGTGGTTGTGGAGCTACGACTACCCCAACAACGTAAACGCCGTGCTGGGCCCGCACCGCGGCGGGTACAGCGGTGTTCCCATCACGGACGGCACCTGCTTCGAGGGTTACTGCACCCACCTGGTGCCGGGCGTCTTCCCCACCCCGCTTTATGAAACCATCATGTGCCTGCTGCTTTTCGGCGCGTTGTGGTGGCTGCGCAAGCGCATTGGGCTGCCGGGAGCGCTTTTTGCGGTTTACTTGATCATGAACGGCGTGGAACGCTTCCTGATCGAAAAGATCCGAGTCAACGAACTCTTCCTCGGTACGTGGACCCAGGCCGAAGTGATCAGCCTCGGGCTGGTGCTCCTGGGCGCTGGTAGCCTGATCGCCCTGAAAAGACATCATTCCCATGGACCTGAAAAAGCTCACTGAACAAGTAGCCCTGCTGAGCAGGGACGTGGCGGCGTTCATCCGCGTGGAAAGCCAACGCTTCACCGATGACCGGGTGGAGAACAAGAGCCTCAACAACTTAGTGAGCTACGTGGACAAGGAGGCTGAGCAGCGGTTCGTGGAAGGACTGCGTGAATTGCTCCCGGAAGCCGGCTTCATCGCCGAGGAGGGCACGGGCGAACCCTCCCAGGGCCTGAATTGGGTGATCGACCCCTTGGACGGCACCACCAATTTCGTGCACGGCGTGCCCAGCTATTGCACCAGTGTGGCCTTGGTGCAAAAGGAGGAAATTCTGCTGGGCGTAGTGCTGGAGGTGACGCGCGACGAATGCTTTGCGGCTTGGCGGGGCGGTGGCGCCACCCTCAATGGCAACCCCATCAGCGTATCCACCAGGGACCAATTGCAGGACAGCCTCCTGGCCACCGGCTTTCCATACGACGACTTTGGCTTTGAGAGCGAATACATGGACCTGCTGCGCGAGCTGATGCACCGCACCCGGGGCATCCGCCGCTTGGGCAGTGCCGCCGCCGACCTGGCCTACGTGGCCTGCGGACGCTTCGAAGCCTTTTACGAATACGGGCTCAACAGCTGGGACGTGGCCGCTGGCGTCATCCTGGTCCGCGAGGCCGGCGGACGTGTCAGTGGCTTCCACCCTGCCAAGGATCCAGTGTTCGACGAAGAGATCGTGGCCAGCAACAACGCGATCCACGAGGAATTGCTGGAAGTGATCGAGCGCAATTGGCAGCGCCAGGACGCTTAATACCAATTAAACATTCAATTCCGGCCAAAGATGCGCAGCTAATTTTTCGCAGGGCGATCCGTAACGGGCGTTGCGTAGCGGTGCCTACGGAACGCATGGCACGGAGAAGCCATGTGGAAAAAGAGCAAGCAGATCGGCTGATATTGAATCATTGGTGTCCGGGATAAGCAACGGCATAGGTCGGGGCGCCCTGCCCTGTAGGGTAGTTCGAAGAACCTGTT
>JRYE01009314.1_pt1 | contig 16496 bp, 9 predicted proteins | sample 235321 | NCBI WGS metagenome assembly JRYE01 (sample SAMN03074214, study PRJNA261473) | activated sludge metagenome | biome: Common Effluent Treatment Plant; feature: Wastewater; material: Activated sludge; isolation source: activated biomass in a lab-scale reactor treating industrial wastewater at... | reverse complement strand
GCGGCAGCAGCCACCAGCGCCACAGCATCCGAACCATAGCGGCCGAGCAGACGTCGTCGGGTATCTTCCGACAGAGCGTCCAACTCCGGGGAGATCTCCTCAACCGGATTCAACACCGGCACATCCTCATGCAAGCGATCAAGGCGAGATTTCCCCTTTGCCGTATCCGCCTCATCGATCCGGCTGCACACTGCCTCCAGTGCCTGACGCGCGACCTGGCGAAAGGTAGTCAACTTGCCGCCGGTGACGGTCAATAGACCGTTCTCCTCCCAGACAACGTGATCGCGAGACTCGTCCGACGGGTCGAGCTTGCCGCTACCAATTACCGGACGGATACCGGCGAATGTCGCCATCACATCGTCGAGACCCAGTTCGAGTGCGGGGAAATAAGTGGTCAGGGCCGCCATCAGATAGGCAACCTCCTCGCCCGTAATGCTTGGATCGGTATCCATCGGCGGCGGACAATCGACGTCGGTTGTGCCGACAAGGGTTGCGCCCTCCCACGGAAAAGCGAACACCGGACGAGCATCCAGCGGATGCATAAAACTGACGGCCTGGGCCAGCGGCAAACGCCACGCCGGGAAAATCAGGTGGCTGCCGCGCAGAGGCCGAATACGAGCCTCGGCCCCAACCTGCACGCGCAACGTATCGGCCCAGGCTCCCGTGGCATTGATGATGGCCCGCGCCGATACCTCGATTGTAGATCCGCTTAATACGTCGCGCAGGCGAACGCCGGTCGCCTCGCCCGACTCGCCCAAAACAATCTTCTCGGCGCGAACGTAGTTGAAGGCGAACCCGCCGGCGGCAGTGGCCTCGCGAAGAACCCGCAATACCAGGCGGGCGTCGTCGGTTTGCGCGTCGTGATACTGAAAGCCACCGCGGAGACCCGTCGGTGCAATATAAGGGGCCATCATCTGGAAATCCTGTGGGCTGTAGTAGCGATGGCTCCATTGCAAGGCCATCAGGTCATAGACGGTCAGCCCCGCGCCATAAACCAGCCGCCCGGCGGCCGCCCCGTCGTTCTCATACTGGGCCAACAGGAAGCCAAGCGGGTCCACGAGGCCGGGGCCTTCAGCCAGCAGTTGCTCCCGGCCCTGCACTGAGGCGCGGGTCATCGCCACCTGGCCCGTCTTGAGGTAGCGCAGCCCACCGTGAACCAGTTTCGAGGAACGACTGGACGTACCCCAGGCGAAATCGCGCTGCTCAACCAGCACGGCCCGCAAATTCAGCCGCGTCGCCTCGCGCAGCAGTCCGGCCCCGGTGATGCCGCCACCGATGATGACCACATCCCAGTTCTCGTTAGCCAGGCCCTGCGATATCTCTCGGCGATAAGTAGCATCCCATCGGTTATCGATCATGATTGCAAGTCTCCTTCGGCGCGGCAACCGAGCAGTACACCGGGATTCATACGGCCGTCAGGATCGAATTCGGCTATCGCGCTGCGAAGAGCGGCCAAGCCAATGGCGCTCTTTTCGGCGTGCAGATAGGGCGCGTGGTCGCGTCCGACGCCATGCTGGTGGCTGATCGTCCCTCCGGCGGCAACGATCGCCCGGCTGGTATTTCCCTTCAGCAATTCCCAGCGGCGCAATGTCTCGTCGGGATCGTTGGCGAGGCGGAACAGATAGGTGGTGTAAACGCTGGCCCCCTGGGGATAGACATGGGACAGGTGGGTGAAGACATGAACCCGCTCGCCTTCGGGCAGGGCCGAGTGCAAGGCTTCCTCGATAGTCTCCACCATGCGCGGCACGCCTTCCCACGTGGTAGCCGTCTCCAACGTGTCCACAGCGTAGCCCAACTCCCACAGTGTGTTGCGCAAATATGGCGTGCGAAATCGCCCCTCAATCCACTGCTCGCCGAAGCGGCGGCCGGCGCTCACGCCCCCGTGCTCCTTGGCGATCTCCAGTGTGGCCTGGCGGGTATCACGCACCGTTTTCGATTGGCCCGTGAAGCCACAGAGCAACATGCACTTTCCATCGCCAACGCCGCGAACGCCCAACATTGCTTCGAGCAATCCGATGAGCCGCTCATGACCGGCCAGAGCCAGCGTCGTCCGCGTTTCCACCGGCGTGCTAAGGCGCAGGAGCGACAGCGACAACCGCGACTGAACGATCCGGCGCACGGCCGTCGTGCCGTTAATAAAGTCCGGAAAGAAAATGGCGTGGAACTCCTCGTGCTCCGGCAGCGGAGAGACCCGCACTGTGGCTTCGGTCAGGATGCCTAACCGACCCTCGGAACCGAGGACAAGTTGGCGCAGGTCGGGGCCGGCCGCCGACGCGGGAAACGGCGGCAAGCGCATTTCTCCCGCCGGAGCCAGGAGCGTCCCGCCGGCAAACAGATTCTCGATGCGACCATACCCCAGCGATTGCTGCCCGCTGGATCGGGTGACCACCCAGCCACCCAGTGTCGAAAACTCGAAGGATTGCGGATAGTGACCCAATGTGAAACCGCGCGCGCGCAACTGGGCTTCCAGCTCGGGGCCGGCCACACCGGCGCCGAATGTCGCCAATTGGCTGATCGAATCCAAACGTGTGAGCTGGTTCATGCGGCGCATGTTAATGGTCAAAACCGGCCGGTTGCCCGGTTCGGGGTTGATGTGGCCGACGACGCTCGTTCCACCGCCATAGGGAATGACCCGCGCGTCGACCCGAGCAGCATAATCCAGCAATTTCGCCACGTCTCCGGCCGATAACGGGTAGGCGACGCCATCGGGGAAAGCCGCTATACGACCGCTCCGCAACGCCACCCAATCGGGCAAGCTCTGACCGCGGGCGTGCTTCAGCCGGTCGCGCTCATCGACCTGGATCAGGTGGTTGCCCGGCAGGCCCTGCAACCGTGACAATGGGATCGTCGCCAACACCTTGGCCAATGAGGCATCCCGCGGCGGTTCGGCTTCCCCCACCGCCTCGCGCAGGAATGCCAGCGCGCGTGGCGATAGCGGATACTGTATCGTGTCGTCTCCCCAACCATTCCAACGACGCATGGCTTCACTCCTCGATATTTTCTGTGCCCGTCATTTCGCTGTGCCAGACGCCCAGGCTCGCCAGCATGACCCGGCGGGTCAGCGCTTCGGCCGCGACAGAATCAGCGTCGCCGGCGCTATGCCGCAAATCCTCATAAAACGCAGCCGATAGCTTGCGCGCGCCCTCTCTGGAAAAATATATGCGGGCGATATCCTCGTAGAATCCGCTGAATCCGTTCAGGATGAGCGTGTAGATAGGGTTGCGGGAGAGAATCGTCAGTTGCTGGTGTAATCGCCAATCGAATCGGGCAAACACTTCCGGTGGGTCTTCGATCCCGGCAGCCGTGGTCAGAAAATCGGAAACGGCCACCGGAGCGCGCGCAACCGCCGCTCGCGTATAGGCCGGGGCCAATTGCAGGCGCACTTCAAGCAGGTTTGGGATGAAATCGGCCGGCAGGTGCTTCTGGTGCTCAACCAGCTTACCCAGCACATTCAGCCCGCCCTTGCTCCAGAAATCATTGACCACCGTCGGCTTGCCATGAGCCACGGTCAGCCAGCCATCGCGGGCGAGCCGCTGAATGGCTTCGCGCAGCGTCGGCCGCGTGACGCCCAATTGCCCGGCCAATGCTCGCTCTCCGGGCAAGGTCGAGCCTGGTGGGAATTTTCCATCGAGGATGGCCGCAACGAGCGCGCTTTCGGCATGTTCGCTGGGCCGCACGGGCATATGTCGATGATTCATAAGCGATCCGGGAAGTGGTCTGACCATAGGAAGTGGTCTGACCAGTTAACCCTATCATACCGAAAGAAAAAGCGTAATGTCAAGCCCCTAAAATGAGAGATGTTTACTGGTCAAGATGACCATTGAGGGGCGTTCACATCTTCACGTATAATTCACCTGAGATTTACATTGTTTTCATCGGCGAATGAAGGTCGGGCGGCTATCTTCCAGGATGGGGTGATTAGCGTAGCCTCAATTCTGACCCGCGTCCGACGGTCGCGGGCATCGGGACTTACAACAATCATGACAACAAAAAACAGTTCTTCCGGCAGCGAGAAGGGCGCTGCCAATCCTCGCTCCGGCAAAAAAACCAAATCGGCCGGATTTATCGAACCGACTAATTTCAAGCCTAACTGGCTGGAGACAGGCCCCCTGTCACCCGATATGCTCCCGGATGCGGCAGGCCAGGAAAAGCCGCCGCTGACCCCGGACGAATTCGAAGCACTCCAGGATTCATTGCAGCGGTTCTACCGGGAAGACGCGGGCGATGAGCCGCAAGAAGCCCTCATAACCCCGTCGGAAGAGTTCGCTCCGTCCCCGAGCATCGAGGAAGCGAACATTGCCACGGAAGAGATGAATGAAGCCACGGAAAGCCCAACCGAGATAGAGGCGGTTGAGGGGCCGGACTCCGCTCCCCTGGATGAAGTAGAGGAACCGGAAGCATGGATCGCGCCACTTCTCAACCAGGGTGCAGGCCCCGCAATCGAACCGGAGGCTATGGAGATCCAAACCCCACTGGAGACAAGTTGGGACGTCCTGCCTGCAGACGATTTCGTTGAAGAAACCCCGATAGCGGCCGCCGTCGCCACCGCCGTGCCCACCCCGGATACAAAGCCAAATCAGTCCAGCAAAACGACCCGGCCAAGGACGAAGAAACGGCGCGATCGCTTGTCTTGGGCCTTATTCATCGTCAGCCTTCTAATCTTGGGCATGGCGGCCGTGGTCTATTTCGTGAATCCATTTTCGCGGCTTGCTCTCGGAGCGGCATCGCTAGCCCGTCCGGTTAATTCATCCGAGCTACCCGCCCCTACGGCTGGTAGCGGTGCGTGGTGTCTGAGCGGCGAATTCCTGTCCGAATCAGGCAACAAACCACAACTGACCGATAGCGGCGCGTCCGGCGATATATTGGCCGAAGATTCGGTTTTTTCCCTTGATTATGCGATTGCATCACCTGGAACCTATACGTGGCAGGTTGTCGATTGCAACAACGAATCGCTTGCCTATCCTGCTGCGCCCGCCTGGGTCACCACCACGGAACCCAATCAAACGGTGGCGTTCAACTTCGACAGCACCGAGCGCTCTGATCGGCTCTTCTTTCCTATTTCTTATGTCGTCAGCGCCCTGGATGATACTGACGAATTTCAGATCATCGGCAATTTTCAGGGTTGGAACCCGGACGACGCCTCAAGCAAGATGCAACGCCTCAACCTGGGGTTATTCCAGCATGTTCGGCGCATGGCGCGTTCGGGCAGCTATGAAGGATATGTCATCGCCGGGGATCGTCGGCACGCTATCGACGCTTATGGTCGCACGACCAATCCCATCCCGTTCTCCTTCACGACTGAGCACAATGGGGAATATGTGGTCTTTCTGGTGGATACGGACCGCGGCCGCGCGTCGGTCATCTACGACATGCCGCCAGTGTTGACCTCGCTGGCTTACGGCAACGGCAACTGGGCGCTCACGGCAGCACTGATAACGTTGGCCGGATTATTGCTGATAGGTGTGGTTCTACGTTGGCTTATCCTGCACAACAAGAAATTGCAGTTGGATTCCGGCTGCCCCAATTGCGGCCGTCCTGAATTGATGCGTATCTCGCGCCGACCGGCCGACCGGGCTTTGCATATGGCAGCTATCCCGGCCTATCGTTATCGTTGTCGCAATTGCATATGGGAGGGGACAAGGCTTAGTGAGGAAGGCGCGGCCATTTCCGCCGGCGTGCCCCTGACTTTCTATGAAGGAGATTAATCCGGTAAAGCTCAATAATTGATGACGTGCAGATGCGGAAAGTAACCCGTCGGGCTACAATCCCGCTGATGGCAGCGTTCAGCAAACTACGCGCAAAGCATCTGGTTCTCGCGTTCACGCTTACCCTCGCGCTCAGCGCTTGCGTTCGGCCCGGCCCGTCCCCGGTCGCGATCGGGACACCCATAACCGATAGTCGGCAGGAAACACCCCTGCCGATAGAGAGCGACGATCCGCGGCCGCTCATCGAACAACTGGGCACGCCATTGCCCGACTATGTGGGCCAACCCACGGCTGATGCCCCCCACTACGAAACCAACATCATCCCAGGGGGCACGGCGGGCACTCATACCGTGGCCGCGGGCGAAACCCTCGGCACCCTGGCCCAGCGATATGGCACATCCGTTGAAGAATTGATGAACCTCAATAGCCTGAGCAACCCCGATCTCGTTCATGTCGGACAGGCATTGCGGGTGCCCGGTGTAGAAATTCAACAGGTTACCGGACCGGAATTCAAGATCATTCCCGACAGCGAACTGGTTTATGGCCCCGCGGCCAAAGGGTTCGACGCTCGTGCTTTCGCCACCGACTTAAACGGTTACCTGACACGCCATCAGGAACAAGTTGAGGGGCAAGCGATGGACGGCCCGACCATCCTGCAACTGGTAGCTGATCGACACAGCGTCAACCCGCGTCTGTTGCTGGCCGTCCTGGAACATCAAACCGGCTGGCTGACGCAGGCAACGCCCACCTCGACGACACCCAACCTCGGCTACAGCGGCGCGGGCGCGACGGGCCTCTACGGCCAGTTGAGCTGGGCGGCCAACTTGCTCAACCTGGGGTTCTACGGGCGCGCTGAGGGTGGTTTGCGCGGTTTCAATTTGGGCGAGGCCACGCAGGTAACGTTTTCACCCGTGATCAACGACGGCACCGCCGGCGTGCAGCGCTTCCTCGCCGCCGTCGATGGCGCGACTTACGAATCATGGCAAGAGGAATCAGGTCAGGACGGCTTTTTCGCCACGTATAACCGGCTCTTCGGCAATCCCTTTGCCTACACCTTCGATCCGCTGCTGCCCGCCGGACTGGTTGCGCCGACGATGGAACTGCCCTGGGCGGCGGGCGAGACATGGTATTTCACGGGCGGGCCGCATGGCGCCTGGAATAGTGGCTCGGCTTGGGGAGCGCTGGATTTCGTGCCCCCCGGTGAACAGGTCGGCTGTATTCAAAGTAATGACTGGGTGACGAGCGCAACCGATGGTGTTGTCACCCGCAGCGACCACGGCGCGGTTGTCGTCGATCTGGACGGCGACGGCTACGCGGGAACGGGCTGGGCAATTACCTACATGCATCTGGAAACGCGCGAACGTCTGCCGCTCGGCACGGCGGTAGTCACCGGCGACCGCCTGGGCCATCCTTCGTGCGAGGGTGGGTTCTCCAATGGAACGCACCTGCACATCACCCGCAGCTACAACGGTCGATGGATCAGCGCCGACGGCGATTTGCCGTTCATGATGAGCGGTTGGGAATCATCAGGCGCGGGCGCGGAATATGACGGCTATTTGACACGAGGTGATGACAGTCGCGAGGCTTGCGTCTGCCGTGAGGAGATCAACGCTGTTGTTCGCTAGGCTTCGCAACCATTGGCCCCATCCGACGACCGCCGACCAGATGCATATGCAGATGATAGACTTCCTGCCCGCCATCCCGATTACAGTTGACGATGAGCCGATAGCCGCTTTCGGCGATCCCTTCTTGCTCGGCGATTTTCCGCGCCGCCAGGAACATTCGCCCCGCCACGCGCTCGTCCTCATCGGTGAGGTCATTGACGGTAGCGATCTCTTTATTGGGGACGATAAGGATGTGAACAGGGGCCACCGGATCAATATCGCGGAAGGCCGTCACCAGTTCATCCTGATAGACGATGGTCGCAGGAAGCTCACCGCTGATGATCCTGGAAAAAATAGTGGACAAACTCCACACTCCTTCGGCCGCGTCGGCCGTCCTGAAGTAATAAGTCGCCCCGTTTTACCGGCATTCGGGTCAATGGTCAAGACTCACAGCCTGTTATAATTGGACTTAGCTACGCAAATCTATATTTGAGGGCCGGACGAAAAGCCTATGACGACCCTGCCACTTCCGCGAAGTATCACGCCGGCGATCGATATTTACATTCGCCTGGCCCATTACCCGGTATTAGCCGACAAAATTCGGACGCGCATGCGCCACGAGCTTTTCAGCCGCGGCATCATCGACGAGATCACCTTCGAGGCGCGAGTTCGCGACAAGGCCATCGAATCCCAACGCCGCGAACGCCTGACGGATCCCTATGGGCAGGAAGAGACCCATATCTGGCAAAAACGCAAGGCGCGCGTGCGCGACTTCCAGACCGACGCGTTCTTTGCCGACAATCTCGGCGGCGTCCTGCTCGATCAGATCATTCAGGAAGTCCTGCAAAACCAGCCATCCCCGTCCGTATCTTCCGGCCTCAACTTCAACCCCGAGATCTCTCCCTGGGAAGTGCTTTTTCGTCAGGGAGAAATCTACGAACAATTGCCGGAGGAAGAGTTCGAGCGCGGGCAACACCACCTGGAAGAGATCAAGGTGGTGTTAATCAAGCGGTTAATCAGCGACCAGTTGCCCTATATCGGCGTAGCCAAGCACATTTTCAAGATCAGCGATCTGCGCTATATCTACAATCGGCGCATCGGGAACGGCAAGATCGGCGGCAAGGCGGCGGGGCTGATGCTCGCCTGGCGTACACTGCAACAGCAGCATGGCGACGGCAACGATATTCACTCCCACATCGGCATTCCTCAATCCTATTTCATCGGGACCGAGGTTATCTATGAGTTCCGACTGATGAACGGTCTGGATCATTACATGAACCAGAAGTATCGTTCGCTGGATGAAATTCGCGAGGAATATCCGCGGATTGTCGAGGCGCACCTGGCCGGGAATTTTCCGCCCAGCATCGTCAAGCAGCTACGCGCGGTTTTGGCCGACATTGGCGAGAGTCCACTGATCGTCCGCTCATCAAGCCTGCTTGAGGACAATTTCGGCTACGCTTTCGCCGGAAAATACAACAGTTACTTCTGCCCGAATCAGGGCACCGAAGAAGAAAACCTTGCCGATCTGCTCGACGCCGTGCGCCGCGTCTTCGCCAGCACGCTGAACCCGGATGCCATCCTCTATCGACAAAAGCACGGTCTCATCGATTATGACGAGCGCATGGCCATCCTGATCCAGAAAGCGGTGGGCAAGCCATATCGCGATTACTACTTCCCCGTTCTGGCCGGCGTGGCCTTCAGCCAGAACCCGTTCCGCTGGAATAACCAGATCAGGCGCGAAGACGGGTTCCTGCGGCTCGTCTGGGGCTTCGGCACGCGCGCCGTCGATCGCGTCAGCAATGATTACCCACGCCTGATCGCACTCAGCCACCCCCAGTTGCGGCCGGAAACGACGACGAAAGCAATCCGCCAGTATTCGCAATGGTACATCGACGTCATCAACGTGAAGAAAAACAGCTTCGAGACCATTCACGTGCTCGATATTCTGGATGGGCAATACCCCTACCTACGCTATATCGCCTCGGTCAACCGGGATGACTACCTGCAAGAGATTCTCTCCACCGCCGCATTACAACGCGATGATGAGTTAATCCTGACCTTCAACGGGCTGACAAAAGACCGGCGGTTCGTCAACCTGATGCGCACCGCGTTGCAGCGCCTGGAAACAACCTATGGGCGGCCGGTCGATGTCGAGTTTGTGGTAGATATTCTGCCGGGCTATCCGCAGACCGAATACCGCCTGCACGTCCTCCAATGCCGGCCGCTGAGCCAGCGCGCCAACGATCGAGCCGTCACCATCCCGCGCAACATCCCACCGGAAAAGATCCTCTTCACCTCGAACCGGCTGGTTCCCGATGGCCGAGCCGAAGGGATTCGCTACATAGCCTTCATCGATCCCCAATCCTATTACGATCTGCACGACACGTTCGTTAAACATGAACTGGCCCGAGCTATCGGTCGGCTCAACAAGCGTCTGGAAGACGAATCATTTATCCTCATGGGCCCGGGCCGCTGGGGAAGTGTCAATCTCGACCTGGGCGTACATGTGACCTACGGCGATATCTTTAACACCAAAGTGCTCATCGAGATCGCCATAGCCCACGACGGCCACATCCCCGAACTCTCCTACGGTACCCACTTCTTCCAGGACCTTGTCGAAGCCGGCATTCATTCACTGGCCCTGCATCTGGGCGGCGACGCCCATGAGGCCGGCTTCAAGTGGGATTTTTTCAACAACGCGCCCAATCATCTGGCAGAGGTCCTTCCCGAAGATGCCGCTCTCAGCCGCTATCTCAAGGTGATTGACCTTGACCGTCTGCCGGGCAGCCCACGATTAAACGTGCTCATGAATGGCGCAAATGAGGAAGCCATCGGCTATCTGGGCTGATACAAGAGGTGTCATGTCAACCTTTCGACTGCGATCAACCACCCCAACCATCGACATCTATATCAAGCTGGCCCAGTATCCCATATTGGCCGACCGCCTGCGCGAACGTATGCGGCAGGAGCTTTTCCGCCGCGGCATCGTTAACCCCGACAAGTTTGAGCAAGAAGTTCACGAACTGAGCATCGCCTCTCAGCAACGCGAGGGGCTGGGCGAGCCGTATTACGAAGAGGATTCACAATCCTGGCAAATGCGCGTGGAGCGAATCCGCGATTACCATACCGACGCCTATTTCGCGGATAACATCGGCAGCGCCCGGCTCGAGGCTCTCATCGACGAAGTGCTCAATAGTCGCTCCTCGGATTCAGATACGGTCGCAATTTCCTTCAATCCCGAAATCGCGCCGTGGGAAATGTTATTCCGCCAAGGAGAGGCATATGAGCGCATGCCTGCCGAGGAATTGGAACGCTATCACCATCACCTTGAGGAGATCAAGGTCGTCCTGATCAAACGATTGATGAGCGACCAACTGCCGTTTATCGGCGTTGCCAAGCGCGTCCTGACGATCGACGACTTACGCCGCATCTACCATAGCCTGATCGGCACGGGCAAGATCGGCGGCAAGGCAGCGGGCATGTATCTGGCCTGGCGAATCCTGCAGGAGGTGGATGAGCGATACGGCCGCGCGGCCATCAACATCCCCGATTCCTACTTCATCGGCACGGATGTGATCTACGAGTTCTTCCTCATGAACAAGCTCGAGCATTACATGAACCAGAAGTACCGACCCGTGCGCGAGATACGTTCGGAATATCCGCGCATCGTGGAGGATTTTCTGGCTTCTTCCTTGCCCGATTACCTCGTTGCCCAGATTCGCGAGGTCGTGGAGTCGCTGGGTGATAGCCCATTGATCGTCCGGTCGTCCAGTTTGCTTGAGGACAATTTCGGCTTCTCTTTTGCCGGGAAATACAACAGTTACTTTTGTGCCAATCAGGGTACGCCTGAAGAGAATCTGACCTGCGTACTGAACGCCATCCGCCGCATTTATGCCAGCTCGGTCAACCCCGATGCGCTGCTTTATCGCAAGAAACACGACCTGATCGATTACGACGAGCGCATGGCTATTCTTCTACAGCGCGTGACCGGCCGCTGGCATGGGCGCTATTTCTATCCCGACATGGCCGGCGTCGGCTTTAGCGAGAATCCTTTCTGCTGGACGCCGGAAATTCGCCGTGGTGAGGGCTTTTTGCGTCTGGTGGCGGGTATGGGCACGCGCGCTGTCGATCGCGTGACCCAGGACTATCCGCGGCTTATCCCGTTGAGCCATCCGGAATTGCGGCCGGAGATGACTGTCGAAGGGCAGCGCACCTACGCCCAACGCTATATGGAGGTTGTCGATCGCGAGCGGAACGGCATCACGACGATCCCGGTTCGAGAAGCGATTCTTCTGAATTCAGCGACGCTGCCGCTGGTAGCCTCAATCGATGCCGGCACTGCCCTGTTGCCTATTCCACCCGATTCATCAATTGAACCGGATGACCATATCGTCATGACCTTTGATGGCCTGATCCAGGACACGACCTTCATTGAATTCATGCGCGAGATATTGCAGCATCTGGAGACCATTTACCAAGGCCCGGTTAATCTGGAGTATTCGTTGATGGTGGAAGAGAATGTAAACTCAACCAACAGCCAGCGAAACTACCAGCTCTTCATCCTGGAATGTCGGCCGCTCAACGAGCGCCCACAACCCAAGGAAGAACCCAAACCCGAAGTCGAAGTCGACAACTCCAAGCGACGGTTGTTCCATATGCCCACCCTGTTGCCATCCGAGACAGTTGGCGCGATTGATTATCTCATATTCGTCGATCCCGAATCGTATTACGATATTGAGGACGAGGAGCGGCGCAACCAAATCGCCGAGACGATCACCACGCTCAATGACATGCTGCCGGCCGATCGTTTTGGCCTGATTGGGCCTGGGCGTTGGGGGGCGCTGAATAGTCGCCTCAGTGTGCCGATCACCTATAGCGACATCTGCAACGCCAGCCTGTTGGTCGAGATCAGCCCGCCTTACACCCCGGCTCCGGAGCTGGCTTACGGGACAGAGTTCTTCGAGGGCGTGCGGGAAGCAGGGATTCTCGTCCTGGGCATCCAGCCAACGCCGTGGGGCGGCTCGATGGATTGGGAGTTCCTGCGCAACTCGCCCAATCTGCTGACGCAGTACGTTCCTTCGGCCGCCGCCTGGGAGAATTGCGTGCGAGTCATCGACCTGAAAGCGGCCGCCGGCAGCTCTCTGCGGCTCGTCATCGACGAGGTGGCCGACGAAGCCATCGCGTGCTTCGATGAAGTCACGCCACACTCGAACGACGAAAGGGGTTAACGTGGCGGAAAGCTAGGCAACTTCGGCCGCCAGAAGCGACTCATACAGCGCGCGCTCCTCGGTTTCACTGTCGACTTCCCCATCGAGTCGGGCCGCCAGAAGCCTATCAAGAATGCGCGTATACGCTGGGCCGGGCGGCAACCCGGCGGCTCGCAAATCATCGCCGGTAATCGCCGTTCGCACGTGTCGCCATTCGGCCACGTATCGCTCCAGCCATCCGTTGAACGGCTCGCCCGCATCGAGCATTCGCGCCGTCAGCAGCACGCGAAGCGCCAACGGCTCAAGGACAGCCACAATCCGGCTCGGCCGCGCTTCGGGCGACAACACGCCTAATCCGGTCTGTAGCGTATCCATATCGAGCAGATCGTCCAGGGTGGATTTCCTCACCCGCAAGCGCCCGGCCATCGCCTCCCGAATCGGCCGGCCGAACGGAGCCAACCACGTGGCGAAGTAGTAGAAGACGGTGGGGCCGGAATGGTATATCTCACGCCACAATGGATTGTCCCCATAGGCGGGGATGCGTCTGAAGACGGTGGTAGTTTCGGGCCGCCAGCATAATTGCGGATGAAACTGCGCCAAAACGCCCAGTTCGTCGAGGCGCTCCATGACCTTGACCGGATCCGTTTCGCCCAGACTCAACTCGATCTCGTTGCGTACACGCTCGCCGCTAACCCGGTCGAGCAGCGGCAGGGCATCATCGATCAACTCCCCTGTGTTTTCCTCAATGGTAAACCCCAGCCGCTGCTCCAGGCGGACGGCGCGCAGGATGCGGGTTGGGTCGTCGATAAAGCTCAGACTGTGAAGCACGCGAATAATGCCGCGGCGCAAATCGCGCCGCCCGCCATAAAAATCCAGCAATTGGCCGAGATAATCACCATCCAAACGAACAGCCAGGGTGTTGATGGTGAAATCGCGCCGGTGCAGGTCCAGCTTGATCGAACCCGGCTCCACATCGGGCAGTGCCGTCGGCCGCTTGTAAAACTCCTTGCGCGCGGTAACGAAGTCGATCTGTGGCGGCGCGGGGATGCGCTTGCCCGCGGGTGAGGCCGCGCTCGCCGGTGCCGCAACAACAGGGCCGTCACCCGCCTCTTGCATGATAGCGGCGTAGACATCCGGCCCCAGCGACCATTTGGCGGTCCCAAATCGGTCATGGCTATGCACTTCGCCGCCAAAACGTCGGCTCAATCTTTGGGCCAATCCGATCGCATCACCCTCGACGACGATGTCGATATCGGCCGGCTGTTTATCCAGCAGCAGGTCGCGCACCAGCCCACCGACAAAGTAGATGGGCATTTGCATTTGCCCCGCCATCTCGCCGGCCACGCGCACCACAGCCCACAATTCAGGTGAAAGCGAATGAGCCAGACGTTCGCGCATTTCGGTATCTGGTTGCTCCGGCGATAGCTTGAACAACGCGTTCAGCAAGTCCGTGCGAGTGACGATGCCGATAGGCGGCCGATCCTCAGGCGGGCCATCCCCTTCCTCGGCAACGACAGGGATTTGCCCCCACGCCTCGGCCTCCATCAACTCCTGAACCCGCTTGATGGAGTCGGAAGGGAACACATAAACAGACCCGGCACGCATGTAGCGGCTCACCGGCTGATTACCCATGTCATGGTTGACGGCTCGGTCAACGTCGCGACGGGTAATCAGGCCGATAGTTCGGTTGTTCCGCCCATCAACAACCGGGTAACCTTCGTGGCCATGTCGCTGCATCAGCGCGGCCATCTCCGCCACAGTCATCGAAGCCGGAACGGTCTGCACACCGTGGGACATAAGTGAGGCGACGCGCAACGTGGGCTGAACCGCATGCGGCAGGAAGTTGCGGATTTGTCGGCTCACATCCGGCACGCGGCCGCCCACAACCATTGCCGCCGCCGCACGGCTGTGGCCGCCACCACCCAGGTGACGCGCCACCAGGCCGGCATCAACCTCATCGACCGAACTGCGGGCGACCAGCTGAACCCCATCGCCCAATTGAACCACGACAAACAACCCATCGGGCATGAGATTTTCGCGCAGATGATGGGCGACCGAGGAAATCTCGTCGTCGAAACCCGGCGGAGCAGCGGCCGCAGCCAGCGCAATTTCCAAATCCTCAAGCGTGATCCATTCGACATTGCGAACAAGATCGTCATACAAGCGGCGCTGCGAATCCGTCAGAGGGACATTGAGGAAACGACGCGCCACGTTCAATTGCGCGCCCTGCTCCAGCAAGGTTGCGGCGGCACGCACGTCGCGAGCGGTGGTGGTGTCATAGCTCAACCCGCCGGTATCTTCATAGATACCCAGCAGCATAAGTGTCGCCTCTTCGGGTGCGAGAACGATCCCCCGCGCCCGGATTCGCTCCACCAACAGCGTTGCCGTGGCCCCGACCGGCTCAACCTCATACGTCCAACCTTCTCTTGGCAAGTGACCCATGTGGTGATCGATCACGTGAACCTGCGGGTTTGAGACCAACCCTCGCACATTACCCAGTGTCTGCGTGTCCACCAGGATCACGGAATCGATCGGCCGCCGTCGCCAGTCGTCGGCGCGCATGAACGGCAGCGAATCCCAATGAAGATTGAGGAATTGCAGCACGTTGCGATTGAGATGGCGCGGCAGAAGCGCGGTCGCCGCCGGCCAGAGTTTTTTAGCCCCCAATTGCGAGGCAACGGCATCGAAGTCCGTCTTTTCATGGGTCAGGATCAGCGCCATGAGATGATTATACACGAACCACGTGAGCCACAGAACGCGTGAAATCGCTGGACTATGCGTATTGACGAAATTAGAACAATTGTGCTAATATTCGCATTGAACAGAACTTCTGTTCCAAATTCACTCAATTGACAGGGGAAATACGAGCTTAAGGAGAATGCGCCATGGTCAATAGAACCAGTTTTCAATTTACCGCTGTAAATGGGCAGAATATAGTATCGAGAAAGATGATCATCGCCGCATTCCTCGCCGTGGCATTGATCGCCTTCGAGATATTCAACTTCGATACGACGAAATTCGCGCTCCATAACCTGCTGGGGGATATCAAGTTCGCCGGGGTTTTATGGGCATCCATCCTGGCTATCGCCTTCTGCGCCATCGACTTCGCGGGGCTTGTGCGGATTTTTACCCCTCAAAAAGGGTTCGATGAATCCAAAGCGGTACTGTTCATGACCGGAGCGTGGTTCCTCGGCACCATCGCCAACTCGATCATGACCTGGTGGGCCGTATCTGTGACGTTGTTGAGCCATGAGTTCGGCAATGAGGTGCTAAGCCGCGAGATGTTGCTGCGCTATGTACCTATTTTTGTAGCTATGCTCGTTTGGCTCACCCGCATTCTGTTCATCGGCGCGTTCTCCGTGGCCGGCGGTGACGTATTTGAATTGACCCGTGACCAATCGGATAAAAAAGCCGCCGCGATGTCCCGACCTGAGCTTCCGACAGGCGCGCCGGTCCGAGCCACATCCGCTCAACCGGTGACCAATCAAGCGGCTACACGCTCGACAACACAACCAAGGGCTGCCCGACAGCAATCAGCGCAACACGCATCCGAGCGATCGGCCATTACCTACGAGCCGGTAGACGAACCTGTCGTCGAGCAACCGGCCATGCCCCGCACCAACAGCAGCAGTGGTTCATCAAGACCGACCTCGCGCATCCAACAGCGTCCGCCCATGCCCGGCATGGGCCGCACGCCCACTCCCGGCACCGTGCAGGCCCGCTCGTCAAAACCAGGTCATTGAAAATTGGGCTGGAGGCAGTAAACTATGACCACCTATCAAGAAAATCCTTATTATTTCGTAGACTCGCCTTTGAACCAACCCGACGACGACGAGGCTTGGTGGATTGCTCCCGACTATGCCCAACCCGCCGCAGACCCGATGGCGGCCGTGCAGCGGCGCATGATGGTGATTTTAGCCGCCGCAGTCTTGTTTATTGTGGCGTTCGGGTTCTGGGCGGTCCGGTCAACGAATATCGGC
>JRYE01000328.1_pt1 | contig 16585 bp, 8 predicted proteins | sample 235321 | NCBI WGS metagenome assembly JRYE01 (sample SAMN03074214, study PRJNA261473) | activated sludge metagenome | biome: Common Effluent Treatment Plant; feature: Wastewater; material: Activated sludge; isolation source: activated biomass in a lab-scale reactor treating industrial wastewater at... | reverse complement strand
CGGGTTCGTAAGAAGTGAGCAGGATCCACGCGAGGTAGTGCCGATCGAAGTCCTTGCCCGCTTTCACCACGGCATCGAGGTCCTTCTCGTTCACCGCAGGGGCGGGTATCTCGTTCGCGAGCAGCGCGAGTGTTTCCTTCCAGCCTGCATCGACGTTGGTGGCCGCGAAGGCTTCCGGAGTACCGTGCCGCAGGGTGATCGGCTCCCGGCCTTCCACCACCACCGTTGCACCGTTCTGCATCATGCTGTACCAGGTGCTCGCGTTCGTGGGCATGCACTTCACCAGCACGTTGCCGTCGGCCTTGCGTGCCGTGATGTGCAGGTCTTCCACCTGGGCATGTGCTGCTGTGATCGCAGCAAGCGCGAGGAGAAGCAGTGCCGTTCGCATCGTTCGTTGCGCCATGGTCACAGGTCGATGTTGAGTTGCAGCGTGCGGCTTCCCGAGGTGCTTTCCACCATGCTGTTCGAGATGTTGTTCAAACGGATGTGCAGCGTGTAGTTGCCGTCGGTCATGCGCGGGAACTGGTACGCGGGTGGCGGTTTGGGCAGTCCGAGGCTGTTGTTCTGGATCAAGGACAGGGCCTCGTAGGCGGCACGCTCGGGGCGCCACACCAGCTCCAGGCGCGTGGTGGCCGGTGCGGGTTGGATGGGCATGGTGGGCGCAAATGGGTCGTAGGGCGGTTGGAAGATGGGGAAGGAAGTGGGCGTGGTGCTGGCGGTGGTCGTGGATCCGCTCAGCCCCACTTCCGCATCGCTGAGCAGGGGCTGCAGGTGCTTGATGCCGGCTGGGGCCGTGGCATCCGTGCGCAGGTCCACCTTGCCCAACTTCGGTAGGGAACCGACGAAGCCGGCCGCGGCCGCTTGCGCGGGGTTGAAGGGCGATCCACCGCCCGTACTTCCCATGCCGTTGCCCTGCTGCACCAGGCCGTAGATCTCGTTGCACACGCGGCCCGTCCACGCATTGCCATACCTGCCATCGAAGGTGCAGTGGTCGCTGCCGAACTCGTAGACGGGGGAGGTGAAGCTGCCACTGGCCACGAAGGGATGGCCCAGCACATCATAGCGGTCAAAGCCTTCACCGGCGGTGAGCGCGATGCTCAGGTCCTTCACCGTGGCCCAACCCAGGTAGGTGTTGTTGCTGTTCATGTAGTGCGGCAGATAAGCCGTGGAAGCGGTGACCCCCACCGGCTGTATGCTGTTCAGCTTGGCCGCGCCCGTGGCGTATTTGCTGGTGCGGAAGTGGATGGTGTGCAACACTTTCTCCTGCGTCACCTTGCCTTCGATGCCCGCTGCCGCCATGGCGGCCGTGGGATCGATCGCGGTGTACTGTTGCATGCCTGCATAGCCGGCAAGGCTTACCGTGGCCTGGTGGTCCGCCGTGTTCACGTTCGCCACGTTGGGCATCAGCAGTTGCAGGTTGCCGGGCGATAACTGGCAGGCGGGGCGTGTCTCGTTCTGCAGCTGCGTGGGTGTTGCTTCGCGCCGCGCCACGATGCTGATGTCGTAGATCTTCTCGGCCTGCAATGCGGGCATGTCGAAGAGCACCTTCAGCTCGTAGTCCCGGTTCACCGGCACTTCCACCGGCGTGCCCTGGCCATCGATGCGCGTGAGGCGCATGAGCAGGTCGAAGCCGCAATCGCTGAAGTCCTGGAAGCGCGGCTGCTGGTCGATGTTGAACTTGATGATGCCCTGCGGCAGGTCGTTGTAGGGCAGGAAACGCTGGCGCGGGTAGGGCTTGGTGTAGTCGATGGTGAGCCGGTCGAGCTCGGTGAGGCTGGTGGTGGTGGTGAAGAAGTGCTCGCGCTGCTGGCGGATCGGCTCCCCGGCCTGCGACCCTTGTTGGTACACTGCGGGCTGCCACCCCGTGCCCACCCATTCTTCGATGGCGGCCGTGGCGCGCACCTTGTACCCGCGCGAGCCGTTCATCTGTGATGGTGCTCCTGATGACGTCACCAGGCGTAGTGTCCAGGTGTCGTTCTCGGTGTCCTGGTCGATCTGGAAATTGCTCTGTTCCACGAAGCTCCCTTGGTCGTTCTGGCGCAGCCATTTGGCCCCCAGGTTGAAGCGGTATTTCTTCTGGATGAGCCCGCCCATGCCATTGGGGTAGACATACTCGCGTTGCTCGCCCTGCTTCACGTGCCAGTTGATCACCGGGCGTGCGGTAAGCGGCACGAAGGAGGACATGTGGCTGGGCGTTACACCAGCGATCATGTCCAGTGATTCCAACTCCAGTTCCAAGCGTTGGATCAGTACGTTGGCGTTGGGCAGCGGCTGCATGTCGCACGGTGTGCCCACGGTGAAGTCCTCCTCGATGTCTTCATCCCACCACAGCACTTCGGCCTCGGCGCGGATGATGCCATGCACGTAGTTGGGGCGCGGGAACGCAGCTTCCACGATGATGCCCACCTGGATGCTCGCGATGTCCGCCGTGAAGGCCGTGAGGCGAGCACCACCGATGAGGTAGGCCATGCCTTGAGCGTACCACTTGTTGATCCCGAAGTCCGTGCTGCCGTTGCAGGTGCACAGCTCGTAGCTCATCATGGCGAGGTCGGCGCCACAAAGCACGTCCACCACCAGGCCGGTGCCCACGGCGGTGAAGTCGCCCTTGGCCGCGATGTGTGCACCCGCCATGAACCCGATTCCGAGCCCTTGGGCGAGGTTGCCCATCATGTTGGGCGTGAAGTTGAAGAAGTCCTGAACGGCCGCAGGCAGCACCGGGGGTGGCAGTTGCTGCCCGGTCATGAAGTAGGCTCCTGCCGTTGCGCTCAAAGGATACACATCGATGCCCAGACCGATGGGGTTTTGTGGAGTGCCGGCCTTGAAGTACCATAGCGTGGGCGAGCGGTAGAAGCTCAGCTGGCCGTTCACATCGAAGAGCGGCGTGGCCTTGGGCACCTTGCCGTTCAGCATCAGGTCGGCACTGAAGGTGCGCGTGCTGAAGTTGTACATCACCTCCAGTGTGGTGTACACCATGGCGGTCGCTTCGCTGGCGGTCTCGATGGCTTCCATCACATAGCCGTTGCCGTTCAGTGCGATCAGGCCAAGTCCACCGGTACCCATGTCGAACTGCACGGTGAGCGTGGCGTCGGCGTTGAAGGTGGTGCTCTCCGGAGTGAGGCCCAGGATCACGGCCGCCTGTATGCCGGCGGTGTTCTTCTTCACGTTGAAGAGGTTGCGCGGGTTCACGTTCTGCTGCGACATGGTGCGCGGACCGGGCGGCGATCCGTTCAGTTCCATGTTCCAATAAGCGCCGCCACCGAAGGCGTAGAGGTCCAGTGGTGTGGCCAGCGGGAAGGGCGTGGAAAGACCGACCATGCCGAAGGCGTACCAGTAGTCGGTGGTGGCATTGTTCTCCGGCACATTGCCGAAGAGCACGCTGCCCTGCACGGTGGTGGCATCCAGGAAGGTGAGGTCCAGGCTGCCATCGAAGCCACTGCCGAATTTTGGGTCGTCATTGAAGAAGCCCACACTGCCCTTCATCTTCACGCCCGTTACATCGGCTTCCACGTAGATGGATCCGATCTCGGTGCCTTCGCGTGTCACCACCAGGCTGTCCAGCGCTTCGATGCGGTTCTTGATGAACATGCTTACGCCACCGGAGATCGGCATCACGCCCTTGCTGAGGTCCATGCCCAGGCCGATCAGCAGCTTGGCGTTGTTCATGTCGCTGCCGTCGAAGTCCAATTGGTCCACCAGTACACCGAAGCCAGCAACGGCAAGTGTGGTGGGACTGAGACCTGTGCCGAAGTTGCCGATGGAGATGTAGCTCGGCCGGTTGCGCACCACCAGTTGCTCGATGGTGATGTCCGTGAGCTCGTTCTTGGGGATGTCACCGATCAGCGATGCGAAGGAGATGCGTCCATTGAGGGTGGCCTCGATCAAAGGCGCACCACTTCCCAGCGTGATGGCAAGGCCACTGTTGCCTTCCAGGATGAAGCGCGCGTGCCACACATCGAAGCTCAGCGAGTCGTTCTCGGCGGCCAGCGCGAAGCTGTGCAGGGTGTTGTTTCCCGCATAGTCCACCGATGCCACGTAGATGAGGTCCTCGTCGGCGATAGGCAGGCGCAGGTTGCCCACGAGCGCACCGCCCACCAGACTGCTCGCCACGATCTCGAAGTGCAGCGTGTCGATGCTGAAGTTCCAGTTGTCCAGCAGGCCACTGTTGCGCGGCAGCACACCGTTCGCTGCGAATTGTCCGCTGAAACCGGTGTCATCGATCACGAGGTCGCGCCCGGCGAAGGTGGCACGATGACCGGCCGTGTCGGTGCGGTTGGCCCAGCGCGGCATCACCACCTGCACACGCTCGATGTAGAGGCCTTCCCACTCGGGCGTTCCCACACCGGGGTGCCCTTCTGGGAACTGCATGCCCTGCAGGTTGCTGCTGATGCTGTGGTCGATGTAGGCCTGCTGCACCTGCATGGTGTAGCCCTCCAGCTCCCGGTACTGGAAGCCCACCACATTGGCGGCGCCCTGCCCCATCGCATTGAAGTCGAGCATGGCCTGCCAATCACCCCACTCCACGTACTGCACGGCGAAGGCCGCGAAGAGCGTGTCGTTGGTGGTCTGCCCGGCCGCGTTCACGGGCTTGAAGAGCACGGGGTCGAAGAGGGCGCGACCCTGCACCTCCACGCGCACCAATCCGTTGCAATCGAAGGTGGCGCGTGTTCCCGCTCCCTGTGTATTGGCGGGATCGAAGGCGAGCCGAACTTCCGCGGTCATTTGGAAGCGCACCTCCTCCACCAGTTCGAGCACGGCCTGGTCCTCGCCCACGGCAGGGCCACCGGGTGTGAGGCAGAAGTTCTTGCCAAGGAAGCTCAGGTAGCGGGGCTCCTCCAGATCATCAGCGAGGCGCTGGATGTGCGCGACGTTGTAGGCTGCACGATCGGGGAAGAAGTGCATGCCCACCACCTGCAGGCGGCCGCTTTCCGGGCCGATGCTGAAGGGCAGCGTGGTACCGGTGTTCTGCATCACCGTGGCCGCCTGGTCGATGTACCACTGCGGATCGGTGGCCTGCTGCCACGCCACATCGCGGTTGCGGCTGAAGCGTACGTTGCGGATGTTGGTGCTCAGGTCGGCCCACGTCGCGTCGATCCACGAGCCAGAGCGCAGCATCGCCTCCGCCTGGCCGGCCACCGCCACATCGCTGGTGTTCACCTGCAGGCCGCTGAACTGCACCTTGATGCCGATGGGCAGGTAGCCCGTGGGCTGGATCACGCCTTCACCGCTGAAGGTGCCGCTGCCGCTCACCTGCGTGATGGCCAGAATGAAGTGGCCCATGGTCACCAGGTCGCCCATGCGCAGATCCTGCTTCAGGTCGGTGGCGGGCGGTACGGCCACATTGCAGGGTGATGCACAATCGTAGGTGCCGGGGAAGGCGCCATCGGTCAGCACCACGCTGCCTTGGTCGACCGGTGGAGGTGGTGGCAGTACGTCGTCATCATTGCCGAAGGGGTCGGCAGCACCGGGTGTTCCGTAGGTGAAGACCACCACATCGCTCCAGCCGTTGTTCAGGATGTTGAGCGTGCCGAACTGGCGGTAGGCCCGCACGCGCACGGCATACTCGTGGCCGTCCAGCAGCTGCGGATATTCCATGCCGTAGAGGAAGAAGTTGGTGGGGATGTCGAGCTCGCTCAACTGCAGCATGTTGCCGGTGAGGAAGGCATCGTAGGGGTTGATGGGCAGCCCGGTGATGTCCATCATTTCCAGCCGGTACACCAGGTCGGGTGCGCTCACCGATGGGGGTATCCAGGTGATGGTGAAGAAGGCGGGATCCGTGTAGGGCAGCTCTTGGCCGTTGGTGGGGGAGGTGATGATGGGCGGGTCGGCCGTGACCACCACGAAGGGTGCCGAGCAACCCAGGGGCGAAGGACCGCTCAGGGGTAGGCCGGTGAGGAAGTCGTAGGCGCGAACGCACAGCGTGTAAAGGCCTTCGGGCAGCGCGTTGTCGTTGATCAGGTCCTCCAGTGTGATGCCGCTGTAGAGCAGATCGCTTTCGTTGTAGTTGTTGTAGAAGGCCTGCAGCTCGGTGCCACTGAGCAGGAGCGAGGCACCGGGAGCAAGTTCGATCGGCGTTTGCGGCCGCGCCTCGGGGCGGGTCCGGATGTTCACGCCGTTGCTGCCATCGAGTTCACTGCCCAAGTACAGCGTGTAGCTCTCGAAGGGGTTGTTGTTCTGCAGGCTGATCAGCGTGTTGTCGCCCATGTCCAGCACTTCGTCGGCATGCAGGGGGTAGGGCGGTGCCAGCACCAACGACACGCTGATGGGCAACGGTTGGGCGTGGGCCGAAGCAGCAGCGAACAGGGTCATCAGCAGCCCCGCCAAGCGGCCTTTCAGGAGGTGTTGCAGGATGCTTCGCATGCCAACGAAGATGACCGGATCCGCCTGCACGGGCAAGCTGTACGCGCGTGCCATTGAGCCGTTGGCGCGATCCATTGAGCCGTTCCCGATCACCACTTAGCCCGTGGTGCGAAATGGTCCCCAAGTCCTGTCCTTTCTACCTTTCCGGGCATTTTGGCGCTGCTACTTTCCCGCTGTGAAAAGTGCGCGTCACAGCCTTTGGGCCTTCGTCCTGGCACTGCTGCCGGTGCTTTCAGCCGCGCAGGTGGTGGACCCGAACGCCGATCCCGTGCGCATCTCCGGCGCCCTGGGCGGCACGCTGAGCGGCTACCAGATGAACGGCATCAACGCGCGCCAGCAACCGCTCGGCTATTCGCTCAGCGGCACGCTCAACATCTCGGTCTACGGCTGGACCCTGCCCTTCTCCGTGGCCATCAGCCGCCAGGGCAGCACCTTCTCACAGCCCTTCACCCGCTTCGGCGTAAGCCCCGAGTACAAGTGGGTGAAGCTGCACGCCGGGCATCGCAACCTGCGCTTTTCAGAGTTCACGCTCAACAACGTCACTTTCCTTGGTGGTGGGGTGGAACTACGGCCCAAGGCCTTCCGCTTCAGCGCCATGTACGGCATGCTGCAACAAGCCCAGCGCGCCGATGAGAACCGCTACGGCGTGGCCCAGTACAAGCGCATGGGCTACGGCGCCCTCCTGGGGCTGGGCAGGAAGAACACCTTCGACCTGACCTTCTTCCGCGCCGCGGACGATGTGAGCTCGCTGCCCCTGCTGGACACGCTGCAACGCATCACGCCACAGGCCAGCACCACCCTTGGGCTACGCTCACGCGTGCAGTTCGCCAAGGACCGCCTGGTGCTGGATGCCGACCTGGCCGTGGGTGCCTACACGCACGACCTCAACGCGCCCCGGCTGGATGAGGACATCTATGCCGACCGGCCCATCGTGGGCGAACTGGGCTTCAACTACGCGAGCAACCTGGCCGGTGCGGGTGCCGTGGGCCTGGACTACGTGAAGGACAAGTTCACCTCCGGTGTACAGTACCGCATGGTGCAGCCCGGCTTCCGTACGCTGGGTGCCAACTACCTGCTCAGTGATGTGGAGCAGATCACCTTGCGTACCGCCTTTCCTCTGGCGAAGGACAAGCTGCAACTGAGCGGGCAGTTCGGCGTGCAGCGCAACAACCTCAGCGATCGCCGCTTCGCCGGAACCGCACGCAACATCGGCTCTGCCAACGTGGCGTATCGACCATCCACACGCGTGTCGGTCAACCTCAACTACGCCAACTTCAGCATCTACCAGACGCTGCTGCTGGATACGCTCTTCGCCGATTCGGTGCTCATCGATCAGGTGAACCATCAGGTGAACGTGGCCACGCTGTACCAGTACGGCGATGCCAAGCGGCAGCACAGTTGGAGCCTGATGACCGGCTACCAGCAGCTGAGCGATCGCAGCGATGGGCCCACCGACCTGGGCAACCGCCTCATCAACCTGAATCTGCAGTACCAGCTGCGCTGGCTGGCCAGCCGCTGGGGCCTGGTGCTGGGCGCCAACTACAACGACTACAGCGCGCTGCTCACCACCAACGAGCGCTATGGCGCCACGGTGGGTGCTACCCGCATGCTGAAGAAGGACAAACTGCTGCTGCGCCTCACCCACACCTGGAACCGCAGCCAACTGCCAGACCGCATGGACGACATCCACAGCACCCACTTCAGCATGAACTACCGCCTCAGCGACCGGCACGCGCTGATGCTCAGCGCCGGCAACATCCGCCGGGAAGGCCTGCAGGCATTCACCGAAACACGCGGTACCGTAGGGTATCGCATGCGCTTCTAATGGAACGCAAAATCTTCACCCATGCACCTGTACCGTCGTCCCTTGGGTCGACAACACGTTGCTGTGGAACGATACGAAAATGTCGACCCGATGGGTCGACGCTACGGGTGCGTTTCCTCACCCGCATGACAACATTACCAGCAACCCCCACACCATGAACCGCACCCTTACCCCATTTCTCTTCCTCGCTGCCACCGGCGTTTTCGCGCAGCCCACCATTCCGCAGGTGGTCCTGAACGTGGGCGACCAGCTGGTGATCGATCCCACCTTCCCGATCAGTGATGCCGGTCCGGGCGGCGCGAACGCCACCTGGAACTTCGCTGCACCCGGGTTCAGCGGTGGGGAGTTCACCTACACGGCGGTTAGCGCGGCAAGCACCACGATGGCATCCGATTTCCCCGGTGCCACCATGGCCTTGTACGCCGAACTGGACGCGGACTTCACCCTCCATGCCTTCTTCGATCTCAACGGTGGCTTCACCGAACATGGGGAACACGTGTTCGACGGCAATGCTGGGGTCAGCAGCATCAACACCGACCCCATCACCTTCTTCACCACCCCGCTCACGGCCACCAGCAACGGCTCGGACACCTATGGGTCCACGGAGGACTTCGTAGGCTTCCCGGCCCTGCTCACGGGGCAGCACACCTGGAGCGTGGACGGCTACGGTACCCTGATCCTGCCCAATGCCACCTACACCGATGTGCTGCGAATCCATGCCCAACAGGTGGAGACCTTGAGCGTGGACATCGGCGTGCCCTTCGAGATGGTGAGCTCCCGCGAGGAGTGGCGCTGGGTGAAGAGCGGCATCCCCTTCCCGCTGCTCGTCTTCTCCCTGGAGACCGATGAGTTCGGTACCGAGATCGGTGCCACGGCCGCGCTGGTAAGCTATTCCAGTGCCACCTCCATCGCCGAACAAGCGCAGCTGCCCATGCGCACCTACCCCAATCCGGTGCGCGACCACGTGACGATCGAGCTGGAGGCCCATGGTTCAGTACACTACCGCGTGCTGGACGCCCTGGGGCGTGAAGTCATGAACGGAAGCACTGCGGCCGGTGGAACGCTCCGGCACCGCATCGACCTCACTGCGCTGAAGCCCGGCATCCACCACTTGGAAGTGCGCAGCCAACAGGGCGTGGCCACGGCCCGCCTGATCAAGGAATGATCCCCGGATGAACGCAGATCCTTGTACGACCATGCATCGCATCATCACCATCCTGCTGTCAGGCGTCGGAAGCCTTTCGATCGCCCACGCGCAGAACTGCCTGCCCCAGGGCATCGCCTTCAACCTGCAATCCGAGGTGAACGCCTTCCCCATCAACCACCCGGGCTGCACCCAGATCGATGGCTTCCTGAAGATCGGGCCCAGCAACGATGGCTTCGCAGGCGGCATCACCGACCTTACACCGCTGTCGCAGATCACCTCCGTGGGCGGCTATCTGCTGGTGGAGTTCACACTGGGCTTGGAGTCGCTCGAAGGCCTGGACAACCTCGCCAGCGTGGGGGGCTACGTGAGGCTGGACGAGAACGACAACCTCGCGGACATCACCGCACTTTCCAACCTCACCACCGTGGGCGGGCTGCTGGAAGTGCGTCTGAATCAGAGCCTCACCAGTCTTGAAGGCTTGGGCTCGCTGAGCTCCACCGGCGGGAACGTCTCCATTCGCCTGAACGATGAACTCACGGACCTGCAAGGGCTGGAGGGCCTGGTGGACGTGGGTGGCGCGGTCGCGGTGGAAGGCAATACCGCCCTGCAGAGCATGAACGGCCTCGCGCCCCAGAGCGTAGGCGCCGCCTTCTGGGTGAAGGGGAACCCGCAGCTCACGGACCTAAGCGCCGCCAGCGGGCTCACCAGCATTGGGGGCGCGATCAACCTGCAGGACAACGCCGCACTGGCCAGCCTGGAGGATCTCGCTGGTGTCACCGCCTTGGGAGGCTACCTGCGCGTTCAGGATTGTTCCCTGCTCACCGACCTCTCCCCGCTGCAGAACATCGATCCCACCACCATCACCCAACTGCTGCTGCAGGACCTGCCGGGCGTGTCCGACTGCGCGTTGGGGAACATCTGTGCCTACCTCGGCCTGCCGGATGCCCAACCCACCATTGCCAACAACGCGGCCGGCTGTGCCAGCGTGGCCGAAGTGGAGGCCGCGTGCGCCAGCACCTCCATTGCCGATGCCACCGCAGCTGCCGGCCTGGCCGTGCAGCTCTTTCCCAACCCATCGCTCGGGGTGGTACACCTGCAGGGTTCCTGGCAGCCCCCTGTGGATCTGCGCGTGTACGATCCGGCCGGCCGCACCGTGCACCAGGAGCGTGTGACCGCCGCCACGGGCGCTGCGCACACGCTCCACCTTGCCCACCTGCTGCCGGGCGCCTACCTGCTGCAGGTGCAGGGCGATAAGGGCATCGCCACGGCACGTTTGATCATCGAACGGTCACACCCCTGAACCCTGTCGCCATGCTACGCCAACTCACCCTTCTTGTCTGCGCCATCGGCAGCATCTCGTTCGCACAGGCCCAAGGCTGCCTGCCCGAAGGCATCGCCCTCAGCACCCAGGCCCAGGTGAACAGCTTTCCCACGGACCATCCCGGATGTACCACCATCCAGGGCTTCCTGCTCATCGGGCAAGGCAACATCACTGACCTCACCCCCTTGGCCCAGCTTACCGCCGTGGAAGGCTACTTGCAGGTGGGGCTCAATCCGCAGCTCACGAACCTCGCCGGCCTGGAGAACATCACCAGCGTGGGGGGCAGCCTCGGCATCACCGGCAATGCCCAGCTCACCGACATGTCCGGCTTGTCCGGCCTCACCACGGTGGGTGGCCTCATGGAGGTGAGCGAGAACAACAGCCTCACCAGCCTTGCGGGCCTGCAGAACATCATCAGCGTGGGCAGCTACCTGGACATCTCGGACAGCCCGGGGCTCACCGACCTGCAAGGCCTGGAAGGCATTGAGACCATCAGCGGGTCGCTCATCATACGCGACAACACCGCACTGGCCAGCATGCAAGGCCTGGCGCCCATCAGCATCGGCGGCGGCTTGGACCTGATGAACAACCCGCAACTGATGGACCTCAGCGTGGCCCTTGGGCTCACCTCGCTCGGCGGGCCCTTGTCGCTCATTGGCAACACCGCAATCCTCAGCCTACAGGAGCTCGCCGGCATCACCTCCATCAACGGTGTGCTCCGGGTGATGGGCAGTTCGGGGCTGATGTCGCTTGACGGCCTGGAGAACATCGATCCCAACACCATCCTCAACCTCATCATCGTGAACAACCCCGGCCTGTTCCAATGCGCGGCGGAGAACCTGTGCACCTACCTGGGTCTACCGGAGAACCTGGCCAACATCACCGGCAACGCCACCGGCTGCTCCTCGCGGGCGGAGGTGGAAGAGGCATGCACACTGCTTTCGGTGGAGGAGGGGAAGCAGGAGGTGGCGGCGATCACCGTTTTTCCGAACCCCACCAACGGCCCGGTGATGATCAGAGCCGAACTGAACGGCCCGGCGGAATTGGATCTGCTGGACCAGATGGGCAGGCTCCTCCGCACGGCACGGTTCCCCATCAATGCTGAAGGCCCTGTGCTTCTGGACCTTGCCGAGCTGCATCCCGGTGCGTACATCCTCCAGTTGCGTACGAACGATCGGGTGGACACGCGGATGGTGGTGAGGGAGTGATCTACATCCACCGCGGCCACGCTAGGTACCACTTCGTCACCGGCCGCGCCAGCGCTTGAATGCCGAGGTTGTCACTGGCTTCGGCGATGTCCCGCAACGTGCCGTCCTTGTAGCGCAATTCGATGCGGTCCTTGCCGGGATCGTACGCGTTGTTCACGATGCTGCCGGTGATAACGAAGTGTGCGGCGTCGGTTGTGGAGATGCCAAGTTGTGCGGCCACCTTTTCGCGCAACTCAGCGATGTGCACTTCATTCCATGGTCCGTTCTGCAGGCGGATGCGCAGGGTGCGGCGATGCAACAGGTCTGAAGCTAAGCGCGCCAGCACTTTGTCGGGGTGGTCGGCCCACACCTTCACCGCGCCCATGATGTCATGGTCGTCCAAGCGCATGAAGTCCGCGAGCACGGCAGGGTCGTTGAAGGAGGGGCGGCCCCGGCGCTCGTGCAGGAAACCCAGCAGCGTGGGTGAGCCGAAGAGCGGCACGCCTTGCAGGCCGAGGGCTTTGGCGCGGCGCAGGGTTTGCACCAGCATCTGCTCGCAGGCCACCACGGTCTTGTGCAGGTACACTTGCCAGTACATCAGGCGGCGCGCCACGATGAACTTCTCGATGCTGTAGATGGCCTTCTCCTCCACCACCAGCTCATCATCCACCACCTGCAGCATCTTGATGATGCGGTCGCCGCCGATCACGCCTTCGCTCACGCCGGTATAAAAGCTGTCGCGGTTCAGGTAATCCATGCGGTCCATGTCCAACTGGCCGCTTACCAATTGGTGCAGGAAGCGCTTGGGGTGCTGGTTGCGGAAGATGCGGATGCCTGTTTCCAATGCCCCGCCGAACTCCTTGTTCAGCGCGTCCATCACCAAGGAACTGATCACTTCGTGGTCCACATCATCCACGATGCTGTGCTCCAGTGCATGGCTGAACGGGCCGTGGCCGATGTCGTGCAGCAGGATGGCCACGTGGGCACCCAAACCCTCATCCTCCGTTACCACATGGCCCTTGCCGCGCAGGCTCTCCAAGGCCAGGCCCATCAGGTGCATGGCGCCCAAGGCGTGGTGGAAGCGCGTGTGCAATGCCCCGGGGTAAACCAAGTGCGAAAGGCCCAATTGCTTGATGTAGCGCAGGCGCTGGAACCACGGATGGTCGATCAGCTTCTGCAACAGCGGGTCCGGCACGCTGATGAAGCCGTACACGGGGTCGTTGAGGATCTTCATGCTGGGTGGGGTACGCAGTTGCTCGTTGTTAGGCCTCACAACTGCACCTGACAACTAACAACTGACAACTGACAACTAACAACTGACAACTGACAACGAACAACCGCGGAACCGGCCCCGAAAGTACTGGGCATCTGCCAAGGCCGGTGACGGGCCTGCACGGGCACAACAACGCGCCACCCCGTAAATTCACGCCCTGTAACAAATGCCGGGCAACATTCCCCCGCAGGGCGTGTTTCCCTGGCATGCACAGGACCACAGCGCCCACCCGGCCAATAGGGACCCCGAACACCACCATGGCAGCATCCATCCTTTGGGCAGACGACGAGATCGAACTGCTGAAACCACACGTTCTCTTCCTGGAGCAGAAAGGCTATGCGGTGAGGACCGTGAACAACGGCTTAGACGCCGTGGATGCCGTGGGCAAGGAGGAGTTCGACATCGTTTTCCTGGACGAGAACATGCCCGGCCTCAGCGGGCTGGAAACGCTCACCCGCATCAAGGCGGCCAGTCCGCACACCCCGGTGGTGATGATCACCAAGAGCGAGGAGGAAAGCATCATGGAGGAGGCCATCGGTAGCAAGATCAGCGATTACCTGATCAAGCCGGTGAACCCCAACCAGATCTTGTTGGCGCTGAAGAAGCACTTGGAAGGCAGCCGCTTGGTGAGCGAAAAGACCACCAGCAGCTACCAACAGGAGTTCGGCAAGCTGAGCATGCGGCTCGGGGACCGGCTGGGCACCAAGGACTGGATGCAGCTCTATGACGAGCTGGTGCGCTGGGAGTTGGACCTGAGCGGCAATCCGGACCAGGGCATGACGGAGATCTTGCGCAGCCAATGGGCCGAGGCCAACGACCTGTTCAGCCGCTTCGTGGAAAAGAACTACATCGACTGGGTGAACAACAAGGGCAACGACGTGCCCATGCAGAGCCACCAGGTGTTCAAGAACAAGATCGCTCCGCTGATCGACGAGAAGCAACCCCCGCTGTTCCTGGTGCTGATCGATAACTTGCGGCTGGACCAGTGGCGCACCCTGGAACCCGTGATCACCGAGCTGTACAAGGTGGAATCGCAGGAGCAGTTCTACGCCATCCTGCCTACGGCCACGCAGTATGCACGCAATGCACTCTTTGCGGGCATGATGCCCGGGGAGATCCAGAAGCGCTTCCCCGGGAAATGGCTGAACGAGGACGATGAGGGCAGCAAGAACGCCTTCGAGGAGGACTTTATGAACGAGCAGCTCAAGAACCTCGGCAAGCGGGTGAAGACCAGCTACCACAAGATCACCAACATCGCCGCCGGCAAGAAACTGGCCGAGACCGTGGGCAATCTGATGGAGAACCCGTTCAATGCCATCGTGTACAACTTCGTGGACATGCTCAGCCACGCCCGCACGGAGATGGAGGTGATCCGCGAGCTGGCCGAGGACGAGGCCGCCTACCGCTCCATCACCCTGAGCTGGTTCAAGCACAGCCCCCTGCTGGACATCCTGAGGACCATTGCCGAGAAGGGTGGCCGCGTGGTGATCACTACCGACCACGGTACCGTGCGTGTCACACAGCCCAGCAAAGTGGTGGGCGACCGCAACACCAACACCAACCTGCGCTACAAGAACGGGCGCAACCTCACCTACGAGGCCAAGGATGTGCTGGCCATCAAGGAACCCGCCCAGGCCTTCCTGCCGCGCATGAATGTGAGCAGCAGCTTTATCTTCGCCAAGAAGGACCTCTACTTCGTCTATCCGAACAACTACAACCACTTCGTCAACTTCTACCGGAACACCTTCCAGCACGGAGGGATCTCCATGGAAGAGATGCTGGTGCCCATCGCCTACCTGAAACCGCGCTGACGCTGATGAACGCCCCGATCGCGCTGCACCGGCCCGAAGAAGCAGGGAAAGCGGCCGCCACCTTGCTGCAAGCGTTCCCGCAGACCCGCGTATTCACGTTCAGCGGACCGTTGGGCGCGGGGAAGACCACCTTGATCAAGGCCCTGTGCGCCCGGCTGGGCGTGGAAGCGGGCACATCCAGCCCGTCGTTCGCCATCGTGAACGAGTACCGCAGGGCAAACGGTGAACCGGTCTACCATTTCGACCTTTACCGATTGAACAAGGCGGAGGAGCTGGAGGGCATCGGCTTCACCGAATACCTGGACAGCGGCCACTACTGCTTCGTGGAATGGCCTGCCCTGGGCGAGGGCTTGTACCCGCCCGGCACGGTGGAGGCGGCAATGAGCGTGGGAGCGGACGGTACGCGCATCCTGCGGATGAACGAACTACAGCCCGCAGAGGGGCAAAGCCATGAGCACCAGCAGTGAACTGTTGAAACAACTCGCCCGCGAGGTATCCATGCTCCCCCAGGAGCAAACCATGGAGGTAGGGCACAAGGGCAAGCGGCTGCTGATCGGCATCCCCAAGGAGATCACGCCGCAGGAACACCGCGTGCCCCTCACTCCCGCCAGCGTGGCCGTGCTTACCGGCCGCGGGCACGACATCGTGATGCAACGCGGGGTGGGCACCAACGCCCAGTTCCAGGACAGCGACTACAGCGAGGCCGGTGCCCGCATGGCCGAAGATGCCCGCGAAGTGTACGAGGCGGACCTGATCCTGAAGGTGGCCGCCCCCAGCGAGGAGGAGATTGCCCTGCTGCACCACAAGCAGATCCTGGTCTCGGCCCTGCAAACCGGCCCCCAGCACCGCGAAGCCCTGCGCAGCATGATGGCCAAGAAGCTCACCGCCGTGGCGTGGGACTTCATCAAGGACCGCGAGGGCATCTACCCCATCATCCGCGCCATGGGCGAGATCGCCGGCAACACATCCGTCCAGATAGCAGCCGAATACCTCAGCACCGACAAGGGCGGGCAGGGCCTCATGCTGGGCGGCATCAGCGGGGTGGCCCCGGCCGAAGTGGTGGTGATCGGGGCGGGCACCGTGGGCGAGTTCGCCACGCGGGCCGCGCTTGGCGCTGGGGCCAGCGTGAAGGTCTTCGACAAAAGCATCTACCGCCTGCGGCGCCTGCAAGGCATCCTCGGCCAGCGCATCTGGACCAGTGTGATCCAGCCGGACGTGCTGAAGGAGGCCCTCCTGCAAGCCGATGTGGCCATCGGTGCCCTGCGGCCCGAACACGGCCGTACCCCCATGGTGGTGAACGAGGACACCGTGGGGCGCATGAAGGCTGGCAGTGTGATCGTGGACGTAAGCATCGATCGCGGCGGATGCTTCGAAACAAGCGAGCAAACCACCCTCACCGATCCCGTTTTCAAGAAATACGGCGTGGTGCACTATTGCGTGCCCAATGTGGCCAGCCGCGTCCCCCGAACGGCTTCCTATGCCCTCACGAACATCTTCACCCCGATCCTGCTCACCATGGGCGAAATGGGCGGCTTCGAGGACGTGATCAAGCGCAACATGGGCTTGCGCCAAGGCGTGTACCTGTACAACGGGGCGCTCACCAGCGAGGTCCTCTCAGAAGCCTACCGACTGCCATACAAAGACCTGGACATCATGCTGGCGGC
>JRYE01009639.1_pt1 | contig 16689 bp, 16 predicted proteins | sample 235321 | NCBI WGS metagenome assembly JRYE01 (sample SAMN03074214, study PRJNA261473) | activated sludge metagenome | biome: Common Effluent Treatment Plant; feature: Wastewater; material: Activated sludge; isolation source: activated biomass in a lab-scale reactor treating industrial wastewater at... | reverse complement strand
TCCCGTCTGCGATCAGCAGGTACGTCGTCAGCCACATCCTGAGGGCGACCGTCTGGGCTTTGGGTATCGCCTTGTCGCCCGTGTCCACACCTTCCCCGTATAACGAGGAAGTCCAGCCCTCTCCCGTCTCCACGTCGACCAGCGTCGCTTCCAACTTGACTGTGAAGTGATAAACGTTCGAGTCGGGGGGGCTGTGCCTCACGAGGTCGCAGTATCTGAATTCCATCTCGAGGCCGTGCTTCGCCAGAAGCGGGGAGAGCTGTCTTTTGACCTTGTCGGCGGAGAGGTACTTGTAGCCCACCCCGCCCNNCATCGTCTTTCCAATCCGTGGCGATGGCCTCCTTGCGGAAGGCGTTGAGTTTCAGCCTCAGCTTCGATTTCGTATCTATTACAGTGTGTGTATCATCTGTCATGTCCTGTTCCTGCACCCGCTTCTCCGGTGTGCGATATGAGTATATTGTTATTCTTATATAAAACCGACTGTCGGGGGCTCACAGGGCGTCGGCCGCCATCAGCTCCAGCATCCTGTTGGACACATCCCTCCCCGACCGCACGGTTGCCAACACCTTCTCCTCTATGGTGCCCGGGGTGAACAGATACGCGTAGGTGCAGGGGTGCCTCTGCCCGGGTCTGTAGATGCGCCCGTGCGCCTGCTCGAACACCACCGCGGATGTGCACGGTTCATAGAACACCGTGTACGCCGACGCGTCGAGGTCGAGACCCGCACCGCCCGATTGGTATTGGCAGACCAGCACCTCGGCGTCCCCGTGCTGGAGTTCGCGCCACGTCTCCCCCTTCGACCTGCCGTCGTAAATCACCGTACGTTTCCCCGCCTTGGTCGCGACGGCGGCGCATCTGTCCACCGACGCGGTGAAGTTGCAGAAAATCACGAGCTTGCGATCCATCCCCGCGATGATGTCGGCGAGCGCGTCATCCTTGGAGCACCCGAGCGTCGTCGTCCTGCCGTCGTCGATCTTCATCGACCCCGAACAAATCTGGAGCAGTTTGATGTACTGCGCCCCCGACACGGTGATGTCTATGCCGTACTTCAGGACGTTGCCCTTCTGGATGTCGCGGTACACCGTCGTCTCCGCCAGCGGGCAGGGGATGTCGCGCCTCAGCCTCGCGGGCATGTCGAAGCAGTCCTCTATGCGACATGAGATGGCGTGGTCGCGCACCCAACCTTCGCACGCCGCGACGCGGTACTTGTAAGGGTTGTACCACGGGTCGAGGGATTGCACCATCTCGTCGCAGAACCCCGACCACGTGGGCCACGTCCCGGGCTCGAGGAAGTTCCCGATGCCGTACAGCTTGGAGAAGTCCTGCGCCCCCCCTCCCCCGTGGAACGGCGTGGCGCTCATGGCGTAGCGGTACGTCGAGAGCTTTGCCAACAGCAGGCACGCGTGCGTCTGCCTCGAACGGTGCGATCCTATGGCATGGGCCTCGTCCACGAACACGGCACCCCACCTCTTGTCCACGTCCTCGCGCAGTCCGTAGGACACCTTGGCGGAGGTCGAGCCGTCGCGGTGACGGACGGTGCGCTTGGTACGCGCGTACGTCTTCTGATATGAGCGCACGGTCACGCTCTCCGACAGCAGGGCGACGTCCTCGGGAGTGATGCCGTCGAAGTCGGTGAGACCCGCTATGGAGGCGTTCCAATTGCCGATGAGCGAGGCGGGGCACACCACGAGCGCGTCCTCGATATCTCCGCGCCTGAGTGCGCGCAGGATCCACATGAGGGCGATGGCCGTCTTGCCCGTACCGCACCCGTACGCGAGTAGGAGGGAGGGGTTGGCGTCCATCACGATCAATGCCAATTCCTGGTGGGAGCCCAGGACGTGCTTCTCGTCCATGCGGGGCGGAGGCGGTCTAGGGATATATACCTAACCCTCCGAGACGGCAGGATTAAATATCCTCATCGCATAAAGACCGTCGGGGATGGGAAAAACGGCGGTAAAACGCCGATATCTCCTCAAAATCCTCGAAAAACCCGCCAAAAAACCCCGAAAAGCACGAAAAAATTCCGTTATCACTAACAAAAAAGACCGAAAAACATCAAACAGAACGAAACGGAATGATTGCGTTTGGACAGGAATCGACACGCTGGCTGTGTTCGATTCGCTTTTTGTTCAAACCGAGAAACGGTTAATTCCGCTAAATAAAGGGTTTTGAAACGCTTACATGCGTACACATAATAATTATATTATATTATATTACATGCGTATATATATTCTTTACATGTATATGTAGTAATGTATATTTATTAAAGGAATTAGTGGAATTAGTAGTCTAGTATATATAGTCTTTAAATATACGCAAACTTCCATTTAGTTTTTTTTCACAGAAAATATTAATGGTAGCGGAATCCAAAGTTAATAAAAATTTCAAAAATATTATTAAAAATCGTTAATTCCATTAACTAATCATTTTTCGATTTCAAGGTTCTATTAGTTTATATTTATTTTGCGCGCATGATGTCGTATTATTATTTTAATGGAATTAATGGAATTAATTTTTCTATATATAAACTCTTTATATAGAATGCATTTCCATTTAACTTTTGCTATATTCATAAACGGATTATAATTCAGAAATCGTTTTATACACTGCCGACGTACGTCAATCCAAGGAGATGGTGGCTTCGTGGTGCAACTCGTGTGCGCCATCTCCTCAATACCCTTTTATAAAAGGGTGTTGTTATATGGTGTATGCACCACGAAACAACGTCACGCATATATCAAATCGGAATCGAACACGACAACGGACTGAAGAGACACCCCTGGTATGGGGCAGACGGTAAATTCAACGCACATGAATTCACTATAAAATTGATGAACGAGTTCGCCATCCGCCGTATCAACGGCAGACCCGTCGCATACTTCTACGACAAATACATATCGGGCAAAACAGCATTCCTCGGACTCATATCATACATGGACGCCACGCTTTCGCCGAACCAGCGCCGTGATGTGTTGGAACGCATCACAGGTCTGCTCACGCTGAAAGCCGAAGAAGAAAACGCAGCCCCGACCAACCTCATACGCTTCCAGAGCTCCATATTGGATTTGGACACCATGCGGGTTTCCGGTCCTCAATCGAACGACGTGATACTCAATATAATACCTCACAGATACAATCCGACGGCGTACAACCGCGACGTGGATTTGATGCTCGATAACATAACATGCAACAACCGCGAGCTCCGCACTCTCATAGAGGAGATGGTCGGGTACTGTTTCCTGAGGACGCTGAGGATGCGCAAGTTCTTCATCCTGACAGGGGGGAAGAGGAACGGCAAGTCCACGTTCCTGGACTTCATCAACTACGTCCTGGGGAAGGAAAACGTCTCCAACCTCTCGATTCAGGACTACCAGGTGCAATTCTCACGCGTGCGTCTCTACGGCATGCTGGCCAACATAGGCGACGACATCTCCGACATCTACATGAAGGAGGTCGACCTGCTCAAAAAAATCGTGTCGGGCGAATCCATACAGGCCGCCGAGAAGAATGAGCCCGTCTTCTTCTTCAGGCCGTACGCCACCAGCATATTCTCGGCGAACGAGATACCCAAGGTCAACGACCCCACGGGCGCGGTCATGGACAGGATGATAATCATACCATTCGAAGCGTACTTCGACGAGTCCACGGCGGACTATGGCCTCGCAGACCGCCTCGCCACGGAGGGTGCGGCCGAGTACATGATCAAGCTCGGCGTCGAGGCGATAAGGAAGGCGATGATTCGCGGGCATTTCACGGAGCCCAACATGGTCAAGGAGGCCAAGGAGGAGACGCAGAGGGCGAACGACCACGTCTCCGATTGGCTCGGGGACTACGCCCCCCTCGGCAGAGACCGCGACGAAGTGTACGACGATTACCTCTACTACTGCTCGAACAACGGCATATCCTCGCAAACGCGCATGTCCCGCAAGGGGCTGGTGCGCAGAATCAATAACAGATTGGGGTTGACCCTGCGCAAGGTGACCCCCGTCAAGAGCATCTTCGCCGAGAGGACGCTCGACCTCAAGACATCCCTCCCGCCGAGGCCCGAGCAGATAGCCGCCCAATACGGCAACGCCGTCGTGAACGCCGCACGCGAAACATGGAAGGGGTTGGAGTTCGGGACCAAAATCAACATCGACGCGGTCAAGGTGGGCAACCTGACATCAGCGATGGTGCGCGACATCCTCTTGGACAGAGGCGTGATTTACGAAATCGGCGTCAAAACATATGGCTACTCAGGCGAGGACGCGGAAGAGAGGGAATGCTGATGAGGAAATACACTCCTCCGAAATGCACGCATGACCGCAAGACGGTCGCCGACAGGTGCACGGATGCCTGCCACCGCCTCAAGGACATGGTCGTAAAATCCGACGCCCCCGCAGGGTACAGGGTCACGCTCAAGGCACGCACGGACAACTACCGGCCGGTGGCCATAGATTGCGTCATCCCGCTCGGAGAGTTCGCAGAAGTCGAGATCACGGACTGCGCGGCGACGTACCTGCACGGAAAAATCTTATAAGGGAACTGTCTAAGCGGTTTCAACAGCCCTGTAGTGTAGTGGTCAATCATGCTGGCCTTTGGAGCCGGCGACTCTGGTTCGAATCCGGACAGGGCTACTCTCATCCACTCGCGAATTTTACTACTCCGCCCAATTGTTCATATGCCACGAACGTGCCGCCGTGCCTCATGACTTCGCGCAGCCTGCGGCCCTCGTCCTTCGGACCTCTGAAACGGGTCCAGATTCCGAAAAACGGCAGAACGGGCACAGGTTCAAGAATGACGGCATCGAAACGGTATATCGTAGTGGATGAAATCCGTTACACGGTGGAGGGTTGCTGTAGGTGTCCGTGTTATGACAGCGGTGACGGGGAATGGGGGGACGCGTGCAAACACCCCCGGCTATTTTTTGCATCTGTATATTGTAATTTGAGGAAGTTTTATATATACGTACCACATATACCATATCGGGGAGAAAGAAAAACCCGAGAGGCAACCAAAATGATAAACATGAAAAAGGTCAGGACAGAATGCAAGGCATGGGTACCTAAGGGCGGACAGACCAGATACTACATCAACAACTGGAAGCAAATTTCGGGGATCAAGCTTGAGTACCACGGATCAGGAAACCTTGAATCGGTCAACATCGACGGCGAGTACAAGGCTATCAGCAACCACGCCTGGAGCAAGTACTGTGCCGGCATGAAGGTTTGGGTCGGTGCAGAGGACTGTGAGCTGCACATAGACTGCTGCAACCACGACTACATCAGGGACCACGTCTTCCAGCGCGTCTACGCTCACTACCGCTGTGACGCGGTAGAGTAATGGAAAGAAAAGAAAAAGGAGAGATGAAGAATGACAAGAGAAGATTTCATCAAGACACACCTCAGCGGGCAGGAGCCCAGGTGTGGTATGGGGGAGCTGATTACCGCGGCCGCGTACGACGCGATGTACAGCGGACCACACCGTGAGATGATCCAGAGACACTATGAGTACGCGTCAGACCTGGCGCTTGATGCATATGACGTAGGAATTAAAACAATCCTCGCGACGATGGAGCCGGATGACATGGAGGTCTGGATGTGAGCGGGGATTCGCTGTACAGGTGCAAGGTCTGTAATAAGCAGTTCAAGTTGTCGGAGATCTCCAAGCCGATGAACGGTCTGCTGTACTTCGTGTGGAGGCGCAGATAGGTGCCCGGCGTGCGGAGTATCGGAGCATACCGATGACGGCGGATATCGTGAGATCTGGGAGAGGGTCGGAGGAGAATGATGGCCATCAGTGAGGCGCAACGTCAAGAGATCGTCGACTATACCGGGAGCATGTCGGACGGGATGGCGCGGGATAGGGGGGCCGGAATCACCATCGACTACTACGGGCCGAGGGGTGGACCCTTCCCATCTCATGACGTGTATGCGACCGAGGTGGAAGCCATCGCCGCCGCCGTGGCCGCTCTATCCGCCGAGGATACGACGTGGTATAGAGCGAGAGTTGGATACAGTACGGTGGTATGGTCCTATGAAGGTATCAACATCGAGAGCGCCGAGGACTGCTGGAGACTAGACGACAGCGAGATGGAGTCTGTCAACACCCCGTCCGATATCGCAGTAATCCGGTGTGAGTTCATAGGTCCTGGATGCACCACCCTCACAATCAGATACAGGACCACCCCCAAGATCGCCAAGGATGTCGTCCGCCACCGCATCACTGACGACTATAATCCCATAGGCGATTTATGGGATGTACTGTCAGCAGAGACGGACTATCCTGGGTGGATTATAGCCGCCCGTGACGTGAGGAAGATCGTGGTGGATAAGAGGGTCATGACGCACGGCTCGTCTCTCGCAGTAGCCATAACCTCGGAGGCTAAGTCAATGGGACTAGGTCGCGGCGACAAAGTCAGGATAACAATGGAAAAAATATGAAAAATCTACTCGAGGTGTCATACATTATCTGCACCGGTTGAGAGGCGCAAGCCGAACTCGTGTTATGACAGCGGTGACGGTCTTCGGGGTCTTGATATAAAACATCAAGCAATGTAAATAGGCGTTGGAAATATAATAAAAGCGATATACAAGTGTATACCAGAACAATCCACTAGGGATATCTTGTTAAAGTGAAATCCTCAAGATTATCATGATTGTGTTTAGGAGACATATTTATTGTCACCGCACTATAAGTATACAGATGGAGATACGTCACGTATCGTTTGTTGAGTTATCGAGAGTTTTTCTCTTCGAATCAACTCATCTGGAAAAGAGAGATTGTGAGTGCAATGGCTGAGGACAATTCGACACAGTTTTTACTTGACAAAATTGCGCAGTTGGAGAACGAATTACGCAGTGTGAAAAAATATGGATTGGTTTGGGACAAGGAGAAAGTTCCTGAGAAAATTGTGTCAGATTGCATTGACAACATACCTGTTTTAAGTCATGTGTCAGAAAAAGATGTTAATCAAGGCGGAATAGAGCATTTAATCATAGAAGGAGATAATTTTCAATCCCTGCTTTGTTTAAAAATGACAGATCAAGAGTTGTTTGATTTTATCTATATTGATCCACCATACAATCTTGGAAAGAGCGATTTCAAATATAACGACAAATACGTAGAAGTGGAAGATACTTACAGGCACTCAAAATGGCTAAACATGATGGAAAAAAGACTGACATTAGCCAGAAGTCTTATGAAACCTGAAGCATCAATATTCATCAGTATAGACGACCATGAGTGTTTTGATTTGAAATTGTTATGCGATCAAATATTTGGCGCAAGTAATTTTGTTGCATTGCTACCAACTATAATGAATTTAAAAGGAAACAACAGCGAAATAGGGTTCGCCGGCACTCACGAATACACTCTTGTTTACAGTAAAACCTATCCCCCTTACCTCGGTGAATACCCCTTAAGTGATGATGAACTGGATAGTGAATGGAAACAGGATAAAAATGGATATTACAAACGGGGTGCGATATTAAAGGCCACAGGTAGCGACGATAAAAGAAGTGACCGTGCTTTCTGTTTTTACCCATTTTTGATTCGCGGCAATAAATTATCAATGATTACTGAGGAAGAGTATAGGTCCCTCTATAATCCAGATACAAAAGAATTCAACGATGACAACCTTCATCAGTTAGAGAAAAAATACAACGAACTGGGGTATGGATTAATAATTCCAAAAACAAAAACAGGATATGGAAGGTGGCGTTGGGCATACGGTACAGCTTGCAAAGACCTCGATAAGATTATTGTGGAAGCATCGCCTAAAAATGTAACTCTATACAAAAGACAAGGACCAGAGATAGGTGATTTCCCTACCAAAAAGCCAAAGAGTGTCTTTTACAAACCTGAATATAGTTCCGGAAATGGGACAAATCAACTTGAAAAAGTAATTGGCCCCAACGATTTCAACAATCCGAAACCCCTGCAACTAATCAAAGACTTCATCACAATAGGCTGTCCACCTGGGGGGTCTGTTCTCGACTTTTTTGCTGGATCGGGAACAACAGCACAAGCGGTGCTAGAACTCAACAATGAAGACAAAATGTCCAACAGAAAATTCACCATTCTGCAGTGTTCAGAAAATGGCATCATAGACACAGTAACTTACCCGCGTGTGAAAACGGTTCTGACTGGACAACGTGCAGATGGTACAACATATGGGAAACCTATGAAGGCCAGTATCCATTACTACCGTGCTGAAACAATCCCTCGCGATTCCAATACAGATCAATCGAAATATAACCTAGTTACCAAGGTCGATTCACTATTGTGTATAATGGAAGAAACGTATAATGTTGTTGAAATAGCAGACAATTACGCCCATTATACCTCATCTGATCATTTGAAACATACGCTAATTTACAACGATTATTATTCTGAATCCCCATTCGAGTCATTTAAGAAAATAGTTTTGAGCACACCAGGCAACAAAGTAGTTTATGTATTTTCACTCGACAATTCGGTTGATAAAACATTATTCGGAGAAATGCCAGATGTAGTTGTGAAACCTATCCCTTCAAAAATCTTTGAAATTTACCAAGAGGTTACTGAGTGTTTGAAGAGAGGTGATTGAATGCTTTTTACTTTGAAAAATTATCAAAGAAGTGCCGTCGATAAGATCAAGAACAGATTGGAATTGTACTTTAGAGAATCATCCAGAGGTAACATTGTATTCAAATCGCCAACGGGATCTGGAAAAACATTTGTCATGTCTTCGGTCATTGAAGAATTCACCGAAGAACACAAAGATATGAATTTTTGTTTTATCTGGGCTAGTCCAGGAAATGGAGAATGATCTCATCGGATCATTTATCGAAACGCAGAGAGCAATACCCTTACTTCAATTTAGTAACTCATTCTAATGGTTGTGCAATTGTAATATATGTGTTATCGCCATTACAGATTATGGCTAGTGGAGATATCGATATCGAAGACTATTCCGACGTGATGATAATTGCGACCATTCTCGTCGGTACCTCCAGTACAAAAAAGATTGACGACATCATAAGGCTGCACAAGATGGCGTTCCTCATGGACAAAATCATGGCTGATGAGGATCTGGATGATGACTTGGATTTTGGACCAGATAAACTCGGGCCCTTTTCAGAAAACCTTGAAGACTCCGTGAATATGCTTAGTAACTGGGGCATATTTGAATCAAGTAAACACGGCAAATCTAAAACTACTGCCCTTACTGAAGATGGTGCTAAATTATTCAGTAAGATAGAGGAGAGATATCCGGGAACCGTTCTACTGGGTAAAGAGATTAATGGCAATTTGGACGGTCTTTCCACCGGAGAAATAGTCAAGATGATTTACAGATTATACCCTTCACAAACAGTCAATTCTTTGATCAAAGATGATTTGGTGACCTCTTCCCGTGTAGACTCTTTTGAAATTGACAATTTTAATGACGGCAACCAAACAATAGAGACTGAGAATGGTAAAAGACTGAACATAACAGTCGATGGCAATGAAATTACGATTTCAGGAGGGGACCTATTTGCTTGATTTTAGCCCATCGATTGAACCGCCCATTCAATTCAAAGACGAAATCCGCACGAAAAAGGTTTTCGTTTTATTGCCTGGGCAGCTTGACGCGATCCGCCGTGATATTTCTATCGAGTGGGCGGATGTCGAAAAAGAGGAGGTGCACCCATGACCCTCCGCGTAATAGAGCTGTTTGCAGGCATCGGTGCGCAGACGACCGCCCTGAAACGCCTGGGCATCGAACACGAGGTCGTCGCCATATGCGAGATAGACAAGCACGCCATCAAGTCGTACACGGCGTTGCACGGCGAAACGCCCAACTTGGGCGATATAACCAAGGTTGAGAGATTGCCCGATTGTGACTTGTTAACATACTCTTTTCCCTGTTTAAGGGGCGACATGAACATCACTACGGACAAGGGTGATAAAAAAATCAAAGATGTTGTTGTTGGAGATAGAGTGCTGACTCTCAGCGGTGGATACAATTCAGTAATTGCTACAAAGGAAGCGGGCATTAAAGGTACATTGGAAGTAAGAACTGCGATTGGAACTGTAGTATGTACGCATGACCACATGATACTTACTCGTTACAAGATGATGGGTAAAAGTAAAAGAAAATTCACACAACCCTATTGGTGTCCAGCTGCTGCATTAACTAAAGATAACTATGTGTGTATGCCTATCAACAAGACTGAAAAGTTACCTGTGTGGGACGGGATAATCAGTGTATGGGGTGACAGATATAGGTGTGAATATAAAAATAAAATCAAACCAATGCTCGCTGATAAAAGATTCTGGAGAATGTGCGGAAGATGGTTGGGCGATGGATGGACAGTTGGCGGTACAAGGGCTGTAATATGTTGTGGATTGTGTGAAGTCGACGAAGTAAAAAATGAATTAGATGGGCTATATCATTATAATTTATGCGAAGAAGGTCCCATATTTAAATTTCATATCCCTGATCTCGAGTTGACTCATTTCTTAAATCAATTCGGAAAGGGCGCAAAAAACAAAATAATACCTCAATTTGTATTAGATTTACCAGTGGAATTACTGAAAGAATTTATAGAAGGGTACATTTCAGCAGACGGCAGCATATCTGATGGCATTATAAGAATAAGTACTATATCTGAAAATATATCTCGCAGTTTAGTACAAGCGGTGGCAAAAGCATATGGCAGACCCGCGAGAGTATATTTTAGTAATTATAGGGAAGACGGTGTAATTGAAGGAAGAACCGTACACACGAATCCCATATATCAAATAGTGTGGAAAGTTCAAAAAGGTACCCAAGATGAGCAATTTGTAGAAGATGGATTGGTATGGACTGCTATTAAATCTGTAAACACTCTTAATCCAACTCAAACTTTTGACATATCTGTGGATGATGACCCCACATTCGTGGCGAATAATATATTGGTTCACAACTGCACCGATCTGTCGATGGCCGGCAACCGCCAAGGCATGGCCAGAGGGTCGGACACCCGCTCGGGTCTCCTATGGGAAGTCGAAAGACTGCTCATCGACATGAGAGAGAGAGAGTGTCTGCCGGACGTGCTTCTGATGGAGAACGTGGATGCGATACTGTTCAAAGCGAACAAACCCGCGTTCGACGAATGGATACGCAGCTTGTCGGAAATGGGGTACACTTCTTCGTACAAGGTGCTGAACAGTACTCAGTTCGACGTCCCCCAGAATCGCAAAAGGTGCTTCATGATCTCTATGCGCAACGGCCGTCTGTTCGATTTTCCAGACCCTATTCCGCAGACCCGCCGTCTGATTGATTTGCTGGAAACGGACGCGGACGAGAAGTACTGCGTTCCCGAGAAGACCGTGCAGTCGTTGGTTGCCCACAGAAAACGTCATGAGGAGAAGGGCAACGGGTTCGGATTCAAAGTGACCGACCCGTGTTCGCAGTCCGCCTCGTCGATAACTTCGCGGACGGGACACGGCAACGAAACTTATGTGCCGTCAGTCATCGGGGAGGTCGAAGCCCCATATGACATGGCAAGGCGCGTCTACGACCCGCTCGGAGTGGCTCCGACGGTGAACACGCGCGGAGACGCGTCGCGCTGTACCAAGATCGCAGTGTATCCGTGCCTGACGCCGGAACGTTCGGAGAAACAGCAGAACGGGCGCAGGTTCAAGAACGACGGCGAACCGTCCTTCACTCTGACGGCGATGGACAGGCACGGCATCGCCATCGCCCAGAACATCGAAAAGGGTTACATCGAAGGGTACGCGGGAGACGGCATCGACCTCATAGCACCCACCGCTAAAAACCGTCGCGGGAGATGCCAGCCGGAAAGGAGCTACACACTTCAAGCGGGTAACGGTGCGGGCGTAATAGTCGGAGAGGAGAGAGAGCTTCGCATCCGCAGGCTCACGCCGAGGGAGTGTTGGAGGCTCCAAGATTTCTCCGACGAGCAGTTCGACAAAGCGTCGAAAGTCGTGTCCGAGGCCCAACTCTACAAGCAGGCAGGAAACTCGATAACGGTGCGCGTGCTGATGGAGATTTTCCGCAAGGTGTATCAGGAGGAGGGGGCGAGGGTGCCGACGCTGTTCTCGTTCGGGAGCGCATCGGCATCGGAGCCTCAATCTCAGCCTCTGAGCAGGGAGTGAACCTTCCCGATCTTGAGGTAGCTCGACCAGATGACGTTCATCTCCTCCTGCCACATGCGCAGGAGGCCGTCCTTCACCCCCGCGATATCCCCGCCCGCGCCGACCTTGATGTTGAAGGCTTGCATGTTGATGACCTGCGATGCGGTCATCAGGCAACACAGCCTGTGTATCGCGCTGGGGAGGTTTCCGACGGGCTCTCCGTACCTGTAGGAGATGCGGACGCTGTTGGCACCCTGTTGGAAAAATCTGGTGCGGATGAACGCGCGACCCGCCTGGTAGTCGAACCAGAACATCGGCGTGCTCAGGCTGACGGGCTCGTTGGTCACCGACATCTCCAGATTCTCGTACTCGTTGTCGGTCATGTCCTGCCAGGTGTTCATGCGCCTGCGTATCTCCAACTTGTCGCCCTTCTCGGGATCCCATTCGAGGATCGGCCCCCTCAGCTGGAGGGTGTTCCCGCCCTGAGAGTAGTAATTGGAACGCCAGCCGTTCTGATCGTGCCAATAGCCGTTCACCGTGAGCACCTGATCGACGATGCGGTTCTCGCGCCACGACCTCCTCAGTCTGCGATCGATGACATCCTCGTTCGCCATGATCATGCGGTTGACCTGTCTGATGGAAGGGTGCGAAGCGTCGGAGAACGTCATCATGCCGTAAGCGTCCGAACCCGAGACGGGGTCGGGGAGGTCGAGGGTCTCCGCGACGTCCGTTGCGGAACAGTAAGTGGGTGTTTTTTCAAGCCCGTTCATGCCTGCCAATCATCAAGTCGCCTTATAAACTGATGTGAGGGTTTTACGCCCGGAGGAGGCCGGGCGGCGGCGATAGGTATGAACCCGCGGTAGGATGATGCACCCCGATACGTGAAAAACGGGGAATCGCCGCACATCTACATGGAGGGATGTACATATATACTTTTCTGAGAAGAGTCGCGTCGGCCATGGGTATGGTTCAAAGGCACTGTGCGACCGACGCATATGAGTATATGAGTTACGGGTATAAAACCATATCTGCCCGTGGCAAGTTTCTTAATCCCACGATAGGATGCAGAATCATGGCCGTGACCGAGACCACACTGTTCAAGGACGACGTCGGGTTCATAGCGAAACTGCTCAAGGACAATTGGTCTCTCGGCCCAGGGCACGAAGCACCGATCGAGTACGTGCCCGAGTCGTTCATCATGAACGCCCGCCAAGGTGCGATATACGTCTATCAGGTTTGGAGGACGAACCGCAAGAGCACCTCGGACTACCGCACGTACGAGCGCCGTTCCGATATGACGATCCGCATCAGCAACCGCTTCAGGGAGGAGCACTTTCTCTGGGCGCAGGAGGTCTACCGCATCCTGATGGAGTGGCGCAGGGCGGGCATATGGAAACTCAACGGGTACTCCGCCATCGACGTGACGAGCGACCACACCGACCGCGACCTGTCGGGGTTCTACACGTCCAACATCAGCATCGCCATGATCAACTTCGCCGTGCCCATCGAATCCATAGGGATGGGTGTGCCGGGGAGATGATAGCTTAAAAAGGAACGTGCAGATATGATTCACATGACAATCAGGCAGGCGGTCGCATGACCGGGATCAGGCAGAGCTTCGCCTTCACGTTGGAGGACGCGTACGGCGAAGGCAAGGGCACAGGTTACAACTGGGTGGCGCCGCCCCCGGGATCGTGGCTCACCACGACTCACAACAGGAGCACCCAGCGCATCAACTCCTCAGGTTGCAAGACCTTCGACACGGTGGCGTACGGCGCGCTGTCGGGGTCGTTCGAGTGGAACTTCACCATGTCCTACGATTACCTCGAACCGCTGTATCTCATGTTCGAGGCGTACGACCCTCTGGTGGAGGTCAACGGCGCCATCTCAGGCACTGTGGGCAACCCCGGCGACGGAACCAACGTCGCGCTCAACACCACATATCACAGGTTCCGCAAGACCAACGGCGGTCGCGTCAGGTCGTTCACCATACGCAGGAAGAGGCTGAACCGCATAGTCAACGAACGTGCGAGCGGAGGAGATGTGTACGACGAGATCGAGGAGTACACGGGATGTGTCATCCGCAACTTCAAATTCTCCCGTTCGTCCAGCTCATCGCAGATGCAGGTCAGCATGTCGGGGTTCTACACCAACGAGAAGATGATCCTCGGCAAATGGAATTTCACCGAATTCCAGCCGTTCGAAGGTCAGCTTACCGAGTACACCTGCGTGTTCGCAGGCAACACGGACGCGGACTGCGAGTACGTCGCCAACACCGAGTCCCTGTCGGTGAGCGTGGAGAACAACTCCGCAGCGGTGTATCAAATATGTACGCCGTTCGCACAGAATTTCTGCGAGGGCCTCACGGGTTGCAACGTCAGCCTGATGAACTACGCCAACGACGCGGAGAGGTATGCCACGAGGCTGTACGGAGGAGGAGTCAGGAGGACGCCCGCCTCGACGGCGAACGGACAGAAGGTCTTCACTCCAGGCGTGAAGCACATGGCCCCGTTGCCCCTGTTGAAGATGAGGTCATTCACAGGCGAGGCGACGGGGTACGGCAACATGGACACGGTGTTCAACACCTCGGAGAAGAACATGGATATCATCGCGCGCAGGGCGGTCATCAAATCCTTGACGTGGACGAACGGCAACGGCGACAAACTGCAGGACTCCGTATCGGCGGAATGCAAGGACGTGTCGATAATAATCAAGAACGCGGGGTTTGGAGGAGCCAAGCCCATGATGCGCGCGGACTGCGCGTTCAAATACGGGCCGCACTGCATAGACGTCACGGACGACAACGACGCCGACCTCAATCTGACCCCGTGCTACGAACAGCCCGTGGCACCGTCTCCGCCTCCGCAATCAGGGAACCCGTGAATTAAATAGTCAAGAACATATAAGGGATAACATGGACGCTAAAAACACAGTCACCATAGACCTGACCAGATTCGGCGCCGACGGAGCCATAGAGATGTGCTACCCCTCGTTCCGCCAGATGAACGCCGCGAAGAACTACGCATTCCGCCAGATGAAGCTCAGCCGCGACGCGGGCAGTATCAGCGACATACCCGGCGGCGACATGGACATCATGTCCACCGTCACGTACGTCAGCAAAGCGCCCTTCGAGAAAACCCTCGAGGGATTCCTCGCGTTCGCCGACAGATTGGATGCCGTCAGCCTCGGCGCGGCCGAGGTGCTGTATGCCGAGATGCAGGAGGCGGTTGCCGAGATCGACAAAGTCGGCAGCCCTTTCGGCAACTCTCAGACAGCGATGATGCAGAGTTCGGACTGAGGCTGTTCGCGGAAGCGCTGATCCGCGGAGACAACCTCTCCTCGGATCAAGCGCACCTTTACGCCTACGGCATATATCTGATGAACGGCGGCACACCCGACGGGTTCCTCGACATGAATCCGTGGGACGTGCAGGTGATGCTCACATCATACATCGCCACGCAGGGCTACAACCGCTCGGAGATACTGAAAGGGATCGCCACCATAATGGCGGAGATGATGAAGAAAGGGTGACGGAGAGATGTCGAACGCAGTGTTGGAAGTGGTATGCAATGCCGTAGTGAATTCATTCACGGTCAGCACCGAGGCGCTGGCAACGTTCGGCAACAAGGTCGGCGAAGCCGTCGGCAAGGGGATATCCTCCGCCACCAGCAAAGTGAAGGACGACGTCGAGGACTTCCGGGAGAAGCGCAAGCGCGGCCCCGACGATGCCGAGAACTCTGTCATGAATGCCTTGAAGGGCTACGTGTCGGCGATGAAGGGGGAGAAGGGAGACAGCGACAAGGAGAGGTCCGCCAATCAATCCCAAGCCTTCCAGAAGACTGCGGCGTTCCTCCAGAAGGGCGTGGGCATGCTCATCATGATCGGGCAGAAGTCCTTCGACGTCATCAAGCAGATACTCAACCGCCTCAAGGCCTCATCCCCTCTTCTGCAAGCCATCGAGTCGCTGTTCAACCTGGCGATGACGCTGTTCTTCATGCCGTTGGGCAACAAGCTCGCCACGGTGCTTCTGCCCGCGGTCTTGGAACTCGTCGACAGCATGGTGGATATGTGGGACGAGCTCGGGGACGGGGGCATCGACGAAATCTTCAACAAGGCCATGGATTACGGTGTCAGGAAATTCGCGGACTTCTTCGGGAAGATCGCCGACCTGTTCGAGAAATCGGACAACTCCTTCTTGAGAGCAATCGGTTCGCTTTCCAAGATGATCGAGCAATTAATCCCGATCGTCAAACCAATAGTCGATCTCGCGTCATGGGTCGTCGGTAACATACCTCTCCTAATCGGAGCGATAGTGGGATTGCTGNNATCGCATCCGCGACGGCGGGGATAGGTGTGGCGGCGTGGCTCAGCGGTATGCTCAATCAGCGGGCGGATTCCAATTCCAACATGGCCGACGGAGGCTACGTCCCCCCCAGGGAAGGAGGCACGTGGAAGCGTCTCGGCGAAGCGGGAGAGGGCGAGTACGTCGTCCCCGAGCGCAAGTTCGACGACGTCATAAACTCCAAGCTCTCCGCAGGCAACCGCGGTACACCCTATAGGACGGGCAGCGCCGAGGGTGCGAGTCTGGGAGCCACCATCACC
>JRYE01000676.1_pt1 | contig 16714 bp, 17 predicted proteins | sample 235321 | NCBI WGS metagenome assembly JRYE01 (sample SAMN03074214, study PRJNA261473) | activated sludge metagenome | biome: Common Effluent Treatment Plant; feature: Wastewater; material: Activated sludge; isolation source: activated biomass in a lab-scale reactor treating industrial wastewater at... | reverse complement strand
ATCATTAAGCTTTATGATGGCCATATGCTGAATATTGGTGTGCAGAAATTTATCGTTCAGTAATTCATTACACTAAAAATGGATTTTCCAATTTTTCTTCACCAATGGAGGTTTGGGGTCCATGGCCGCTATATACCAGCGTTTCATCGGGAAGTGCAAAAAGTTTATTCCTGATGCTATGGATTAAGGTATCAAAATCGCCCCCGGGCAAATCGGTACGGCCAATGCTCCGGTAAAACAAGGCGTCTCCGCTAATTACAAAGCCGGCTTTTTGATTATAAAAACTTAAATGGCCGGGGCTATGTCCGGTCCGGGAGTAAACAAAACTTCCAGCTCATCCTCGTCAAAATAAATTTTTCCCGAATCGGGTATATAATCTATTTCGCCGGCATAATTATCAAAAGGCAGGTTATACATGAGCCCGCTGGCCGGGGCTAAATCCAGCATTTGCTTTTCATTGGCATGGATATGAAGTTTGAGGCCATACTTTTCTGCAACATATTTATTACCAAAAACATGATCTAAATGACAATGCGTATTAAGCAGCAATTGGCATTGCAAACCACTCTTACTGATATAAGCCTGCAAAACTTCATTTTCTTCGGGGTAATAGCAACCCGGATCTATAATGATGCATTTACCCCTTTCATTATACAGTAAATACGTGTTCTCCTGGATGGGGTTAAAAACAAAGGCCTTTACTTTTAACATGAACTTTCAATAATTTGATTTTAACGATTACACTTAATAGAGTAATTTTAGAACTCAATAAGGTTATACGTATGGCAAAGGTCAGTAGAATATTTATTATTGTTAGTGCTATTTTTCTTTTACCCCTTTTTTCCCGGGCGCAGGTAAGCGCTGTTACATTTGGGAAAAACCGTGTGCAATACAAAAAATATAAATGGCAGTTTTACCAAACCGATAATTTTAATGTGTATTTTAATGAAGGCGGCCAGGAAATAGCAAAATATGTGGCCCAAACTGCCGAAGCAGAATTGCCTCAAATAGAAACTGCTACGGAATACAGTTTGCAACGCAGGGCTAATATTATCTTGTACAACAACTTTGCCGATATGCAGCAAACGAATGTGGGCCTGGAAACCTCCATTCTTTCAACAGGCGGCGTAACCCGGCTGATCAACAATAAAATGTTGCTGTATTTTGATGCCAACCATGCCCATCTTAAAAAACAAATACGCCAGGGCATTGCCGACATCATCACAAAAAATGTTTTATTTGGCGACGATTTAGGCGAAGTGGCCGGCAACCAAACGCTCCTGGATTTGCCTGCATGGCTTACCGATGGATATGTGGCTTACATTGGTGAAAACTGGAGCAGCGACCTGGATGACGATTTTAAAAGCGAAGTATTAAGCGGCAATTATAAAAGTTTTTCATCCCTGGCCTATAAAAGGCCTTTACTGGCAGGCCATGCTTTTTGGTATTATATTGATGAAAAGTATAAAAAAGAAAATGTTACCTATTTTCTTTACCTGGCCCGTACCTACAAAAACCTCAACAAAGCCAGCCTTCAAATTACCAAAAAGAAATTTAAAGAGGTGCTTGCCGAAATGATGGAATACAGCGAAGAAAAGTATTATAAAGATATTGCCCGCCGCAAATCGTATCCCAAAGGAAGTTATATAGATGGCTTTGACATAAGCCCAAGACTCAATTACTACCGCTTTAATGTAAATCCCAACAAAAAAGATAACTCCTATGTAGTTACCCAGTTTAAAAAAGGCCAGGTACGGGTAATTTTAAATTATGATTTTGAAAATAAAACCATTTTAAAATACGGTAGCCGAACCCTCGAAAACGAAATGAACCCCAGCTATCCCTTAATGGCCTGGGATCCAAAAGGCACCCGTATCTCTGTGCTTTATACTACCGAGGGAAAATTAAATTTATTCGTTTATGATGTAGTTACCGGTATTAAAAATCCTAAAATAGATCTCAGCAGCCAATTTGACCAGGTGCAGGATATTAAATACATGCAAAACAGCAATACCCTTTTACTTTCTGCTGTTAAAAACGGGCATACCGATATTTATACCCTCAACCTAACCAATGCAAAGGTTTCACAAATTACCAATGATGTGTATGACGATATTGACCCAACCTTTATTGCCTTTCCAAATAAAACCGGAATAATTTTCAGCAGTAACCGACCCACGGCATCAACAAAAGGAAGCGACACTTCATTACCTGGCAACAGCCGTTTTAACGTTTTCCTGGTTACCGATTTTGGCGATAAACCCGAACTTAACCAATTTTCTCAGCTTACCCATTTAAAATATGGGAATGCCCGCTACCCCATGCCATACAATACCAGCCACTTTACTTTTATTAGTGATGAGAATGGCATTGGCAACCGGTATGCCGGTTTTTTTACCACTACTAAAGTGGGCCTGGATACCCTCGTCTTAATTAATGATGAAATTTTGCGCAATCCCACCGAAGCAGAAGTGGACAGCGTTTTAACCGCCTATAAAAAAACGGATATTGATTCAATTGCCGTGGTTTCCATTTCGGAAGACACCGCCTATACTTTTCCCCTTTCCAATTATCCAAGCAGTATTGCCGAAACAAGGGTTGCCGGCATAAACAACCAGGTAAGCGAAGTAACCCGCCAAAGTGATGTAAAAAATTTATACAAATTAAAAATTGATGAAATTGCTTTAAATAAACGCAATATTTCGGCAAGGCCAACACAATATGCAGAAAAACTGATGAAGGAAAGTGAACTTACTAATATCAAAGCTGCATTTGAGCCCTCATCACCGGAAATAAATGCAAACCCTGCAACAGACAGCACCCAAAAAAATGAAGACCAGCTCTTTCAAACCGAATTTCCGGTGAACCCAAAAAATAAAGACAGTGCAGCAGCGCAACCCACAACCCCTGCCGGGGATGAAACAACCTACACGGTTCCGGCTGTTAATGACGTATTGGCAAAAGCAAAATTATTTCGATACAAACCGCTAAAATTTTCAGCAGACTATGGCACCGCCGCATTTAATACCGGGGTACTCATCAATCGCTATCAACAATATACCGGTGGCTCGGGGCCTATTATGCTCAATAGCGAAAGTGTACTTAACGGAATGATTAAATTGGGTACTTCGGATTTGCTCGAAGACCTGAGAATTAATGGCTCTTTTAGAATTGGCACCAATTTAAAAGACAATGAATGGTATGTGAATTTTCAAAACTTAAGAAGAAGAATTGACTGGGGTGTTTCCTATTACCGCAATGTGCAAAGCTTAAGCTTAACCGATCAATTTAATAGCGTATTTTACCCGGGAAAAAGTTTTACAAACTTGTACCAGGCCAATATTGCCTATCCATTTGACCAAAACCGTAGTATAAGGTTCAGCACCGGTATTCGCTCCGACAGGGTTGTAATGAAAGCCGTTGATGGATTTAGTATTGATTACCCCGATGACCATAAATTATACTCCGTTTCAAAACTGGAGTATGTTTATGATAACAGCCTAAACCCGGCTATGAATATTTGGAATGGCTTAAGATACAAAGCCTATGCAGAAATTAACCGCCAGGTAAATAAAAACAGTTTTATTGATAAACCCATTGGCTTTAATGTAGGGTTTGATGCAAGGTATTACTATCCTATTTACAACGATTTTATTTGGGCCGGAAGGGTTGCCGGTGATTTTAGCTGGGGCAACCAAAAAATAATTTATTACCTGGGCGGCTCAGATGGCTGGCTGATGTTTGGCAACAATATTAAAAATGACGGCAGTTACCGTTATTTTAATGAACTGGTAAAGCCGGCAAACGACAATAGTTATGCCTTTCAAAGCCTTGCAGTAAACATGCGTGGTTTTATACAAAACATTGCCAACGGCAATAATGCATTAGTGATAAACAGCGAGTTTAGGGTTCCGGTACTTTCAACCTTCTTCGATAAAATTTCCAGTAATGCCTTCCTGCGCAATTTTCAAATTACCCAATTTATAGATTTAGGTACGGCTTGGAACGGAAACTATAACAGCCTCAAACGCCCTGAAATTGTAATAACAAGGGTGGATGGAAGCGGCAACCCATTGCCCGAATATGCCATTGTAAAAAAGAAAGCCGGAGGTGTAGGGCCCTTTGCAGGCGGCTATGGTTTTGGCGCAAGAAGCATGCTGCTGGGATATTTTATAAAATTTGATGCCGGCTGGCCAATGGATGGTATTTTTAAAGGAAGGCCTAAACTCTATGTTTCCCTTGGCTTAGATTTTTAGCTCCAAAAAATAATACCGGGTCAGCGCCCGGTATTATGCATTTCAGAGATGGCCTTGGGTAATTGGCTCATAAAAAAATATAATACATAATAGGTAAGTGTAAACAATACCGTAATTCCCCACACCTTATAATTTTCAACCGGGTTAATAAAACAATCTATAATATTTACTGCCAGCCCCAGGGGATTGTGTACCACATCCCAACTATTCCAACGTTCAAACCTGCCGAGGTACACCCCAAAAGAGCCCAGGAATAATAATAACGCAATTAATGCCGAAACCATACCAGCAGTAAAATAAGTTCGCAAAAAACATTCGGCCTTNNATACTCTCCCGGTCTATATGCACCAAATCGGTAACAATATATAATGCATTGGGAAAAAACAACAGCCAGGTTCCAAACAACAATGCCTGTTTCCACTTTTGCTTTTGCCGGTACAACTCAAAAAAACGGCTTAGAACGTATGGAATCCAGGCAAGAAAAATATTCCATACCAGGAAGAGGGAAGTAAGGCTTGCGCTATACCATATCCTAAAGAAAATAAGCGCACCCGTAAAGGCAAAAAGCATCCAAAGCAATTGATCAAATTTTGTAAACGTTTTCATTAAAATACGAATTGATACAGTTTAGGAAGAAAAATAATTGCTCCACAAACAGCAGCAGCTATGGCCACTACCAGCACCGCACCTGCTGCCACATCCTTAATTGCTTTTATTTGTGTATTAAAAGAAGGGTGTACCATATCACAAAGTTTTTCAACTGCGGTATTTAGCATTTCCATGGCGAGTACCATTGCACAACATAAAATAACTACCCACCACTCGTTTACCGAAATTTGTAACGCAACCCCCATAAGGATCACAGCAAGCATTGCCCAGCAATGAAACCGAAAATTTTGCTGCCGGCTTATGCAATAACGTATGCCTGCCCATGCATAAATAAAGGAGTGGAGAAATTTTTTCATCTGCTTGTTTTTTTATTAATGTTATTTTTTAACTCCTGTGTTGAAGCCGTTAATAAACCCACCCAATTCCAGTGGGCTATTGGAGGAGAATGCCTGCCCCTCATAAAAGCTTTTCCAAACTGCTTCCAATACTCGGGCATGGTAACAAAACAATAAATTACGGTTGCTAAAACCGGAAATGAAACGTGGCCGTTACCCAGCATAAAACATTGCAACTGGCCTTCACCCTCNNACATGCTTCATGTCATGACGGGCATAGTATGGAAGTAACTGCAGGCCTTTGTAATCTAAAAACTGCACCAAATCCCGCCCTAAGGTACCCGTGGCAAAAGCCCTGAGATCCCCTTCAGTATAGGGAAATTTTTCGGGTTTTCGAATCAGCTTTAAAAGAGGCAATGCCATATTATGAGTTAAAAAAACCAGTAAGGCCGATCGAAGTTTAATTAAAAAAGCGTGCATGTTGATGTAGGTTTTCTTTCACTTTGAATTTCAAAGTAACTATTTAAAAAAAATTATTTTGTCATCCGGATCATTTGCTCCAATGCATCAAGGTGCATTTTAAAAAGTTTTTCCCCGTTTTTAGTTATGGAATATGTAGTGTTGGTTTTGCGCCCAATAAACCCTTTCTGCACTTTAATCATTTTATTTTCTTCCAATGCNNGCTCATTAAAATTAACATGGTCATTTACCATTAATGCACTCATGATCCCCAGCCTCACCCGGCTGTCAAAAACCTTATGTAAATTGCCTATCGGGTTATTCATTCCATACGTTCTTTTAAATCAATTCTGTAGTGGGTTTACTGTTCTGCGGTACTACGTTCATACTTCCACCACATATAACTGCCATATACAATATGCAACACACCAAAACCCATTGCCCAAAAATATAATCCCGCCCCTACAAACCATAGGTTGATAATACCCAGTGCGATTTCGGCAATACCCAGCCACCTTATTTCTCCCAATGTATATTTACTGGCATTTAATAACCCCAGGCCATAAAAAATTAAACAACCCGGCGCAATGAGACCAAAGGTTCCGGCTTGAGAAAGCTTAAAAAGAAATATACCACCTGCAATTAATGGAATACTAATGTTCACCATTAACCTTTTTGCAGTATGGCCCCAAATGGGCATCCCTTGCTTTTTAGCTTTTATCCATGTAAAAATAAATGCGCTGGTTAATGCCACTGCCAATGTACCTACGGCAATCCAAAACAACCAGGTATATAAAATAATCCTGTAGTCTTCGGCCATAGCCAGCGCAATTGCCGCAGGCCTGTTTATTAAATAATCTTTATTACCATATACATAATCATACGCAAGCCAGGCTCCGATTAACGCACATACCCCGGCGCTTATCCCGCTCAGGCCGCTTAAACTAATAAACCTGCCGCTGCGCTCCATCACCCGTTTAATGTCCTGGAGCGTAGCCAATGACTTTTGTTGCTCATTCATAAAAAGTACTTTGAATTACAAAGTAAATAAAGCAATTTCAATTTCCCAAATATTTATTTCTAAAAAATTATACAAATAATAGGAGAGAGTATTTCATAAAAAAAACCGGTTACTTCAAAACCGGTTTCAACGAATATCAAAAGTATTTTATTATCGTATTCTTTCCCTTCCCAGTATTAAACTCAACTTGAGGTTAACGCTAAAGTAGGCGTCTTTTTCCGATGGGCTACCCCGTTTACCGCCGGGCAGTGTTTTTTTCACAATTTGCCGGTCGCTGAATTCCAGCGCATCCCCCAATAAGGATATGGGAAAATTATTGGCCGGGTTGGTATAGGCCACAGGGTCAATATACCGGGTGCTTACATCATCTAAATAATCCGTTCCTAAAATTCGATATACAAACTCCCCACGTACATTCAGTAATGGCGATAATTCATATTTTACCCCCAGGCCTACCGGAATATTTAATTGCTTTAATTTGTAAATTTTTCGGGAAGGGTATTCCACAAAGCCCTGGCCTTCTGTACGCAACGGCTGAAGATCAACCCAACGGCCATCGTTACTGAGCGCTTGAGGATTAAATGAATAGTAACCAACCCCGGCAAGTACATAAGGCGAGTATTGTGGAGGCGGCTCATCTTTAGAGGGCCAGTTTATAAAAATAAACAGGGGATGAATTTCGGCAATGGCTGAAAACTCGGTAATGCTGGAACGAAAATTGGTATTACGGTTAAACCTTTCTTTAGCAATATCGGTAATACCAGCCAGTACATTATCGTTTGCCGATACTTTACCAAATACGGCTTCCAGCCGAAGCCCAAGTGCATATTTGTAGGTAGCACTAAAAAAGAGGCCGCCGGACATATGGGTTTTACCAATATTTAAATCCTTAATAAACTTTTTACCAATCCCTTTTTTACCTCCAATATCGGTAAGGCAGTTCATGGCGCCAAAAGAACCCCCAACTTCAAAAAACCAGGGATTATCATAATACTGATCATCATAAAAATAATATTGCGCCTGTGCTTTTGAAGTCAACAAAACCACAGCTGCCAACATGATGAATGCTAAAAATCCCTTTTTCATTTTTGAATTTTGATTTGGGCTTCCGCCACTGATTTTATCTACAAATAAAACGAAAATTATTTAAATTATTTCATCATTTCAAGTGTTTCTGGAAAAAAACACAGGCAGCCTGCAGGCCGCATTCGCTGCATTTTGGGTTACGGGCTACACATATATAGCGCCCATGCAATATAAGCCAATGGTGTGCTTTATGAATATATTCCCTAGGGAACCCGGCAACAAGCTGTTTTTCAACGGCAAATGGGGTTTTAGCGCCGGTGCTTAAGCCAATCCGGTTACTCACCCTAAACACATGAGTATCAACAGCCATATTGGGTTGCTCATCAATTACCGAAGTGATCACATTTGCGGTTTTGCGGCCTACGCCCGGAAGTTTTACCAATTCTTCCACCTTCATGGGTATTTTTCCACTAAAACTATCTTTTAGCATTTTTGCCATACCGCAAAGTTGCCTGGCTTTATTATTTGGGTAGGATATACTTTTAATAAATGGGAAAATTTCTTCGGGTGATGCTTTTGCCATTTTGTTAATATCGGGATATTGAGCAAAGAGAGCAGGTGTAACCAGGTTTACCCGCTTATCGGTACATTGTGCGCTAAGTATTACGGCAACCAGCAACTGAAAGGGGTTATCGTAGATCAATTCTGTTTCGGCATCGGGCCTGTGGGCCAAAAAATAATCGGTAACAAATTGATATCGTTGCTTTTTAGTCATAAAAAAATCCCTCCACAAAGCGGAGGGACAAATTTCATGATTTAGCCGTTAAAATCAGGCATGTTCTTCAACTGATTTTTCAGCGTATTTAAGAATGTTGTCCAATACCTGTTGTCGTGGGCTGCTTAGTTTAACCGAGTCCAGCATTCCTTTTGAAGTGGCAAGGTTATTAAATTCTTCACGCAAAGCCCAATTTGATTCTAATGCAGCATTGATTTCTGCTGATTTTTCTTCAGATGTTTCCTTATAAAGGTATTGTAATAAATCCTCACTCGTAAAGCGATTCATAGCCAAAAAAGTTTAAAAAATGAAATAATCAATCAATATCCGTAAGCATAAACGCCATTAAAAAGGCTTTATTGCATAAATTACGGATTTTTTTAAAAATTTACCGGGATTTTACGATAAAAAGGTCTTCGTTATCCTTTTTCATATAATACTTTTCCCTGGCATAGGTTTCAATAGTTTCTGCGCTGGTTTTCAACAGGTTAAGTTCAGTTTGGGTTTGGGCTATTTGTTGGGTAAGTTTTTGTTCGCTTTCTTGTAAGTTATTGAGTTTCTGTATTCTGTCATATGTTTGGCACCAATCTTTGGGATCAAACCAAACCATCCAGGCTACAAACAATAATAGGGCAAGAAGATACTTGTTTCTAAAGATTTTAATAATACTAATGAATTTTTTCATGGATTAGTTGATAAGCTAAGGGCAATTTAATCAATTTACCTATATAAACCTTAATTAATAATCACCAAGTGTTTCAGGCAATTGGTTAAGTGCAGATTTTAACTGTTCATCATTGGGTGCAATGCCATGCCATAGGTGTGAGCCTTCCATAAAATCAACGCCTTTACCCATAACGGTACGCATTAAAATTACAATCGGCCGGCCTTTTCCAATTTGCTCCTTTGCTTTAGTAAACCCTTCCAGCACAGCATTCATATTATTACCATCCATCTCCAGTACGGTCCAGTTAAAGGCTTCAAACTTTGCTTTAAGGCTGGATAATGCCATTACCTGTTCCGTGGTTCCGTCAATTTGCTGGCCATTTACATCAATGGTTGCAATCAGGTTATCTACATTTTTATGAGCAGCAAACATAATGGCTTCCCAATTTTGGCCTTCATCCAGTTCCCCGTCACCATGAAGAGAATATACTATTGAAGCATCTTTATTGAGTTTTTTGGCTAATGCTGCGCCAATAGCCACGCTCATGCCCTGGCCCAGGGATCCGCTGGACATTCTAATGCCGGGAAGCCCTTCGTGGGTGGTGGGATGCCCCTGGAGCCGACTGTTTAAACGCCGAAATGTACCCAGTTCCTGCACCGGGAAATATCCCCTGCGGGATAAAACACTATAAAAAAGGGGTGAAATATGTCCGTTGCTTAAAAAAAATAAATCTTCGCCCTTACCATCCATTGTAAACCGGGTATCCAGCTTCATTTCATTAAAATAGAGGGCAACCATAAAATCGGCACAGCCCAAAGAACCGCCGGGGTGGCCGCTTTGAACGTCATGAACCATCCTTACAATATCCCTTCTAACCTGGGTAGCCGTATCTTTAAGTTGCTGTATGTTATCCATCTTAAGTAATTTCTTATAATGGATGCAAACCTACTTTAAAAAATGTTACCCGAAAAAACAGACTCATAAATAAAAAAGTTCACGTTACATAATAAGTACAAATACAGGCCGTTATTTTACAGAAATTAGTTCTTTTTTTTAATTGCGGGGGAGTTTGGTTACATTTTTGTACTACAAATTGCGTAGAATTAAAAATTTTCCAATAAGAAATATTTAGATACTTTTGTCTGGCAACCCCGGCCAAAACGAAATTTACGCATGGATAATATCTTACTAAGTGCGGCCCTAGCGTTTTTGATTACTTTCTTTGCCATTCCTGTAATCATACAGATTGCTAAATCAAAGAAACTTTTCGATGAACCCGATGAGCGCAAAGTGCACAAAACTGTAATTCCTACATTAGGTGGATTAGGAATATTTGCCGGCTTTATTGTGGCGGTTTTACTTGGGGTTCCCTCTATAAACAACCCTGAATTTCAATATTTTGTAGCCGCAGCCATTGTGATCTTCTTTTTAGGCATTAAAGATGATATCATGATTTTGTCGGCCAGTAAAAAATTTATTGGGCAATTGATAGCCGCAGCCATCATCATTCATTTTGGAGGTATTCAAATAACCAATATGCATGGCTTTATGGGTATTGAAGCACTGCCACCTGTGGCCGGTATTGTTCTTTCCTTTTTTACCATTATTGTAATTACCAATTCCTTTAATCTTATTGATGGCGTAGATGGCCTTGCCGGAACCCTTGGGCTCATTACAACCATTGCATTAGGCACTTATTTTTTAAGCGCCGGCCAAACCGCTTATGCAGTTCTTGCTTTTTCACTTACCGGAAGTATCATTGGGTTTTTAATTTATAATTTTTCTCCGGCAAAAATATTTATGGGAGATACCGGCTCCCTGCTTTTAGGCCTTGTAAATTCCATACTGGTTATTAAGTTTATAAATTTAGCAGCAACCCCCGGCGCTCATTTGCCCATACTGGCTTCGCCAGCCGTAGGCTTTGCCATAATGATTATTCCTTTATTTGATACTTTAAGGGTTTTTGGGTTACGTATTTTAGACCGTCGTTCCCCTTTTAGCCCAGACAGGAACCACATCCATCACTACCTCCTGGATATGGGTTTTTCACATAAAAAAATTACGTTAACCTGCGCTATTGTAACCATTTGTTTTATTGCCTGTGCATTTTATTTTAGGAATACCGATACCACGTTAATGATTGGTATCATCCTTGCCGCAGCAACAGGGCTTACGGCTCTTACGTATTATACCCGCCGTAAAGTCATCAGCAAAAAAACGTATATGCCTTCTGCCGGGGAAAAAGAAATCATAAAGAGCCACAAAATACTTACCCTGGTTTCTGATACGGTTGAAGTAGATTAAATTCCCCTTCCCTGCTTCTTTATACTTATCTTATGATAAGATTACATTTTATTGTATAGATTTGCAGCCAAATTTTTAGATTATGGCAGATGGCGTAAAAGATATTTTGGATAATACTCAGTCTCTAATGAGCAGGGCCATTCAACACCTGGAGGCAGAATTGGTGAAAATAAGGGCCGGTAAAGCAACCCCCACAATGCTGGACGGCATTAATGCGGATTATTATGGCAACCCTACGCCTATAAACCAGGTAGCCAATATTACCATCATGGATTCCCGTACCATTACGGTACAACCCTGGGAAAAAAATATGCTTGCCGTAATTGAAAAAGCAATTATTGCGGCAAATATTGGCATCAACCCTCAAAACGACGGCACTTTCATCCGGCTTTTTTTACCGCCACTCACAGAAGAACGGCGTAAAGAACTGGTTAAGAAATGCAATACCGAAGGGGAGCAAGCCAAAGTATCCATCCGCAACATACGCAGGGATGCTATTGAGCAGGTAAAAAAATTACAAAAAGATGCCGTGATTAGCGAAGATGCCAGCAAAGATGCAGAAAATGAAGTGCAGACCGGCACCGATAAATTTATCAGCCTTATTGAAAAGCACCTTTCTGCCAAAGAAAAAGAAATAATGGCCGTTTAATAAAACTCCGGAAATAGTATTTTCCACTTCTTTTTATAGACAATGTCAAAAATGCATTGTCTTTTTAGTTAATCCCATATCCTTAATTTTGAATTATGCAACTCATTGCCATAACACCACAAAACAGCCGGCTGTTTATTGAGGTGGCCAATCAACTTTATAAAAATGATCCTAACTGGATACGGCCTTTGGATAAAGACATTAACGATGTTTTTGATGATAAAAAAAACAAAGCCTTCCGGTTTGGCACACTGCAGCGCTGGGTTTTACAAGATGATTCCGGTAAATTAATGGGCAGGATAGCTGCATTTGTAAATTCAAAATATAAAAACAAAGCTGATGATATTCCGGTAGGGGGTATGGGATTTTTTGAATGCCTCAATAACCCGGAAGCCGCAAATTTATTATTGGATACCGCCAAACAATGGCTCCGGGAACAAGGTATGCAGGCTATGGACGGGCCCATAAATTTTGGGGAGCGGGATAAGTGGTGGGGCCTGGTAACCCGTGGATTTCAGCCGCCGCTTTATTGCATGAATTATAATCCCCCCTATTACCAAACCTTACTGGAACAGTATGGATTTAAAGTGTTTTACAACCAGGTATGTTTTGGGATGCAACCTAAATCTACCCTATCGCCAAAAATATGGCAGCGCCATGCCGAGTTTGCCGCAAATCCCGATTTTTCTTCAGATTTTGCTAAGAAAAATAATTTAAAAAAATATGCTGCCGATTTTGCTCATGTTTATAATGCAGCCTGGGCCGGGCACGGGGGACAAAAAGAAATTACTGCCGAACAGGTTTTACTGATGTTTAATAAAATGAAACCGGTAATGGATGAAAAAATCATTTGGTTCATTTATGAGAAAAATACACCCATTGGGATATTTGTAAACCTGCCCGATATCAATCAATGGTTTAAACATTTGGGCGGACAGTTTGGTTTTTTTCAAAAATTAAAATTTTTATACCTTAAAGCTACGCTGCCCAATAAAAAATTTGTAGGACTGGTATTTGGCATTGTACCCAAATGGCAGGGTAAAGGCGCCGACGCCTACCTGATTGGCGAAGCCTCTAAAAGATATATTCAAACTTCAAAAAGCCCTTATATTGATTTTGAAATGCAATGGATTGGGGATTTTAACCCAAAAATGCTCAATGTAGCCGGCAACCTGGGTAATGTGGCCGAAAGCAGGAGGCTGAGCACGTACCGGTATTTATTTGACCGGGATAAACCATTTACCGCACACCCCATATTAATTTGATTTTTCTTTTAGGGTTTTAGAATTTAGATTTGCCTACCGGCATTTTTTTAAACTTATTGCAACAGGTTCCAGATGGATAAATTTATTGTTTCTGCAAGAAAATACAGGCCACAAAATTTTACCACGGTAATTGGGCAGGCTCATATTACTACCACCCTAAAAAATGCCATAAATAACAATCAACTGGCCCATGCCTTTTTATTTTGCGGCCCAAGAGGCGTGGGTAAAACCACCTGTGCCCGCATTTTGGCTAAAACCATCAATTGCCAAAAAAGAACAAAAGATGGCGAAGCTTGCAATACCTGCGCCAGTTGCGTTTCTTTCGATAACGGCACTTCGTTAAACATCCATGAATTGGATGCGGCCAGCAATAACTCGGTAGATGATATTCGCACTTTAGTGGAGCAGGTACGTTTTGCACCACAAGCGGGTGATTATAAAGTATATATTGTTGATGAGGTTCATATGCTTAGCGCTGCTGCATTTAATGCTTTTTTAAAAACACTGGAAGAACCGCCGCCGTATGCCATTTTTATTTTGGCAACTACCGAAAAACATAAAATACTGCCCACAATACTGAGCCGTTGTCAAATTTTTGACTTTAAGCGGATCAGCATCAACGATACCGTTGCACACCTGGAAGCTATTTGCAAAAAAGAAAACATTAAGGCAGAAAAACCGGCCTTGCATATTATTGCACAAAAAAGCGAGGGCGCACTAAGGGATTCGTTGAGTATTTTAGACAAAATTGTGAGCTTTTCGGCCGGTGAAGTAACCTATAGCAATGTATTAGAGCACCTGAACATTTTAGATGAAGATTACTTTTTTTCCATGCTGGGTTATATGCAACAACAACAAATGGCCGAAGCGCTTTTATTGTATGACAACATCAATAAAAAAGGGTTTGAAGGCGATGCCTTCCTGGATGGATTTGCTGAGTTTATCCGCAACCTCATGGTAAGTGCTGACAGCAAAGCCGCTGCATTGCTCAATGTTGCTGAAGATTTTAAAGAAAAATATATTAAAACGTCCGGCCAGGTTTCTTCCGGGTGGTTGGTAACGGCATTAAATATTTTATCAGAAGCCGCATCGGGATATAAACTTTCCCGTAATAAAAAACTTTTTATAGAACTGGTACTCATCAAACTTTGTTACCTGCATCAAGCCCTTGAAATAACGGCAAATGGAACGGACATTGTTAAAAAAAAAATAGTTGACAAATCATCCAGCCTAAGTTTTAAGAGCCTTGTTCCTGTAAAGTTTCCCGAAAAAAAATCCAACCCTAAATTTACCGAAACCCCAGCCACCCCCAAACCTGCAGAACAACAGTCCGCCAGCTTAAAAATTGACGCTACCTTACCGCCTGACCCGGTATTGGTTGTAAAAGAAGATCATAAAGCGCTTCCGGAAAAGCCGGCTTCCACTTTAAAAGGAATAAGAGAAAAAATCCTGGATCAACAAAATAAAAACAACCGGCCGGTTTTACCGCTCCGGGTTGATATGCTTCAAGAAGCCTGGCAGCAGTATATTACAAAGCTTGAAGATCAAAAAAGCCATTCATCAGTTGCTAGTTTTAAAGATGCCCAATTATCCATAGAAAACGACTCTACTTTTATCATTACATTACCCAACAGCCTGCATCAAAAATTTATTGAATCCGAGCGGGAATCGGTTTTACAACATCTTCAAAATATATTTAATAACCGGTCACTCACCTACCGGTTTATTGTATCAGGCGAATCATCTGATAATCAAACCCGGGAAGTGGAACTGAGCCATAGACAGCAATTTCAACTTTTAATTGAACAATATCCCAATATTAAGTTATTAAAAGAGCGGCTAAAACTGGAAATAGATTAGGAATTAACCCCTTTAATTCAATTGGCTGAAAATTGCCTGTTTTGCATTAATTTCGAGCCTCTTAACAGTAGAATTAATTAATTTTTATGGCAGAAGTAATACGTATGCCCTTGCTAAGCGATACCATGACCGAAGGCAAGATTGTTGCCTGGAACAAAAAAGTAGGAGATAAAGTAAAAAGCGATGATATATTAGCCGAAGTGGAAACCGATAAAGCCACCATGGAAGTGGTAGGCTATGAAGAAGGCACTTTGCTTTACCAGGGTGTGGAAGCCGGGCATGCCGCTAAAGTAAATGAAGTAATTGCAATTGTGGGAAAAGCCGGTACCGACATTAGCGCTTATATTTCCCAACTAACCTCTGGTGGCCAGGCCGCAACCACATCAGTTGCTGCGGCAAACCCGGCAAAGGAGCCTACCCAAACTAGCACGCCGATTGCAGCATCCAATAGCAATGGAAGAATTTTGGCTTCTCCGCTGGCTAAAAAATTAGCTTCAGAAAAAGGAATTGACCTGGCTGCAGTTAGTGGCAGCGGCGATGGTGGTAGAATAATTAAAAAAGACATTGACCTTTTTGTTCCTTCGGCTGCACCGGGAGAAAGCAAAACAGCAGCCAGCATACCGCAACCTCAATTTATCCCGTCTTCACAGGAAGGCTATACCGATGTGCCGGTTTCTCAAATGAGAAAAACCATAGCACGCAGGCTGGGTGAANNGGATACTGCCATGGCCGCCCGTACCTCCATGAACGAAATAATCCCGGTTAAAATATCTTTTAATGATATGCTCATTAAAGCCTCGGCTGCAGCGCTTCGCAAACATGCCGATGTAAACAGCAGCTGGATGGGTGATTTTATCCGCCAAAACCATCATATCCACATTGGATCGGCTGTGGCAATGCCCGATGGTTTAATCGTGCCGGTTATTCGCTTTGCCGATCAAAAAAGCCTTTCGCAAATTGCCGCCGAAGCCAAAACGCTTTACGGCAAAGCAAAAGATAAAAAGCTTCAGCCCAACGAATTCAGTGGTAATACGTTCACTATTTCCAATCTTGGCATGATGGATATTGATGAGTTTACAGCCATCATCAACCCCCCGGACAGTGCCATACTGGCCGTAGGCCGAATTAAAGAAGTGGTCGTAAAAAAAGCGGATGGATTTGGCGTAACCCATCTCATGAAAGTTACCCTTAGCTGCGATCACAGGAGTGTGGACGGAGCCGTTGGCGCTGCCTTTCTTCAAACGCTTAAAGCCTTTATGGAAAACCCGGTAAATATGCTGGTATAACCCGGCCAATGTTTTGCCGGGCAACTTCTTTATCCCAATTTTTGGAGCCTCAATTTAGCCATATGGGTTAAGTGCATTTTTATTTTCATTTTTTTTTGAAACTTCTGAAGATGTAATTAATTTTGAGCCATGAAATTGCCGGAGGCCAAAACACAATTCATCAACAACTGGGGGGCAATGGGTACTCAATGGGGTATCAACC
>JRYE01003947.1_pt1 | contig 16943 bp, 36 predicted proteins | sample 235321 | NCBI WGS metagenome assembly JRYE01 (sample SAMN03074214, study PRJNA261473) | activated sludge metagenome | biome: Common Effluent Treatment Plant; feature: Wastewater; material: Activated sludge; isolation source: activated biomass in a lab-scale reactor treating industrial wastewater at... | reverse complement strand
GGAAGTCCAGTAAGAGCATCCTTACCTCCTTGTTCTTCATAGAGAATCTTGCGGACTTTTGCTACGTCAGTTGGTGTGTAAAGATGAACTGGTTCTGTCACACAACATCCTCATAAGCAAACAACTTTCCAGAATCAAAATAGTATGTCTTGCTCTTGCCGTCAAATTCATATGTTTCGTGATAGAAGTTGCCTGTAAACTGTCCTGTGCTTTCGTCAGTGCATTTTGCATGCTCTTTATCAAACTCATAAGCTGCTTGTACAGCATCGTGAAGTTCTTGTGAGTTGATTTTAATCATACTAATGGCCTTCCGTACTTATCTACTTGACGGATTCCAATACCTACAGGTTTCTGCAATACACCGTCATCACTATAATCCTCAAACTCTACTTCGATTACCTTGCCAACTAACTCCAAAGCATTGTTGTATTCTCTGTAGTTCTCGTCTCCTGCATCTACGCGCATCTGGCAACGGAAATCAACACCCTCGAAAGTCTTACAATTAAGCACACCCCATGAGTTCTTGTCAATATCTACAGAATACACCACCGCTTCAGCAGTCTGGCGTTTCTTACGTTTCAACAGGTTATAGCTACGCTTACCAAACTCATACAAACCGAGGTAGTTGCGATATACAACACCCTCATAACCATACTCTGTTACCTCTTGGAAGTAATCATCTGCTTCTTCAGGATTATTGATTTGAGTACCTACAACAACAAGCATCCAATCTGGTTTATTTACAGCAAGTGACTTCAGTACACGATTTCGTAACCCGTACTGTTGATCTGTAGGTACATCATACACCCAATACTGCAATTTATGAGTGTCCTCGTTCGGTTTACGGAACGCACTGATAATCTTTTGCAGAGACAACCCATCCCTGTTCTTCAACCCAGCATATACCTCACCATCCAAACCTCCAGTAGAAATAGCAAGTTCCTTAACACCAATCCAATGCGCAGGTAGTTCAAGCGGTTCACCTTGCTTGCTCCAAGCGTTACCCTCCGCGTCAATCATAAGCCTCATTCCGTCCAACTTCACCCCTGCATTACAAGGATAGATCAACTTGTGAGAATGATCGTTGAAAGCATGGCATTTCATTGGAGCAAACTCTTGAAAGTTCAGAGCATCATCCTTGTCAGGAAAATACCCGGACTTCAACTGCTTAACGTACTTTGCTTCAGCTTCTAGAATAGCCTGTTCTTCTGGAGAAGTTTCATTAGCCTTTCCTAGATTCTTACCTTCGGCAGTATATCGCTTTTCTTGGATTTTACCCATGTACTGACCATGTTTTACTACCACTTCTGCACCTTCAGTATAAATACTCCAGACTCGGAGGTTTCCTTTTGAGTCTTTACTATAAAGTGTTTTCATGCTTTCCTTTCTTAGTCTAGTATTACACCATGCTTCTTGTAAAAATCATATGCAATCAATGGGTCATCCTTAGTTTCTTTCATTCGGCAACAGGTGTGATATAGATTCAGCATATGTTTCCAGTCACTCTGAATTCTATCACCATTCCATGCAGTGTATTCAAAAGACTCAGGATACCACTTCTGATATTGCTGTACTACCACTTCCAGTACTTCTTTCTCAGTCTTACATGGCTCCAGCAGTTTCAATGCTGATTTCTCTCCAAATTTAACACCACAAAGTTCTGTAGGCTTGAAACCATCAATTGTATCTCCAATTATCTGCTGCAGTCCGTATTGCTTCATCCCAAGTGCTCTTACCTTACCTTTCTCATCTTCCCAAATACGCCCAAGATCGGGGATTACAATAACACCGTCTTCTGGCCTATCAGGGTTGAACAAAGACAGCCCTGAGTATGCTTTACTATCCTTGTCACCTGTACAAAGGACAGGAATATCACCTCGCTTCAGAATCTCATACCCCATCCACACTTGCATATCATCAGGTTCTTCATTCTGTGTAATAATCGCTTTATACTTCTTCCATGCGTAAGTCTGAACTTGTTTTAGAAGCAGAGGCTTCAATCCGACTCGGTTTGATTTGTACTTTGTAGGAAGTGGAAGATAAGAACGAAAATTTGTCTTGCCTGAAATCATATACACAACTTCATCGCACCAGAACGAGTCAAGGATGAATTTGACGTGGTTATTCAAGATATGAAAAGCATGCTCTGCAGGTTCAGCTTCTTGAGTGTCCTCAATTTCGTACTCACTTAGTTTATCAATCTTGTCTTTGCTTTTTAGCAAATCCTTGAACTCCGTGCGTGTACTAAAGGATTTCTGAATTCCTGTAGGAGAGTGCGTAACAATAATTCCTCTCTCTTCAACTGCAGCAGCAGCTTTGTACACTGGAGTGTCAAGGTCTATAAGTGCAATTACTTTACTCAATACTTTCTCCTTTCTTAGAAAGACCCCGAAGGGTCAGTTTCTTAATCGTCAATCCCAAGAAAGATTGCGTCGGAACCATTCTCACAAGCCTCTACAACAGCATCATCAAGAGCTTTTGTAATCAAGGTAGAGCCATCCTCTTCTTCTCGATTAAGTGCGCCTACAACGTCATCTACGAACTGATCTAAATTAAGAATCTTAGGCGGTATGTAATCTTCTTGCTCATCTGAGTAATACTCAAGCTCTTGATTTAGTTCTGTAGCGTTCTTTAGTGTGTTCTTGTGAATTGCAATCACAATCCAATCACCTTCACGTACTGCACCACAAGGGTGACGATTCTTGTCGGAATATGTATTCACGATTAACTATTCCGTACTTCGTCCACGAGAGCAGCAAACTCTTCATTCTTGTCAAGCACATCGTCTACCTTCATGTCAGCACGAAGTTTGGCAACCTTCGCCATCAATGCAGCAGGCATGNNCATCAACCAATTCAACCTTAGTGCGCTTTTGTATTTCTTGATTATTCTCCATATTCATTCTCCTTTAAATTACTTCTTATTCCAACCAAATGCAACACCACCAAGCCAAACTACACTCAACCAAGTCCAAAAGTTATATGCAATATTCAGATTGAACAGCGTATTCAGCGAGGCAATAGTCAGAACTGGCCCAACACCGATCAATACAATTAGTAGAATAATTAGTCCTATAATACCTAGAGTTTCTTTCATATCACCGCCCCTTCACAACTTGAATTTCAATCTTGCGAACATGCGCATCTACAGTACCGTTCTTGCTCTTGAGTCGTCGGATATAACGTGCAGCAGCACGAGTAGTGCATACGCTTGGGTCAATCTTACCGTTTACTTCTACAGTCCATGCTGTGATGGGCTTTGCAATACCATCTCCTTCATTAGTCATAATTACTTTTCCATTGTGAATTAGTTGCATAATTTACTCCTTCTTCAGTTAAAACCAATTGCTTTAAGATAACTCTCTGCAGTAATAAGATCAATATAACTGTCACCGCCATTCCAGTATATCTCATCAAAAGGTTGAATAGTACCTGCTGTAATCACAAGCCCATTATCCTTGAGAGCCTTAAGGAACTTCTGTTCCCCTTCTGCTGTAGTATTACCTAGAGTCAATCCGTAGATGTCTTCACGAACAGAATAAGGCAGATGTTGATTGAAATCAATATAAACGAGAGTACCTTCGTAGTTAATATTCAAACAACTCTTGTTGTCATAAAGTTCCTCGGAAAGTTCTTCGCGTTCTTCGTCTGTTAGAGGGTTATCCAGAAGAGCTACAAAGCCATAGCTGCGTACTGTAGAACTCATTACTTGCTCCGTTGATTATTCATCTTCTTAACAGCCTCTACCGCGTCCTTGCGCAAGTAGAACACTTGAGTGTTTTCATAGTTCTCTGTGTCGAAAGAAACCCAGAAACCGTTTACGAACTTTACCTTGTACTTTTCCATTTGATTTACTCCTTTCAAACAATATCTACTCTAAGACCCTTTGAACGACTGGTGGGGCACGATCCCACAACCTGTAACTTAGAAGGTTACTGCTCTAGTCCAATTGAGCTACAGTCGTTTAAAAGGCCCTAGAGCCTCGTTTAAGCCCTTCAAAACAATCTAGGTAGGTAAAGGTATTACCTAACCTAGAAAGTGCCTTTAAAGGGCTTTAAATCGCATTAGAAGGGGCTTTCCGAATCCGGATCAGAATCCGAATCACCAACGGGTTTCTTGCTTGGCTTAGAAGAAGTCTTAGCAGCCTTAGTAGGCACCTTTACTACATTACCTTCACCGTCATCAGCAGAACCAAACTCATCAGCAGTAGGCTCTTCAAGTTCAAGGCCGAAGTCATCAGCACCAGTACCACCGGACTTCTTATATTCCTTCAGGTCTTCTACTAGAACGTTCTTAAGCTTTGCAAAGACGCCGTAATCATTTTCGTTAACGTCATACGAAACCTTACCAGTAGAGCCATTACCAACCAGAACTTCACGAGGAAGTTGAACAGCCTTACCGTTCTTCTTTTGCATTACCTTAGGCCAGTAAGATTCTGGAAGAGGCTTACCATCCTTGTACTGAGCAGGCCGCTTGAGCTTCAGAACGTATTGCTCATCTTGGTCAGGGAAAGGTGGAGGCATCTTGTAGATTTCCTCAAAGTCGTCATTGTCTACAGTCTTACCCTTTTGCTTTGGAAACTGCTTGCCGAAAGCCTTAGCGGTTACCTTATCAACAATCAGATCAATTGAAAATTCCTTCTCTGTGGTGCTTTGGTACTTAAACGCAGGTTCCTGAATCTTAGCGTAAGCGAAGACTGCAGAAATGGTTTGAGGTTGTGTTTCTTGTGTCATATTTTCTCCTTGTCAGAGTTAGTTTAGGGTTAATGTACAAAGTGTTTAGACTCTACTTTAACGAGTAGTGATTTTGTAAAGGTTCACTAACCTTGAATCTTTTCTTCGTCTACAAATTCTACCACAGGCTCAATCTTCAAATCAGTGTCACCGAAGTTAAATTTGTATGCGTAATTCTTACGCTTTTCGTCTGCATCGTACTCAGAGTCAAAAGTCTCTGGTTGCATCACAAGACCACCTACAGTGCCTGAAAGCTTGTACTTAGTGACTTGCTTCTTGGGTTGTTGTGCAAGAATCTTCAAGTGATTACTATAGGTTCCGTGGGTGACGACACGAATAGACTCATCGCCTTCGGTGAATACAACAGCTTCTACATTGTTGTCCACTACTTGAAATGTTACTTTACCTTTGAATACTTCTGGAAGATCGGAAGCATTCTTTACTGAAATCAATCGTTGCATATTTTCCCTTTCATTGAATAAAAACTTGGTGCAAGCGGAGAGACTTGAACTCTCAATCCCTTACGGGCGAGGAGGCTTAAACTCCTAGTGTATACCAATTCCACCACGCTTGCAAAACCTGAATTATACACGACAACTCATGTCCACGCAATACTTTCTTTTGAGTTGTGGTTTAATCACAACAAGTCTTACACCTTCTCCATATACTTCATAGTCTGCCAAAACATAGGCGCAGCCATATCCATAAAAGTGTCTTTTGCAAGAGTACTCTTACGAAGTTCCTCCTCTAGATAAAACCACTGAATCTGTGAATGATATGTATCCCCAGCAATCTCCTTTCCAAGTTCTTCAAAGAACCCTGCTTGCTCTTCGCTAGTCATATTCCAGAAAGCACTTGCTAGTACTTCAGGGGTAAGTTCAATTTCTGCTGTGAATTCCATTAGTGCTCTCCTTTTTGCATATCAAGCCAATTCTTAACTCCACGTACTCGCCAATACAACTCAATGGCTTTCTTAGGACGTTTAAACCACCGTTCAAAGCGCCTGTAACCTTTCTTTGGATCAGGGATGCAACCGGGGGTTACACCGAAGGTACGCTTGAGTTTCATTCTATCACGAATACTGAGCTTTGAGTGAACTTTCTGAAAATATCTTCCGTAGGTCATTCCTCCTCTCCTTCCGTAAATAATTTATCAATCGAATTCTCCCAGCAAACCAAGGCTAACTTCATCAAATCACAGCGCGGGATGTAGATGCGTTGGACTTCTGTTCCGTTGGGTGTGAACTTGATTATACAGGAGAATTCGGAGTCGAACAAGTAGCGGTAGTGGGTCATTGTGGTTTCTTTTTCACAATTCCTGTAACTCTAGACCAACTGTCTCCCCGGCAAATACTAGAAATACAAGGCTGATTTACGCAAAACATCTTAGCTATTTCTTTTTGCATCATTCCAGACTTGTACAGTTCTACAATCTTTAAGACTTGATCTTCAGTAAGTTTTGCAGAAGGACTCTTAATCTTACGAAGATCAGACTCTTTGTTTTCTAAATACCAGAGAACTTGTTCATAAATTTTATCCTCAACCTTTTCAGTTTTATTAGGTCTGTCTCCATAGATAATCTCAGAAGCATCGTCATAGGCTTTAGCTGCGTCTTTTTCTAAAGCATAAGAGCCCAGGGTAATGCCTTTGGAATTTAGTTTAATTCTGGCGTGAAACATTAAAGTGTTAGGGTCTTGTACAGAACCAATAGATTCTAACTTAGTTCCCTTCAACTTCCTTCGCATGTGCCCTTGAAAGTTCTTAGTATCCCATTCACAATTTTCTTTGCTGTAGGGACCGTCGTTATCCCTGCGATTTAAAGTCAAATCATCGGAGTAAGTCTCCTTCATGTCTTCCCAGAATCCTTCAAAAGTCTTCCATTTTTCGCAATACTTAATCCCTCGGCCTCCATAGTCAGGGTAGAACTTATTCTTAGGGTTGTCACACCTAGTTTTCATATCAGCCCAACACTGGTAGGCCCTAGTGTCGTACATACCATGAGACACTATATTCTCCCTGTTCTGACAACCACAAGATTTAGTGCGCCCGCTGCGCAGTTCTGAAATCAAGTACGCCTTTGATGGGGAACCGCAAGAACATTGAGCTAAGAATTTTCGTCTTGTGTCTCCAGATGGATAAATGTGTCTCTCAACTTCTTCAAGGATTGTCAGTCTATTGTACGTCTTACCAATTTCATCTTTTTTCATATTTCCTCCTTTAATGATGAAACTTGATTATACCACGAAATTGCTCAATATACAATAGAACAGACAAGAAAAATCAGTGACATTTTGCCCACGAGGTTCCGAGAACGTAGTCGGCAGACAAAGGGCAATTGAGCTTGTAAAACTCAGTCGTTTCCTTAACAGCCTCTACAATCAGTTGTCCCGGTAGGCTGTAAGCAGTAAACCAACCGCCTTTTGGACTCTCGTGAGCTTCAGCCCAGATCAAGCCATGTTCAACAAATTGCTCTTTACGGAACTCATCGACTTCTTCCTTTGTGTTAAACATTTTGAATTTCACAAGCTTCTTAGACACTTCGATTTGCGCTTCGTCGTGGTAGGAAATCATCTGCTGTGCCCACAGTTTATTCTTCCAGTCCTCCGTCCAGAAGTCTACAAGCAAACCGTTTTCACGCATCTTCCGTTCCCACACAATCATAGTCTTTTTGGCACAAATAACGCCAGCAGACTGAAAGAGGCTGTTAAGGATAGCATGTGCAGCACGAGTAGGCACTTTACGGTTGTCAATCGTAAGGATGTACTTCTTGTCATTACTTTCCCAGTGCTTTTGCAGAGCATCTTTCAATTTCTTCAGGGGTGCAGCAGCTTCCCAGAAAGCATTAAAGACTTGTTCACCAATCTTCAAGTCTGATCCGATTGTTTTTGCTACCTTTGCGGCTTGAGCACCATAAGTACAACCGTACTTCACAGCTTTTGCATTAGAACGCTCAAACTTACGTCCAAGGATGCTTGAAATCTTCTGAGACATTTTTGTATGAACATCGTTAGGTTTCTCCTGCAGCAAAGATTCGCAATACTCTCGTACTCCGTTTGCAGTAGGAGTTTCGTACTTATGACAGTAGTGAGATTCAATGACTGCCTCAAGACTAGCGAAGTCGTAACCAATCTGGTAGCAATCTTCTGGATCGGCTTTAAACATAGACCGCATAGGCTCTCCGTATAGAGAAGTAACTCTACTAATGTTTGCCACGAGGCGGTGCTTCATGCGCGAAGTCGCAGCACCGCACGTATCTGCAGGAGTAGGAATTCGCCCATCAGCACGCACAGCAGAAATAAAACCCTTCTCGGCCTCTTCTTCATCGTCCCAGTCAGCCCCTCCCCCAAGAATAGAATTACGACGATGCTTATATGTAAGGTATTTCACGATATCCGAAGCAAAGGGAAACTTCTCTCCCATAGCTTCAAGATTAGCACACATCTCTTTGTCTTGTCCTTTGGTAAAACTAGGATTGGTACGTACCCGCATACCACGACCATTCTTCACAGACAGCAACTTATTCTTCAAAGTTCTCGGGGTGCATTCTAAGAATTCACAACGATCCTCCAAGAAACTTGAGTTCAATGTCTGTTCTACGTATTTATCTACAGTCTTAGCATATTCCTCTGAGGTCAGTTTAATCTTCGTTCCTGTCTTAAGGGTTAAATCCTTTTCTTTGTACTCCGAAGGCGACCAACCTAAACTTACAAGCCACTCTTTGATGTGAGTTGTATCGTCAAGGGTAGACGGAACTTCTGTCACAAGAGATTTTCCTTCTTCTAATGGAAGATCGTACACTTTTCCTCGAAACTCAATGGCTTTAATTACACCTTCAGTCTCTATCTTTTTAGCTTGAATTTTCTCAATGAAATTAACCATGTGTGAAGATAGGCTACCGTCTTTCTTGTATTGATTTTTAGGAGGAGTGAAGTCCTTCATAAAACCCTTTGTGGCTGTCTTAGGGGGAAGAATTGGCTCTACCTTCAGTCTTGCTTCTTGCATCATTGCATCAAGTTCTTTAACGTTCTTTTCTGCAAGTTCAACATCAAAAGAAAACCCTCGGTGAGATTGTCTTGTGATAATGTCAGCAATGCACTTTTCTGTGGTAATTGCACTACTCCAGTCATGCGTGCCTTTTTCTTTCATGAGGTAATCGTATACGGACTTATTGGACTTTAAGTCAAACAGGTTGTAGTGCAGCATATCTGCAGCAAAATGCTTAAAACGCAAATCGTTTGGCATATGGTAACGGAATTCTTTCTTCTGAACTCCCCCGGCGGCCTTAGCTACGTTTTCTAGACTATGACCTCCTGGACGGTCTGGATTCAAAGTTTTGGAAAGAATCATTGTATCTACATGCTCAACTTCCTTATCTGCCCACGTATCTCCGTCCTCCAAGATTGTATAGTTCAATCCAAAATAAGCCTTGTAAGCAAGCAAGTCATAGCCAATGCCGTTATGAGCAATAGCTTTACGAATTTTGCGCTTTTTCACATAATCTTTGAACTTCGCAAGAGGAAAGTGACGATATTCTACAGGCTCATAGTCTTCCAGCCTGTATTCAATACCGTCAATTGTAGTTACGTGCTTACGACCATCCAGGATGATCTTCGGGCCATCGTAAAAAGCAATAAACTCCCCACTTGGAAACTCTTGAACGGACACAATATGCATCTTGAAAGTGTCTTTCAACTTCCAAGGACTGGCTGTGTAGTCTACGGTGCTGTCATCCAAAAGCCCAGAGGCTTCAGCATCATGCACAATATCTACAATTTCATTCATGTCCATCTACTAATAACTCCTTTAAAAATTATTCTCCGTCCCGGTGTCCAGAACCACTTCCCACGTATCAGGATCAAGTGTAAAAATGTCCGCGATCCCCAACGAGTCACCAAACCGAGTCTTGAGTACCTTGATTCTAACACGCCCACGAGAGAAGTCCGGCATGATTTCGGGCTCAAGAGCAAGAATGTTCCACGAAAATTGTTCCAAAGCGGCACTTCCACGTGCGGACTCTTTGCGAACATTAACCCAGAACGGTTCTGCTTCCTTTCCTTTTTGTGGAAGGAATTGATGCGAATCTTGTCTATTGATATGACACACAACTACCAAATGGGTTTCATTTGCAGCGCAGAAACTTGCAAGGTTTGTCATTACAATGTCCAAGTCTTTGCGTTCATTATCAGATTCGTTCCCGCTGATGACAGCACTAACGTGATCCAATAGAATATATTTACACCCTTCCACTAGAACCATGTGCTTTACCTTAGCCATAAGACTGTCAATAGGCATTGAACCAAAGTGATCCAAAAGCACGAGCTGATCGTTATTTACAATCCGATTATAAGATTCTCGAATCATATCTTCAGTAGCTACCGATAGAGGATTTCTCTTGAACTTTAGATAATTTACCTTAAGGTCTGATGCGACTAGACGTTGAAAAGTCTCCTTATTTCCTTCTTCTAGAAAGATCATTCCAATCTTATGCCCAGCGTCCATAAACTTACGGGCCAAGATACTGCACACAGTTGACTTGCCTACATTGCTCGGGGCCAAAAGAAGAGTTAGCTCCTTGGTCCTGAACCCGTTCATCTTTTGCATCAACTTAGGAAAGCAATCAATCATCACACCCTGAGGCTGTGGCTCAATAATTGTCTCAAAGCTAATCTCAGATGCTCTCACAATCTTCTCTGTACTAAATGGCTTCTTACCGAACTGCACAAGCTTTGCAAGTTCACTGGCTTTGCCTGCTTGAAGGTAATCAGAGGCATCCTTAAAGCCGTCCTGAGCTACTACAGTCATCATAGACAAGCCAGAATCAATCAATGCTCCGGCTACAGCTTCACGAGCTTCATGCCCCTTCAGAATGCCTTTCCTGGCCTCTGCTGGAGTGCAATGATCGTCATCAAAGAACAACGTAACAGCATCGAATGACGTAACGAAAGCTTCATTATGAAGAATAGCTTCTACAGCATTCTTAGTTCCAAGAGGAATAGAAACAACTTGTGGTTCCATCCCCTCATACTTAGTGTTCTTTACACTAACTACGAGAGCTTGATATGTACTAGCAGTATCCCACTGACCTTCCGTAACCACCACGTTAGCACGTTTGCGATTAATACTTTCAGCAACGTCTTGCCCGAAGAGTTTATTTTGAATCGAAACACTACCGACAGCAGTCCAATGCCCTTCTTCTTCCTTACCTTTAGTAATGTCCTGCTTCATGAAGCCTACGACTTGCCCCTTTTGGTTATACGAGGGAAAGTAGTAGGCTTCTACCGTCTTGCCATCCTTCTCAGATAGAGCAGCACGGATACCGAAGCGTTCGCAAGTCTCTTTACTTACCTTTCGATCCTTCGCTTCTACGAATNNCACTAGCACTTCGTACTAGCTTACAATGTCCTTAACCCGTTGGGTTAACTCACATGCGGTGTTACATAGAAACCCAAATCAAAATCCCGGATAATTTTAGGAACATCCCACTTCATATTATCTGCTTCAATCAGCAAATCAACCAAACCCTTGTTCCAGCAAGGAAACTCCACCCCAACAATCCATTCATCCCGAGAAGCATCATAATAAGGACTTGCGTACTCCAATTCTCCATCCTCAAGCATTTCATTGACTTCATCTAGAATCTCTCCTGGAAGGTCTGAGTAAGGCAATCCATAAATGAGTTTAGCGCCAATATCAATTCCCATTTTCTTTCCCTTCAAGAATCGCCTTATAAGCAAAGTACAAATACTCAATCTCAGAATAATCCAAATTAAATACCCTATCAGGTTGCGTAGAAAGATAACTCTTACTCCGAACGTAGTAACCATTGCCATTATCTTTAAGAGTAAGCAAAGTCTTTACTCCGGGAGCGTAACCACTGTTTGCTTGCACCTTAATCTTGCCATCCTTTACTTTTACATCAATAGAGGAACCGTCCTCAGAATAATAAATCATTGTTCACTCCATTTCTCGTAATAAGGTTTCTCAAGAAACAACCACAAGCATTCAAACTGCNNCCTGAATTGCACTTCTGGTTGAAAACTCACAGCAGGAATATTCAGGTTTTCTTTGTAGTAACTGTGCTTTGAGTGCTCATACACCCAAATATCAATGAAGTATTTCTTCCCTGCTTCATCATCAAAACGCTTCTGCAGAAGGAAATCTGCGTTGTTTAGACGGTTTCCATCATAACGCTTGTAACCAGCGTCAAGCCAATCTTGGATTGTTAGCATTCCTGTTCCTTTCTATACTTTACTTCATCTTTAAACATCTCAAGAATAAAATCTGGAAGATGCGTCTGTGTCTCAAGTATTGCAATCAAATGATCATCCGTCAAGTCCTTCAGCAACGTATAAACCCCTTCAGGTTGCGAGAAGTTCTTTCCGTAGGATTTCCATATAAACACTTCTCTGATTTTCTCGTGCGGATCGTCAGAATACAGTGTCAAATCCTCTGCTGGTACTTGGTTTACAGAACAGCGAATGTAATCCAAGCCACCATCTAGAATATACCACTCTTTAGATACGGCATCAAAGTGCTCTTGGTAATCGTGCCGATGGCGTGTATGCAGGATTGTACCATCGGGTGTTCTCCATGCGGAGTAGATTAATTGTCTTTGCATATTTCCCCTTTCAACCATTCATTGCGATCAATAACCCTAACCCTCTTGTACTTCAGAGATTCCGACATAAAAGCATACCAATCTTCAGGACGTTCAACCCAAAGTTCTTCATCCCACTCAAATACTTCTTTTAGTTGCTTGTTGTTTAGATAGACAACTACAGGTAGCATTCTGGTTTGACCAAACTTCGTGTAAGGTGCTTTCATATCAGTCCCTGACTACTTGCAAAATCATATTAATAGCTTGCACTAACTGCATTTGCTCCATAGGGTGTAACTCGTGGTACTTTTTCTGTACTCCAAACTTCGCAGCAACAGCTTCGAAGAATTTTTCAACTTCGGATTTATTTTCGTCCATAATTCAAGTACCCTTCTTCAACAAGAACTTCTTCAAGAGTCGCAGAGCCATCATCGTAACGATACGACTCTAGGACTGTCTCCAACAAAGCCTCCACAAAGAACTCAATCTCCTTAGCCCCTTGTTCATACCCCAAAGAAGTAACAAACGTACCGCAGCCATCCCAAATTTGTTGTACCTTTGGAGGGAACTTGGGTTTGATTTCAGTCAGACAAACATCCCCTACAAACATTACTTTCTCCATAATTAGTACCCCTCAAATTCTGGAAGTTCTTTAAACTCTTTCAATGTCATCACCTTGGTACTGAGAGTGTACTCGGAGTCATCGTCTGTGTCTAACATAACTTCCAAGGTATCCTTCATTTCCTGAAGGGTCATGCAACATGTACTCCCGCCAAGTTCTAGCGTAAATACTGTAATTTCTTCATCACTATCATTCATCCTTCTTCCTTTCTAGAAAATTCCTCTTCAATTCCTCCTGAAACGCAGGACTTACACTAGCCTTCATAGTCATCCCAGCAGGGACTTCATAATCCTTTCCTGTAAGCCCAGAATGCATCACCCTTGGTTTACTGTACTTCGGAGAGAATGACATGAATCCTGTAAGGATAATATAAGAGCCATCAAGGATCAAGTCCTCGATAGTCCTTCGGAAGATATCCAAGAAATCTTGGCACTCGTAGATAGTGTACATCTTGTCGCAGTTTAGCGACATAGCTTTTGCTAGGTCTTTGCTGTAGAGTTTAATTGTCATTGATTATAATCTCCATTCCATATAGAATCAAATTTACATTCCCTTTTTCTTTTTCGTATTCTCGCCTGAAGTACAAATACTCTTTAGCATATTCTACAAGGCAATCCACTTGCTCTTGTGTCATTTCAATCCGATTAGGTTTCTTACCTGTAACCGCTTCATACCTTTCAGCGAGTTCCGATGCTTCTTGGAATAGTTGTATTGCATTTGGTTTTTCGTAATAGACTTTCATGTTTACTTCAACCCCTTAATAAACTCACAAGCATCAATCACTTCAACACTTCCTCCTACCTCATCCAACTGTTCCTTCCAGACATTTAAAAGCCCATGCTGATAGCCAGATAACTTCTCATACTGCTTGCACAGGTTGTACGTACTTCCTGATTCCTGCAATGAAGAGTAGAAATTCCCTTCGCTTACGAACGTCTTGATTCCAGAGGATAATTTCCAAGAGTCTCCTTGGGCATATCCTCCATACCAGCCTGCAAAGACTTTATGGATTTTTCCATAGTCCGGATAGTCAAATAGTAAAATTACCCATGTGTCGGGTGTATAGTTTGTCATACTTACTCCTTTTCAACGTATCGTCTCAATTGTACCTCAACTCCAGCACGAAGTCAAATCTTCTTCACTTCAACACCAGATTGTTGCAAATACTCAACACCACTCAAGTCCCTGTAGTCGTTTCGATAGAACACGCTACTGATTCCAGCCTCCTTGATTCTTAGACTGCACATCTTGCAAGGTGCGTGCGTTACCAGCATGATAGAACCATCTGTCGTTTCGTTGGAATGTAGCATTTGATCTAAGCAAGCACCCTCCGCGTGTCTAGTGAACCATGATGTCTGACCTGTTTCATCTTCACAATCGTTAGTTTCCCATCCTGGGTAAGTACCGTTGATTCCGATGGACAAGATAGAACCTCGCTTAACAAGCATTGCAGCAACCTTCAGGCGTTGTGCTTCTGAAGTCTCAGCGAAGCGTGTGCACATATCCATGTAGGCCATGAGATACTTTTCTTTCATACTTTGAGGTTCTCAACAACAAACCCCATAAGTTCAATCAAGAACTCATTCATCTCCTTACGGTTCATCTCTCCAGCCTCTTTAGGAGTAATTGCAGCAATTTCCCAATCATCGTTAGAAATATAGTCATTGACAGCATCAAGAAACTGCTGCGCTGTTTGTGTATTAATTTTCATACTCTTCAATCCCTTCTTCAGTAGTATATCTAACAATCTTCACCCCAAAACTCTTGATAATACTCTGACAAGTCCTACAAGGCTTTGCAAGTTTTGGTTTACCTTCGCTATCAAAACGCTGTACGAGAATGCTATGTACTTCTTTGGATTTACTCTGCAGTAAAGATTCCAGTTCAGCGTGCTTCCATATCTTATCCGAGGATTCTCCTACAAGTTCTGCATGAAACTTCATCAAAGGGTGGCTTCGGAAATAGTCGTTAGTCCCTGTAGCGATAACCCTTCCTCGTTTGTCAAAGGTTGTGCTGAAGATTGTATAGCGTTTACGACTCAAGATATTTCCTCAATTATGACCACCAATTTCGTAGATATTTCCCAAACAAAACAAAGCCCCTCTGCTTCCTTGCATGGTAGGCGTCGAAACCTTCTTTATCAATCTTGCATCTACCAATTCCAAGATCATTCAGAACGCTTCCCTCTGGTGCTTGCTGTGTATCATCCCAATGAAAGAACTTGTCTTCCTCTTGGTCATCGTTAGCATGCTGCTCGAAAGACCAAATCATGCAATCCAAGACGTAGTCCCATCTTGCGAAGTGAAATTCATCAATGTCGTATTCGTTTTCTTTAGGCTTTGCTGAAGTGCTTCGGATTTCTTCTGGTACATCCTCGTCATCAACCCATGGTGCGCTTTTCTTCTGTTCTTTGAGTTGCTTCAACAAAGGTAACGCAATCAACGAGAGCGTGTGATCGGCGTTCCAAGAATCAAAAGAATCAATCTTGATTTTTATCTTGCGCTTTTGTTTACTGTGAATCCACTGACAGACCTTCATGAGCCATGAATCTTCACCTTTGGAATTAGTTGCCAACCACTCCCCGAAATTGTGAACTGAATCATCCTTATCTTTATCCTTCCAAAAGAGAATCTTTTCTGCGATTTGATAAGGGCCTAAAAAATAAATATATGGGCCAATGTATAACTTCATACGTTCTCCTTTTGATTAACAGAATTAATTCTATGTATTTCAACAGCAAAGAGATTATTAATCCCTTGCTGTGCTAGGTTAAGTTCGCATTGAGCGTCCTGAAAGCCTTTAACGCCCTTCTGGAAATTAAGCATCTTTTCAATAGTATTCCCTAGATAGACAACCCTCCAGACTAGAAGAGCAAGCAGGATTCCTTGGATGATTATAATGAGTTCCATGTTAACTTTGTGTAAAATTAACTGCGATTTCTTCACAGATAAGGATAAGACTATCCGCTGCTCGTGCTTCCTCTTTACTTAGTTCAGAAAGATTCCCATCAATATCACATAGTGCATCAAGACAATCCTGAAGATCACGTAAAGTATTCTGGAATCGGCAGTAACTCATATTTCCCATATCATTCTCCTTTCAACGCAGCAATAACCTTCTGACGAGATTCATTGCTCTTCAGATTGTAAGTCCAATGTCCACAAGTATGCCGGGTTTCAGCGAAGTTGTCAATCAGTTCTAAAAGATTGTCTAACTTTTCTTTGCGTTTCTCATCCCGAATCTTTTTGTAGACTGGATTCAGATTAGTCTCTACATGCGCAGCAGCTTGAACCCAAATATCTTCAAGAGATGCTTTCTTCATAAAACCTCCTACAGTCTATACATACCAAAAGGAGAGTCACCGGAAGAACCTGTTGCTCCAATAGGTGCAATTCGATTATAACTGCAACTTGCTTTTTGACTAACTTCTCTTAGTTCTTTTTCTAATTTCTCCACCCTGTCTGTCAAAACAGAAATTTGATCTGCTTGGATGGCTTCTTTCTTGTGCAAATTTACGATGTAATCCATCATCTCTATAATTGCTTTAGTTACTTCTTCCATAGAACCTCCTACAATCAATTATTTACCCTCTAGGCTACCCAAGACGGCTACGCAGTAGCGGTCGCCTAGCACCCCTTGCCCTGTAACTTAACAGGGCTTGTAGGGGCTATAAAGGGCCTTCCCGAGCNNGCGATATTGCAAAGCAGAGAGATTCTTTAGTTTCACAGAACGCTTCTTTACAGATTTAAAGAAAATATCACGTTCTGCACTACCTTTGGCCCATGATTGAGCATCCATCTTGTCAAGTTTACGATATTCTTCTTCAAGATTAATAGCATCAGCAACGATCCGCTGAAGCATCTGGAGTTCACTCTGACTTAGCATTTCATCAGTGTACACAACCTTGATTTCATCATCAAAGATGGGTGATGAGGACTTTCCACTAAAGAAACCAAAAATAGATTTAAATGGCGTGCTAAAAATAGATTTCTT
>JRYE01002648.1_pt1 | contig 16960 bp, 9 predicted proteins | sample 235321 | NCBI WGS metagenome assembly JRYE01 (sample SAMN03074214, study PRJNA261473) | activated sludge metagenome | biome: Common Effluent Treatment Plant; feature: Wastewater; material: Activated sludge; isolation source: activated biomass in a lab-scale reactor treating industrial wastewater at... | reverse complement strand
TGGTTCAACGGATCACCATGGATGGTAAAGGGCGTGATCGTCCCGGACCCACTGTTCCTCCATGGCGATGCGTTCACCCCAAGCCCGCAAAGCGCATGCGGCTGAGCACCTTCTGCAGGCAGCGCAACACCACGCTGCCCGCCAAGGCGTGCAGGCCACCTGCTGCGGTGGCTTCCCGAACCTGCCGCTCGGTGAGGTCCACGCGGTTCACCACCAGACCCAACGCATGGGCGCCCTCCTTTTCACGCTGCTGCAAGATGGCCAGCACCCGGGCGCGTAATGCCTCGAATGCCCCTTCCCCCAGCGCCGGCACCGGAAGCTCCTCATCCCGCAGGTCCTTGCGCAACTGAAGCACGGTACGCTGCAACACCACCGCCTCGTCCAAGCGCTTGCGCAGGCCTTCACCGTCCGGTTTCGACACTCCTTCGTTCATCTTCGGCCAACAACGGCCAAAGGTGGGAAGCGCTTGGCACTATTTTCGCCGGTGCCGATCGCCACCCGCCAACCATGGCCTGCGGTGGAACCTTTTCAACCTCAACCGCACACGAACCGCATGCGCAATTTCCTCCTCTTCGCCGCCCTGTCCGTTTCCAGCGCCAGCATGGCCCAGTACGGCAGCTTCGACAAGAAGGCCGTGGCTACCGCCAAGGCATCCTCCACCTTGGTGCTCCGCGATGCCAAGGACAGCCCGTACAACCGCGCCCTGATGGACGCCGTGAAGGCCGACTGGCGCTTTACCGCAAATCCCGACTTCGGCACCACCACCGACCTGGCCACCGCACCCATCGACCCCACCAAGACCTACCTGATGAAGGTGCGCAAGACCGACAAGGAGAAGCACACGGCCACCTTTCTGGCCCTGGTACAGGGTTGGAAAATGAAAAAGGGCGAAATGCTCAACGTGGAGGATGACGCGGTGACCAACCTGCCCGCCGAACAGGAGATCGCTTCCATCCTGATCGATGCCAAGCAGTTGGACAACGGTGGCGCCGCCATGTTGAACGTGTACCTGAAGGCCCTGCAGGACTTCCTGAACCAAGTGGAGAACGGAAAGATCACCGACAAGGCCACCGCCGACCGCCTGTACGCCAGCCGCAACCGCTTCATCAAGGAGCAGGAGCTGTGGCTGGCCAAGGAGCAATTGGACAAGAGCCTGCCCGATCTGGCGGCGATCAAGGAAACATACACGCACGAGGTGAAGCTGATGGACTACCCGCAGCTGATGGCCGCCGCAACCAAGGGCCAATCCGGGGTGTGCATCGCCGATGTGGTGATCACCGGTGAATACAAGACCAAGTGGTGCTTCCGGCGCGTGTTCAACGCCAGCACGGGTGAATTGATGTACCAACGGGACGAGGCCGCCTTGTTCGACAAGAAGATGGGCTTCATCCAGGAAGATTTCCGCGTGCTGGAGCAATCACGCTGAGGCCATTTGCCCATGAATGAAATTTGCCAATCAACCCCTTTGGCGAATTGGCAAATTGACCACTTGGAAAAGGTTCCGATCACCGGCGGCAGTGGTTTGGTGGGTATGGCGCTCGCGCAGCTTCTTCTGCCGGAAGGATATGAGCCTCGGCATTTGGGCCGGGAAGCGCGGCACAACGCTGTGGTGTCCGTATTCCGCTGGCAACCGGCAGCCCTACAACGGAAGAACCTCGAGATCTTGGTGCGGACAGCGATCCCCGCCCCATATTCAACCGTACACCCCCATTCCTGCCCAACTGGTTGGAAATGACCGGCCTATCCGCTTGTTTTGTTATGGTAACTTACGTGGAATGTGCCATGGGAAACGTGGTAGCCCCAACAAAAAGCCAGGACCTTTGACGGCTCCGATGACTGCGCGCCTGTTCCTGGCAGCCCTGCTGGCCTTCTCGGGCACGCATGCAAGGGCCCAAGGGGAAATGGTTTCCACGGTGGGAACTGAATTCTGGCTGGGCTTCATGGCCAACGGAGGCGACGATCCGAAGATCCAACTTTTCATCTCCAGCAACACAAGCACATCGGGGACGGTCCAGGTGCCCTACACCGCCTACAGCCAGGCCTTCACCGTGGCCGCCAATGCCGTTACCACCATCGACCTGCCCCTGAACCTGCGGCTCACGGGTTCCGAGATCCCTGAGCACAAGGCCATTCTCGTACAAACCGAGGACCCCGTTTCACTCTACGCGCTCAATTGGGCGATGAATAGCGCGGATGCCACCGCGATCCTTCCAACCAAGGCACTGGGCAGCGAATACCGGGTTCAGGCCTACAAGGGCCAGGCCTTTGGCGCACCCTCGCAACTCCTGATCGTTTCCACGCAGGACGGCACCCGCGTGGAGGTGACCCCCAAGTCCAATACCGTGCAGGGCCACGCCAACGGGGTTCCGTTCATTGTTGAATTGGACAGCGCGGAAACCTATCAGATCCAATCCACGGGTGGAAGCAATGGCGACCTGACCGGAACATGGGTCCGGGGCACGGCAGAGAGCGGAGGGTGCCGGCCGTTCGCCGTGTTCGGTGGTGCCCTCTGCTCCTACATCCCCTCATCCTGCCCTGCCTGCGACCACCTGTTCGACCAGTCCCTGCCGGTGAAGGGCTGGGGAATGAAGTATTACACGGTGCCATGGGCCGGCCCCGAGGTGTACACCTACCGCGTGCTGGCCAATACCGATGGCACCACCTACACGATCGATGGCGCCCCGCAACCCGTGCTGAACGCCGGCCAATCGGCCGAATGGAACAACGTGGCCGCACCCAAGGTGATCGAAAGCAATGTGCCGATCAGCGTGGCACAAATGATCCAGGGCCAATCCTGCTCAGGCAATAACATCGGCGACCCCGCCCTGCTGTCGCTCAACTCCATCGACCAACGGATCGCCGAGGTGAACTTCACCACCATCATTTCACCCCAGATCACCTCGCACTCCGTGAGCATCGTGGTGGAAACAGCCAGTGCGGGCCAGGTGCTGCTGGATGGCGCCTTGCTGTCCGCCTCCACGTTCACGCCCTATGCAGCAGACCCCTCCTTCAGCTACACCAGGGTGGCCCTCAACCCCGGCAACCATCGGGTCGCCTGTTCCACCGGCGTGATCGTATACGTGTACGGCATGGGGTCGCAACACGAGACCTATGCGTACAGTGCCGGTGCGTACATGCCCACGGACCAGCCCGTGGTGGACACGGTGCTCTGCGGGCTCGATGGCTCGGGGATGGTCACCTTGCTTGCCGATCCGGAAATGAGCGAGCCTTGGTGGTCCATCGAGGGCACACCACAGGACACGCTGTACGAGGGTGCCGTGTACACCTTCGCGCCACCGGCGAGCAACGTTTACGTGGTAAGTGGTACCGAGAACCTCAGCTCATGTCCCCTGGAGCGCACCTTCAGCATTGAACTGGACACTCCGCCCGCCCTCACGCTTTCCGCGGGTGCCGCCAATAGCTGCGCCAATGTGCCAATACCCTTGTCGGTAACGGCGGACCCGCCGGGGTTGTACAACTACAGTTGGTCGCCGCAAACCCTTTTTGACGACCCCACCAGCCCAACACCCGCGATCACGCCCGAACAGAGCGGCTGGTACTACGTGAACGTGAGTTCGCTCACCGGCTGTGCCGAGGCCACGGACAGCATCCATGTGACGGTGCTGCCCGGGCGGATCGTACGGCATGAAGCCCAGGTGGATGAGCCATCCATCTGCTTCGGCGACACGGCCCACCTTTCGGTGGAGATGCTACAGGCCATTGCTTCCGATCAGTTCGACCCCCAGGCGGATGCCTCGCTTTGGGCGCAGATCACCGGCGGCGAACCCGCTGTGGCATGCGGTTCCGTGAATGGCAATGCCTTGTACTTCAATGGCCCTCCCCCATCGCGGCAAGCCCAGACCACCGACCTGGATGTTTCCTCCGGCGGGATCATCCGGTTCCAGCTCAAGCTGGGAAGCGGTTCGGCACCCTGTGAGGGGATGGGCGCCACCGGGTATATCCAGGTCTCTTTCAGTACCAACGGTGGTGGCAACTGGACCTCCTTCCATACCTGCTATGCCTACCAATACGAGAATTGGGGACTGGTGGAACTGCCCATCCCCACCATGGCGCAAACGGCCAGCACGCGCTTCCGCTGGGCACAACCCACTTTCGCCGGGCAGGGCCAGGACAACTGGGCCATGGACAATGTGGTGGTCGCCGTGAAGAACGTGCAGGATGTGGCCCATGCCTGGTCGCCGGCCGCCTTGGTAGGGAGCCCATCGGCCATGTCCACCCCGGCGTGGCCGAACGGGCCTGGTTGGTTCCAGATCACCACCACGGACCTGCTATCGGGCTGCACCTACGCGGACAGCGTGTTCGTGACCATTGAAAACCCGGGGAACGTATCCGCCGGGCCCGATACCACCGTGTGCGATGCCATGGGACTCCCCCTGCATGTGGTGCACGATCTTGGCCCGGCCACCGTGCAATGGGGGCCGCCCGGCTTCTTGAGCGGCGCCAACACCACCAGCCCGATCGTGCAACACGACAGCACCATGACCTATTGGGTCACCGTGACGGGCGGGGTGGGCTGCCCCGGATGGGATACCGTGCAGGTGATCGTCCCCTTCTCGCAGTTGGAGACCGTTGTGGACACCAGCCTATGCCAGGGTGGCACGATCCTGCTGGACCCCGGCGTTCCGCAAGCAACGCACGCGTGGAGCACGGGTGCAACAACGCCAAGCATCGCCGTAAGCGCGGAAGGCACCTATACCTGCACCCTGACCGATCCGGGTGCCGCATGCACCCATCAAGTGGCTTACCAAGTTGCCATCCACCAGCCGCCGACGGTGGACCTGGGTGCCGATACCGCCCTGTGCGCCGGTGAAAGCCTCACGCTGAACGCGGGCACATCCGGCCCGGGCATCCTGTGGAGCACGGGCGCCACCGGCAGTTCCATCACCGTGGGAAGCACCGGCACATACAGTGTATCGGTAACGGACCAGCATGCCTGCACGGCCACCGATACCATAGAGATCATCTTCCATCCGCTCCCCTTGTTCAGCCTTCACGACACCGCTGCCTGCATCAGCGATACCGTGCTGCTGGATGCCGGCAACGCGGGGAGCACCTACCTGTGGATGCCGGGTGGTGCGAGCACACAAGAGATCACTGTGCACGGCATGGGCGGAACGTACTCCGTAGTGGTCTCTACGCCCGAAAACTGCGTGGACAGCGCATCCGTGAACATCGGCTTCATCCCGTTCCCCGTGGTGGACCTCGGGCCCGATACGGCCTTGTGCGACCTCGAGGTACTTACGTTGAACGCCGGGTGCGACACCTGTGCCGTGTGGTGGAGCACCGGCTCCACGGCGCAGCAGATCACGGTCACGGAAACCACGGACATCCGCCTGGAAGTGGACAATGGATACTGCATGACGAAGGATAGCCTCTTGGCCACCTTCCATCCGTTGCCCGATGAGCTGCCCGCACATAGCCTCACCCACTGCTTCCAGTTGCCACCGACCATCCTGGACCTGGACGCCGGAAATCCGGGAAGCTCCTTCGCTTGGCAACCGGGCGGCGACACCTCGCGCGTATTGCCGATCCATGCGCCCGGGGTGTATTCCGTGGTGATCACCAACCAGGAGAACTGCACGATCCACGAGGAGATCACCGTGAAGGAATTCTGCCCGGGCACGATCTTCATGCCCAACACCTTCACCCCGGACGGCGACGGGATCAATGACGTGCTTCTGCCTTTGGGCAACAACCTCGCTTTCGTGGAACTGTACATCTTCGACCGCTGGGGACAGGTGATCGCGCACGGAACCGGGAACGATGCGCAGTGGGACGGCATGGCCAAAAACGAGCCCTGCCCGATCGGTGTTTATGCGTGGCAGCTGAACTACCGCTTTTACATGGACCCCGACGATGCCGTGATCGGCATGAGGCAGCGTGCAAGGGGGCATGTGACCTTGCTGCGGTGAGGTGGTTTTTTAGTTGTCAGTCGTTGGTTGGTCGTGGGCCCAACCAGCAACCAACTACTAATTTCACCCCATGCCCACCATTCTCATCACCGGTGGCAGCGGGTTGATCGGCACGCGGCTTACGCAATTGCTGGTGGGGCATGGACATAACGTGCGGCACCTGAGCCGAAGCAAGCGGACAGATGCACCGGTACCGGTATTCACGTGGAGCATCGAACGCGGTGAGGTGGACCCGCAGGCACTGGAAGGCGTGGACCACATCATCCACCTCAGCGGGGCCAGCATCGCCGGTGGGCGGTGGACGGCCGCCCGGATGCGTGTGTTGTACGACAGCCGCGTGAAGGCCGCCGAGGTGCTGCTGGCCGCAGCGGAGCGGTTTGGCCGCTTCCCGGGTTCCTTCATCAGCGCCAGCGGGATCAACTATTACGGCGCGGTCACCAGCGAACACGTCTTCAGCGAGGACGATCCGCCCGCGGATGATGCCATCGGCACACTGGCGCAGGCGTGGGAGCACGCGGCCGACCGCTGGGCCCCGCATTGTCGCGTAGTGAAGCTGCGCACACCGATGGTGCTGGCCAAGCAGGGTGGCGCCTGGCCGAAGCTCTCCGCCACGGCGCGGCGGGGGCTGGCGGCACCGCTGGGCAGCGGCAGGCAATGGATCACCTGGGTGCATCTGGACGACATTGCACGGGCCTACGCCCATGCCGTTACGCATGCGGGGATGCACGGCGCGTACAACGTGGCGGCCACGGAGCAGGTGAGCAACCGCGACTTCACCCGCCAAATGGCGCACGCCTTGCACAAACCGGCCTTCCTGCCAGGGGTGCCAGCCGTGTTCCTGCGCTTGGCCCTGGGCCGGCTCAGCGATGTGCTGTTGAAAGGCTCCCGGGTCAGCAACGAAAAGCTCTTGGGCAGCGGGTTCCGGTTCAGGTATCCCACGCTTGGTGCGGCGTTGGGTGAACTGGCCGGTTGACCAAGTTCTCCTACCCGGAATATGCAGCAGGATTTCTACTACGGCCCGAAATCACTGCGGCAGCGTACGCTTCGCCGGTTTTCCCCTCGGCACAATAGCTTGTGCTATTCCTTCTCGGTGAAATCCGCGCTGCCATTGTGATTTCGACCCTCGCAACGAACCCTGCTGCATAATCCGGGTGGCAAGATCACGCATCAGCAGGCCATCAGAAAGGCGGAAAAAGAGTTCGAGATCTATCGCGCCCGCGAGATGAAGCAATTGGAAAGCGACTTCGACCGGATGGTGAAGCTGCTTGGCACGAAGGNNTGTTGGTTGTCAGTTGTCCGTGTTCCGCCCTGACAACTGACAACTGACAACTGCGGACTGACAACGGTGTCTTTCACCAACGCGTATGTCGCACCACTGATGTTCACCTGGCCTACTTCTCCGGAGGACTCCATGCGCGAAGCCGTGTTCACCGTATCGCCCCAGATGTCGTACTGGAATTTCTTCACGCCCACGATGCCCGCCACCACCGGGCCCGTGTGGATGCCCACCCGCATGCGGAACACGGGAAGTCCTTGTGCGGTGCGCTTCTGCGCCAACTCCTCCATGAACTCCTGCATCTCCAACGCGGCATGCACCACATCCGCCGGGCTGCCTTTGGCGGGGTCGGGCAGGCCCCCGGCCGCCATGTACGAGTCGCCGATGGTCTTGATCTTCTCCATGCCCCACTTGTCCATCAGCCCGTCGAAATGCTTGAAGCAGGTGTCCAGCTCGTTCACCAGCTGCTCCGGTGAAAGTTTTTCGCTCATCTGGGTAAACCCGCGGAAATCCGTGAAGAGCACCGTGGCCTGGTCAAAGTGCTTCGCTTCCGCGGCGCCGGTGTGCTTCAACTCTTCGGCCACCTCGTGCGGCAGGATGTTGTGCAGCAGTTCATCGGAACGGTCCCTTTCGGTGCGCAGTTCCGCCGTGCGTTCCTGTACCTCATGGTCCAGCTCATCGCGCTGGCGCGTCACCAGCCGCGTGTGGTGCGCCGAACGGATGGAGAGGTAAATGGCCACGCTGATCGGAACGGCCACAAAGGAGCAGTAGCTCGCCAGCACTGAAAGCCAGTTGGCGAGGCCAAAACCTGCAAATCCACCCAGCACCCCCAGTGCGAACGTGAGCAAGCTGGCGGCCACCGCACCAACCCCCACCCAGCGTTCGTAACCCTTGGTGCGCCACAGCTTGATGCCCAAGCGTACTTCTTCAATGGCAAACCACACCACTACAAACACGCCAATGAGCGCCAGGATGCCCAGCAGGAAATAAAAGGCCAACTGCCGTGCCGAGTTCTCGGTGTAGCTGAACGAAACCCATTTGCCGGGATCCGCTGTTCCGTCCATCGCCAACACCATGATGCCCCCAACGGTGATCACCGCGATGCCGGCACTGTACAACCACGTGCGCTTCCGGCTCAATTCACCCCGCAGTTCCGCCAGCACCATGATCAACAAGTACATGCCCCAAGGCACCGTGATCAACCGCATGATCTCCAGCACGCGCGCCGTATCGGGCAGCCAGCCCAGCACACCCATGGACCCGCCCAGCACGCAGATGGTGTCCGCTACCGAACACAGGGACAACGCGGCAAGCAACAGCCATCCCTTGCGCTTCTGCTCAGACCAGCCCTGCACCAAGGCCATCAGCAGGATGAGGACATTGATCCCGATGAACAGCCCGTAGTTCATCACGATGCTGTTCAAATGATAGCCGCTATCCGCCGCATGGATGCTCACCTCCAAGCCGGTCTGCGCAAGGGTTGCGCCCGGGGTAGTTTCCAGGCGCAGGGCCAGCACCTCATCCCGGCCATCGCACAGCAGGGCCACTGGTACGGTGTACCGCGGCACGGAATCATGCCGCGCCCAGGCAAGGTCGCCGGGCGCGGCCGCCTGAACCAGCTTCTTGCCGTTCAGGTACATGGTGAATGCGGCATTCACATGCACGTTCACCAGCAAGGGCCAGCCTTTGACCTCTTTGCCTGCCTTCAGGTGGTAACGCACCCAATGCACGGTGGCGCCGGCCACCACGCTGTCTTCCGTGGCCGAGGCGGAAGCCCAAGCGGTGTCCACGTAGTTGCGCAGTGCATATTGGGCGCTGTCGCCAATGCGGTGCCGTTGTTCCCGGCCCCTGGAGAGCGTGATGCCGGGCACTTCAAAGCCTTGTCCCGCTACGCTTGTTTTCCCGTTCCACAACTGCTCGGGGTTGATGATCACCGCTCCGGTACGCCCTTCCGCAGGCGGCACTTCACTTCCTTGGCCATACAAGCCCAAGGCGCATGACCCGAGCACCAGCACGCCTACTGTGCGCAACCAGCTCCGCATGGTGGAAATGTAGCAACCGGAGTGGATCCCTGGTGCGGGGGTGCCCAAGCGGGGGAGGTCGGGAAGTGTGGGGGCGGGGCGTCACCGGGTGCGCCCCATCAGCAGCGTGACCAGTTGGCGCAATGGTATTTTGCGTTCCGCGGATGCCGATACTTCACCCAAGGCATTCATCGCCCATTCCTCTTCCTGCTGCACCGTGCGTTCGGCTTCCGTGCGCACGCCCAGTTCCTCCAACACCTTCAGCATGCGCGGCACATCCCGTCCTTCCCCTGGTTTGGCCAATTCATCCTGAAGTTCCCGACGCCCCTGCCCTTCGCCCAGCTCCAGCCCGCGAATGAGCAGGAAGGTCTTCTTGCCCGCGCGGAGGTCGCCGCCCTGCTGCTTGCCCGTGGCAGCGGGATCACCGAAGGCATCCAGCAGGTCGTCGCGCAGTTGGAAGGCCAGCCCGAGGTGTTCCCCGAATGCCGCGATGCGCTCCTGGTCCACTGCCTCGGCACCGGCGAGGCACGCCCCGATCTGCAGGGACCCGGCCAGCAGCATGGCGGTCTTCAGGCGGATCATGGCACGATATTCCGAAACTGAAACTTGCTCCCGCCGCTCGTACTCCATATCCAGCTGCTGGCCCTCGCACACATTCAGCGCATAGCTGCTGAAGAGCGCGGAAACCTCGGGCCGCTTGCCCATCAATTGGTAGGCTTTCACCAGCATGGCGTCTCCACTGAGGATCGCCGTGTTCACGTCCCACTTTTCATGCACGGTGGCATGGCCCCGGCGCAGCGGCGCGGCATCCATGATGTCATCGTGCATCAAGGTGAAGTTGTGGAAGAGCTCGATGCCGAGGGCTTCATCCAAGGCGTCTTCCGCACGGCCTCCAAAGAGTTCACAGGCCATGAGCACCAACAGTGGGCGGACCCGTTTGGCGGGAAGACCCATTAAGTAGGCCATCGGGCCGTACAGGCCGCCAGGCGGAAGCGTCCTGATCCACTCGGTGATCCGTGCTTCGATGCGGGTTTGGTGGGTCATGTCTGTAGTTGTCAGTTGCCGGTTGTCGGTTGTTAGGGCACACTGACAACTAACAACTGACAACCAACAACTAGCCTTCAATCAACTTCAACAAATAGGTCCCGTACCCGCTCTTCACCAAGGGCATGGCCAATTCCTTCAATTGCGCCGCATTGATATAACCCCTTTTGAATGCCACCTCCTCGATGCAGCCGATCCGCAGCCCCTGGCGTTCCTCGATCACTTGCACGTACTGGCCGGCTTGCATCAAGCTGCGGAACGTGCCCGTGTCTAACCATGCGGTTCCGCGGTCCAGGACCTCCACCTTCAGGCGGCCCTGGCGCAGGTATTCCTTGTTCACGTCGGTGATCTCGAACTCGCCGCGCGCGCTGGGCTTCAGGTCGCGGGCGATGTCCAGCACACTGTTGTCGTAGAAGTACAGCCCTGGCACGGCATAGTTGCTCTTGGGCTTGGCCGGCTTTTCCTCGATGCTCACCACGCGGTTGTCCGCATCGAACTCCACCACGCCATAGCGCTCCGGGTCGCTGACATGATAGGCGAAGACCAGCCCCCCCTGCGGGTCGGTGTGCTGGCCCAGCATGCGGCCCAGGCCGCGGCCGTAGAAAATGTTGTCGCCCAGGATCAATGCCACCTTGTCCTTCCCGACAAAATCGCGCCCGATGACGAAGGCCTGAGCCAAACCGTTGGGCACTTCCTGCATCGCATAGGTGAAGGAACATCCCAAGCCCTTTCCGTCACCCAGTAATTTGCGGAAGTGCGGCAGGTCGTGCGGGGTGCTGATGATCAGGATCTCGTTGATGCCGGCCGCCATGAGCGTGCTCAGCGGGTAATAGATCATGGGCTTGTCGTACACGGGCATGAGTTGCTTGCTCACGGCCAGTGTAAGGGGGTGTAAGCGGGTGCCGCTTCCGCCGGCGAGGATGATGCCTTTCATTCCACGGGTTTGGTTTCGGGTCGATGGTGTTCCACGGTGAGCGCGTCCAGGGCGATGTCCTCCTCCTCGTCCAGCAACTGGAGCATGGGCTCATTGAACGCCTTGGACATGATGCGCTTGTTGAGCGAGCGCACCAGGGCAGGCAACACCAGCAGGTTGGTGAGCATGGCCACCAGCAGGGTGATGGTGGTGAGCAGGCCCAAGGCCTGGATGCCGCCGAAGCGCGAGAAGGCGAACATGCAGAAGCCCGCCACGAGCACGACGCTGGTGTAGATGATGCCCACGCTCACCTCGCGCACCGCATGGTCCACGCTTTGGTTGAGGTCGCCGCCGGTGAGCTTCACCTCCAGCCGGTAGCGGGCCAGGAAGAAAATGGCATTGTCCACCGCAATGCCCAAGGCGATGCCAAAGACGAGCATGGTGCTCGGCTTGATGGGGATGTGCAGGAAGCCCATCAGGCCGGCCGTGACGATCAGCGGCACCACGTTGGGGATCAGCGCCACAATGAGGATCCGCACCGAGTTGAACAACAGGGCCATGAGCACCACAATGATGACGATGGCCCAGAACAGGCTGCTGATGAGGTTGCTCACCAAGTAGCTGCTGCCCTTGAGGAACACCACGCTGGTGCCGGTGAAGGTCACTTTGTACCGGTCTGCGGGAAAGATGCTGTCGGTTTGTGCGCGCAGCTTCTTCAATAGCACGTCCATGCGGGTAGTGCCCACATCGGCCATTTGCACGGTGAGGCGAGTGGCACCGCGGGTGCTGTCCAGGAACGCCTTGCCCATGTTGGCGCTGCCCTTGCCGTCGCCGCTGCCGATGTTTTCGATGTAGGGCAGCATGAAGCGCTTGTCCGTGCCGGTGAGCAGGCCGTACCGGTCCGGGTCGCCGCCATAGAAGGCCTGCCGCATGAACTTCACGGCATTCACGATGCTGAGCGGTTTGCTGAACTCGGGATAGGTGGCCAGCGTGTCGGTCAGCCGGTCCATGCGTTTCAGGGTGGCGTCCTTCAACGCGCCGCCTTTCTTTCCGGTATCCACCACCACCTCCAAGGGCATTACGCCGTGGAAGTTCCGTTCGAAGAAATGCAGGTCGGCCAGCACGGGGTTGTCCGCCGGTAGGTCGTCCACAATGCGGCTTTCGTCCTTGAGCCGCAGCATGCCGAAGCAGGCCGCCACGGTAACCAGCAGCGTGGCGCCGTAGATGGCCGGCCGCCTGCGCTGGGAAAGGGATGCGATGGTGTTCACGGTGCGGTCCAGCCACCGGCGGTCCAAATGGGCCAGGTGCCTCGGCTTGGGCACGGGCATGTAGCTGAGGATGATGGGCACCAAGGTGATCCCCAGCACGAAGATGGACATGATGCCGATGGTGGCGATCAGGCCGAATTCCACCAGCGCGGCGCTGTAGGTGATGCAGAAGGCAGCGAAGCCCGCGGCCTTGGTGGCGTTGGTGATGAAGCAGGCCGCGCCCACGCGGCTGATCATGCGTTGAAGGGCCTTGATCTTGTTGCGGTGCTGCACGTAATCGTGGTGGTAGGCGTTCACCAGGAACACGCAGTTGGGCACCCCCACCACGATCAGCAGCGGGGCGATCACCGATTGCAGGATGGTGATCTGGAAGCCCAGCAGCCCCATGCTGCCAAAGGCCCACACCACGCCGATGGCCACCACGCCGAGGCAGATGAGCATGACGCGCCACGACCGGTAGAACAGCAGCAGCAAGGCCGCACAGATCAGCGTGCTCAGCGCCACGAACCGCGGCATCTCGCCCTTCACCAACTGGGTATTCTTCACACGCAGCCACGGCAGCCCGCTGGCATGCACCGGCAGGCCCGTTTCCCGGCTGAACTGGTCCAGCCGCGCCTCCAGGGCGTTGATCACCTTGGTGCGCCCCTCGGAGTTGAAGAGCTTGGGATTGACGAAGACCATCATCAAGGCGGCCTTGGTGCTGTCGTTGTACAATAACCCCCTATAGAACGGCAGTGACCGGATGCGCGCCTTGAGCGAATCCATTTGCGCCTGCGTGCCCGGCAGGCGGGCCATCACGGGCTTCAGCTCAAACTTCTGCACGCTGTCGTTGCGCACCAGCGTGTACAGGTGGGCTTCGCTGAACACGCTGTCGATGCCGTTGATCTGCCTGGCTTCCCGCCCCAACCGGTACCAGGCCGCGAAATTGGCCGGGGTGTACAGGCTGTCCCCCTGGGTGCCTACCACGATCACGTTGCCGTCCGCGCTGAACGTTTTCAGAAAGCCTTGGTACTCGGCATAGGCGGGGTCGCTTTCGGGAAGCAGGCCGCCATGCTTGTAGCTCATCTCCACCTTGGTGGCCTGGAAACCAAAGAAGGCAGTGAGCACTGCCACGGCGATGAGGATCCCCGTTCGATTGCGCAATACGCGTCCGGCCAGCCAAGCCCACATGGTGAAGGTTCAATGCCCTCGCCGTGCGGAGGAAGAAACGCGGGCAAGGCGCGCAAAGGTGCGAAAAAGCCCGTTGTGGACGGGAGGATTTTTGGGCTGGATGGCGGGATGGACGGGATACGCGTTCAACATCCTTTGGACAGGATGAACAGGATGGACAGGATAATCCTCAGCACTCCGGCGGGGGTATTGGCGGAACTGCGGGTGTATGGGATCAGAACGCAAACCCCACGGCCAGCTTCACCGCCAAATTGTCCTTGAAATCCGGGAAGGCGTATGGGCCGTACCGGTAGAAAGCGCCCACGCCAAGGCTGCTGAAGCCCGACTGCAGTAGGTTTTCGATCAACAGCCCGCTTTCCAGGAAGGGCTCGCGCAGCGGGGTGAAGGAAAGACCCTCGTGATGTTCCGGGTGCGTGAGGCCGCCCAAGGCTGCGCTGCCCACGATTGCCGGGCGCGGGCGGAAGTGCTTACCTTTTACCAATAAGTTGCCGAAGCTGTGCTTGAGGTGCAACGCCGCGTAGTGGTCCGCCAGGAATTCGTTGGGCCGCATGGTCTCGAACACATTGGCACTGGCCACGGGCAGGCGCCGGTTCCAGGTGCCGCGCAGGTTGTACAGAAAGGCCATCGGTGCCTGTTCATCGGCGATGCCGCCCATCAGCTTCAGTGAAAGCTCGCCCAGTAATCGGATCTTGAACGATTTCTCCACCAGGACATCCATGCGCCAGGTGTCCCACTCCCCTTCCCACAGGCCCTTTTGGGCCTTCATGGCATGCACATACACCACCGGGAACTTAGTGCCCAGGGAGACCTCGCCGGTGGGCAGGCGGGCCAGTTTCTCCCGGAAGGCCCACCGCACGTCCAAGGTCCAGGCACCGGTGAGGAAATCGTTCCGCTTCAAGGTGATGCCATTCTCCACGGGCAGCGCGTAGCCGTAGCCGATGTCGTTCACCCGCAACGCCCGCTCGGTGCCGGCCCACAATTTCAGGGAGCTGCCCACCCGGAACAGAAACTTGCCGGAGAAGCGCTCCATGCGGTCCATGCGGTCCACGAACAGCATGCGGTAGCTCTCGTTGGTGAGCAGCGGCGCCTTGCGCTCAAAGGCCACGCCGCCGGTTTCGGCCACGTCGTTCTCATAGGCCAGCAGCAGCCGCAGGTCGCGTCCGTACCAAGGCTTGATGGTGAGGTCGCCGCCGTACTTCCATTGCTTGTCGCCGAAGCCGTAGGCGAAGTAGCCCCCAAGGGAGGCGTAGCGTGTAACCCTGTCGTTGGTGGCCAGCCCTGCGCCCAGGCGGAAGCCCTCATACCGGTTGTAGGCCATCAACTGGTCCAGTCGCAGGTCCACGGGGCCGATGGGCCAACGTCCCGAGGCAAGGGCGGTGATGAACTTCACTTTCTTGTCCAGGTTCTCGGCCTCGCCGAGGCTGTCGATCATTTCGTAGGTGCGCAGGTCCTTCGTGCCCAACGGATCGATGCGCAGGCTGTCCCAGTAGGCTTCGCTCTTGCGCAGGCCGAGCCGGTCCACGACGATCTCCGGCCCGCGCACCTCCTTGCGCGGGATGTCGGGGTCCAGCTGGATGTCCTTCAGGTAGGTGCGCCCCTCGCCCACCACGTTCAGGCCGTTCACGTTGAGGTTGCTCAGGTAGATGAACGTGTTGAGCTGCACGGGGAACCAGGCGCTATCGCCCTGCGCCAATGGCAGGCGTTGGTGCTGCTGCTGGAAGCGGATGCTCATCCCCTGCTTCTCCATCGGTTCGGCGGTCACGTTCTGCACCGCGTAGCCGTTGGTGTTGATGTACAGCAAGCCCTTCAGGCCCTCGAACTTGGTGCCGCTGCGCGGCCGGTAGCTGATCACGTACACGCTGTCGCGGCCCTGGTACAGCGTGTCCTCCAGCACGAAGAGGTATTTGCCCGTACTGCCGGGCCCGATCGGGCCGAGGTAATTCTTGTCGCCGATGCCGATCTGTGGGGAATAGATGCTGAAGGTCTCGGTTTGTGCGGCCAAAGCCATCATGCCCGGGTCCTTCAGTCCGCTCACCCGCATGGCCAGCACGGTTTCCTTGGCCGCGGCCGGCGGGATAAAGCTCTTTTTTGTGGCGCTCTCGATCAAGAAGAGGTGTTGCCGCTCCAACATCCGCAGGAACTTTGCTCCGGCGGTATCCTGCCGGGCGGTATCCCCCAAGGTCGCAGTGGTGTCCGGTTCGGCCGCGCTGCTTCCGGCCGGGCGGCCCGAAGGCAGGCTGTCACTGGCCAGGTCGAAGACGGTCTTGCCGTAACTGGTGTAGCGGTAACTGCGGCTGCGCAGGCCGTCGTTCACCTTGCGGTTGGCGTAGGCCCTACGTATGATGCGGTTGGCCGGGCTTTCCGTGTAGGTGATCCGCACGGCCTGCAGCTCGGTGGTGCTGCTCTTCAGCAATACGGTCACCGGTAGTCCATCGGCAATGGCGACCCGTGCGGGCTCATACCCGACATAGCTGGCACGGAGCGTGACGGGCAGCTGCGGCACGTTCAGCGTGAAGCGACCATCGATGTCCGAGGTGGTACCCTGGCGGCTGCCCTCCACCACGAAGGGCACAAAGGCTAACGGCTCCTTGGTGGCCGCATCCAGCACGCGGCCGGAGACCACCACTTGGGCGGACATGGTGGATGCCGACAGAAGCAGTACGCAGAGTACCAATGACCTCATGCAACGGTTTCCGTTAGGACGGGCAAGATGGGGAAAAGTAACGGGAGGGGTTGGAATGTGCGCGTTAATAGCGCAGGGCAAACGCATCTTATCATGCACGTTGATGTGCTGTGCGACCCACTCCGGGGTCNNGACCCCGGAGTGGGTCGCACATCTTCTCGCTTCCTCACCAAGGATTTAGATGCGTTTGCCCTGGTTAATAGCGTGCCTCGATCTTCGCCCGCGTTGCAAATGCGGACGAGTGTGTGCCTGAATTTGTGAGCAAATGCCAGCTCCAAGCAGCGAAAAATCCCCTTACCTTGTCTAAACCTTAGCAACACCCTCCGCCATGCGCCACTTGATCCTCCTGCTCGCCTTGGCCCTTGCCTGCACCACCACCGCCCAGCCCACCTGGCGCTTTCACTTGGCCTTTGAGGATGGGACGGGGGCGAGGGATACGATATGGCTGGTTTATGATACAACGGCTACCATTGGCTCAAATTTTCAACCTCAAGTGGATTATGCCCTTGGTGAAGGCGATGCCCAAATTGATTATAGTCAGTTCAATGTATTTACCTGGAATTGGAATGGAGATTCTACAAAAGTCCACGCTTATCCATATACAGAGTTCCCGAACTTCGACGGTACGATCATCGATGCCATCAACTGGGTG
>JRYE01002075.1_pt1 | contig 17226 bp, 8 predicted proteins | sample 235321 | NCBI WGS metagenome assembly JRYE01 (sample SAMN03074214, study PRJNA261473) | activated sludge metagenome | biome: Common Effluent Treatment Plant; feature: Wastewater; material: Activated sludge; isolation source: activated biomass in a lab-scale reactor treating industrial wastewater at... | reverse complement strand
CCGACAACCGGGCTTGGGCCGCTCCATGCGCCGCCCGCATCAGGCGTGCCGCCCAAGGCCGTTAAGAGGCTGCCGGCTGCACCATTGGCGCACAGGCTCAACGCGCCGTTCGTGCCTGCGTTCGCCGGGGCTTGCTCCGTCACCGTTACCGTGGCCGTCGCGTTCCCGCAGGGGGCCGTGCCGTTCACCGTGTACACGTATGCACCGGGGGTCATCGTGGCCGGGTTGTACATCCCGCCCGCCACTGGGCTGGGACCGCTCCATGTGCCACCTGCTGCGGGAGTGCCGCCCAAGGCCGCAAAGAGGCTACTGGCCGCGCCGTTGGTGCAGAAAGCCAACGTGCTGTTCGTGCCAGCGTTCGCCGGGGCTTGTTCGGTTACCGTTACCGTGGCTGTAGCGGAGGGGCATCCTCCCACGCCAAGGACGGTGTATAAAAAAACGTCCGGCGCCTGGGTGGCAGGATTGTAATTCGGGCCGACCGGCACCCCTGTCGCCTGTATCGTCCATGTACCGCCCGCATCCGGGGTCCCTCCCAATCCATTGGTCAACGGCACCGGAGCAGCACTGCCGCAGACCGTCAATGCACCGCTTGTTCCGGCATCCGGATTGCTATTGGTAATGGCCACGGTCACTGTGGAACTGGCATTGGAGCAGGCATTCCCCACCGTGTAGGTGTACACGCCGGGTGGGTCCGTGGCCGGGTCGAACTGCGGTCCGTGGAAACTTTGGTCGGGAGCTACCCAAAAGCCGGTGGTGTTAGGCGTTCCGCCGAGCTGGTCGATCAAGTTGAACGGGGAAGCGGTAGGGCAGACTTGGACGCTGGTGTTCGTGCCCGCATCGGGCAGGTTTGTGAGCGGGATCACGGAGGTGATGGTCACGCCGACCGTGGAGGTGTTCATGATGGGACAGGCTCCGTCGTTGACCTGCATCAACAGGTTCACCGGGCTGTTGCCTACATCGCCAGTCCAGCAAACCGTGACGGTCATCGGGTTGGTTCCGGTGGTAGTAACCGTGGACCCGGGCATCAAGGTGGCAGCCTGTGAGGTAATGTTCAGGACATCCCCGGCATCGGCATCGTTGAAGGTCAGGTTGAAGCAAAAAGGGAACCCGTCGCACACCTCAATGGTATTGATGCCGATGTAGAGCACTCCGTTCGTGGGCCCGCTAAGCACGGCCGGGCCCTGCACGTTGGGCGGCGATCCGGAACAGGGCATGGCGATGAGCATGATGTCCCGCATCACCGACCCGATAAGCACACCATTGGCATCGTATTGCTCCACCAGGATGACGAACCCGTATTTCCCCGTGTTGGTGGGGGTGAAGGACAACTGCCCCGAATAAGGATCCAACACCGTGCCTGGCACCGGCATCGTGCCACTAAATCCGGCAGCATAGGTGATCGGCGCGGAGGACGTCCCAAAGCCACGTGCGCCGATCAGCGTATAGACCAAGCTTTGCCCGCTGGCAGCGGTTACTCCGAAATTAAAGTTGAATTCTTCGCCTACGCAGATGTAAGGCGCACTGTTCTGGGAGAATTGCGGGGAGTTTGTGCAGGGGGCCAGATCATTCCGGAGGATGGCTTCCAGGTACGTGCCCGGCGCACCGACCAGATTGAGCGTCAAGGCGCGGCAGCAGGTCACCCAGTTGATGTTCCAGCCGCCGGCGCAAGGAGGCAGGTTCACGGTAGTTTGGTACGTGTACAAGTAAACCCCCTGGATCGCGCCCCCATTGCACGTGCTATTAGGCAATTGGCTTGGGCAGATCTGGCTGACTTCCACCGGCGCGGGTGGCTGGATGGTGACGGTTTGATTACCACAGGCACTGTTGAAATTGAGTACCTGCGGGGCTGCTGCACCGGCAGTTCCGCAATCAACGAAGAGGTCGAGGCTGACCAGGTAATTGTTGCCGCCCAGGCAGGTGTAGGTGATGTCTCCGCCCAAGATGTGGGCTGCTTGTGCCTGAACGCCCAGCAACAGCATGAGCACGGCAAGGGCAACCTTCCTGCACCAAGGCATGCTGGTGTCGGGACGGGTGGGCATGGGCAACACGATCAAATCCGCAAAAGCCATCAAAACTATCACAATGCTCCGGTTCGGCACAACCGGTACGAATGACGCCCGGCTTGCACACCCGGTTGTCCGCGCCGCCATCATCAGCTGTTGCATCCGGCATCGGGGCCGTGCCCTGACCTTTCCACTGCACCCCATACATGAACCTATGGGCTGCCATGAAAGGGCGGGAAACCAGAGCCGCTGACCCCGCGACGCCCTGGGCCGTTGCGGCTTGGGTTGTGCCTTACGACCAAGTCAACGATGCACGAACCGCGCTATCGGCCATTGGCGGTGGACATTACATTTGACGCCCCTTGCCGGAAATCAACCGATACCATTCATGCAAAGGCCCATGCGGATGCCCCACCACGCAACTCACCACTGGGCCAGCGCCTTTCCGTTCTCCTTGGTGCTTGCCACCGGCCTGTGCCTGCTGAATTCCAATGTGGTGTTGGGCCAAACGGACACCACTGGAGGAACTCCGCGCGATTCCTCCCTGCTGAACACCGTACCGGACACCTCCATCACGGACCAAGATATCCGGGCTGGGGCGTTCACCGTGGGGGCAAGCGATCTGGATGCGGAGATCGCCGGGCAGGACATTTCCGGAATCCTGCGCTCTTCGCGTGATGTGTTCAATGCCACGGCAGGATACAATTTCGGTGCGGCCCGTTTTCGGGTACGCGGCTTAGGGGGCGAGTACAGCACGGTAAGTGTGAACGGCATCGCCATGAACGACCTGGAAAACGGCTACGCATCATGGTCGCTGTGGGGCGGGCTGAACGACGTAACCCGCTGGGCCGAGACCCGCACCGGCATCAGCGCATCGCCATACGGGTTTGGCGGCATCGGCGGCTGGACCAACATCGACATGCGGGCGTCGGGCCTGCGCAAAGGCACCCGCCTCTCCTACGCTTCCACCAACCGCAACTACCGCAACCGGGCGATGGCCACGTACAACACGGGCATGCTGCCCAACGGCTGGGCCTTCAGCCTGAGCGGCTCATTGCGTTGGGCCGATGAAGGCTATGTGCCTGGCACCTTTTACAACGCCGGTGCCTATTTCCTTTCGGCCGAGAAGAAGATCAACGGCAAGAACAGCGTGGGCTTCACCGCTTTCGGCGCCCCCACCGTTTCCGGCAGGCAAGGCTTGGCCGTGGCCGAGGCCCAAACCCTCACCGGCGACCACTACTACAACCCCAATTGGGGCTGGCAGGACGGTAAAAAGCGCAACGCCAACGTAAGCAACGACCACAAGCCGGTCTTCCTCCTGTCGCACTACTACCAACCCGACGAACGCACCCGGTGGAACACCAGCGTGTTGTACACCTTCGGTCGCGACGGCTATACCGCGCTCAACTGGTACGATGCACCCGACCCCCGGCCCGNNCCAGTCTCTTTTACACCTTCGGGCGTGATGGCTCTTCCAGTCTGAACTGGTTCGATGCGAAGGACCCGCGTGCGGATTATTACCGGTACCTGCCCAGTTACTACGAGGATACCTACCCGTGGATCGCGGCCCAATTGACCGATGCCTGGGAAAACGACCCCAACACGGCACAGATCGACTGGGAACACCTGTACTTTGCCAATACCAAGAACCTGTACACCGTGCATGACGTGGACGGCGTGGCGGGCAGCAACCTCACGGGCATGCGCAGCAAGTACTTGGTGGAAGACCGCCGGGCCGATCCCTCGAGAATAGCGGCCACCAGTGTGTGGTCCCGGGACTTCAAGGACCAGTTGGGCATCACTGCCGGGGTGAGCTACAACAGCCAAAAGACCCATTATTTCAAAGTGGTTGACGACCTGCTTGGTGGTGATTACTGGCTCGACCTGGACCAGTTCGCAGCCCGTGACAGCGACGACCCCAACGCGGCACAGAACGACCTGAACATGCCCAACCATGTGGTGTACCAAGGCGATGCCTTCGGCTACGACTACGATATCAAAACACGGGAGGCCAACCTGTTCGGGCAGGTGGAGAAGAAGTGGCGGAAGGTGGAAGGCTACGCCGGATTGAGCCTCTCAAGCACTGCATTTTGGCGGGACGGTCACTACCGGAAGGCCCTTTTCCCTGAAACCTCCTTCGGGGAGAGCCCGAAGCAATCCTTCCTGCACGGCGGCGTGAAGGCCGGTGCGGTGTACAAGATCTCGGGGCGGCAGTACATCACGGCCAATGCCGCATTCCTCTCCAATGCCCCCACGGCCCGCAGTGCCTTCCTCAGCCCCCGCACACGGGAAGCCGTGGTCGAAGGGCTCACCACGGAAAAAGCCCTCAGCGGTGACATCGGCTATGAAGTGCGCATGCCGCGGGTAAAGGGACGTGCCACGCTCTATTACGCCGGAACGTCCGACGGTATCTGGTCGCGTAGTTTCTACCACGACGTATACCGCACCTTCGTGAATTATTCCATGACGGGCGTTTCGCGCGAGCACATGGGCCTGGAGCTGGGCGCCGAAATGAAGCTCTCCCCTACCTGGCAGCTCACCGCCGTCTATGCCGAAGGGCAGTCGCTGTACAGCTCGCGCCCCTCGGCCACCATCACCCGCGACAACAGCGACACCGCCTTGGCCGTGAACCGTACCGTGTATTGGAAGAACTACCGCATCGGCGGCATGCCCCAGCGCGCCGCCTCCGTGGGCCTGCGCTACAATGCCCCCAAGTATTGGTCCGTTGGCGCCGACGTGAACTACTTCGGCAACATTTACTTGGACCCCAACCCCGACCGCCGGACGGCCGAGGCGCTAGGCAACTTGGTGCAGGAAGACCCCCAGTGGAACGCACTGCTCGAACAAACCAAGCTGGACGATGGAGTCACGGTGAACATCTTCTTCACCAAGAGCTGGCGACTGATGAAAAAATACCGGATCGGCCTGAACCTTTCGGTCAGCAATCTGCTTGACAACACCGACTTGGTGACGGGCGGCTACGAGCAATTGCGATACGTGCCCATGGAAATCGACAAGTTCCCGCCCAAGCTTAGCTACATGTACGGCCGCAACTACTACGCCATGCTAACTTTCAGCTTCTGAACCCTGACCCGCATGCTTCGCACCCCCATTTTGAACCGTACCGCCCTACTGGCCTTGCCCCTCCTTCTTGCCTTGTCCACCGGCTGCAAGAAGGAGTTTGATTCGCCGCCCGTGCGCACCATCCCCGAAGGCAGCGTGCTCACCATCGCCCAGCTCAAGGCACTCTACCAAGGTATCCCGGTCCACTTTGCTGACAGCGCCGCCCAGAGCGTGTATGCCGTGGTGACTGCCGATGAGCAAAATGGCAACTTGTACAAAAACCTTTACGTGCAGGACCACACCGGTGCCATGGCCATCCGCCTGCTGAATTCCGGGGGGCTCTATCAAGGCGATTCGATCCGCATTTACTTGCCCGGCACCGTGCTGAGCCCATACAACGGTTTGATGCAATTGGACAGCTTGGACGTGGACAACAACGTGGTAAAGCAAGCCACGGGCGTATACGTGGCGCCAACCGTTACCACCATTTCCGCCCTGATGACGGGTGCAGGTTTCGGAGGAGCCCTCCAAGCCAAATTGATCACGTTGTCCGGAGTTCAATTTGTGGACAGCACGGGTACCCTTACCTATGCTGACCCGGTTACTCAAACCACCCTGAACCGAAAGCTCCAAGATTGTTCAGCGGCGACCCCGCTGGACGTGCGCACCAGCGGCTACGCCAATTTCGCCGGGCAGCATCTGCCCACGGGCAAGGGCACCTTTACCGGCATCGCCTCCTGGTACGGCAGCGGCCCGCAGTTGTACATCCGCGACATCAATGAAGTGCAATTGAACGGCCCGCGCTGCGGGGCAACCGTCAACTGCACCCCGGAGAACAGCCTCAGTGAGGACTTTTCCACCGTGGCCAACAATGCCACCGTGACCCTGGATTGCTGGACCAACATCTTCACGGAAGGCAGCGTGTTCTGGCGCGGAAAGGTGAGCGGCTCCGACTTCAGCGCTGAAGCCCGCCTTTCGCTGGGCCAAGCCAGTACCATGTGGCTCATAACTCCACAGATCAACTTTCCGGCAGCCCAGAACCTTTCCTTCTCCAGCGCACGCCAGAACTGGGTGCATGATGGTCTTACCGTGTGGATAAGCACCGATTTCACCACGGACGTAAGCACCGCCACCTGGACGCAGTTAACGGGCGCCACCATGGCCGGCCAAACCGATGCCGACAACGCCTGGGTGCCTTCGGGCAACATCGCGCTCTCCGGCGTACTTCCTTCCGGCTACAGTGGTACCTTCGTGGTGGCCTTCAAGTATGTGGGCGATGCAACCAACAGCACCACCTACCGCGTCGATAACGTGCAGGTAAACTAATTTTCCCTCCTTTGACCCGAAACCCGAACATGATGAGAACAGCAGTACTCCTTTCAACTTTCGCGATCGCTGGTATGGCCAGCGCGCAGATCTTCCAAAGCGGCTTTGAAAACTGGACCGGCACCACACCGGACGGATGGATGGGCAGCAAAACCAATATCGCACCCGCCTCGGTAACCCAAGTGACGGACAACGCCCACGGCGGAGCCTCGGCTGTGCGCTTGGAGAATGCCACGAGCAGCCACAAACGCTTCACCACCCAGCCCATGGCAGTGACCAACGGCCAGAACTACTCCGTTTCGTTCTGGGTGCGCGGCGCAGGCGAAGTGCGCGTGGGGTTGTTCGACGGCCGCCCGGGCGGCAGCTCCGGTTATGCCACTTACACCCCGTATACCACAGCCACCAGCGATTGGCAGCAGGTCACCGTATCAATTGCAGCAGCATATGACACCACCGATGGGGAGTTCATTTTTTCCGTGCGGAACACGGCTGCGCCCGAGCACATCGTGATCGATGATGTCACCATCGGTGATGCCGCCCCCCTTGTGCCCATCAGCATTTACGAGATCCAATACACCACCAATGCCAATGGTGATTCACCCTACAACGGACAGACGGTGATGACGGGCGGCATTGTAACAGCCGACCTGCCGGGCACCGGCGACGGCTACTTTGTGCAAAGCGGCAGCGGGCCGTGGAGCGGCATATACGTGTACGACCAGGACCACAGCCCGGCGATCGGTGATAGTGTCACCTTCATCGCCTCGGTCAGCGAGTATTTCAACCTCACCGAACTCTCGGGCGTGTCGGATTTCACGGTGGTGTCCAGCGGGAATCCCACGCCCGCATTCACCGTAGCCACCGGCGACGTATCCCTTGAGCCCCTGGAAAGCGTACTGGTACGCGTGGTGAACGCCGAATGCACCGTGGCCCCGAGCGGCGCCACCTTCGGCAAGTACAAGGTGGATGACGGTACCGGCGAAGCCACCATCGGCAAAGCCATCTACACTACGGAACCGGCACCCGTGGTTGGCAACGTGTACAACATCACCGGTGTGAACTTCTATGACTTCGGCGAATACAACATCCAGCCCCGCATGGCCAGCGACGTGGACCTGGCCACCGGCATTGCCGGGGCGGGCCTGTTGGAGACGATTTCATTCGGGCCCAACCCGGCCACCCACCTGCTGCAAGTGGACCTGGGCCAAGCAGCAGGAAGCAACGTGGAGTTTACCCTCACGGACATGCAGGGCCGTACGCTGCAAACAGGTGCGTTCAGCGACAGCCGGGGGCAGATCAATGTGGGCGGCGTGGCTGTAGGCACATACCACCTCACCTTCCGCAGCAATGAATTCGTGAAGACCATGGTCGTGCAGGTGGCACGCTGATCGGAGCAAACGGAACAGGTATAGGGGCTGCCTCAAAAGGGCGGCCCCTATTGCTTCCATGCCATCCGGATCCCGCTTATACCAATTGGACATTCAATTCCAGCCAAAGATGCCCAGCTATTTTTTTCGTAGGGCGATCCGTGACGGACGTTGCGTAGCGGTGCCTACGGAACGCATGGCACGGAGAAGCTATGCGGGAAAAGAGCAAGCAGATCGGCTGAGATTGAATGTCCATTGGGTATGACTACCAGGTGTGCGGAAGGATAGCACACGGCACGGGCCAAGTAGGTGGGATCAACCGGTGCCGGGCCATTCCAAGCCAGATCCTCGAGCTCCTTCCCTGCTCGGCGCCCATCTGCAGCACTTCGACGAACCATTGACTTTCGTCGACGAATGCACCTATCTTGCGGCAGATCAATCCATCATGAAGCAGCTCTTTACCCTGATTTCCGGCCTCCTGAGTGCGTGCTTGCTCCAAGCCCAAGTAACGATAGGCCAAAACGAAATGCCCCACAGCGGGGATGAATTGCACCGGACCCGGGCCACGTTGAACCCCTTTGTGAATTATGGGGCCACGGGTGCCGGCCATAGCTGGAATTTTGCCTCCTTGACGGCTGCCGGGGAAGAAAGCACGGAATACATGTCCGTTTCCGCCACCAACATCGTGTACGCCTTTGTCTATGCCGACATTCCGTTCAATCCGAACCGGGCCAATCTTGCGCAGGCAGGTGTTGACATCGCGTTCAGCGACCTGTTGCCGATCGATGACCCGTACACCTTCACCCATCGCAGTTCCTCTGCGTACGCCACGGTGGGCTTCGGTGCTGCACTGAGCGGCATCCCCGTTCCGATCATCTTCGACCAGCGTGATGTGATCTATCAGCTCCCCTTGAATTATGGCAACAGCAGCACGTCCAACTCCTCCTGGAAGATCAGCCTGCCCACTTTGGCCTACTACGGCTACCGGCAAACCCGCCAAAACCAAGTGGACGGATGGGGTGCCATTACCACGCCCACCGGCATCTACGATGCACTGCGGGTGAAAACCATCATCCACGGAAGTGATACGATCAACATCGACACCTTGGGGCTGGGCTTTGCCATCAACCGGCCCACCGTCCGGCAGTACAAGTGGTTGTCTCCGGGTATCCGCGTTCCGGTGCTGGAGATCAATACCGCGGAGGTCCTGGGCGCTGAGGTAGTGACCTCCATCTATTACTACGACGAACCCCACACGATCACCGTACAGCAGCCCTTGGCCACCATGCTGTGCGCAGGCGCTGCCGTTACGGTGCATTACGGGGCCACTGGCACGTACAACAGCGGCTCCTTTCTAATACCGGCCAACAAGTTCCGCGTTCAACTTTCCGACGCGGAAGGCAGCTTCGCCGCCCCCACCAACATTGGGGAGGTGACCGCCACGGCTGCTGGCAGCATCAACGCCAACATTCCCGCCAACACGCCGCCCGGAACCGGCTATCGCATCCGGGTGGTCTCCACCAGCCCGGCGTTCATCGGCCCTGATAACGGTGTCGATCTTTCCATCGGCACGGCGCCGACGGCTTCGGTGTTGGCCAATGGCCCGGTCAGCTTCTGCGAGGGCGGCTCGGTACAGCTGCTGGCCACCACATCACCGGGCGCAACCCTGCAATGGACCTTGAACGGGGATGTGATCGATGGGGCCACCATGGCGGAACTGGATGCCACGGCATCGGGCAGCTTTGCCGTGCAAACCTCAAACGCCTGTGGCAGCTCCGCGTCCACGGCGATCGATGTGCAATCCATGCCGCTGCCGGTGCATCAACCGCTCAACTCCTTCATGACCGCATGCAACGGCGGCATGGTGAGCTTGGTGGCCGTGAACACCTCAGGCGCTACGTCCTTGGCATATCAATGGTATGCCGATGGCACTCCAGTGGCCGGCGGCACCGGGGCGGAATTAACCACCGGCCAGTCCGGCTTGTACAGCCTGGAGGTCACTGATGTGGCCAACGGCTGCACCTTTCTGATGGAGGATATCACCGTGGAGGCCGTCACCATGGATGCACCGCAGCTTTCGGCAGAAGGTGCTGCCACCTTCTGCCCGGGCGGTTCGGTGATGCTGCTGGCCGCGGGCCAAGCCGCCGACTACCAATGGCTGCTGAATGGCACACCCGTTGCCGGTGCTTCCGGAAATACCTACGATGCGGGTTCGGCCGGCGTGTACACGGTAGTGGCCATCGGCGCACAGGGTTGCAACAGCGAACCGTCCGCCGGTATTGAGGTGGGTATCCATCCGGTGCCGGAAACGCCGGTGATCACCGCTTCCGGCCCCCTAAGCTTCTGTGCCGGGGAGGAAGTAACGCTTACCGCCACGGCGGTGGGAAGCAGCAGCTATCTGTGGAACAACAGTGCGGACGGGGCTACCCTCACCGTGGGCGCAAGTGGCACCTACAGCGTGGTGGCCACGAACGAGCACGGCTGCACTTCCGCACCTTCCGCCGAGCTCGCCATAACCGTGCACCCGCTCCCGGAAATACCCGTGATCACGGCGGTGGGCGACCATCTGTCCGTTGTGGATGCCGGCGGAATGGTCCAGTGGGCGTTCAATGGAGAGGACATTCCCGGAGCCACAGGGCCGACCTGGGAGCCGGATGGGCAAGGCATCTATACCGCGACCGTAACCGACGCCAATGGCTGCTCCAGCATGTCCGTGGGTTACGTGTACGTCCATACCGGCATTACCGGCCAGCATTCGATGGGGGTTGCGGTAATGCCCAACCCGACCAACGGGATCTTCACCATCAACCTGAGCGGGGGGACGGCAGGAACCGTGTTCACCATTTTCGACGCCACGGGCAAATTGGTGCAAAGCGGCCAGGCAGGCGAACAGCGAACGAAGGTGGACCTGGGCGGCAATGCCCCGGGCCTGTACTTCCTGCGCGTGAAAAGCCGATCCGAGCTCCGGGTGGTGCGTATTGTACTGGAGTGACCCGGGGAATACCTCCCCATGCGAACACCCCGGTACGTGAAGATGCCGGGGTGTTTGCGTGTGGGATCATCCGGCCCGCAAACGAAAGATTCCACCGACCAGGAGGGCCGGATCAATGACCCCCATTGGCTTGTGTCCGCTCCTTGGCCATTGGGCGCTTAACCCACTCCGCATAGATCACCTCCAGCTCATCGTACCACTCCTCCCCGTATTCCCGCACCAGCGCGTTCTTCAGAAAGCGGAACACCGGCACGGCCAATTCCGCGCCCAGCTTGCATGCCGGATCGCAGATCTCCCATTGATGGTAGTTCAGCGCGTCGTGGTATTTCAGTTTGGTCACGCGAATGGGGTACAGGTGGCAGCTGATCGGCTTGTTGAACGGGATCTTGCCGTCGTGGAAAGCCTGTTCGATGCCGCACTTCCAAATGCCGCGTTTGTCCTTCTTGGCATACACGCACTCGGCGTATTCCTGCACTAAGGGCGTCACTAATTCACCGTCCATGTCCACCACGCTGGTGCAACCTTGGTCCTTCACGGATTTCTTGCCCCGGGCCGTCATGTACGGCTCGATGGCCGCGTAATGCTTCCCGATCAGCTTAGCCTCTTCCGGGGTCAACGGCGCGCCGCTGTCCCCCACCTCGCAGCAGGCGCCCTTACAGGCATCCAGGTTGCAGACGAACTGTTTCTCAAAAAGTTCCTCGGAGAGGAGGACGCCGCGGTGTTCGATCATGGGGAGGGCCGAAATTAAGGCTGTGGGCATGGCCATGGTATTGGGTTCCTCTCCACGGACAACCCATGGACGGGCATGGACACGGGCCGAGGCCGTGTGCATGCCCGTCCATCACCGTCCACTCGAACACAGCCACCGAAATGGCCCACGCACCCCATCTTTGCGCCCGCGGCGCTGAAGGTTTCCAGAGCGCACGCCACAACAACCATGAGCACCAACGAGGACAAACTCAAGACCCTGATCGGCCATGCCAAGGAGTATGGCTATGTGTTCCAGAGCAGCGAAATCTACGACGGGCTGAGCGCCACGTACGACTACGGCCCTTACGGCGTGGAGCTGAAGAACAACATCCGCCGCTACTGGTGGGAGGCCATGACCAAGCTCAACGACAACATCGTGGGCTTGGACGCGGCCATCTTCATGCACCCGCTCACCTGGAAGGCCAGTGGGCACGTGGACGCCTTCAACGATCCTTTGATCGACAACAAGGACAGCAAGAAGCGCTACCGGGCCGACGTGCTGTTGGAAGAGCACATCGGCAAGTACGCCGATAAGATCGAGAAGGAGGTGGCGAAGGGCCGCAATAAGTTCGGTGAGGCCTTTGATGAAGCGCAGTTCCGCGCCACCAACCCCAATGTGAAGCGCGCCCAGGAACGCATCGATGCCGTGGAAGGCCGGATGAAGGCCGCTTTGGATGCCAACGACCTCGCGGCCCTGCGCCAGCTGATCCTCGACGAGGAGATCAAGTGCCCCATCAGCGGCACGGCCAACTGGACCGAGGTGCGCCAGTTCAACCTGATGTTCGCCACCGAACTGGGCAGTGTGAGCGGCGAGAGCAGTACCATTTACCTGCGTCCCGAAACGGCCCAAGGCATTTTCGTGAACTTCCTCAACGTGCAGAAGAGCGCCCGCATGAAGATCCCTTTCGGCATCGCGCAGACGGGCAAGGCATTCCGCAACGAGATCGTGGCGCGGCAGTTCATCTTCCGCATGCGCGAGTTCGAGCAGATGGAGATGCAGTTCTTCATCAAGCCCGGCACCCAACAGGAATGGTACGCCTATTGGAAGGAGAAGCGCATGGCCTGGCACCGCGCGCTGGACCTGCCTGCGGACAACTACCGCTTCCACGACCACATCAAATTGGCACACTACGCCGATGCCGCCTGCGACATCGAGTTCAAGTTCCCCATGGGCTTCAAGGAGCTCGAGGGCATCCACAGCCGCACCGATTTCGACCTCGGCAACCACGAGAAGTTCAGCGGCAAGAAGCTGCGCTATTTCGACACGGAGACCAACGAAAGCTACGTGCCTTACGTGCTGGAAACATCCATCGGCCTGGACCGCATGTTCCTGGCTGTGCTCAGCGCGGCTTTCCAAGTGGAACAATTGGAGAACGGTGAAACACGCGAAGTACTTCGCATCCCCGCCGCGTTGGCCCCTGTGAAGGTGGCCGTGCTGCCGCTGATCAAGAAGGACGGTCTGCCCGGGAAGGCGCGTGCGATCTTCGACATACTGAAGCTCGACCTGAACTGCCAATACGACGAGAAGGACAGCATCGGCAAGCGGTATCGGCGTCAGGATGCGATCGGAACCCCGTACTGCATCACCATCGACGATAAGACCATCGCCCATGGAACAGTCACCATCCGGGAGCGCGACAGCATGCAGCAGGAGACGGTGCCGGTGGCTGAGGTGCAACGCATCGTGAATGAGAAAGTGGACTTCAGGCGGTTGCTGGAACAGCTCTGACACAGACCCTCTTCCGGTCCCTTGGCGCACCGTACGCTCACCGTGGACCACGATACGTTGAACGACGACGCGGTGACCATCCGCGAGCCTGCCTGCCTTTGGCATGGCGCGACAGCATGAAGCAGGAACGCGTGAAGATCAATGAGGTGGAGCGGATCGTGGGGGAGAAGGTGGATATCAGGGGGCTGTTGAAGCAGTTGTGAGGCACACCCGGAAGGATCCTCCCTCGTTGATCTGGCGGTCGGAGGGGTGTGTTATCGCTATGTTCGCCCTGCGAACACTCCTCCACATGCGCCCTCTTCCCGCCCGCCTCACCAACACGGCCTTTGTGGCCCTGCTTGTCCTGCTTGCCGCCGCTCCCGCTGATGCTTCCGCGCAGAAATGCAAATTCTCGGTGGACAAGAAGGATCCCTTGACCGGCGAGCACCTCCGCGCGGAAGGCATCCAGCTGGGCCGTGGCGTGCGCATAGGGATCGGCAAGGCAGGCCAAGTGCCGCAGCTTTCCATTACCCTCACCTACCCGCACGACCAAGGCTTCCAAGTGCAGCCGGGCAACTTGCTGATCGTAAAGCTCGCGAGCGGTGATACGCTCCATTACCGCAACGTGAACACCGCTGCCCCGGTCACCTACGTCGCCTCCACCAATCCCCCAGCGATCCACACGCAGTACACCCTCAACTATTTCATGGACCAGCGCTTCTACCCGTTGCTCGCCCAGCACCCCCCCGAGCTTTTCCGCGTGCATTTGGGCGACCGGGCGGTGGACGTGGAGGTGAACAGCAAGGATGGTAGGAAGATCATGAAGTACGCGGACTGTCTGAGGTAAGACCCGCAAGCGATCGGCGCGGGTAGGCGAACATCATGCCCTCCGGCCCCGGCTGGTACCTTTCCCTACCCGTGCGCGCGGATGAAACTGTCCTTCGGCATCGCGCAGACCGGCAAGGCCTTCCGCAACGAGATCGTGGCGCGGCAGTTCATCTTCCGCATGCGCGAGTTCGAGCAGATGGAGATGCAGTTCTTCATCAAGCCCGGCACCCAGCAGGAATGGTACGCCTATTGGAAGGAGAAGCGCATGGCCTGGCACAGCGCGCTGGGCCTGCCTGCTGACAACTATCGCTTCCACGACCACATTAAGCTGGCCCACTACGCCGATGCCGCCTGCGACATCGAGTTCAAGTTCCCCATGGGCTTCAAGGAGCTCGAGGGCATCCACAGCCGCACCGATTTCGACCTGGGCAACCACGAAAAGTTCAGCGGCAAGAAACTGCGCTACTTCGACGCCGAGGCCAACGAGAGCTACGTGCCTTACGTGCTGGAAACATCTATCGGCTTGGACCGCATGTTCCTCGCGGTGTTCAGTGCGGCTTTCCAGGTGGAACAATTGGAGAACGGCGAAACACGCGAAGTACTTCGTATCCCCGCCGCTTTGGCTCCCGTGAAGGTGGCCGTACTGCCGCTCATCAAAAAGGAAGGCCTGCCGGAAAAGGCCCGGGCCATCATGGATACATTGAAGCTGGACCTGAACTGCCAGTACGACGACAAGGACAGCATCGGCAAGCGCTACCGCCGCCAAGACGCCATCGGCACGCCCTATTGCATCACCGTGGACCACCAAACACTGGCCGACGGCACGGTGACCATCCGTGAGCGCGACAGCATGCAGCAGCAACGCGTGCCCATTGAACACCTGGAGCGCATCGTGAGCGAAATGGTGGACCTGAAAGGGCTGCTGCGGAAGCTGTAAGGCATTATCTTCGCGCCCCGGCCCCATGTGGGGTGCCGGGCACCCACCCAGGTGGCGGAATCGGTAGACGCGCTGGTCTCAAACACCAGTGATGCAAATCATGCGGGTTCGAGTCCCGCCCTGGGTACCAGGCCGATCGACTGATCAGAAGATCGGCCGACCGGGCGATTAGAGGACCGGAGGCGATCGCCAGCCGCCGGTCGGGCCCCATGCAGAACGAAGTGCTTGTTTACCCCGATGCCGCCAAGCAGGCGCGTTATGATCGCGCCTACATGAAAATGGCCCTGGAGTGGGCCAAGTTGAGCCACTGCACCAGGAAGAAGGTGGGGGCCTTGGTGGTGAAGGACGGCATGATCATCAGCGATGGGTACAATGGCACGCCCTCGGGCTTCCCCAACGACTGCGAGGATGGGCAGGGCCTGACGCACTGGTACGTGCTGCATGCCGAGGCTAACGCGATCATGAAGGTGGCCCGCAGCACAAACAACGCACGCGGCGCCACCTTGTACCTTACGCACTCGCCCTGCAGGGATTGCAGCAAGCTCATCCTGCAAGCCGGCATCAAGCGGCTGGTATACATGGAAGCCTACAAGGACACCTCCGGCCTCGACCTATTGGGCCAAGGCGGGGTTCACATAGATAAGCTGCCCGCCCCGTGAACGGAACAAATACGAGCAAGCGGACCCTGGCGGTAGCGTATCCCCTCATACTGGGGGTGGCTGTTTCCGTCGGCTACCTGATGGGTACGAACTTGGGTGGCCCGGCAGCAACCGGCTCGCCGATCTTCGAGCTGCGCCGCCCAACTCCGGGGACCAAGCTCCAACAAGTGCTGGACTTGATCGATCGACAATACGTGGACACGGTACGGGAAGGCCAGTTGGTGGATGCGGTGCTGCAGGACATGCTTCAGCAGCTCGACCCGCACAGCTACTACATCAGTGCGAAGGACCTGCGCGCCGCCGAAGAGCCCTTGGAGGGCAGTTTCACCGGTATCGGCGTGGAATTCAGCATCCAGCGCGACACCATTGTGGTGGTGGCCACCATCGAAGGCGGCCCCAGCGAAGCCTTGGGCATCCGTGCCGGCGATCGGCTGGTAAGCGCGGACAGCGTGCAATTGGCCGGGGTGGGCGCCACAAACCAAATGGTGATGACCGCCTTGCGGGGCCCAAGCGGCACCAAGGTGAACGTGGGCGTGGTGCGCAACGGCAGCGAACCCTTCAAGGTCTCCATCACCCGCAGCCCCATACCCATCAACAGCATCGCTGCGGCATTCATGGATACGGGCGGCACGGCCTATGTGAAGCTCAGCCGGTTTGCACGTACCACTCCGGAGGAATTTCTCAAGGCCGTCCAAGACCTGAAGGAGCAGGGAATGAAACGGCTCGTGCTCGACCTGCGCGGCAATGGGGGCGGCTACCTAAATGCGGCCATCAGCCTTTGCGAAGAACTGCTGCCCCAGGGAAGCGGCATCGTATATACCGAAGGCAGATCTTCTCCGCGCCAGGACTACAAGGCCGATGAGCGCGGAAGTCTGACGGACATGCCCCTGGCCGTATTGATCGACGAAGGTTCGGCCTCGGCCAGCGAGATCGTGGCAGGTGCCGTGCAAGACAACGACCGGGGCCTGATCGCAGGTCGCCGATCCTTCGGTAAAGGCTTAGTGCAGGAACAAGTGAACCTGCGCGACGGAAGCGCCGTGCGCCTAACCACGGCACGCTACTACACGCCCAGTGGACGCTGCATCCAGCGGCCATACGGCGAGGGCATCAAATACGACGAAGATTTGGAAACACGATATCTCCACGGAGAGCTCGTGAACAAGGACAGCATCCACCTGGATTCATCGGATACGTACTACACCAAAGGCGGGCGTACGGTTTTCGGCGGCGGGGGCATCATGCCGGACCTGTTCGTAGCGGCGGACACGGCCGAGCGATCCATGTACCTGGGCGAACTGTTCTTCTCCGGCGCACTGAACCAGTATGCGTTCGACCTGGCGGACCGCCACCGGGCGCGGCTTGCCCGGTACGGCGATGCAGCACGGTTCCAGGCCGAATATGAGGTAACGTCGGGGATGCTCCAGGAGCTTGCTGCGGAAGCGCGCAAACTTGGGGTGGCCGAAGATCCGAAAGCGTTGGAACGCTCGGCCCCGGTGATCGCACTGCGGTTGAAGGCCGGCATTGCCCGCAACATCTGGGGCGATGGCGGCTATTACCGTGTACTTCTGGGCAACGACCGCATTTATCACCAAG
>JRYE01009634.1_pt1 | contig 17348 bp, 17 predicted proteins | sample 235321 | NCBI WGS metagenome assembly JRYE01 (sample SAMN03074214, study PRJNA261473) | activated sludge metagenome | biome: Common Effluent Treatment Plant; feature: Wastewater; material: Activated sludge; isolation source: activated biomass in a lab-scale reactor treating industrial wastewater at... | reverse complement strand
GGGCGCCCTCGTCTACGAGGGCCCCAACGTCATGATGGGCTATGCCGAGGGGCGGGACGATCTCGCGGCGGGCGATCTCCTGGGCGGGCGCCTCGAGACCGGCGATCTCGGATGGCTGGACCGGGACGGGTATCTGTTCCTTTCGGGGCGCGCGGCGCGGTTCGCGAAGATCGCCGGGCTCCGGCTTAGCCTGGACGACATCGAGAAGGAGATTGCGCCGCTTGGCCCCGCAGCCTGCATCGACCGCGGAGAGCGCATCGTCGTGGGCTTCGAAGGCGCCATTCCGGACGGCGCCAAGGCGCGGCTCAAGTCCATCGCGCTGGCCTGCGGAATTCCGGCGGCCAGCTTCGCGGTGCGCGCCGTGCCCGACATGCCGCGCAAGCCGAGCGGCAAGATCGACTACGCGCGGCTGAAGGAGATGGCGGATGTTTGAGCGCCTGCTCGCGGCCCCGCCTTATTCGCTCCGCCAGGCGGAGAAGGAAGCCCTCCTTCTCCCCGGACTCAACGAGCTCGCGCAGTTCCACTATGCAGCCTGCCGCGACTACGCGCGCATCGTCGACGCGGCCTGGGGCGGCCCGCGGATCTACCGTGCGATCGAGGAGGTGCCGTTCCTTCCCGTCGGCCTGTTCAAGGAGCGCGAGCTGTCCTCGACCGCCACGCCCTCCCTCGTTCTCCGGTCCAGCGGCACCACCGGCCAGACGCCGAGCCGCATCGTCGTCGATCCCGAAACGGCGACGCGCCAATCCCGCGCCTTGATCGCCACCTTCCGTCCGATCCTCGGCGATCGGCGCCTGCCGTTCCTCGCCATCGATACCAAGGACGTTCTCCAGCCGACCGACATGACGGCGCGCGGCGCGGGCGTGCTGGGCATGATGAAGTTCGGCGCCAAGGCGACGTTCGCGCTCGATTCCGCGCTCGAAACCGACTTGGAGCGTGTTCGCAGTTTCGTGGGTGCCAACGGCAGCCAGCCGTTCCTCGTCTTCGGCTTCACCTACCTGGTCTGGACGAAGCTCTACGAGCGGTTTCGCGATGGCGAACTCGACCTCACCAACGCCATCCTCATCCATTCGGGCGGATGGAAGAATCTCGAAGCCCGAAAGGTGTCCAATGCGAGCTTCCGCGCGGCGCTCCGCGCCCGCTTCAATCTCTCCCGGATCTATAATTTCTACGGCTTCGTGGAGCAGATCGGCTCGATGTTCGTGGAAGGGCCCGGCGGACTGCTCTACCCTCCGAATTTCACCGACGTGATCGTGCGCCGCCCCGGAAGCTGGGAGCCGGCGGAGCCGGGTGAGGAGGGCGTAGTGCAGGTGGTCTCGCTGCTGCCGAGGTCTTATCCCGGCCACAGCGTGCTGACCGAGGACCGGGGCGCGATCCTTGCCGTCGACACGGGAATAGAGAACCGCTTCGGCAAGGCCGTTGCCATCGCCGGCCGGGTCGCGAAGACCGAGTTGCGTGGCTGCAGCGACGTGATTGCCGCCAGCGCGGCCTAGGTTGCCTACTCATCATGGGATGCGAAACGGCGTGAGCGCGCTCATCACAGTGTTCGGCACCGGCGGCGAGGAGGCGGAGATCGACGCGACGGCGCTTTGCGAGCGTCTCGAGTCCTGCCGCTCCCGACTGGTCGTGCCGTTCGCTGCCGAGCGGGTCGCTCTCGTCGCCTCCGTCAGCGACGCGATCCTCGCGCGCAAGGCGCCGGCCTCTGCCTCCGTCAAGCACTTCGGCTTCTGGATCCGCCGCGCCGCCCTCAACCGTCTGGAGACGGATTTCGCTCTCAGGCATCCCGCCCAAACGATCTCGCGGCCGCGCGGCCTCGTCTTCCACCTGCCGCCGAAGAACGTCGAGACGGTGTTCCTCTATTCCTGGCTGCTGTCCTTCCTCGCCGGCAACGCCAACGTCGTGCGCCTGCCGCGCGAGATCAGCCCCGAGTTGCGCGGGATCTGCGATCTCATCCTGGCGGCTCTCGACACGGCAGACGACCGCTCGCAGATGCTCATCCACTATCCGTCCGCGAGCGACCTCGGACGCCTCATTTCCGCTCAGAGCGACGCACGGATCGTCTGGGGCGGTGATGCGAAGATCGAGGCCTTCGAAAGCCTGCCGCTCCGCAACGGCGGGAAATCGATCTGGTTCGGAGACCGCGTCTCCCTCTGCGTGCTCGATGGCGACGCGGTCGCCGGCCTGGACGAAGCCGGACGCCGGGATCTCGCGCATCGGCTCTGCAACGACATCTTCGTGTTCGATCAGATGGCCTGCTCCTCGCCGCACGGTCTCTATGTCACCGGTGAAGCGTCCCGCCATCTCGCCGCCGTCAAGGCGCTGCTCGAGACGCTGGCCCGCATCGCCCTCGATCGCGGCCACGCCGCGCCGGCCGGACATCAGATGACGAAGATGGTGCACGCCTTCTCCTCTGCCGCAGCCGGCGCGTCGTCCGAGGTGGCCTGGCGCAACGGCGCGCTCACCAGCGCCATCGCGACGCGGGAAGAGCGGGCTGAGCAAACAGTCGGCGGCGGCTTCCTGACCGTGGTTTTCATTCCCACCCTCGAGGCCCTCACCGGACACCTCCGCGCCCGCGACCAGACCGTGACGCATTTCGGGTTTCGGACCGAGGACATTCGCAAGGTCGCCGCGGCGAACACCACGCTCGGCGTTGCGCGCTGGACACCGATCGGCTCCGCGCTCGACTTCGACCCTGTCTGGGACGGCTACGATCTGCTCTCCGAGCTGACGCGCTTCATCCGCGTCACCTGACATCGGCCGGCAGAATGCGGGCCACTCCACCGATGAACAGGGCGCTTAACGCATTGAGAACGCTATGCATTCCAGACAGATGGTGAGCCGGGAGGGAATCGAACCCTCGACCCCATGATTAAAAGTCACGTGCTCTACCGCTGAGCTACCGGCCCGAAGCCGTCCTGCGGAGTAGCGGGGGACGACACCGTTGAAGAGAGCGCTTTCTAGGAGGGCGCGGAGGCCGGGTCAAGGCGGTTGGGTCGGCGGTGGACGTGTCACGGGAAAGCTACGCGCGGCGCTGCAGAACGGCTCCGGGAAAATGCCGCGTCGCTTTCCCCGCGTCATGCAGTAAGAGAGGCGCACGAAACGCGCCCGAGCCCCATGCACAAGCCCGTCCAGTCCCTAGATCCGGCCCGCCAGCGCCTCCGGGCCATCGGCTTCATGCTGATGGCGGTCGCTCTGTTCTCGGGGCTCGACGCATCCGCCAAGTTCCTCGCAACGCGGGCGGGGCTCGGCATGGGGCAGATCGTCTGGTCGCGCTTCATCGTCCAGTTCCTGCTGTTGCTCGTCCTGGTCCCGGCCTTCGGCATCATGAGCGCGAAAGCCCTGTTCACGGCCAACCGCCCCGGGCTTCAGCTCGTGCGCTCGGTCCTGATGGTTGGAACGACAGCCTTCAACTTCCTCGCGCTCCAGTACATGCGCCTCGACCAGACCATCACCATCATCTTTCTGGCGCCGCTCGTGGTGGCCTTGCTCGCGGGGCCCCTGCTCGGCGAATGGGTCGGCCGCCGCCGCATCGCCGCCGTCCTGGTCGGCTTCGTGGGCGTGCTCGTCGCCGTGAGGCCGGGCCTCGGCGTCATGCACCCGGCCGTGCTTTACGCCTTCGCCGCCATGCTGGTCTACGCCCTCTTCATGCTGCTGACGCGGCACATGGCGGAGTTCGACCCGCCGCTCGTCACACTCTTCTATTCGATGTTCGTGGGAACGTTTGCCGGCATCCCGTTCGCGATCGCCGACTGGCACGCCCCGCCCGACACGCTCTCCTGGGCGCTTCTCGGCGCGCTCGGGGTTCTCGGCGGCCTCGGCCACTGGCTGTTCCTGCACGCCTACCGCCTGGCGCCCGCGTCCGCCATCGCCCCGTTCCTCTATATGCAGCTCCTGACGATGGTCGCCTTCGGCTATGCGGTGTTCGGCGATCTCCCGGATTTCTGGACGCTCGCCGGAGCGTCGCTGATCGTCGCCTCGGGCGTCTATCTCGTCCATCGCGAGCACCGGCTTGCCCGCGAGATGGTGGACGCCGCTCCGCCGTCGTGACGCACCGGCAGGCTCACGCGCCGGGCGATCGGCCGCCTGTGATCCGCGCCTTGGTCTCCTCCGCCCACGCATCGAAGCGACGGGCCTCGATCGCGGCCCGCATGGCCGCCATCAGGTCCTGATAGAACACCGTATTCACCCACGACAGGATCATGGCGCCGAGATACTCGCCAGACCGCATCAGGTGATGCAGGTAGGCCCGCGAATAGTCGCGCGCGGCCGAGCATGAGCTCTCGGGGTCGAGCGGGCGGGGATCGTCGGCGTGCACGGCGTTGCGCAGGTTCACCGGCCCGCCCCAGGTGTAGGCGAGGCCGTGCCGGCCGTTCCGCGTCGGCAGCACGCAATCGAACATGTCGATGCCGCGCCGCACCGACTCGATGAGATCGAGCGGCGTGCCGACGCCCATGAGATAGCGCGGCTTGTCGTCCGGCAGGAACGGCAGCGTCGCGTCCAGCGTCGCCAGCATCAGATCGTGCCCCTCGCCGACCGCGAGCCCGCCGACCGCATAGCCCTCGAGATCCATGCCGACGAGCGCTTCCGCGGAGCGGCGCCTCAGCGCCGCATCCGTGCCGCCCTGCACGATGCCGAACAGCGCCTGTCCGGGCCCGGCGCCACCGCTCGCCCGCTGCGCCTCGAACGCGCGCCGCGAGCGCTCGGCCCAGCGCAGCGACAGCTCCATCGCGCGCTCGACCTCGCGCCGCTCCGCCGGCAGCTCGATGCATTCGTCGAACTGCATCTGGATGTCGGAGCCGAGCAGGCACTGGATCTCGATCGAGCGNNAGGTGATAGGTGTTGCCGAGCAAGATATCCGCGCCCGCGTCCCGCACCTGCTCCGGATAGAGCGCCTTGACGGTCGCCACCGTTCCGACCGGCATGAACGCGGGCGTGCGGATCGTCCCGCGCGGCGTCGCGATCTCGCCACGGCGCGCGCCCCCGTCCGTCCCCGCGAGGCGGTAGCGAAACGTGTCGGTGTCAGCCATCGAATTCCTTGTCGTGGATGGGCGCGTCGGGCTTCTGCCGGTCGAGCGAGGCGCGGTAGTGGATGCAGCCGCGCATGAATTTCTCCCACGGCGGCACCGCAATGGCCGGATCGAGAGCCTCCGGCAAGAGCCCCCACAGCGCCGGATGATGCCAGCAGAGGTCGTGCCCCGTGCTGTCGCGGTGCGCGCGGATTCCGGCGCGCAGCTTGCGAACCTCCTCGACGAGTCCCGCTCGGTCCATCGCCTCCAGATCCTCATCCATGGCTGACCTCCTTGCCGGTCCTGAAAAGAAGCGACGCATCGCCGTACGAATAGAACCTGTACCCCGACACCACCGCGTGGGCATAGGCCGCCTTCATGGTCTCGAGACCCGAGAACGCGGCCACCAGCATGAACAGCGTCGAGCGCGGCAAGTGGAAGTTGGTCATCAGCACGTCGACCGCCCGGAAGTGATAGCCCGGCGTGATGAAGATCGACGTGTCGCCCGCGAACGGCCGGATGGTCCCGTCCGCAGCCGCGCTTTCGAGAATACGCAACGACGTCGTACCGACCGCCACGATGCGCCCGCCGGCCTCCCGCACGGCATTGAGCGCATCGGCCGTTGCCTCCGTGACCTCGCCCCACTCGCCATGCATCTTATGGTCGGCCGTGTCGTCGGTTTTGACCGGCAGGAACGTGCCCGCGCCGACGTGCAGCGTCACGAAATGGCGCGCCACCCCCCGCGCCTCGAGCGCCGCAAAGAGGTCCGGCGTGAAATGCAGCCCCGCGGTGGGCGCCGCGACGGCCCCGTCCCGCGCCGCATAGACCGTCTGGTAGGCGGCGCGGTCGCTGAGGTCCGCCGCCCGCCGTCCCGCGATGTAGGGCGGCAGCGGCATCTCGCCGATGCCCTGGATCGCCAGATCGAGGTCGGGCCCCGAGAGGTCGAACGCGAGCTCGACCTCACCTGCCTCGAGGCGCGACGCGACGGTGGCCTCGAGCGCCGACATGAGGCACGCCATGCCCTCGCTCTCCGAGCCGAACCGGACCCGGTCCCCCACGGCGAGCCGTTTTGCGGGACGCGCCAGCGCCCGCCAGCGGCTCTCGCCGACACGCTTCAAGAGGTTGAAGCTTACGCCCGAGCGCAGGTCGCCACGCACCCGCACACCCGAAAGCGCGGCCGGGATGACGCGCGTGTCGTTGAGCACCAGCGCATCGCCCGGCCGCAGGAGGGAGGCGAGATCGTGCACGGCCTTGTCGGACAGCGTCGGCGCTGGCCCGGCCGCGTTCGGATCGACCACGAGCAGGCGCGCCGCATCGCGCGGCTCGGCGGGCCGAAGCGCGATGCGGTCGTCCGGGAGATCGAAGTCGAAAAGATCGGTGCGCATGGGCGCCTGTCATAGCCGCAAGTCGCCCCCGGGAGGAACCCCTGCGACAAGACAGCGTCAATCCCTCTACGGCCCGCCCCGGATCGCGCCCACGATCCCCGCGAGCCCGGCCAGGCTCCACGAGAGAATGAGCAGCGAGCCGCCCATGGGCGCCGCCATGGGAAAGAGCCGCCCCCCGAGCAGCGCACGCGCCACCACGTCGCCGGAAAAGAGCGTGACGGCGAAAATCATGAGCGAGGCCGCGGCAAGGAACACCGCCGGCCAGGGCGTCGCGCCGGCGAGCGCCGAGAGCCCGACCGCCGCCGCGCCGTGGAGGATGAGAAACAGCGCGGCCGTAGCCAGCCCAGGATCGGCGACGCGGTGCGCTGCGACCGCGGAGAGTGCTACCCCCGCCGCGCCCAGGAACCCCGCGAGCCCCACGTTCCAAAGCGCCCACGACCCGACCGGCATCGCACTCTCCCGTACCGTCCCCGCGCCGCGGGACCAAATGACTTAGAAGATCCACACCATGAGCGCTCCGAGAACGACCAGCGCGGCGCCGCCGGCCCGCCCCGGCGTGATCTCGCGGATGTCCAGGCCGAGGAGGCCATGGTGATCGAGGGCGAGGCTCGCCGCCACCTGGCCGGCGATCGCAAGCGCGATCAGCGCGCCGACGCCGATCCGCGGCGTCAGCACAATGGCCGCCGTGATGTAGATCGCGCCCAAGACCCCGCCGAGCCAAAGCCACGGAGGAAACGACCGGATCTCGGACCAGGCGATCTCGGTACGCACCGTGAGCAGCATCACAGCGACGAGGAAGATCGTCCCCGCAACGAACGAGAACACCGCTCCCGCGAGCGGATGCCCGAGCCTCGCGCCGACGATCGTGTTGATCGGAGCCTGAACCGAGAGCAAAACGCCGATCAGGAAGGCGACGGCGCCGAAGGTCGCGGTCTGCAACGACATGGGACGCCGCCTTATGCCGCGTCGGCCGCGACCTTGACCGAGACCATCCTGTCGGGGTTCTGCACCGGCTCGCCGCGCTTGATCTTGTCGACGTTCTCCATGCCCTCGATCACCTTGCCCCAGACGGTGTACTGCCGGTCGAGGAAGGTGGCGTCGTCGAAGCAGATGAAGAACTGGCTGTTGGCGCTGTCGGGCTAGGCCGCGCGCGCCATCGAGCACACGCCGCGCACGTGCGGCTCGGCGTTGAACTCGGCCTTGAGGTTCGGATACGTCGAGCCGCCCGTTCCGCTGCCGTTGGGGCAACCCGTCTGCGCCATGAAGCCGTCGATCACGCGATGGAACACGATCCCGTCGTAGAACCCTTCGCGGGCCAGCTGCTTGATGCGCGCCACGTGGTTCGGCGCCAGATCCGGACGCAACGCGATGACCACCCGGCCCTGCGTCGTCTCGATGATGAGGGTATTCTCGGGGTCCTTGATGTCGGCCATGAGTGAGAGCTCCAATGAGATGCAAACGAACGGGCGTTTCGCGGCGGCCGCGCCGTCACACAACGCCAGGGTGTGAGAACGGGTTCAGGGCGCTGCCGGCGCCATGTACATTTTGATGATCGTATCGGGCTTCGGCGGCGGCTCGCCCTTGGCGATCTGATCCACATGCTGCATGCCGTCCACCACCTGCCCGAACACCGTGTACTGGCCGTTGAGATGCGGCACGTGCGTGAAGCAGATGAAGAACTGGCTGTTGGCGCTGTTGGGGTCGCCGGTGCGCGCCGCGCCGAGCGTCCCGCGCTCGAACGGGGTGGCGGAGAACTCGGCCTTGAGGTCCGGATACTTGGAGCCGCCGGCACCCGTTCCCTTGGGATCGCCCGTCTGCGCCATGAAGCCCGGGATCACGCGGTGGAACTTGAGGCCATCGTAGAACCCTTCGTTGACGAGCTTTTTGATGCGCTCGACGTGGCCGGGCGCAAGATCGGGACGGAGGCGGATCGTCACCTTGCCGGTCCGGAGCTCCATGATGACGGTATTCGCCGGGTCGTCCGCGATCGCCCCCGTGGTCACTGCGCCGCTCTGGCCCTGAGGCGCGGGCACGGCGATCTGTCCGTTGGACGAGCTGCACGCGGCAAAGCCGAGCACCAACGCCAGCGCGGCCAGAACCTTGAAACCCTGCATGGGCGCCCCCTGAAGCTTTGGCCGTTGCCCGGCTCGGCCGGGGCGGCGTGGACGTTATCGCCTTTTGTGCCGGTCCCGGCAACCGCGCCCTTGCGGCTAGGCCTTCCTGGCCCGGGCCGTGGTCGCCAGCCTGAGCGCAACCCCCTTGGAGACGAACGGCGTCACGTCGCCGCCCATCAACGCGATCTGGCGAACAAGGTTGGCCGCGATATGCCGGACCTCGGGCGAAGCGGCGACGAACACGGTCTCGATCGACGGCGCCATCTGCCCGTTCATGTTGGCCATCTGCATCTCGTAGTCGAAGTCCGTGCCGTCCCGGAGCCCGCGGAAGATCACGCCCGCCCCGAGCCGGTGCGCGGCCGCGACCGCAAGGTCCGAGAACGTGACGACCTCGATCTCGATGCCCGCCGTCGCGGCGATGGCGCGCGTCTCCGCCTCGAGCATCTCGACGCGCTCCTCGTCCGAAAACAGGGGCGCTTTGGCGGGATGCACGCCGATGCCGATCACCAGCCGGTCCACGAGCCTGGCGGCGCGCGCGATGATGTCGGTATGACCGAGGGTGACGGGATCGAACGATCCCGAGTAGAAGCCTGTTCTGCTCATGATGCTATGTAGCCGGGCCGCAACGCAGAATTCAACCGCCACCGGAGCGGCAAACCGCAGGCGGACGCTTTTCCGCGTCTAAGTGGGCGCGCGGGCGGCGGCGGGGGAGAAAGCTCCGCCATCGCGCAAGATCGCGCGAAAGTTGCATGACCACGGAATCTACAGCGGCCGGCGGCCGCGGGCATTCTTGATCTTGGTCAAGGTGATTCGGCGCGGACCCGCGGAAGAATTAAAACTCTTGGGATCGAAGCCGCTCGCATCCGCATGATGAAAAACGTCGCAGACGTCGTCTCCGGGCCGCTCGAAGCGCATGCAGTTCGCGTCGCTACGCGCAAGCGCCAGAGGCTGGCGCTCGCATTCGAGCCCGACGAAAGCGTGTACCTGATCCGCAAAGGCGTTTTTCTGACGCGCGCGCCAATCCCGCACACGCGCCATCAGGTGCTGAGCCTCCTCTATCCCGACGACTTCGTGCGCGCGAGCGCGCTGCCGCCGATCGAAGGCTTGGAGATCACGGCCGCCTCCGAGACCGGCGAGGTCTGGCGCCTGCGTTGGCCGGCCGTCAAGAGCCTGCTGGACGAAAGGGGCTATTTCGCACACGGGATCGCCGATCGCCTCGCCGATCAGGCGGCGCGGACGACGCTTCACAACGCGGTCGTCGCCGGGCTGACGGGTGACGAGCGCGTGGCCGCGCTGATGATCGAGCTCGCCCTCCGCACCGGCAGGGAGACTCCTTCAGGCCTGCTGTTCGAAATGCCGCTGTCGCGCGTGGACATCGCCGAGCACCTGGCTCTCAACGCCGACACGGTCTCGCGCATCGTTTCGCGGATGCGTGCGAAGGGGCTCTACAGCCCCGCCGGTCGCAACCGGCTCCTCTGCGCCAGGTTCGATGCGCTGGTGCGCACCTGCCCGCTCGCCTCCGCCATTGCCCGCATGCACGCGCCTGCCGAGACGGCAGCGGTCTCAGCGCTCGGCTGACGGCGGAGCGGACGCCCGCCAGATGAGATCGGAGCCGATGTCCGCAAGCGTGCGGCAGCCTGAAAGCGCCATCGCGATCTCGAGCTCGTCGCGCAGAAGACGGAGCACGTGCGCCACGCCGTAGGCCCCGCCCGCCGCGAGGCCATACACCACCGGCCGCCCGACGAGGACCGCCGACGCACCGAGCGCCAGCGCCTTGAGCACGTCCGTGCCGCGCCGGATGCCGCCGTCGAGCAGCAGCGGCACGCGTCCCGCGACCGCACGCGCGACCTCCGGCAGCACGTCGATCGTGGCCGGCAGCGTGTCGAGCGTGCGCCCGCCGTGGTTCGAGACGACGATCGCAGCCGCCCCGGCTTCGATCGCGCGCACGGCATCTTCTGCCGACAGGACGCCCTTGATGACGATCGGCAGCGTCGTCTCGGAGCGGAGCCACGCCACGTCCTCCCACGTCGGCGCCGTCGCCATGAAGCGGTCGAACACCGCGCTCGCGCCGGGCGCGAGCGGCGGCGGAGGCGCGGCTCCCGTGAGGTTTTCCGCCGCGATCCCCGGCGGCAGTGCGAAGCCCGCCCGGTGCTCCCGGTTGCGCACGCCGTTGACCGGCGCATCGACCGTCACGACGAGAGCCGTGTATCCGGCCGCCTCCGCCCGGCGCACGAGCGAGAGCGTCGCCGCCCTCGCGGGCTGAAGATAGAGCTGGAACCAGCGGCACGTGGCGCCGGTCTCGGCGGCCGCCTCGAGCGTCACGCTCGCCAGCGTCGAGAGCACCATGCACGCGTCCTGCGCCGCCGCCGCCGCCGCCGCCGCGAGCTCGCCCTCCGGATGCGCGAGCTTCTGGTAGGCGACCGGCGCGACGAAAATCGGATGCGCATACGCGTGGCCGAGCAGCGTCAGGCCCGTCGTGCCGCCCGGACCGCCGGCCAAAACGCGGGGCATGATGGCGAGCCGGTCGAAGGCTTCGCGGTTCCACCGCGCGGTGATCTCGTCGGCCGCACCACCGGAGAAATAGGCCCACGCATTGGCATCGAGGCGCCCGGCGGCGAGACGCTCGTAGTCCGCGAGACACACCGGGGCGGGCGCGCGGGCCGTCACAGCGTCAGGTCTCCGCCCAGTGGCGGATCAGGTTGTGATAATGCGCCGTGAGCCCCACCACCGCCAGATCGTCGTCCGCCATCCGCGAACGGATGCTCATGATCGACTTGTCGAGCTCGTAGAGCATATGACGCCGCCAGTCGTCCCGGATCATGGACTGCGTCCAGAAGAACGACGCCCACCGGCTGCCACGCGTGACCGGGGTCACGCTGTGCATGCTGGTTGCCGGATAGACGACCATGTGCCCCGCGGGCAGCTTCACGGTATGCGTGCCGTACGTGTCGTGCACGACCAGCTCGCCACCGTCGTAGTCTTCGGGCGGCGTGAGAAAGAGCGTCGACGACACATCAGTCCTGAGACGCTGTCCGCTGCCCGGCACGGCGCGAATCGAGCCGTCCACATGCGCCCCGAACGTCATCCCTTCGTCATAGCGGTTGAACATCGGCGGCAGCACGCGCAACGGCAGCGCCGCCGTCATGAACCCGGAATTGGTGCCGAGCGCCCGCAGGACGATCTCTCCGAGCTCGCGCGCGACCGGCGAGTCGACCGGCACCTGCAGGTTCCGCTTGACCGTCCCGGCCTGGTCACCCGCCGTGACGCGCCCGTCCACCCAGTCGGTCTCCTCGAGCACGCGGCGGATATGCGCCACTTCCTGGGGCTTGAGCACATCGGGGATGGTGACCAGCATCGTCGACTCCAGAAAACGCAAATTGCCGGGCAAGCCCGGCAATCCTGTCTTTAGGCCATGACCGCTTGGATCCTATCCGTCCGAAGCGTGAATCATAGGTCTCGGTAAAAAGCCGTGCCGCCCGGGCGTAACAAGCACGCCCGGGCCGGCGATGTCGAGATATTGTTTCCGACTAAAGTCAGAATTTAACGTTGGCGTTGAGCCAGTACGTGCGCGGCGGGCCGAGATAGCCCCAGCGGCCGTTCCAGTTGGTCGACGTCAGGTAGAGTTCATCGAACACGTTGTCGACGTTGAGCGAGAGCTCGATGTTCTCGGTGATGTCGTAGGAGGCATACAGGTTGACCAGAAAGTAATCCGGCAGCTTGCCGAATTTTCCGTTCGGAATGACGCGGGTTGCGTCGTCCGGCCGGCCGATCCAGGATTCACCCACGTATTGGAAACCGCCGCCGACAGTAAAGGCATCGGTCACGTCGTACGTCGTCCAGAGCGTTGCGAAGACGTTCGGCGTGAAGGCCAGCTCGTCGCCATTCGTGGTCGTTACGTTTCTCCAATCGGGATGCGTATCTGCACCGCCCTGACCGGTGTAGTCGCCGGCGAGCACGGCATCGACCTCACTGCCGTGTTTGCGTTCGCTATCCAGCACCGTGAGACCGCCAAACACCTTCCACCGATCGGTCAGGTTTCCGGCAATACCCAGTTCGATGCCCTGAACCTCCTGCTCGCCATAGACGATGTTCGTAGGATCTCCGAACGCAACGTTCTCCTTGACGGTGTGGAAGAGTGCCGCCGTCGTCGACAGCTTGCCGCCCAGCCAATCCCACTTCACGCCTACTTCGTAGTTGTGCATCCGCACGGGATCGGCACCCGGAATAAAGCCGGGAAACGAAGCTGTGTCGTCAGCGGGGTTTCCGGGACGCGAGACGTCGGGGTTCGACAGATACGCGCCGGGAGGAAGAACCGACGTACCGTACGAAGCATAGAGACTGCCTTCGCGGACAGGCTTGTAGACGATGCCGATCTTTCCGCCGACAGTGGTATCGGTCTCTTCGACACCGTCGAAGTCGCCCGGAGTGCCATCGTCGAATCTCGCGGTGATGTCAGCATCGTAGTGCTCGACGCGCAGACCACCAACCAACTGCCAGTGCCGGCTCAATTCGATCGTGTCGTAAAGATAGCCGGCGATGGTGTCGATATCGACGTTGGTTCGGCTCGGATCCGTCGGGGAAAAGCGGAAACCGTCAGACTCCTCGTGCGAATATTCCACGCCCGTCGACAGCGTGTGACGGAACGGCCCCGTAGAGAACCTGGCCGCCAGATTGGTCTGGTTTGTGAAGGTCTCGTTTTGACGATCGTAGTAGTTGAGGGCCTGCACGGGAAGCTGGTCACCCTGACCCGGGATGCGATACTCAGCCTCACGATCCACCTTGGCCCAACGGGTCTGGTTGGTGATTGTCACGCTGTCCGACAAATCATGCTCGAAGCGAGCCATGACCGCATCGGCAGTCACATCGTCGAAATCGGACGACATGCCGAAGGCCGTATCGCGAGGCAGGTTCCTGATATAGGGCCTCGGTCCCGCCCCCTTGACGCCGACACCATAGATACGCGTTGCGTGCGTCGACGGATGGCGGTTGAACGCAACACCCGCGTCCGGCACGTCATACCGCTCGACATGCTCATAGGAGAAGATCGCACGTGTTTCGGTGCCGAGACCGAATGCCAACGACGGCGCGACGCCATAGGCGTTTGCCTCGGCGAGGTCGCGCCCGGCGACACCGCCGTCCTCGATGAACGCGTTCAGCCGAACTGCGGTGCTCCCCGAGCTTTGGTTCACGTCGGTCGAAGCACGACGACGCATCTCGGAATCGTATTCGTCGAAACCGATGCCGGCTTGAACTTCGACAAAATCCTCGAGCCCTGGGGTCTTGGTGACGATGTTGACATAGCCGCCCGCTCCGCCGCGCCCGTTATCGGCAGCGGGGCCCTTGAAAATCTCGACCTGCGCGACGTTGAACATATCGCGCGGGAAAGCGCCGTTATCGCGCGTACCGTCGACGAACACGTTGCCAATCGAATTGAACCCGCGGATACCGAACTGCAGGCCGCCGGATGCGAACCCATTCTCGCCCGCATCGATCGTGATGCCCGGTGTCTGCTTCAGCGTCTGGATCAGGCTCGTCGTCTTGCGCTGCTGGATGATCGTGCCGGGTACGACCGTCACGGTCTGAGGCGTATTGAGCAGCGGGCCCGTTACCTTCGGCGAGGTGACGAATTCGGCGTTGAACTGTCCGGGCGCCACGGGCCCGGCCTGTCCCGGCAGCGGCGGGGTCGTAGGACGCTCGGTCACGGGCGCGACGGCGGGAGGCGCCTGCGGCACCGGGCTCGTCGGCGCAGCCTTCTTCTTGGCGGCGGCCTGGCTCTTCTTTTTGGCGGTGGTCTCGACGACGAGCGGAGGGAGGTCGTCAGCCGGCTCGGCCGCCTGCTGGGCCTGCGCCACGGTCGCCGGGCTGGCCGCCAGCACGGCAAAGGCCGTGAACAGCTTCGCCGACGACGGGTCCTTGCGGCCGTCCGCCCCCGCGGAAAGGCTCCCTTCGGAAACTTGTGCGCCAAGCATCACGCAATGCGGCGCGTTCGCCGGCTCGCGAGCTGATGTCATGATATTCCCCACCCCAAAATCCCTACCCCTAGGGACGTCCTGAAAAAACGCAGGGAGCGAATTCTGAGAAGCGTCCGCCAATCCCATGCAGGATCGAGAAAAATATACTCAACATTTCAAGTCAACAAATGGCAGGGGTTTTGGATGCTCCGCCGTCCCCTCAGGTTGCAGCACGGCCACAAGAGCAGCCCATCAACAAATTCTACAATTCATTGATATAAAACGATTTTTCTATGGGAAGGAAGGGGTTGACGATCTCTTAATCAATACTTTCTAACGAAAGTAAAGAGAAAAGTCCGATTGTATGCCTCAGCACAAACGCACCCGCATAAATGCGTCAGTATAAATACGGATACATTCATCTGCGGTAGAGTTGGAATTGCCGCATTTAATTCGCGAAAGCGCGAATAGCTCTCCGCAAAAGAAGGCCACGCCGGAAACTCGCGTCTGCCGCGCGAGATGCGAAGCCCTTGCGCGGGGCATTACGCCTCCGCGCCGTCACCCTCCTCGCCGTCCGACCCGTCGTCGGAGATGCGCTCGACCGAGACGACGCGCTCCTCGTCCTCTGTCTTGAAGATACGCACGCCCTGCGTGTTACGCCCCGCGATGCGCACATCGTCCACCGGACAGCGGATGAGCTGCCCGCCGTCCGTCACCAGCATGATCTGATCCGAATGCTCGATCGCGAACGAGGCCACGAGGTTGCCGTTGCGCTCGTTGACGACCATGGCGACGATGCCTTTGCCGCCGCGCCCGCTCGTCCGGTACTCGTAGGACGAGCTGCGCTTGCCGAAGCCGCGCTCCGAGACCGTGAGCACGAACTGCTCCTTGGCGGAAAGCTCCGCGTAGCGCTCGGGCGTGAGCTCGGTCGCGCCGGCTTCCTCGCCGTCCTCGGCATCGGCGTCGACCTCCACTGTCTCGGGCTCCTCGCCGCCCTCGCTGCGCCGGATCTGCGACGCCTGTTTGAGGTAGGCGGCGCGCTCCGCGGGCGACGCCTCGACATGCGTCAGGATCGCCATCGAGATCACCTCGTCCCCGTCGTCGAGCCGGATACCGCGCACGCCCGAAGAATCGCGCCCCTTGAAGAGTCGCACGCCGTCCTTGATCAGGAAGCGGATGCAGCGGCCTTGCGCCGTCGTCAACACCACGTCGTCCTCGGGTGAGCAGATGGCGACCGACACGATGCGGTCGGCCTCGCCGCCCTCCTCGTGATCAAGCTTCATGGCGATCTTGCCGTTGCGGTTGATGTTCTCGAAATCGGAGAGCGCGTTGCGGCGCACGCCGCCGCTCCGGGTGGCGAACATCAGCTCGAGCCGCGACCAGGTCTCCTGGTCCTCGGGCAGCGGCAGGATCGACGTGATGACCTCGCCCTGCGCGAGCGGCAGGAGGTTGATCAGCGCCTTGCCGGCGGCCTGCGGGGTCGCGGCCGGCAGCCGCCACACCTTCATGCGGTAGCACATGCCGCGCGAGGAGAAGAACAGCACCGGCGTATGCGTGGAGGTGATGAAGATCTGGGTGACGAAATCCTCGTCCCGCGTCGACATGCCCGAGCGACCCTTGCCGCCGCGCCGCTGGGCGCGATAAGTGGAGAGCGGCACGCGCTTGATGTAGCCCTTGTGCGAGACGGTGACGACCACGTCCTCGCGCGCGATCAGGTCCTCGTCCTCGACCTCGCCCTCGATGTCGACGATCTCCGTCTTGCGCGGCGTCGCAAACTCGTCCCTGATCGCCTGAAGCTCGCCCTTGACGATATCGATGATGCGGAGCCTGGACGACAGGATCGCCAGATAGTCCTTGATCTCCTCGGCGATCTTCTTGAGCTCGTCGCCGATCTCGTCGCGTCCGAGTGCCGTCAGACGGGCGAGGCGCAGCTCCAGGATCGCTTTCGCCTGCTCCTCGGAGAGCCTGTAGGTGCCGTCCGCAGAAATGCCGTGCCGCGGATCGGCGATAAGCTCGATCAGCGGCGCCATATCCTTGGCCGGCCAGTCGCGCGCCATGAGCTGTGCCTTGGCCTCCGCCGGTGACGGCGAGAAGCGGATGAGCTTGATCACCTCGTCGATATTGGCGACCGCGATGGCGAGACCGACCAGCACGTGGGCGCGCTCGCGCGCCTTGAACAGCAGGTAGCGCGTGCGCCGCGTCACGACTTCCTGACGGAACGTCGTGAAGGCCTCGATGATGTCGTTGAGGTTGAGCTGCTCGGGCTTGCCGCCGTTGAGCGCCAGCATGTTGGCGCCGAACGTCGTCTGCAGGTCCGAGTAGCGCCAGAGCTGGTTCAGCACGACGTCGGCGATCGCGTCGCGCTTCAGCTCGATGACGATGCGCATGCCCTCGCGGTTGGTCTCGTCCCAGATGTCGGAGATGCCCTCGACCCGCTTCTCGCGCACGAGATCGGCGATCTTCTCGATCAGCGTCTTCTTGTTCACCTGGTAGGGAATTGCGGTGACGACCAGAGCCTCGCGGTCCTTGCGGATCTCCTCCACCTCGACCTTGGCGCGCATGATGATCGAGCCGCGGCCCTTGTGATAGGCCGCGAGCGCGCCGGCCCGCCCCAGGATCAGGCCGCCTGTCGGGAAATCCGGGCCCGGAATGATCTGCGTGAGGTCGTCGACGGTCGTCTCGGGATGATCGAGCATGAGCATGCAGGCATCGATCACCTCGCCGAGGTTATGCGGCGGGATGTTGGTCGCCNNAGTCGACCGTCTCCTTGTCGAGATCGTCGAGCAGGAACTGCGCGATCTTGGAGAGGCGTGCTTCCGTGTAGCGCTCGGCGGCCGGCGGATCGCCGTCGACGGAGCCGAAATTGCCCTGCCCGTCGATCAGCGGCACGCGCAT
>JRYE01001436.1_pt1 | contig 17530 bp, 20 predicted proteins | sample 235321 | NCBI WGS metagenome assembly JRYE01 (sample SAMN03074214, study PRJNA261473) | activated sludge metagenome | biome: Common Effluent Treatment Plant; feature: Wastewater; material: Activated sludge; isolation source: activated biomass in a lab-scale reactor treating industrial wastewater at... | reverse complement strand
TCGCGCGCTGCTTGTTGAGCGTCGTGATGATGCCGCGCATCTCGTCGTTCTGATCGATCTGGGACACCAGGACCATGCGCATGGCGCCTTTGGTCAGCGAGACCAGATGAATGTACATGGAGGCGGCCGGCACGTAGAGGCGTCCGCGGTGCGAGAAGGGTGCATCGGGGCGCTCGCGCTCCTCGAACAGCAGGCTCGGCCATTCCGGATCCCAGACGATGTCCGTGCGGTAGGCGACGATGGCGTCCGGCTTGGCGAACGCCGGGCGGATCGTGAGGTAGCTGCCGATGTAATGGTCCACGGCGGCGCGCGTATAGGCGCCCATGTAGACCGGCGCGACGACACCGCCTTCGCCCTTGAGCTCCATGGGCTGGGCGGTGGACATGGAGCCGAACCAGGACTCCTTCAGGCGCTGGTAGTCGAGCCCCAGCACCATCGCCACGTCGAACAGGGTCTGCTCGCGGACCGGCTTGCCGTGCAGGAGGTTCTGGATGGTCTTCTCGTGGCAGTCGGCTGCGTCGGCGAGCTCTGCCTGGGTGAGTTTCTTCTCGACCATCGCGGTGCGAATGATCTGCACCGCCGCAACGCGCTCCTTGCTGCTCGGCGTCAGTTTCATGCGGCGGCCCACCCCGTGGATAGCAACTTTCTGCAATATACTGGATTTTGCCGCTGCCCCAAGGCTCCTGCGGAACAGAGTCAACGAGGGTCCGCCGGCCATGAAAAAGGCGGGCCGTTTGCGCGGCCCGCCCCTGCAACTCGAACGTGCGACAGATGTCAGCCGCGGCCGAGCACCGCGATCGTGACCGGAGCCACGCCCGACTGCGTCATGCCGATGACGCCGGCAGCGCCGCGGGAGAGGTCGATGATGCGGCCTTTGATGAAGGGGCCGCGGTCGTTGATGACCACGGTCACCGAGCGGCCGTTGTTGCGGTTGGTGACGAGAACGCGCGTGCCGAAGGGCAGCGTGCGGTGTGCGGCCGTCATGGCGCCCGGGTTGAAGCGGGCACCGGACGCCGTCATCTGGCCCTGCCAGTAGTAGGACGCCATGCCGTGCGAGCCGCCCGAGGAGCCGACGCTCGCGACCGGGTGGTGCTTGGCCGAGCGGCGATCCACGCTGCCCCGGCGCGAAGCCTTCTTGTGGCTGGCCTTGCTGGCATGGTGGTGGTGGGCCTTTTTGTGGGCCATCTTCCTGCAGGATGCCTTCTTCGCCTTGTGCGTGCTGCCACAGGCAGCCCGCGACCCCGTGTACTCCGAATGGGCCGCGCTCGCCGGGCGAGCGTCAACGAAACCAACCGAAAGTGCAGCCAGGGCTGCAAAAGCGAGATACCGCATAATTGTCTCCATCTTCTCAGCGACAGTGCTGCGGCTCGAATGCGGCTTTACCCCCGTCAGGCCGCCGGCTCCCCCGAGGAACCAAGGTCGGGCCTTCCGCCTCTTGGGCGGGTCGTCACTTGTTCACCAAAGTGATGGGCAACCGATACGCAGAGAATTCCTCAGCACAACTCCAGAACGTGTTCTGTCGCTCCGATATTCCGGGGCTCCCTTATCGAGCACCCGTTCTGGTGGCGCGCACCTGATCAGCCGAATTGGGCAAAATCAACGGTTGGAGTTGAACGTCGTTTTATTTCGATACATGTTGTGTTGATTTAATTTCGTTTTTTATTTTGCACTGCAAAAACTGCGACGGCAGGTCGCACAATATGGTTTATAAAGCTTGCTTCGCAAGCCTCAGAAAATGCGGCTCTTTTGTGGCAAACGGAGCGATGCGGCAAGAGTTTGAATGGCGTGCAGGAGTTCCTGCCCGCCTTGAACTTCCTCCGCTGCTCACCATACTTTTCCGCAAGCTTTCCAGGAGAGTATCGGCTGCCATCCGGTCCTCTCCCGCCTCGGTCCTTCCGGGCGCCTTACCGTCTCGTGCGAGCCGGCGGGCGGCCCGCATTGCCGCTTTTCTCATTGGAGCTCCCCATGACCTCACCTGCGGACACCCGGTGCCGGCGGACGCTGGGCCAAGTCCTCGCTCTCGCCGCGCTTCTCGCCGTGCCGCTGCTCGCCTTTGCGCCGACGCCGGCGGACGCGGCGGGCATCAAGTGCATCGACGGTTTCCAGATCGTCAGCGGATCGCGGATTGCTACGCCCTATTGCCAGGACAAGCTGGTGGCGCAGGTCGCGCGCGAGCACGGCATGAAGGTCTCGGAGGCCGAGATACGAAACAACCCGAACTACAAGCGGCACATCTGCCAGTTCGTCGGCCGCGACATCCGCATCTATCAAGCCTGCATCGACGCCAACAGCCTCGGGCGCCGGCCGTTCTGACACCCGCGCGCCGATCCAGAGACATCGAGCCCCGCCCAGGATCCTGGGCGGGGCTCGTTTGCTGCTTCCCTCAGCGTTGCGCTTTGCGCGAACCTTATCCGGCCGCGGGCTGGGATGGCGCCGGGTAGCTGTTGACGTCCAGATTGGGGGCGATCTCGGCTGTGTCCTTCGCGCGGCGCACGCGGCCGTCGAACTGTGCGCCTTCCGAGATCGAAAGCGTCTGATGGAAGATGTCGCCCTCGACCACGGAGGTCGGGTGCAGCGTCACGGACTGGGCTTTGATCGCTCCCCGCACGCCGCCGCGCACCTCGATCTGCTCGGCGCAGACGGTGCCGATCACCGAACCGTCCTCGCCGATGACGACCTGCTTGCCGGTCACGTCGCCGCGGATGTCGCCGTCGATCTGCAGCTTGTTCTGGGAGATGATGGTGATCTTCTCGCCGAGGATGGTGAGATCGGTGCCGATGACGGAGGTGCCCATGGCGGCAGCGGCGCCGAAGGGAGATGCGCGCCCGTTGCCGGACGACGGCACGGGGCCGGCCAAGCCGCTCGGAGGGCTCGGAGGCTTCGGTAGACTGGGATCGGAACTGGAACCGCGACTGAACACACTAACCTCCCCTGGTACTCACAAGCCTGATTGGCGTCCAATATGGACGGAAACACGGTGAGATGGAGGAAATTTGTCGTCAAAGAGTGAAGTAAGGCGAAACAGGCGGGTTCCGGTGGAAGAGTAAATTATTCCGTCTGACGTGCAAAAATTTCAAACCGCGCGTCAATCCTCGCCGCTCGCGCCAGCCAGCTCGCCGGTCAGGAACTGGGCGCGCCCATGCCCGAACGACCAGTCCTCGTCCGTGTTCTCGACCATCGACACCATGACGTCGCTCGGGGCGATGCCGCAGCTCCGCTCCAACTCCTCCACCAGCAGGCGATAGAAAAGCTCCTTGGCCTCGCGCCCACGCGGACGCGTCGTGACCTGCAGGATGATGACGTCGTCGGTGCGCGGAATGTCGAGGCCCGTGTCCTCGACGATCATGCGCGAGCGCTTGTGCTCGTGGACGATCTGGTAGCGATCGCGCTCGGGCACCTTGAAGGCGGCCAGCATGGCGCGGTGGGCCGCGTCGAGAAGCGCCTTCAGCTCGGACTTGGAGCGGCCTTCGATGAGGTCGAAACGCAGGAGGGGCATGGGGACACCAGGGGTAAAGGCAGGGCCGGACGATTAGGCCGTAGGGGGTTTGCGGCGCGGCGGCAATTGGAAATAGGTGGTGGTGGGAGGGAAGTGGGCAGCAGTAGGCAGTAGGCCGGCAGCGGGCCGCAGGCAGGAAGTGGGCAGTGGGCAAGGTTTGCGGTGGGAGGAATGCGGGGCGGAAAAGCAAAGGGGCCGCCCTGTGGGCGGCCCCCGTGAGATTCGGGCGGCGTTGTCCGGCGGTTGTGGCGCCGGGCCGCGAAACGCTGGCCTTCAGACGGTCCCCAGAGGCAGACCCGGCTTGAAATCCAGCGATCCCGACATCGCCGTCCTCAAGATCCCACTCGACATCGGATCACCTCCTTCCAGTTGTTGAAGCCTGGAGAAAGCGTGCCATGCTTCGCCAAAAATGCAAAGTTAAGGTTTGGATAGCCGGCGCAACCGGCGTGCACCCGCGAGACGTCATGGGTGCCTCGCCGGAGCGACGCGGCGGGCATCGGCGCTCGTAAAGAGACCGGCCGGGAAACCAAGGAAAAGGAGTTCGTCCCGTGGGCTTCAAAGCTGTCGCTTCGGTGGCCGTGCTCGGGCTTGCTGCGATGGTCGGCGGTGCGTCGGCCGGTGCCGGAAGCCAGAGCGGCAAGACGGCATGGGACTTCGCGTTCACCTCCATCGACGGCAAACCGATGCCGCTCTCGGACTTCAAAGGCCGCGTGCTGCTGGTCGTGAACACGGCCTCGTTCTGCGGCTTCACGAAGCAATATGAGGCGTTGCAAGCGCTCAATGCCAGATACGAGGCGCAGGGCTTCAACGTGATCGGCGTGCCCTCCAACGACTTCGGCGGGCAGGAGCCGAAGGCTGAGGGCGAGATCAAGGAATTCTGCGAGGGCATGTTCGGCGTGACGTTCCCGCTCGCGGACAAAAACGTCGTGTCGGGCGCCGACGCGCATCCGTTCTACGCGTGGGCGCGCGAGGAGCTGGGCTGGCTCAATGCGCCGAAGTGGAACTTTCACAAGTATCTCGTGGGGCGCGACGGCAGGCTCGTGACGAGCTTCTTCTCCGCGACGGCGCCCGATGCGGCGCGCTTGATCGCGGCCGTGGAGGCGGAGATCGCGAAGCCTCGGGTGGCGGCGGCGGACTGATTGAAGTTGCGCAGGCCCGCGCCGTGCCGGAACGCCGTCTACGGAAACGACGTTGGCTTAGAGCAACATTCTTTCGGAGGCTGCGTCATGTGCCGCAACATCAAGACGCTCTACAACTTCTCGCCGCCCGCGACGGAGGACGAGATCCGCGCGTCGGCGCTCCAGTTCGTGCGCAAGATCTCGGGTTTCGCGCATCCCTCGAAAGCTAACGCGGCGGCGTTCGATCTGGCCGTGGACCGCGTGGCGTCGGCGGCTCAGGAGTTGCTCGACGAGCTCGTCACGCTCGCGCCGCCTCGCGACCGGGATGTCGAAGCGGCCAAGGCGAAGGCGCGCACCGCGGCACGGTTCGGCGGCTGAGGCGGTCGCCTCGCAAGTTATGGCTGGTCCGTGCTTTTCCGATCGCTGTCGATGCGCTCGACCTTGGCGGCCTGGTTCGGGACGAGCATGACCTTGTAGGTCACGCCTTTGCACGTGAGGATCCAGGCCGCCTCATCGGGCTTCGCGGCCTCCGGGTCGCGGGTGGCGCTCTCGGGGTTCTCGCAGGCGAACCCCTGCTTGCGGATCTGCACGGCGATGATGTCCTTCGACACCTCCTTGGGGGCGGCGGCCACTGCGACCGTTGCTGTCGCCGGCAGTCCGATACCGCCGGCGATGACGCCGGCCATGGCAATGCGCGTGATCCTCATTCGTCCAGCCTCGCGCGACTGTTGAAGACGCGCTCAATCTATACCAGTTCTCCGCCCGGCGGCTCATGTGTCCGCCGTGAGCCTTAGGATTTTGCGACCGGCGGATACATCTCAGACCAGGGCGTAGCCTTTGGCGGTCAGGAAGGCGCCGAGCAGCAGGGATACGAGCGCCCAGGCGGTGATCGCGTTCTCGCTCCGCATCAGGGCGTTGCGCAGCCCCGTCACGCGCTCGGGCCAGATGATGCGTGCGGTGCCGCCGATCACGCACAGCCAGCCGAACACCGTGACGAGCAGCGTCCATTCCGCCGACCAGATGTTGTGGGTGCGCACGATGGCGAGACCCGCAAGCAGCGTGAAGATGCCCGAGAAGAATATGAACTCCGGGCCATTCAGTGTGCCGGTGATCAGGTTGGCGACCGTGCGCCGGTTGATCAGGAGCGCGGCTGCGACGGCCATCAGCAGAGGGCCGGCGAGGCCCGCGATCAGCTCCGAGTTTGTCATATCGCTCATCCCCTGGTCGGTGTGAGCCGGAACCATTTAAGTTTCGCGCCGATGGCGGCGCCTTGCAAGGGACCGCAAAGAAATCGGGCCGATCTTGCGATCGGCCCGGATGTGCGTGGCCTACCAGCCGCGATGGTGCTTGTTGCCGTACTTCCACGCGTAGAAGTGGGGTTTCCAGTGATGGCGGTGTCCGCTCTTCCAGCTCCAGCGATTGTGGACATGCTTTCCTGCGTGCTTGTGCTTTCCGGCGTGGTGATGGACGCCTTTGCCGTTGTGGCCGTAGGAGTGCTGCGGCTTGCCGCGCCAGTCGGCGAGCGCCGGCGAGAGCGTGATCGCGGTTGCGGCTGCGGCGAGGGCGAGCTTGGTGAAAAGCGAGGATCTCATGTTCGGTCTCCTGTTTCGTTCGGGCCTGGCCTACGCGCGGGGTGCGCGCCCCAAGCCTTCGAGACCGATCGTGACGGGGCGCGCTTGAACTCGCCTTGAATGCCCGGCTCATCTGCGGTTCATGTCTGTGGCCACCGATGGGCCGCGGAGGAAGAAGGGGGGCCGCGCAAAAAAAAGGCCGATCCAAAGATCGGCCCAGGGGGAGGACGCAGGGGAGATAGAAATCAGCTCAGGCGCGGCGCTTACTTGCCGACGCGGGGGAGGCCCCAGAGGCGGTGCCAGCTGTCGTGGGATTCCTTGCGAATGTTCTTCGATGCATCGGTCTGCATTGCGGCGAGCTTGGCGCGGTCGCTGCGCGTCAGGTAGCCCTTGGTTTCCATGGAGGCCTTGGTGCGGGCGATCCGTTTCTGCTCGGCGCGCAGCTTGATGCCCTCGGTCCACGTGATTGCACCGGTCTCGCGGCCGTGCTCGATGCGGTCGGCCTGGCGGTCCATGCGGTTGCCGATCGCGTCCGCCGATGCGACCGCGGGGGCGGCGATCGCGAGCATCAGGGCGAGGGGGATCGTGCGGTTCATCATCGTTCTCCTGTTCCATCTTCGACCGGCGAGGAAGGCCGGCGTGGTGACAGGAGGAATACGGGCTCTGCTTTGAACCGGCCCTGAATGGGGCTTTCAGGCGCCGTTCATCCCGCGGCTCGCTTGCCGCCGGCGTTCGGCCGCGGCGCGGATGGCGCCGGACCATGGGCCGGACAGGGGAGAAGGGCCGGACAGAGAAACGCCCAACCCCGGGGGGCGGGGCTGGGCGCTCAAGCGCTCTCGCGCGCAACGCCGGGAGGGAAGCCGGCGTTCCAGGCCGATGCCTCGGTTAGACGGGGGGAGCTACCGATATGTATGGCATCGCCTGAGTAATGTTGACATAAGCGCAACACGCCAGCTTTCAATAGGGGGCAAGCGGCCCGATCACGAAAATGTGATTTACTTTTCCACGATATCCCCCGGTTATCGTGATTCGGGCGTGGGGATCGGCGAATATGCCTTGATTTTAGACACTTCCGGCTCAGCCGTTTTCCCCAGCAAGCGCTCATCCGGGGCGATGCCACAGCCCGGACGCGCCCTGTGGCCCGTCAGGGATGGAATTTATTCAAAGTCACCGCCTGGATCTTGAACAGCCGGGCATCGAGCTTCTCGCTCTTGTCGAGCTGGGAAATCTCGACCCGGGTATCAAGGCCCTGGGCGTCCGTGGTTAACCATTCCTTGAGCTCCAGCTCCGGTGCCTTCGTCATGTAGAGCTTGATTTTGCCCGGTGCGTCGGGGCTCTTGTCGCGTAGCGCGACGACGAGTTGGTCGTCGCTCTCCTGCACCTCCACGATCATGGCGTCGCGGATCAGATCCACATCCTTGCGCAGGAGCAGCCGGAACGGAGTCTGATCGAGCGCGACGCGGTCCTCGTTGTTGAGGTCCAGGTCCTGGATGGCGAGATACTCGCCGTCGGAAATGATGATCTGGCGTGAGGGGCGCGCGTAGTCGAAGCGGAAGCGGCCGGGCCGCTTGACCATGAACTTGCCCTTCATGCGCTTGTTGTCGGCCGTGGTCTGCACGAAGTTGCCCTTGAGGTCTCCGAGGGTGTTGAAATAGCCGTTGACCCTCCTCACCACCTCGGTCTGCGCGTCGTTCAGCATCAGGCCGCCGCCGGGCGTCGCGACCTCGGCGTTCCATCCTGACCTGTCGGCTGCGGCGCGCTCGGCGCCGGCAGGAGGCTGGGCTGCGGGCGCCTCGGCACCGGGGCGAGTCGCGGGAACGGGGGCCGGAACGGCGGCTGCGGCAGGCTGATCGCCCGGTTGCGGCGTCGCGTCCCCGGCATGGACGGCGGTCGCGAGAAGCGCGAGCGAAAGGCCCGCAGTGGCGGCCAGGTCCAGTATCTTCATATTCCGTCTCATTGAGCCCCCCGCCTCCGAAAGCCTGGAGGCACCCCTGCTGTCTGACCGGACAATGCGTCCACAAGTGGGCGAGTGCGGCCCCGCGGGCACGCGGGTTCCGGCCTCTGATCGATCGGCCGGGGAGATCGCCGGTCAGCGCCAGAGTGATAGGATCTGGCGCCGCGGCCGTCCAGTCGCCGCCGGCCTCGCCTGGGGTTTTCCAGAGGTTCAGGCGACCGAGCGGCCCGGTGCGTCGCCGGCCAGGATCTCGCGGCGGCCGGTGTGGTTCGGCGCGCTGATCAGGCCGTCGTGTTCCATGCGCTCGATCAGGTCGGCGGCGCGGTTGTAGCCGATGGAGAGGCGGCGCTGCACGTAGCTCGTCGTGGCCTTGCGGTCGCGCAGCACGAGTGCGACGGCGCGGTCGTAAAGGCTGTCGCCGCCGTCCGTCTCGCTTGCCTCCGCTGGGCCCTCGTCGGTCGGCGCGGCGTCGATGTCCTCGACGTAGCGCGGGGCGCCCTGCGCGCGCAGATGGGCCGCGACGGCCTCGACCTCCTCGTCGGATACGAACGGCCCGTGCACGCGCAGGAGCTGGCCGGCGCCGGACGTGTAGAGCATGTCGCCCTGGCCGAGCAGCTGCTCGGCGCCCTGCTCGCCCAGGATGGTGCGGCTGTCGATCTTGGAGGTGACCTGGAAGGAGATGCGGGTCGGGAAGTTGGCCTTGATGGTGCCGGTGATGACGTCGACCGACGGGCGCTGCGTCGCCATGATCAGGTGGATGCCCGCCGCGCGCGCCTTCTGCGCGAGGCGCTGCACCGCCGTCTCGATGTCCTTGCCGGCGGTGATCATCAGATCGGCGAACTCGTCCACGACCACGACGATGTAGCTCATGGGCGCGAGGTCCATCTCCTCGCGCTCGTAGATGGGTTTCCCCGTTTCCGGATCGAACCCCGTCTGCACGGTGCGTGCGAGCTGCTCGCCGCGCTGGCTCGCGGTTTTGATGCGCGTGTTGAACGCCTCGATGTTGCGCACGGAGAGCCTGGCCATGCGCTTGTAGCGCTCCTCCATCTCGGCGACGACCCAGTTCAGCGCGCCGACCGCTTTCTGCGGATCGGTGACGACGGGCGTCAGGAGATGGGGGATGTCGTTGTAGACCGACAGCTCGAGCATCTTGGGATCGATCATGATCAGGCGGCACTGCTCCGGCGTGTGGCGGAACAGGATCGACAGGATCATGGCGTTGACGCCGACCGACTTGCCCGAGCCCGTGGTGCCCGCGACCAGCAGGTGGGGCATGCGCGCGAGGTCGGCGACGATCGGCTCGCCGCCGATGGAGCGGCCGAGCGTGATGGGCAGGATGCCGTCGGCGCCGGCGAAGGCCGGGCTTTCGATCAGCTCGCGCAGGCCGACCGTCTCGCGGCGGCTGTTCGGCAGCTCGATGCCGATGACGTTGCGGCCGGGGATCACGGCGACACGGCAGCTCGTGGCGCTCATGGAGCGGGCGATGTCGTCGGCAAGCGCCATGATGCGCGTGGCCTTGGTGCCGCGGGCGGGCTCGAGCTCGTAGAGCGTGACGACGGGGCCCGGCTTGATGTCGCGCACCTCGCCCTTGACGCCGAAATCGGCGAGTACGTCCTCGAGCAGGCGCGCGGTGCCGCGCAGCACGGTCTGCGAGAGCTCGTTGCCCGCTTTCGACGGCGGGCTCTTCTTCAGCATGGAAGGCGCGGGACGCTTGAAGGTGATCTCGGTGCGGCGCTGGGCGAGGGCGCGGATGAGCGGATTGGCAACGGCGCGCGCGGCCGGCGGCGCAGGCTTCGGGGCCGGGGGTGGTGCGGCCTGCGGAGGGGGCGCCTCCCGTGCGCCGGTGAGGAAGCGCGGAAGATCGTGGCCGGGCAGCCCGGTGTGGTCGGCGAGATCGGCTTCGGGCGGGCGCGGCCGTGCGCCGGCGGGTGCGAAGCGCTCGGCAATGGCGCGGCTCGAGATCTCGAGTGTGTCGTCGCCCGGCTCAGCGGCGAACCTATCATCGGTGAACGCGTCATCCGCGTCGACGGAGGCGATGTCGTCGTGCTCGTAGGCGATCGGAGGACGGCGCTCGAAGCGGGGAGCCTCGCGCGGCGCGCGGTCCTGCGGGCCGGGCTGGCGGGCGAGGACGCCGGGCAGCACGTGCTCCATGGCATCGAACCCGCGCCGGGCGACATGCTCCGCCGTGGCGCGCCAGGGACGCAGGGAGCCCAGAGCGGAGGCGAGGCTGCCCGGATGGGGCAGATGCTCGCTCAAGGTATGGGGCGCCGTATCGCCGCGCCACGATGCCGCCTCGCGGCTGGGCTCGTAGCGGTGCGCGGGGAATACGTCGGTGCGCGTCACGCCGAGGGTCCGTACCAGCGACGACATGCCGAAGCCGGTGAGAAGGATGGCGGCGGCGAGGCCGGCGGTGTCGGAGCTGATGAAGCCCAGGATCGAGGACGCGAAATCGAAGATCGCATCGCCCAGGATGCCGCCGTAGCCATGCGCGACGGGCCAGGAGGGCGAGCGGGGGAGCGCGGAGACGGCACCGGCGAGGCCGAGCAGCGCAAAGGGGTAATAGGTGGCTTTGCCGCGCAGGTTCGGCACGTGCTCGGCGAGCACCAGCTCGAAGCCCCAGATCATCGGCGGAAGCAGCGCGACGGCGGCGGCGAGGCCGAGCGTCTGCAGCAGGAGGTCGGCCACGATGGCGCCCGGCGCGCCGAGCGCGTTGCTCACGGGGCCGTCTGTGGCGTGGGTGAGGCTCGGGTCGGCGACCGACCACGACACCATGCTGGCCCAGACGGCCGCGAGTGTCAGTAAAAGCGCAATGCCGCAGCTCCGGCCGAGGGTGCCGATCAGGCGGGCCTCGAGGGCAGGCGGCAACAGGCGCTGGCGATCGTGTCCGGCAACGGACGGCATGGCAACGAACGTCTCTTACGCAGATACATGAACGACCCGTTCGAGCGCCTCCCCGATCGTTGCGGCATCGTGGACCAATGCGACACGCACGTAAGGCGCGCCGGGATTGGTCCCATCAGCTCCGGTCCGAGCCAGGTAGGCACCGGGTATGACCTTGACTCCGAAACGTTTCCATAAGGTTAGTGCCGCGTTTTCGCCGCCTCCGATATCGTCCATATCAAGCCACAGGAAGAACCCGCCGGCCGGACGGACGTAACCGAAGCGAGTGCCGAGCGCGGCGGTAGCCACGTCGTATTTCGCGGCATAGGCGCGGCGGTTGGCGGTGACGTGCTGCTCCTCGGCCCAGACGGCGGCGGAGGCGTGCTGGGTCGGGCCCGGCATCTGCGGGCCGATGAGGTTGCGGACCTCGAACAGGGTGTCGAGGAAGCCGGCGTCGCCCGCGGAGAAGCCGGAGCGCAGCCCGGGCAGGTTCGAGCGCTTAGAGAGCGAATTGAAGACGACGAGGTTGCGGAAGCGGTCCGGAGTTCGGGCTGCAACCTCGAGCGCGCCGACCGGCGGGGGGCCGGAATAGATCTCCGAGTAGCACTCGTCGAAGAAGAGCAGGAAGTCGTAGGCACGGGCGAGGTCGAGCGCGCGGGCAATGTAAGCCGCGTCCGCGACGGCGCCCTGCGGGTTGGCGGGCGAGCACAGGTAGAGCGCGGCTGTGCGGGCGAGGAGTGCGGTGTCGGCCGCGAGCGCGTCGAGGTCCGGCAGGTGGCCGGTTGCGGTGGTCGCGTTCAGGAACACGGGCTCGGCCCCGGCGGCGAGCGCGCCTCCGAGGTAGGCCTGGTAGAACGGATTGCACATCAGGATCGCCGGGCGGCCGTCTACGCCCTGCTTGCGGCCGACGGCGGGGAAGGCCGCATAGAAAAGACCTTCGCGCGAGCCGTTGCAGGGCAGGATCTCGCGCGCGGGATCGACGGCGCCGGCAAGGTTGAAGCGGCGTCCGATCCAGTCCGCAATGGCTCCCCGCAACGCGTCCGAGCCGCGGATTGGCGGGTATTTGGCGAACAGGGCTTCCGCCTCGGTGATCTTCGCGGCGACGAAGGCCGGCATGGTCTCGCGCGGCTCGCCGAGCGTGAGGTCGATGGGCGGCCGTCCCGGCGGGATGCCGTCCAGCAATTGGCGCAGACGCGAGAAGGGGGAGAGGATGGTGCCGTCGGCAAGCGAGGCGAGGGTGAGGGCGTGGGACATGGGGCTTTGTAGGTGGGCAGCGGGCAGCGGGCAACTGGGGGTGGGCAGTAGGCAGTAGCACGGCGCGCGGTTCGCGGGCAGCGAGTTCCGTCTCCTATCGCCCCCACGCTGCGTGTCAGCGCGCGCCGTCTGGCGGGACTGACGGTCGCGGCCGGCTTACGGGATGGGGTCGCGGTGGGTGCGGTCGTAGTTGGTGGCGGTGGCGAGGCCGATGGCCTGGTCGAGGCCGCGCGTGCCGCGCAGGTCGGCCTCGTCGAGGTTGGCGCCCGTGAAGTCCGCGCCCGTGACGTCGGCGCCCGAGAAGTCGGCCTGCGTGAGGTTGGTGCCGATCAGGTTGGCGTCGCGCAGGTCCGCGCCCCTAAAGCGCGCGTATTTCAACGATGCGCCGGGGAACTTGGCCTGCCGCAGGATGGCCTTGGTGAAGTTGGCGCTGACCAAGCTCGCCGGCGAGAACAGCGTTTCCTCGCGCGAGGCGCCGCCGCCGAATACCGCACCCGTCAAGTCCGCGCCCGAGAAGTCGGCGCGGTCGAGCCAGCCGTCGGAACGGATGCGGATCAGCTTGGCATTGGTGAACCGGGGTGCCTCGGCCGTCTCGACTTCGAGGGTGGTGAAAATCGTCGGGCGCAGGATGCGCGCGTCGGTGAGGTCGGCGCCGGTGAAGTCGGCCGAGGTGATGGTCGCGCGGTCGAGCCGCACGCCGACCAGGACGGCCCCTCCGAGCTTCGCGCGCGAGAGGTCGGCGCCGTAGAGGTCGGAGCCCGTGAGGTCTGCACCCTTGAAGTCGAGCTCGGCCAGATCGAGCCGGGTGAGGTTCAGCCCGCGCAGGTCGGGAGGCGAGCCCGGCGTGGCCTTGAACAGGCGTGCGGTCACGGTGCCCGCAGTGAGCGTCGTGTCTCCGCGCGAGGTCGACGTGTCGCCGGCAGGCGCCGTGTAGCTGGGCAATCCACCGCCGGCCACGGCGCCGGAGGTCGCCGCCGCCGAGAAGGCCAGAATGGCAACCGCGGTTTCGAGGATCCGAGAGAGGCGCAGCAGTACCATCCTTCGACGTGTCTGGACTCCGGCCTTCGCCGGAGTGACGGAGAGTTTTTGGCAATCGGCGCGACCGCCCAAGAACGTCATCCCGGCGAAGGCCGGGATCCAGATACGCCGACGCATCGCCGATCGCCGTGCCTCGTCGTGACAGGTCTGCCGAGCGTGGTTCCCGGCGATTGGGCTAACTCGGGCCGTGGAAATCCCAAGGTGCATGCGCTTCAATTGCTCCGGGTTCTATCAGGCCGCCGCGGCGCCGTCCTTCAACAGCTTGTAGTTGATGGAATCGAGTAGCGCCTCGAAACTGGCGTCGATGATATTCGGTGAAACGCCGACCGTGATCCATCGTTCGCCGGTTGCATTGTCGAGCGTCTCGACGAGCACGCGCGTCACCGCCTCGGTGCCGCCGGTCAGGATCCGCACCTTGTAGTCGACGAGCTCGATGCTCTCGATGTGCTTCTGGTAGCGGCCGAGGTCCTTCCTGAGCGCGCGGTCGAGCGCGTTGACCGGGCCGTTGCCTTCGCCCACCGACCACAAGAGCTCACGGTCGCCGTCGATGAACACCTTGACGGTGGCCTCCGAGACCGTGACCAGCTCGCCCAATGCGTTATGGCGGCGCTCGACCATGACGCGGAAGCTGTCGACCGAGAAATAGTGCGGCACGTTGGCGAGGTGGCGGCGGGCCAGGAGCTCGAAGGAGGCTTCCGCCGATTCATAGGCGTATCCGGCGGATTCGCGGGCTTTCACCTCGTCGAGCAGGGCCTGGATGCGCGGATCGTCCCTGTCGGCCGCGAAGCCCAGGCTCTCGAGCGAGGCCAGCACGTTGGAGCGGCCGGCCTGCTTCGAGACGAGCAGGCGGCGCTCGTTGCCGACGGAGTCCGGCGGCACGTGCTCGTAGGTTCCGGGGTCCTTCAGGATCGCGGACGCATGGATGCCGGCCTTGGTGGCGAACGCGCTCTCGCCGACGTAGGGCGCGTGCCGGTTCGGCGCCTCGTTCAGAAGCTCGTCGAGCACGCGGCTCGCGTGCGTCAGCGTGCGCAGACGCTCGGGCGTGATGCCGGTCTCGAAGCGCTCGGCGAAGTCCTTCTTCAGGAGCAGCGTCGGGATGATCGAGGTCATGTTGGCGTTGCCGCAACGCTCGCCGAGGCCGTTCAGCGTGCCCTGGATCTGGCGGCAGCCCTGGCGCACGGCGGCCAACGTATTGGCGACGGCGTTGTCGGTGTCGTTGTGGGTGTGGATGCCGAGGCGGTCGCCCGGCACGTGCNNGCCACGATGCGCTCGACCTCGTGCGGCAGCGTGCCGCCGTTGGTGTCGCAGAGCACGATCCAGCGCGCGCCCGCCTCGAGCGCCGTTCTGGCGACGGCGAGGGCGTAGTCGCGGTTGCCCTTCCAGCCGTCGAAGAAGTGCTCGCAGTCGAGCATGGCCTCGCGGCCCGAGGCGACGACGGCGCGGATGCTCTCGGCGATGGCGGCGAGGTTCTCCTCGTTCGAGATGCCAAGCGCGACGCGCACGTGATAGTCCCAGGACTTGGCGACCATGCAGATGCTGTCGGCGGCGGAGGCGAGCAGCGCCTGGAGACCCGGATCGTTCGAGACCGAGCGGCCGGCGCGCTTCACCATGCCGAAGGCCGTGAAGCGGGCGTTCCCAAGGGTGGGCCTCGCCTTGAAGAACTCCGTATCGGTGTCGTTGGCGCCCGGATAGCCGCCCTCCACATAGTCGAGGCCCAGCTCGTCGAGGATGGCCGTAATGCGCCGCTTGTCCTCGAGCGAGAAGTCGACGCCGGTCGTCTGCGCGCCGTCGCGCAACGTGGTGTCGAAGAGGTAAAGGCGTTCCTTGCTCATTGTCGGTCTCGTTGGGCTCAGCCGTCGTTGGCGGCGCCGAGCCGCTTTTTCATCGTCGTGTTCGGGAGCCAGAGGTCGTCGCGCGGCACCATGTTGCGCCGGGTCGCCTCGTAGCCGCGGGCTTCGAAGAAGGGCTCCGCCGTGTCGCTGGTCTCGACCGTGATCTCCCTGGCGCCGCGGCCCTGGGCCAGGCGCTCGATGGCGTCGGCCAATGCGTTGCCCACGCCCTGACCCGCGAAGTAGGGGTGCACGTAGAGCATCTCGAAGGTGTCGTTGCCCTTCAGGGAGGCGAAGCCCGCATACTCGCCATCGACCTGCACGATGAGGGTCGTCATGGAGCCGAGACGCTTCGCGAAGGCTTCGCCGTCGGCAGCCGTGCTGGCCCAGGCCAGGCGCTGGTCCTCGTCGTAGTCCTCGGCGGTCAGCTCCTCGATCGACTGTGCGAACAGGTCCTGCAGCGCCGGCGTATCGGCGGGCAGGAAGGGACGGAGCGGGTAGGGCGCGTTCATCGGTGCGTCGGGACTCAGATGTAGCCGTAGGAGCGGGCGAGATAGACGGCGAGCGCCAGGATGGCGATCTTGATGACCACGTAGACCATCCAGTGCCGCGGGAAGGGGACGTCCTTTCTCCAGTCGCTCATCGGGTGGCTTCCTTTTCGTCCGGTGTATGAAGGCCTACATCGCGGACGATTGTATCCATTACGGACAACGTGTTCGCGAGAACATCGTTGTTCCAGAACCGCAGGACCCGATAACCGTTCTTTTCGAGCCATCGTGTACGAGCAGCGTCGGTTTTCTGCGCCTTGGGCTCGCCGTGCTGCCCGCCGTCCAGCTCGATTACGAGCTTCGCGCCGTGATCGGTAAAGTCCGCGATGTATGGGCCGATGGGGGCTTGCTGCCGGAAGTGAAAGCCTTGGCGGTTAAGCTCACGCAGCTCGCGCCATAGCTTTCGCTCTGCCTCAGTCTTGTCTCGTCGGAGCCTTCGGGCCCGCTCGCTCATGATGTTGGTCATGATGCGCTTCGCACAAAATCAACGGCGCCATCCCCCTCCCCCTTGTGGGGAGGGGTTAGGGGTGGGGGAACTCCCAACGCCGGCCGCTGCGGGTTCCCCCCCTCCCCTCAAGGGGGGAGGAGAAGGAGGAGTCGCCGCCGCAGCCGGCGCCTCGACGCCGAGCTTTTCCGAGATCCGCTTCGTCAGCGTCGTGAATTCCATCTTGCGCAGGAAGCCGAGGAGCATCTCGGCGTTGGGATCCTGCACGCCGAGGCGGTCGGCGGAGACCTCGACCGGTACGTCGTCCTTGAGCGTGACCAGCTCGCGCGAAATGCGGGCCTGCTCGGCGAATTCGATCAGCTTCTCGCGCCGCTTCGGTTGCTTGATCTCGCCCGCCGCCGCGAGCAGTGACTCGAGGTCGCCATAGTTCGTGATCAGCTCGGCCGCCGTCTTGACGCCGATGCCCGGCACGCCCGGCACGTTGTCGGTGGAATCGCCGGCGAGCGCCTGCACGTCGATCACCTTCTCGGGCGCGACGCCGAACTTCTCGAACACCTCGTCGCGTCCGATCTTCTTGTTCTTCATGCCGTCCCACATGAGGACGCCTGGCCGGACGAGCTGCATCAGGTCCTTGTCGGACGAGACGATGGTGACGTCGCCGCCCGCGTCCACCACCTCTCTGGCATAGGTCGCGATCAGGTCGTCGGCCTCGTAGCCGAGCTGCTCGAGGCAGGCGACGTTGAAGGCGCGCACGGCCTCGCGGATCAGCGGAAACTGTGGGACCAGCTCTTCCGGCGCCGGCGGACGGTGTGCCTTGTAGTCCTGGTAGATCGCGTTGCGGAACGTCTTCTCCGACGCATCGAACACGACGGCGATGTGGGTCGGCGCCTCCGACGCCTTGGTCTCGACCAGGAGCTTCCACAGCATGGCGCAGAAGCCGTGCACGGCGCCGACCGGCAGCCCGTCGGACGGGCGCGTGAGCGGGGGCAGGGCGTGGAAGGCGCGGAAGATGTAGCCTGATCCGTCGATGAGGTAGACGTGGCTGCCCTTGACGATCGGCACCGGCTCGCCGTCGGGGATGGAGCAGATGGGGGTGGGCCGGGCGGCATTTTGAGAGGAAATCTCGCTCATGGGCGCGCAATATAGGGGGCGCGGGCTGCCAGGTCAGCCCCCTGCCACGCGCAATTCGAGCGAAGGGAAGGGACAGGCATGTGCGCGTCCCGGCCGCGTCGGTCCCGCCTCGCTATGCGCGTCGGGGCGAGCGTCTGTGTGGCCACGCCTCCCGGAGGCAACATTTGCCCGGAGTGACCGAATGCGCTATCAGGGGCCTCCGGCCGCATTCGGATACGTTTATCCGGGCCGCTCTTGGACTGCACCCGTAGCTCAGCTGGATAGAG